>Ga0209211_10000440_pt1 | contig 84977 bp, 70 predicted proteins | sample RifGroA2_FD_183992 | JGI IMG/M metagenome (GOLD analysis project Ga0209211, IMG submission 183992) | Groundwater microbial communities from Rifle, Colorado, USA - Groundwater A2 (SPAdes) (version 2) | ecosystem: Environmental > Aquatic > Deep subsurface > Groundwater | place: Rifle, Colorado... | reverse complement strand
CCTCCTGGAAATTCTGATCGCTCTTGTCCTAATGACTTTTGTCTTTAGCTTTGTCACGAATGTCAATTTTACGGATCGTCAAGCCTTAGACGATATCACAAGCAATTTAGAACGGGCCATTCGCTACTCAAGCAATGAAACGGCCATTCGCAATGTCATTGTTCGCCTGCATTTTAATCTCGGACAAGGTTCCGGCCCTCAGGAATATAAGGTCGAGTATGGCCCGGACGGCAATTTTGTGATGCCTGCCCCGAGAGAATCATCCTCAGTCGTGCTGACCGAAGCCGAGGAAAAGGCCTTAGAGCAAGAAACTAAGCAGATGAATAAAAAATTTAACCGGGTGCGCGAACTATTTGATGAGACTCCTCAGTTTCCAAAGTCAGTTCGCCTTATTGCCGTAGGCACAAAAAAGAATAAAGAGTTTTATCAAGGACAAGAGGCCGCAATTTATTTTTATCCAAATGGAGAGAAGGATGAAGGGATCATCCTGTTTGGCACCGAAGCCGAGGTCGTGGCCCTTGCTATTCCGGCGTTCACCTTCGACATTGATAAAATCGTACGGCCATTGGTGGATAATCCCAACGATGAGTTGCCTGAACGACAAGATAAACTGGCCAAGGAGATTTTTGAGGAATGGCTGCGAAAATAGGCCCTCGCCATAGGTTCAAGAATGACAAAGGCTTCACTCTGCTGGAGGTCATGATTGCCTTAACTATTTTCGCCGTCTTTGCCGTGATGTTTGTGGCCGGTCAAGGTGGAAATCTCGCCGATTCCCTACAAATGCGCGAAGAGTCTCTTCTGCGAATCCTTTGCGTGAACAAAATTAACGAAATTCTGAATTCACCGCCAGAATTCACGGAGCAACTGACTCTTTCAAAAGAAACAAAAACCTTCGAGGATTATTCCGATTACAGCTACACCCTTGAGTACAAAAAACTAAAAATACCAGATCTGGCGAAGCTGGCGGCCAAGCCGGGCGATGAGGAAGCCGAGAACTCGGAGGAAGGTGCCCAAACTTCCTCGTCCATGAATAATACCATTCTCAAAAATATCAAAGAAAATTTACAAAACATGGTTTGGCAAGTTCAGGTCACCGTTACCAATAAGAAAACAGGTTTTTTCTATACTTTATCGGCATGGCCCTATAATAAAGCGGCGAAGGTGAAATTTGACGGAATCTGATTGTAAACGACAGCGATTGGCACTTGATGCTCAAGGATTCACCCTCCTTGAGGTTCTGATTGCCATAACTCTTTTGTCCCTGCTGATGCTTGGAGTGTACTCACTGGTCAATAGCTCGGCCATCACACGCGAACACACCCTGAGCGAAGACAAAGAATTCGTGGAAGCCGAAACCGCCCTTTACCGTCTCGAAACGGATTTTGCACTTCTCTATACTCCCCTGCTCTATACCGTTCGTCACATGACAAAGGCCAACCAAAATTCCAACGGGCCCTCGGGTTCTGAACCGCCTAAAGATAGCGCGCTTGATAAATACGAAACGACAGAACGCTTCCCATACATCTCTAACAAGGCCATTCCAATTCCGGCCTTGATGAACGACGATAAATCCTCCTTTGCCTTTTTATGCTCCGGGAATAAGCGCAATTTTGAGAGTGTCAAAGAGTCAAATTTCGCCTGGGTAAAGTATACTTTAAAGGCCATGGAAGGAGAGAGCAATGAACCTGGGCTGATGGCCTTGGTGCGCTATCATCTCCCCCTCAATCCCTACTCGCAGGAGTTCGACTGGCCCTCCGCCTCCCCCTCGGTATTACTTAAAAATGTTAAAAGCCTGACCTTTCAATTCTGGGACCCTCAACGTAAAAACTTTGTGGATTCACTCAAAGCGACAAATAGCGATCAAAGTCTCATTCGCATTCTGAAGGTTGTCCTGGAGTGGGTCGATAAAAATCAAGCTGATCATAAGATTGAGCGCATTTTCCGAATTACCTGGCCGCTTTTTGATACTGTCAAAGACGATGCTGAATATAATAAGGCCTTACAACAAAGTCGTACCACCAAAAATGGTGCAGAGGGATCGGGGCCGAACACTTCCCCTTTCCCAAATGAGCCGAATGAAGATTGATTGAGGGTCCTGTGAGTTTTGTAAAACTACTGCATAAAAAAAGAGAATCCGGTGTCGCCATTTTAATGGTCATGACCTCTATTACCATTTTAACCTTTCTTCTGGCCGACTTTACGTTTGAAACCAAAATTAACAAGCTGCGCGTTTATAACCAGCAAGATATGACTCAAGCCAGACTTAACGCCGAAGCCGGACTCACTTTCGCCTTGGCAAAATTGCGCCTTTATCAGGAGGCCTTTAATTTACTTGAGAAAAATGAAAGTGCAAAAAAAATGGTCGGCCCGCGCACCCTGGAAACCGTTATTTCTCAGCCTTTCATGTTTCCCATTGATGAGTCGCTCATGAAAAAAGCCAATCTGATACAACGAAATGCCGTTCAGGAATTTACCAAATCCGTGCTGCTCCAAGGGAAACTTACGGTCACAATTTCCCCCATGAGCGGATTACTCAATCCCAATACTATGAGAGTGCCCTCTCTCGTCGACGGAAAAGAAGACGATAATTTTTCACAGGACAACAGTGCCGATGATTCCGACAAGGAGAAAAAGGAGAAGACACCACCCCATGCCTACATTGAAAAGCAGATCTATGACACCCTCTTTGCCGCCTTCGATACCAAACGGCAGGAAGATGAGGTGTTTGACGCCCGCTATGGCAATACGGACATCGATCTTTTGGTGAAGGAGCTTAAATATTATGTCAATGATCCCGGTCGGCTGACCGGGCCTGAGTATGCAGATATTGAAGGGCGATATGCTGAAGACAAAACCCGGCCTAAGCATGCTCCCCTTGTGTCAATGTCGGAGCTCTATCTCCTGAAAGGCTGGGATGATCCCATCATCGATCTGATTAAAGATAATTTGGCCGTCCATGAGGTTAGTATTCTTCCCGTAAACGAAATTACAAAATCTCAACTCAAGGCCTTGTTTCCGAATCTTACCGAGCTCCAGATTGAAGATTTTTTTAAGGCCAAGAACGGAGATGCCAAAGAAGGCATCCCCCCAAAAGAGTTTAACTCCGTTCAAGACTTCAAAGATTTTATCATCAAAGAACTCGGAGCAAGTAATGACGCCAATTTTGATGAACGTCTCAAAGAATATGAAAATGCCGGTATCAGACTTGGGGTGGTGGGAAAACTGTTCAGGGTCGTTTCCCGTGGCGAATTTGGACGATCCACCCAAACCTTAACCGCCTATGTGGACATGCCTGTTCTCCCTTCACCGACCTCCAAAAAGAAAAAAGAGGGACAACCGAATGAAGGCGGCGAAGACAGCGAGGATGCCCCGCCAGGAAGCAAGGACTCCACCACAGACCAAGATTCCAAGCCCACGACTCCTATACAATTAATGGAACCACGAGTGGTGGAACTGATAGTTGACTGAAGCACTTCTGCCTATCCATTTTATGGACATGTGCTCAACCTCTGGTATTCTAATATTATATGAATGTTGTTTTAGCGGATTTCGGAAGCTATTCACTTAAAGTCGCGCGTTTTCGTGTAGAAAAAACCGGACTGATACCAATTGATTATTGGGAAGAACTTTCTCCCGAACCTATTCCCGTACCTTTGAAAGTTGGAGAGGACGGAACCGAATCTGGTAGGCTGGAAAGCAAGGCCCTGGCGCAATTTAATGAACATCATTTGGAAATTTTGGCGCAATATCTTAAAAAAAATGCTCCAAAAGATAAGTCTATTTTCTTTTTCTCAGAACGTTTTTTAAGTTCTCGCATACTTCAACTACCTGTGAAGTCCATTAAGAAAGCCGAACTTATGATTCCGCACCAGTTAGAGGAATCCATCCCCTTTCCGATTGAAGATATCCATCTCCTGTGCAAATACTCAAAATCCAGTTCCGGCCTAGATATCTTGGCAGAGTTCACCACTCGCAATGATATGAATGCAATTTACCAGCAGCTCAAATCTTTCGATATACTGCCCAACCTACTCACTTCCGAAACCATGCTGGTAGATGAGTTTGTAAAATGGTTTATTGAGCAGACCCACGAAACTGAGTCAGTCCACTCGCGATGCTGGACACTGGTGGACGTCGGCCACACGACAACGAATGTTTATATCTACGAAGGCGACAACCTGCGAAGCAAACATTCCATCAGCTTCGGCGGAAAAATGCTCGATCTAGGAATTGCGCGTGCCTATAAGATCAGCGTCGCGGAAGCGCAAAACTATAAGCATAAAAATGCCTTTTACTTAACCGCGTCGCAAGCGGCCGACGCCAGCAAAGATGAATCGGTGTTCGCTGAAATCATGGGCGAAGAAACCTTACCGCTCATTCAGGAGCTACGACGTTACTTCGTTTCACTCAAAGTTAAACATGGGCTTACTGTCGAGTTCTGCTACTTTACCGGAGGCGGGCAACGAATCCCCAACTTTGTGTCTTTCATGGGAGAAAAATTAGAGATCCCAACCTCTGAGCTCCCACTCTCCAATTGTTTTAATGTTAAGGCAAAAAAAATGGAGGGCGGTCAAATTCACAGCTTCGGCCCCGTCATTCTCGGTGCCCTGGCCCACGTTCAAGGCAAAACCATCCCCAATCTTTTGCGGGGCAACTACTCTACCTCGCATCAGGAAATTCTGCCTCTCACAGGAACCGTATTTCTCGCCGCCCGCACGATCATCTTCGCCTTAATCGTGCTCTCGGGTCTCTTCATGGAAAAAATCCTGCTCTATACGGACGAAAAGCAGGTCAATGCCCAAGTAGGCAGTATCCTCAAAAGTAAAGTTTTAAACCTGACCGCGAAGGAAGAGCGAACATATCGTTCACGCCTCGATCGATTAATCACCATGCTGCAAACAAAGGAAAAATCGATTACCCAGGAAGTGTCAACCTTAAGCGCTGCCTCGCGGGTCAATGCCGTAAAAAGTTTGGCGGAGTTAAGTCAGGTCTTGCAAGGAAATCAAAAAGTAAATGTCGTGTTGTTTGAAAATATAGATGGCTTGGCCAAGGCCGTGCTCAAATCAACCGATAAAAATGAGCTGAAAAAAGTTTCCGACTATTTAGATAATACCTCTTTAAAGGTTATTAAAAAACAAATAGTCGCCGACGGGCCGTCCTTAAATATAAACTTTGACGGGCAATAAGAGATGAAGAGAAATTTTTTCAAACAAATCGACCAGGCCCTCATGCAGCAAGTTGCCAAGATAGAAGCGCGGTCAGAATATCAGCGTTTTCAAGAGTTTCTATCTTCCTTAAATGAGAAAGAAAAAAAAGTTGTGAGTCAAACCATTCATCTTGGTCTCATCATTCTCCCCCTTTTACTGATCCTCCCGGTATGGTTTAGCAATTGGAGTTTAAAACGGAGCATCGAGGAAAAAAAAGAACTCGTGAAAACCTACGAACAATATATCAAGTCGAAGGAAAACCTCGAAGTTTCAGGCCAAAATATTTATGCCGCCGGACGCATTGATACCGAGCAAGAGGCACAAGTCAAAATTAAATCCTATGCCCAGCGCTTTAGCATCGATACCAACAAAGTCGCGGTTGTGAATTATCAGCCCGGTTTGGCTTCGGATAATCTCAAAGAAACTCGCATGCAGGTAAAATTTCAAGGGCTGGCTTTGGTGGAATTCTCTGACTTTTTGGGCTCGCTCATGAATCTTGAAAAATTTAAAATTTCTAATATTCGAATTGAGCGGGACCAAACCAGCTTGCTCCTGCAGGGACATATTGGTTTAAATCATTTTGCCCGAGGACTGTAATGTGAGTCAAAAAAGCATGAGTTCCTTGGAGGAAATGCAGAATAAACAACTTCCCCTGCAAATGGCCGATGAGATCTATCAGTTTGAACGAGGATTCAACTTCAAACTTTATTTACTGGCGGCTTTATTTTTTTTCTTGGGCATTTTTTTCAATTTTCCCCTGCGCAGTTTTATCGAGCAAAAACTGACAGTGGCGCTGACCTCTATTCCCAATTGCCCTCTCCTCTATAAATCGCTTGATGTTACCTATCTCTTTCCCGGGGCCTATCTCCAGTCTGTGACAATTCCGGGTTCGTGCACCGGACTCCCAAGCGAATTAAGATTTCAAGAGTTGGGCGTGCATCTCGTTGGCCCAAGCTTTATTCCTCCCGGTCTCCGCATAAGACTTAAGGGAAAATCTAACACCAAAGAGGTAAATTTTTACCTTTCGCAATCTATCAGTAAAAGTGTTTTTAAAATTCCCAAAACAGAAATCACAGCGGGGCTTCTCACTGAAATTATCGGTCATAGCCCCATGAAGGGAAGCATTACCATGGAGGGGCTGGTCGAGTTCTCGAAAAACAATTTGCTTAAGCTGGATTTCTTAGCGTCATCCGAGACCTTTGCTCTTTTTCCGATGAACATTCAAAGTTTTATTCTTCCGGAGATTAACTTTACAAGCCTTTTGGTTAAGGCACATTCAGATAACGGCAAGCTCGTCACCTTTGATGCTCTATCTTTGGGAAACTCCAACTCTCCCATACAGGTTAACGCCCAAGGAAAAATTTGGTTAAACACCGCCTCGCTTGAAAATTCCTCTCTTGATCTCAACGGCGACGTCAGATTCAAGCAGGCATTTTTAGATCAATTCTCTATTCTTAACTTGCTTTTGGCCTCGAAACAGAATAATAATGGCGCCTATCGTTTTACCGTGAAGGGTCCACTGATGTCCCCAACCCCTTCATTATTGTAATGAGTGATGCACCAGGACTCTTCAAATAATCAAAACATCCTTCTCGTTCAATCCGTCCAAGCTTGTATCGCCGCCGAGCTGGCGCTGGCCTTAAAACTTTTTTCACCCAAACATTTTTTTCATGAAATTCTTAACTATTCCGTTTGCCCCCCTGGAAAACTTTTTCGCCCCTTGCTGGTCTGGGGAGTTGCCAGTGACTTGGCCAAACGTGGTCTGACTCCCAATGACTTAACTTCCAGTACGGCACGAAACATTCTGACTCTTAGCTTGGCGCTAGAATTTCATCATGCCTATTCGCTGGTGCATGATGACCTCCCCTCCATGGATAATGATCGCTATCGCCGCGGCAAATTGGCCACCCACGCCCAATACGGCGAATGGCAAGCCATCTTGGCCGGTGATGGATTACTTAATTTATCCTATTACTGCTTATCAAAAATTAAGTCACCCAATTTGCAAACCTTGCTGGCCATCATGGGACATTCCCTCGGGCCGAAGGGTCTTGTCTTCGGGCAAGTCATGGACCTAGCGTTGGACGCGAGCAAGGCCCATTCCGTTAATGCTCAAGATAAGTCCCAGGATGTTGATACTATTCTCAAAATTCATGAGCTCAAAACCGCCCGCCTTTTTCAGGTGGCGTTAGTGGGAAGTTTTCTACTCATGACCAAAGCACCGCAAAGTCTCTGGTCTCCCGGATGGCGTCCGTACTGGAAACTGGGGCGCTCTCTGGGTATCGTCTTTCAGCTTCTCGATGACCTGGCCGAGTTATGTGAAGGGGCTCCCCAGGCGCACGAAGATGAGGTCAACCCCTGGCCGCACCATTATCATTTCCTCTGCAAGGTCATTAAGCAGGAGTTGGGCGTCATTATAAAAAGCTCGCAAACATTCGACATGCAAAATTTACAAATGGTCTGGCACCCTTATTTTGCTAGTTTTATAAAGACGATCGAAGCGAACCAAGAGAAACTTTTTGGCGCTCTGACAAAAACACAGTCACTCAAAAAGAGCGATCTTAAAATCTTAATGGGAGCTTTGCAGGGCCTTGATCTCAAACAATAAATCCTGCAATTCGCGTTGGATAACTCGCATGTCAACATTCTCCGGTTCCGAAACGTCCGGAGATTGTGACACCAGATTTTCACCGGCCTGAAGCCGTTCATTTATGGCGGACTTGGCATCTTCTAAAGAAAGCTTTTCTTCAAAAAGCATACGCTTGACGAGAAAGATCACGTTGAGATCGCGCTCCTCATAGAGCTTTTTACCGAAGGAAGAAACAATCGGCCGTATCTGCGGAAACTCGCTCTCCCAAAATTTTAAGGTGTATGTTTTTAATCCGGTGAGAGCACACACTTCTTCTAACTTAAACGCACTTTTCTCAGGCAAATGACAAGATTCATACACCATCTTGCACCTCAACTTCCGTCGAGTTCGGAAGAATCCCGAAACAACTATTCCTCATTGTCTTCAGCAAAATCGTCGTCATTATCACCTTGCTCCTCGATATTCGACATGAACGAACTCAAGGCCCGTGATGATCCTTCCTTCGGAGCAAGCTCTTTATTTTCATTGCCCTTCTCATCTAGGCGATGAGAAAAACGACAAGTTACATCTTCCTTCAAGACTTGTGAAGGCCGAAAGGTAAGCACTCTACGCGCTGAAATTTCCATGGCCTCACCCGTCTGAGGATTTCTCCCAACACGCGTGGCCTTGTCTCGAATGGAGAAATTTCCAAAGCCCGAAATTTTTACTTTTTCGCCCTTGGACAAGGTGTCCTTGATCACTTTAAAAACTAAATCTACTAAATCTGCGGCCTCTTTTTTCGAAAAGCCTGCTTCCTTGTAGACCCTCTCGACGATATCGGCCTTAGTCAAGCTCATGCTGTTTCCTCCATGAAAACGCCGGGTAAAAACCCAATATATTAATAGGTTAGCAGATAGTTAAATTTTGTTAAATGAAAATTTTTACTATTTTCGCAGGAAGATGAATAGTCCTTCCTGAATCAAGGCCAAAACTTAAATTGAGCGCTTAAATTTGGCCCCCTGTCAGTCCTGAGAGGCGCGCTTAGAACGCTTCTCAAGAGATTTTCTCATCTGGACTCGCTCCTGCTCTCTTTTCTTGAGCCATTCAGTCAGGCTTCGGTCAACGGTCTCCAATTCTTCGACTAATTTACCTACTACTAATTTTGGAGAGCCCGAAATCTTGCGGAATTCTTTGAGGGACTTGCTGTCCTCTTCCACCATAAGTTTCCGTTTTTCAACTTCTTCCTTGGTCATTCTATAGATAGGCATGTCCGCCAGATATTCTCTGAACTTATATTTTTTACTGGCCAAGTAATCGACAAAGTCTTTGCGATTTTTCTTTTTGGTCGCAACATCGTACTCTTTATTTTTGATAAATTTAATAATCTCGTTATGCTGGGTGAGTTTCTCTTCATATTCCAGACATAAAAGATCATAGCGCTTTTGCACGACCTGCAGACGCCTCTTGGTAAAAATCTCGATAATTTCTTCAGGCGTATTCACTATTTTCACACCACGCTCGGAGATGAGCGTGTAGTTTGGAACCAGGGTGGTGGAAACGGAGATGTTCTTGATTACCTCCTCCAGAGGGGGACGCTGGCCTTTTTTAAACAGCAGTTCAATTTGAATGTCATTATCCACAGAGCTATCAATGAAATCCTTCAAAAAACCGTTATCGATAAACTTATTCAAATGCCGGTAAATTTTGGCTGCATCGTAACCGCGGGGAAGTTCCGTGATATAAAATTTGTCATTTTTCTCTTCAATTTTCATGCTGAAAACCAGGCGCCCGGAAGCATCCGTTTCAACTTTGAGAGTATAATTGTGAACAAATGGTTTAATTTTCTTGGGCCTTCCCGAATCCAAAAATTGCAACATCGACTCAATGATATGAGTGTGATGGAAACAGGGAACGACTGAAGAAAAACCTGTACCGATGCCCTCAGAGCCATTCAGCAGCATCAGTGGTAATTTTGGCAAAAAGAATAATGGCTCGAGAACTTTTTCATCATAGTTGGGAACCATTTGGACCTGGTTTATGTCATCAAAAAGCAAAAGCTCTGCAACCTTACCAAGTTTACATTCAATATAACGGCTGGCCGCAGGAGTGGTCTCCATACGCTCCCCAAAATATCCTTTTTTGTCTATCAGGGGGTAGTTGTTGGAAAAAGTATAATCCTGGGCCATATTGACGATGGCAGATTCCACCGATTGAGGCCCATGGGGATGCAGAGTTAGGACAAGGCCGGTCGCTGACGAAACCTTCATCAATCCTTTCGATTGGTTTTTCCAAAGGGTGTACAGAATTCGACGCTGGCCTGGCTTGAGGCCATCCTCCAGGTAAGGAATGGCGCGATCCATGAGAGTATAGATCTGATAGACCTTATACTCTTCCTTTACAATTTGCTCTAAAGGAATGGTTTCCAAATCATGCAAGTAACGCTCTTCCATATTCCGCCCTCTCCCCTAATTCATCACACGGCTTTTTTTGTCGTTTTTTTCTTTTTGACGGCAGCCACTTCCGGCTCCGTCGACGACGTCTCAGTATCCAAGAGTAAGCTTTTTCTCAAGTTAACATCCTTGCCGAAACAGACATCCAGCATTTGCCGTGCCTTCACCGCATCGATGGCGGCTATCTTGGTATAGGATTTTCTCCCCATAATATGTTTCCATGCCTCGGGTGACATCTCACCAAGACCTTTGTTGCGAAAGATCTCTTTTATTTTTGCCCCGCCATTTTTAAACGCCTCCAGTTCCTTGAGTGATTCAAAAAAGCGCGTCCCTTTTTCACCAAGCACTTCAAACAGTGGGGCCTTGGCCATCTGAACCACCCCCATTTCAAAGAGCTCCGGCCAGAAAGTATAGAAGAAGTTGGTCAAGAGAGTGTTGATATGCCCGCCGTCCACATCCGAGTCGGCCAAAAAAACAATATTGGCAAAACGTAATTCTTCGCGCACCACGGGTTGCCCGATGGTGAGTCCTATTGAGGCCATGATGTCGGCAAATTCCTGATTCGCCAGGACATCTGCAATCGAGGCCTGAGACACATTCATGGGTTTACCTTTTAAGGCAATCCCGCCATGATAAAGTTTATCTCGCCCTGAGCGCAAGCCACCAATCGCCGAATCTCCCTCACAGATAAAAAGAGAGCATTTCGAGCGATCACGTCTTTCGTTGGCATCCAGAAGTTTTTCCACTCGTTGTTTTTTTTGCTTTTTTCCCATCTTACTGGCATCCTTCAATTCCTGAAAACGATGCCTAAAGCTGGCGCGCTCCATGACCGCATCCAAAAACTCCTTTTGCTTGCGGATAAAACGATCAATATTTTCACTCATGAAGGTTTCCAGCGCCTTCTCTATATTGGGGTCTCTCACCAATTTTCGCTTGGTCTGAGATTCGAAACGGGGATTGGGCATGGTAATGCCTAAGATAAAAGTCATGCCAGTCAGCACATCATTATCCACCAAGGTCAGCTTCTCTTTTTTAATATTGCGCTCAAGCTTCTCCTTAATGGTGTTGACAAAAATTCGTTTCACCCGATCATGATGGAGTCCGCCGTCAAAGGTGGGCGTGGAGTTAACGAAGGAAATAAAACGCTCCCGCTCTTCGCTGGTTTTATCAAAACGCATGGCCAGGGTAATATCTATTTTTCCCTTGGCCTGACGGCCCTTCGGAGTCACCGTATCAAAAACAGTCGACTCTTCCCCAAAGAGAACCGCCGAAACAGGATCGATTTTTTGCGCCAGCTCAAATAGCCCTTTCTTAAACAGATACTTTTCACCATTAAAGGTGAAAAGTAGACCGGGGTTATTATAGGCAAGATCAATAATACGCTTGCGCAACAAATCCTCGTCCACAATATTATTTTTATAGACTTCCTTGGAGAGCACAAACTCAATTCGCACTCCTGAATGGCCTTTAAAGGGCTTGGGTTTGGTTTTGCTGATCTTGAGTGCACCATCTGTAAAAGTATAAGTCTGCTCCTGACTCTTGTTGTAGTGCCTCACACGGGCGATAAAGACGTCCGAAGTTAAGCAAGTTGCGGCGGCCCCAAGACCGTTCTGTCCCAAGGTGCGATGGAGGAACCCATTTTCATCGACCTCATCATCTTTAAACTTTGATCCCGTCCGAAACTCTGAATAGACCTGTTCAATCTTACTAAGTGGAAAACCGATTCCATTATCCTCGACCGTGACCCGCATTTTATCGGGGTCCAAGGTGGTATGAATTTCTGTCACGTGTCCGCGATAGTATTCATCAATGCAGTTATCGAGAATTTCTTCAATGGCCTTCGATTTGGCCTGATGAAATTTCACCGTACGAAACTGTATGCCCGTATCGGTGTAGATATAAGTTTCCAGATCTTCCACGTCATTACTTCCGAAAATCAGCGTGATTCGATTTCGGCAATGCCATCGTTGATCTTTGCTTTCAATAACAGCATCCACGGCTTTACCGCGACGCCTTACTTGTTCAATTTCCATAAGTTGCATCCTGACGAAAAACTTAAGTTGTGATAACCTAACCTGCTCATTTAAAATTAAGGTTAAAAGGCCTGTAAACTACTGGAAAGGCACCGTGCATAATTTTTTGCGTTTTTTTTCATGTTTTACGACATTCTTTTTTTTACTATTTCCTCAGTTAAGTCAAGCTGAATCGGCCCTCCAGCGTCTTCCACTTCCCGATAAAATAAAAGAAAAAATAAAAAAACACGACATTCACGTTGAAAGCAAAGTAGAAACGTTTGAAGGGGACGGACAAAGCATTAAAGGTGAGGGCCAGAGGCTAAAATTTCAAATTATCGGGCTCCACAAGAAATCTTGCGCGCGCGCGTTGGCAATTTTGTCGCAATACGAAAACTTTAAAAACCATATCGATTTTGTCAAAGATTCTCGTTACACTGAAGCAACACAGGAAATTTACCTTTTGCTGAGTTCCTCTCTCCTCCCTTTTGACATGAGCCTTTCTTTTAAAATTCCACGCATTACTGGACCTGGAGACTATGCTTTTTCATTTCAAAAAGGTTTTTTGAAAGATTTAGTTGGAACAATTCATATTGCCGATGAAAAGGAGTTTTGTCTGTTTTATACCGAGGCATCCTGGAGCGGCCCCTATAGTAATATCCCCTCTCCCATTTTTGAGCTGTTTTCCACAACTCTTTCTCGACTGTCCATGGAAAAGCTATTTAAGATATCCGGAAGCTTTTAATATCTAAAACACAGGCCTGAAATGAAAGTGCTGCGAATCCATCCAAAAGACACCATTAGCATCCGCCATCAGATGCTGCGTTCAGGGAAACCTATCGATAGCTGTATCTACAATGGAGACGACGACGAACAAACATTTCATCTTGGCGCCTTTGTCGATACAAAACTTGTCAGTGTTGCTTCTTTTTATTTTGAAAAACATCCAATCCTGCTACCACCTTACCAATATCGCTTGCGAGGGATGGCGACGCTATCCGAACATCAACGCAGTGGTTTAAGTTCTGAGCTCCTAAAGATGGCGTTTCCTATCATTAAGCAAAATCTGGCTTCCCTCTTATGGTGCAATGCACGTCTCACGGCGGTTGGCTTCTACGAGAAGGTCGGGTTTGAAAGGGTGGGCGAATCATTCAACATTAGCGATATTGGCGAACACATCTTGATGACTAAAAAAATTGAGATCGATTAGGATTAGTTAGAAGCGGCCCCTAATTCCACAAGACACATGGATTTGTTAAGTCTCCGATGCTGAAGAATGTACTGCTCCTTCGCACAATCAGAGAATTTAGAAAACATCTTTAAAGGTGCACAGGCCAAGACCCGTTCTGCTTTTGTATCCAGCCCCTCTTTTCGCGCCGTTTTACAGCGTTCAAAGGAAGGTTGATCGACACAGGCAAAATGGCGGGACTTGCAGTCATAAATGAGAAATTCTCCCTCGAAATACTTCAACGAAATCCTCATCGACGGTCGATATGGTTCTTCATTCCCTACTTTGGCGGCCCGCATTTTGGTATCCACGTAAGTTTTTTTTAAACCTTCCGGGCCGGAAGGTTTCTCCTTTACGGGAGCAGAGGCCTCAGCACTTTGCTCTTGGGCCGTCACACTGAGAGCGCTCAAGACAAAGATCGTCAAAAAAAGTAAAAGTTTCATCATAAGTACTTCTAGTCCTTTTCTCTCCCTCTTAATTGTCCTATAATACGACGCACGCTGCAATAATACATTCTGCATTTTTTTTGGAATTGAGCCTTATGGAAAAACTATTACATCAGCCGGCCTTAAAACTTTTGGCCCAGGCCCTGCGCACCAACATTCAACAGCTCTTCAATATCCCGTTTGAGGAGTCTGAGCTCTACCATCAGATAGTGCGTGCTCCGGACCTCTCTCTCGGGCACTTTGCCTTTCCCTGCTTTCCTCTGGCAAAGATGCTTAAGCAAGCGCCTCCCGTCATTGCCCAGAAACTAGCGGAAGCGGGGCAATTTTCACCTGAAATTCAGTCCGCCAAGGCCACAGGGCCTTATCTCAATTTTATCCTCACTGAAAAATTCTACGGCGAGCGGATTCTTGCCCCGATTATCTCTGGGGATTTTTTAAAAGCCCCCCTCTTAAAGAATCCACCCGCCACGATGATCGAATACAGTCAACCCAATACTCACAAAGAACTTCACGTCGGTCACATGAGAAATTTGTGTTTGGGCAATGCTCTAATACGTTTATACCGATATACCGGTCATAAAGTTTATGCCGTCACCTACCCGGGTGACGTTGGAACCCATGTGGCAAAATGCCTATGGTACATGAAAAAACATATTACGAGCGGTCCTCCTACAGAAAAAAAAGGAGCCTGGCTGGGCGAACTTTACTCCAAGGCCAATAATCTTTTAGAAGATGAAGTGGGCACCCCGACCGAAGTTGCCAATCGCCAGGAACTCACCTTGATTTTGAAGCAACTGGAAGCTCGTCAAGGTGAATATTTTGATCTATGGCTGGAAACCCGCGAATGGTCCATTCAATTAATGAAGGATGTCTACAGGTGGGCCGAGGTGGAATTTGACCACTGGTTTTGGGAATCTGAATTTGATTCATCCTCTCTTAAGTTGGCCCATGAGTATTATAAAAAGGGTCTATATATTGAAAGTGAAGGCGCCATTGGCATGGACCTAAGCCAAGACGGGCTTGGCTTCTGCATGATTATTAAATCTGATGGTACCGGTCTCTATGCCACCAAAGACATTGCCCTTGCCCAAAAAAAATTCAAAGACTACCCCATTGAAAAAAGCATTTACATTGTTGATAAACGCCAGGCCCACCACTTTAAGCAAGTTTTTAAAGTCCTGGAGAAACTTGACTTTCCCCACGCCAAGGATTGCTACCATCTCCAGTACGATTTTGTGGAATTGCCAAGCGGGGCCATGAGTTCGCGCAAAGGCAATATTGTGCCGATCATGGCGCTCATAGATCAGATGCAGGAAAAAATTAAAACCGACTTCCTCAATAAATATCTGACCGAATGGACGGCCGAGGAAATCGCTCAGACGGCCACGATCATCGCCAATGGCGCAATCAAGTACGGCATGATCCGAATGGATAACTCACGCAAAATCGTCTTTGAGATAAGTGAGTGGCTCAAGCTTGATGGCGAGACCGGCCCTTATCTGCAATATGTCTGTGCCCGCATCAATTCTTTGTTCTTAAAATTTCCCGCAGAAAAGCTTGATCAGTCCGATTGGAGTCTTTTGAAGAATCCGCGAGAATTTGCACTCATGGTTCACCTCTCAATGTTTAATACGATCGCCGTGGACGCCACACTCTTACACAAAACACCTGTTCTCTGTGGCTACCTCTATGATCTCGGCAAGCTGTTTAACAATTTCTACGCAGAATGTTCAATTGGAAGACTCGATGACTTGAAACTAAAACAGGCCCGAATGGCCTTGACCTATGCCGTTGGCACAGTGATGAAGCAAGGGTTGGCACTTCTAGGAATTGAAGCCCCCGCTCGAATGTAATAAAAAAAGCGACCTCCCATTCGGGAGGATCGCCTTTTATTTAAAACTGCGATTCGATTTAGCCGATCAATTTCAAGGCTGCAGAGCCTTGAGCATTGGCTTGGGCCAAAACTGAAGTACCTGAGTTGGTCAAGATATTGAGTTTTGTATTCTTGGCCGTTTCAGCTGCAAAATCTGTATCACGGATACGAGAATTCGCACTGGAAAGGTTTTCACCCGATACTTGCAAGTTTTGAATCGTCGATGCCAAGCGGTTCTGTTTGGCACCAAGTTCAGCGCGTTGTCCGGAAATCATTGAGATGGCATCATCTAAGACTGCCAGAGATTCCTGAGCGCCTGTTTTCTTGGAAATATCAATACTGCTTACACCTAAACTCTCGATTGTCGAGTTCGATGCACCAGCATTGTACTTAATCCTATCCTGGAAATCGTTATTGTTAATGCCGATTTGGAAATCATATTCCTCACCGGTACCATTCAAGAGCTTCTTGCCGTTGAATTCGGTAACTTGAGAAATTCTTTCAATCTCTTGTTTCAAGTTCTGATACTCGAGATTGGTAAATCCTCTCTCAACATCTCCGACGGTGTCTGAAGCAGCTTGCATGGAGAGTTCTCTTAATCGTGTAAGAATGCTCGATACTTCAGAGAGTCCACCTTCAGCAGTCTGAATCATTGAAACGCCGTCTGAGGCGTTTCGTTCCGCTTGCTGGAAACCACGAACTTGGGCCTTTAATTTTTCACTAATGGCCAAACCCGCAGCGTCGTCAGCAGCTCGAACGATCCTAGTACCACTGGAAAGTTTTTCGAGAGTTCTCTGTTGATCGCCATTGCTTACACCAAGAGTCCTCTGGGCAGAGAGCGACGTCACATTGGTGTTAATGCGCAAACCCATTGTTTCCTCCTTGATCCCGCGTTCCGACCTGGAACTCGAACCTCTAATTACCTTGAGGCCAATGAGCTTACTGCTCGATGGAATTTGATTTTTTGATGCATACAAAATATGCACCGTTCAAGAACCTCTTCGGAGCTTTACAAAATACCTTAAGCAAAATTTACCGAAAAAAATAAAAACCAACCTGCACGCTGTGAAAACTTTTCTTTTTTTAAAGTAACAGTTTTTTTCAGTCGGTCATTCTTAATCGCCGTAATTTCACGGTAAAAGCATTCATTTTAACCTGCAAAAATCCCGAATAGTTGCTAATGGGAAGAGAGAGAAGACCAATCCTATTTATCGCCCCCTATTCCGAGTCCATGACTCAGCTCCGATCCGTTTGTCTGCAAATTGCCGAAGATGAAAACCTTGAAGTCCTTGATGTAGACAGCAATCAAGAACTTTATCAGATTATGGCGAATTATGGGCCAACCCTATTGCTTTACGCCCATCCAAAAAAATGTGCCATGGGTCTGCAACTCAACAGTAAAATTATTAAAAAAGTCCAAGCGAAAACAGTTCTGATCACGGATAAAATTATCCCGCTAAAAACTCTAGACAAGTTCATGAAGCTGGGACTCACAGATTGTATTACAGAACCCATCTCGCCAAAAAGTTTGCTCTATAAAATCAAACTGCTGGTCAGATCGTTGCCCAACGTTAACGACCAAGAATTAGAATACCGCACCATCTCGAACAGCGATGCGGCGGCAAAAAGTGAAAAAGATCTGGCCTTAAATAGCAAGGGTGCAGCTGCCAACCCTGAGAACAATCTCGAGTCTCACGGAGATACGGCAAAAGCAAAAGCACAGGATGAGAGGGCCCCGGCCGTCAAACAAAAGAACATTGCGGATGTTATTGACACAAATTATCGCGGTGACATTACCGAGAATACACCGAAGACCGAAAGAGACGAAGATCGGGGTAATTTGAGTGAGGACTCTTCACTGGTAGAAACCTATTACAAGGGAGACATTTCCGAAAACTTTGCGGCCGAAGAGACAAACATGATTGGAGAGAGTTCCAATGTCGAGGACGTGGGCGAACAGGAAATTGAAAAGTTAAAAAGAAGTTTTGAACTCGAGGTGGAAAGCGCGGCAAACAACCATGAGGTTTCAGTTGATGTTATCAATGACACCGTTACCGCAAAAGCCAAACACACTCCCCTTAGATTGGAGCAAAGCGAGGAGGAAGAGACAAGAGAGGGAGAAGGACCGGAAATCTTAGACTCGTATTTGAAGTCGAAGCAAAAACGCTCAAAAACCATACTGGTGGAGTCTGATTTTTCCAGGAGAGAAAAGAAAACACAATCGCTTGACTCTTCCCCACTTGTAACCAAGAAAAAACGCGCTTCGCTGGAAATAGAGTCGGATAGTGAAAATTACTTAGATCAAAGAAAAAATGAGCTCAAGGCCAAGAAGCTCGCCGATGCCAAATCTCAAGGATTAGACATTGAAGAAGAAGACGCTGACACTTCCGACGCGGGGGCGGAGGGCCAAGCGCCCATTGATGAGTACCTTAGGCACAAAAATGCGAAACAAAAACTGTTAGTTGAAGAAAGTCACGATAAAAAACCGCGAGAAAAACGGCCCTCGCCAGAAATTGACGCCGTTAAAAAGAAAAAGCTATTCCGGATAGAGCAGGCGCCCAAAGACGGGGAAACTCTGGACGAGACAGAGAGTACTCCTGATGATTTATCAGAAAGGCCGATTCCTAAACAAAAGCCGCGACAGGAAGAGAGTGAAACGGCCATGCTCAAGCGACTCAAAAAAGAAATAAAGCAGGAAGCAGAGTCAGCCATCGAAGAGAAAAAACCAGTCCTCTTACAGGTGATGGCGAAAGAAAAAACAGCAAAAGACGTCCCCCCCCCCCTCGCAGAGAGCGAGGCAAAGAAAAAGAAGGCGGCGCAGAAGCTTGCCATAGTTGAGGAAAGTGAAAATAACTTAAAAAAGGGCGAGGCATCTCCAGCGAACGAGCTAAAAAAAAGAAAGCTGGAAACGGCGACTTTGCTTGAGAAAGAAAAAAAGGCGATGAATGGCCCCAATCAACGGGCGGAATATATTGAAAAATATTACAATCAAAAAAAGGTTGCCCCCCCAGAGGTGAGCCAAAGTTGGGATGGTCTGGCAAACCGGGAAAAAACCCAGGCCCCGGTGCTCCCACTCAAACCCCAGGGAGAAAAATCTCTCATTATTCAGAAAGAAGACTTAGGTGAGCAAACCATCGACTACAAAAAGATCAAGGAAGAGTTTGCGGTCCTTGACAGCGCCTTTGCTGATCAGGTCAAAACTCGCTATCAGATCATCGAAGAGGGACGAACGACAACGGCCCCAACACCGTTCCATGGTGGCCATAACCCAACGGGGGGGGGGCCAGGTCCATCTTACAGCACGCAGGAGATCACCGATGAAAATGGGAACGTCGAGACGATCTACTGTCCTAATTCGAAGGGCATCGAATACGCCATCCGTGCCCTCTACCTGTACACTGAAAAGGATACCAAGGATCTCGACATTCTAACTTATCTTGGAAAAACCATTTACGGTAAATTAAAAGGCCGCGTGAGTTTTTTGAGCAAGGGAAAGAAAAGCGATGCCTATATTGAACTTTTCAATGGCCATTTGCATTTTTGTCCCTCCCCAAATGCCAGCGATGAGATCAAGCCACAGGAGATTCTCATCGCCTCCCAAATTGTCTCCGTGGAATTATGGGAAGCTTACAAGGTCCAAAATCTGAACACATGGGCGGGAACAAAACTTCCCTCCTGGTCAGATGAAACATTTCAAAAAGATAACCTAACCTACATCTACCCTTATTACGAGGGCACCGACTGCATGGGATTTGCCGTCGTAGATTTTGCCGATAAGTTTGACCCAATCCAGGCCTCTCTTGTAGAAATTTTGTGTGAGTCGGCACGCAGTATCTATCTTTATAATTACCATCTGACAGGTAAGCGTGGCCAATACCAAGGACGAAATGTTGTAAATGGGGACGATTCGCAAGGGGGAATGCTTGGACGATTCAAAGGCCTTTTTGGAAAAAAGGCAGGATGAAAAATGAAAGAGAATGACAAATTTAAGATTTCGACTAGGCCTGAAGATTTTTTTCATATCGAAATAGAGCAATTCCAGGATCGTCGTATCTTCCCTTTCCAAATCTATATTTATAATCCCTCTTCCCGGCAATACACCCTTTTTCTCCATGGAAATAACCCTCTGATTAATGAAAAATGGCAGCTCCTCAATTTTGTCCTTGAGCGGGGAGGCAGCGTTGCCGTTCGTAAAGATCAACAAAAGACATTTTTAAGTTCCCTCAAACTCAAGGAAGATGATGTACCCGCGCTAATGCGTTCCAAACATATCTCACGTGAAGTTGCCGAGCTTCTCAAAACCCAAAAGTTAGCAAAAGAGGCGCTGAAGGACACCTCCCAGGGAAAAACCAAATTTTTGCTCAAAGAAGAATTACACAAAAGTATCACTCAGGACGATTTCAGTAATTTAATTACCGCGGCAAGAAATGAAATCGCGGCGTTCTCATGTACAATTTCACCCACAGTCAGCTTGGCCAGGTATTTGGCACTTGAGCTACTTCATGAGGATAATTTTTACAATCGCGTTGTTGCCTTCTCTTACCACCTGGCCTCAGGCATGGGGATCGTTGATCAGGAATCGCTCGGCAGTCTCATCTGCGCGTCCTTTCTTTATCATCTCGGCAATACCCAAGTCGATTTTTCCATTCTGAAGAAACCAAGCGCTGAACTTTATGACGATGATCGAAAAAAATTCAGGCAGCATCCCGGACTCACCCAGCATCTTCTGCAAAAAATAAATCTTGATCTTGATGCACGCGTTTACCAAGTTATGCTTGATCATCATGAAAGGACCGATGGGAGTGGCTTTCCCAATTTCAAACGCGGCGAACGTATTGATCCCCTTGCCCTGGTATTAGGTGCCTCATCCCACATCTTTGAATATCATTATGGACTTGTGACCGGTCAAAAAACGCCGCTACCAAGTATCTTCCTAAATCTAAAAAATAAAACCCAAGCGGCCGGTTTGGAAACAGAATTTGGCGGACACCTTCATCAAAATCTTGTTCATCTTCTCAACATGGAGCTACTCAAAAGCAATACCCCAAATCAGGCCAAAGTTGCATAAGAGATATAGGGCGCATTTGAGGCCCTCCCGTGCCAATGATAGAGACCTAGTTCGACGATACTCTGGTTCGAGCTGTGATCACCCACAACAATAAGTGCAAAAGGCATAGACTGCGAAGAAACGGGTCTGTCGAAATCGAGATTATGCATTTGCATCCAGGTTCCGGTATTAATGAAGAGAGGGCCGGACCAAAATTGCTTATAGAGTGGGCCATGAGAATGCCCCACCACCAGGGCCTTCACTTCCTCATTATTTTCAAAATAATCCTCTATAATCTGGTTGTCATTTCGAAACATCACCAACTCTTCTCTAAGGTAGCGCATCATCTCCTTAAACTTCCTTCTTGATTTAAAGAGATAGATAAATCGAACCATAAAAAAATAGGCAACATTCGCAAGAATAAAGCGCATGGTATTAAGGGTGTCATAGATCAGCCCGTGAATGATGAACTTCTTGATCGGACGCACGGATTGAATATGGGGACTAAAGGCCTTAAATTTATTAATGACTCGAACCACGTAGTACGACCCCCATGGTGGATTATAATGCAGCTCACCGTCCACACCTTGCAATATCGCCTCATCCGAGTTGCGGTAATTGGCCATCTCATATTCATGACCATGCTTGAATACAATTTCAGGTAAAGGTCGATATTCAGCGTTCGAATGGGATAAAATACATATTTTGGCCCTAAGGTCCTGGGGAAAAAAATTATAAAATGCCTCAGACACTGACGGCAAAATTAATTCACCATCGTGATTGCCTAGGATATAAATCAAGGTTTTATCGGGCTGCTTTAGAAAATTAATAAGTGCATCAAAGACCGTTTTGTGTCCGTTGTAAATCATGGCCAAGCGCTTAAGCGAAGCGCTTTGTCCCCAGTACTGGTCTTCGAATACCTCGATATAGGGCACGGCCAAGAAATCAAGAAAATCACCGTTAATCACAAGTTCTACTCGTTGTGAAAAATACGGCCCGGTGGAAAAATGTTCAAGCAGCAAGGAGAATTCATAATCTCGGTGAAATTCTTCCAACGGATTGTCGCGCTCGCCAATAAATGGCCCTGCCCCCAAATGAAGATCTGAAACTGCTAGAATAATTTTTCCCTCAGTTTTCTGACGGAGGAATTTCATAGGCGGATTGTCCTAGTTTGAGCTCGATGTCCTGCCCTGGAGGATTGAGAGGAATGATAAAAACTCGCTTCTTTAAATGTTCGCCCACGATAATATTTTTGTGGGCCTTGGATTCAAGCGTAAAATACGTAATCAGCTCACCGGTCCCGGTGACCAGCTTCCCCGCCAGCGGACCTAAGGTAATATTTTCAAGGGCCACGGCCAGGTCGCTGGCGGCATTCGCCGGCGCGACAATCTTCACTTTTTTATCATAAAAAGTGACGACAAATCCCTCGCGCTCTTGTGGAAACGCCCGGCCCCCCCACAAAAGAGTTAGCCATATCAGAGTATGCACATAAGTCCTCATAATGACATTATAGGGCCACAACAAGACACCGCAAATGGCAATATTTACCACCGGAGCGCTCGCCTAAGCTGATCTTTCATATATGCCCGAAATCATCCCGATCAATAGAACGATGGCACCAGAATTTCTATCCAAATTAGTCAGACTCTCTTTAAAAGGCAAGCGCTCGCCGAAGGAAGTGCCGCGCGACCATAAGGATTTCTTACGAATTTTGAGTGCGGCCCCCCTCAATCGCTGGTGCCTTGAGAATAAAAATTTATGGCGGTCCATCGAAGAATTAGTGGAAAATTTCAGGCCAGAGATGTTCCAATTTTTTGGCTGGGGCACAAATCTCGTTTTCCTGAAATCAAGTGGGCACTTTGGCTGTGCCATTGGAGCAACACAGGCAGATTATCTCATTATTATTTTTCCAAACCTCTTGAACTTGCTCCAATCTGCTGCTCCTCGCGCGGGCCAAGCTATCCTGGCCCATGAGCTCGGCCATCTCTATAATCGACATGCCGAAAAAACTATCTCACCGCTTGAGGCCCAGATCGAAGCCGACACCTTTGCCTATCAGCTTGGCTATGGCTCAGAGTTAGAACAAATACTGCTGGAGCAATCCGGGACAGAAATTCAAGTACGCCTTGCCTATCTGACTTCTCTTTGGGCCTCAGATCTCAAGGAGACAGATCACTGAGTTATAGAAAAATTTTGACTGAAGTTAAAATTTTTATCTCATCTCGAAATTTGGCAGCCTCTTCAAACCTTAGCTCCTGACTTGCCTGATGCATAAGCCGTTTTAATTCACTAATCCGTTGATCTAGTTCATGTTCATTTTGAACCGGCGTCTGGGCGTGTAATCCTTTTACCTTTCTATTCTTCTGATCGCTCTCTTTTCCGCGAAGTGTTTCGATAATACCGCCCTTTATCTCTTTCACGATAGTCTGTGGGGTAATGCCATGTCGGGTATTATAATCCATCTGAATTTTTCGTCTTCGCTCAGTCTCATGCATGGCCTGAACGATATTGGGAGTTCTTCGATGTCCATAGAGGATGACACGCCCTTCTGAGTTTCGCGCCGCCCGTCCGATAGTTTGAATCAAACTCCTGGTTGATCGCAAAAAACCTTCCTTATCCGCGTCCAAGATTCCTACCAAACCGACCTCGGGAATATCCAGGCCTTCTCTGATTAGATTGATCCCAATCAACACATCATAGATTCCCAAGCGCAGATCACGAATTATTTCTACTCGCTCCAAAGTATCGATATCGGAATGTAAATATCTGACCTTAATTCCGGCGCTCTCAAAGTACTTGCTCAAATCTTCAGCCAATTTTTTGGTTAAGGTGGTGATCAGCACCCGCATCCCGCTTTTTATCACTTTTTTTGATTCGCCCAGCACATCTTCAACCTGGGTTTTGGCCGGTCTGAATTCGATCACAGGATCGAGTAACCCCGTTGGCCGAATAAGCTGCTCGACCACCTCGCCGCCACACTGCTTAAGCTCATAATCCGCCGGAGTCGCACTCACAAATAAAACTTGGGCGTATTTTTTTTCAAATTCTTCAAAGGTGAGCGGCCGATTATCAAGCGCCGATGGAAGGCGGAAGCCATAATTCACCAAATTTGTTTTTCGAGCACGGTCTCCCCGAAACATACCACCGACTTGAGGTACAGACATATGGGACTCATCAATGATCAGCAGAAAATCCTTCTTGAAAAAATCTATCAGCGTATAAGGCGGCTCGCCGGGACGCCCGCCCATTAAATGTCGTGAGTAATTTTCAATGCCAGGACAATGACCGATCTCTTCCATCATCTCAATATCAAGCATCGTTCTTTGTTCCAAGCGCTGCTTTTCCACTAATTTTCCGTTTGTTTCAAAGGCCATCAACTGCTCTCGCAATTCTAACTTAATCGCCTCCAGCGCCTTCTTAAGATTTTCCTCGTTCACCACATAATGGGATTTGGGATAAATCGTTACCTGGTGAACGGAGAAAAAATCTTTTCCGGTCAAAGGGTCAAAGATACTCATGCGATCAATTTCATCGCCAAAAAATTCAATTCTTATGGCTTTTTCGGCTTCGTGGGCCGGAAAAACCTCCACCACATCTCCGCGAACGCGAAAGACACCACGATGAAAGTCCATATCATTCCGTGTAAACTGAATATCCACCAGCTGCCTTAAGAGCGCGTCACGGCCAACACTTTCGCCTTGAAAGAGAGTGCATTTTTGGGCCTCATATTCCGAAGGACTCCCCAAACCGTAGATACAGGACACGGAGGATACAACAATCACATCATCTCGCTCGATTAAGGATTGAGTCGCCCCATGTCTCAGTTTATCTATTTCCTCATTGATGGCGGAATCTTTTTCGATATAGGTGTCAGACCCGGGAACATAGGCTTCGGGCTGGTAATAATCATAGTATGAGACGAAATATTCCACCCGATTATCGGGAAAGAATTCCTTAAATTCAGAATAGAGCTGGGCCGCCAAGGTTTTATTATGGGCCATCACCAAAACTTTTTTATTCAGAGACTGAATAACATTGGCCATGGTAAAGGTTTTGCCCGAACCCGTAACACCTAACAAAGTTTGAAACTGTTTGCCTGCCTGATAACCTTCAATTAAAGTTTTAATGGCCGCTGGCTGATCACCGGCGGGAACAAATGCAGATTTCAGATTAAAACTTGATTTCTTTTTCGCTTCGTCCATGGGACTACAGGATAATTGCTTATGACGACAAAATCCAAAACAAAATTTCAAAGTCAGCACAAGTCTGATATGTTGCACCCCCTCTATTCCTATAAGAAAAATAAACTCTTTTACAGCGGCATTAATCTTTCCGATCTTCCCACTTCCCTTCCCACACCTTTTTACTTGTACAGTCTGAGTGCCGTGACTAATAACGTGGCGGCCTTTCAACAGGCCTTCGCAAACGCAGGCATTCATGATCTCCTGATTTGCTACGCTTTAAAGGCCAATCCCAATCCACACATCCTGTCCCACGTTAGCCAGCTCGCCGCTGGTGCTGACATCGTCTCCAAAGGAGAACTCTCCGAAGCGATGAAGGCCAATATTCCATCCGAGAGAATCGTTTTTTCCGGCGTGGGCAAAACCAAAGAGGAAATTTTAGAGGCACTGAATGCGGGTCAAAACGGCATCCGCGCGTTTAACGTGGAGTCAATTGAAGAGCTGGATCTTATTGCCAGCTGTGCACAGGAATGCAATAAAATTGCCCAGGTGGCCTTTCGACTCAACCCCTCAATCAAGGCCCCAACTCATCACCTCATTTCCACCGGAAATAAGTCACACAAGTTTGGTTTGTTACCCAAAGACATTTTAGAGACTCTTCCTCATTTCAAGACAAAATCCCTCTATCGAAAGCATCTCAAATTAGTCGGTCTATCAGTTCATATTGGCAGCCAGCTGCTCACCTTCCGCGCCTCTAAAAATGCCTTTCGCGCTCTCGCCTCACTTGCACTTACAGTCAGCGATTTTCTGGGAAGGCCGCTGGAGTTTTTAGATGTTGGTGGAGGTCTCGGCATCGCCTATCATCACCACACCATGACCCTGTCACCCTTTCACGCCTACGCTCAGTCAGTAAAATCCGGAGTGGCCGCCTATCTCGACCGCTATCCCTGCCAGATTGTGTGCGAGCCCGGTCGGAGCCTTGTTGGAAATGCCGGAGTCTTTATCACCCGCGTAGTGCGAGTTAAAAAATCCGGGCCATACACTTTCTTAGTGGTTGATGGAGGCATGAATGATTTTGCCCGCCCGGCACTCTATCAGGCCCATCATGAAATCTATCCTTTCATTAAAAGGTCAGGAGCAGCTGTAAAGGCCAATGTCGTAGGACCTGTATGTGAAACGTCCGATTGCTTTGCGGAGGGACGGACCTTTAGTCCAGTGTTGGTTGGTGATTATCTGGCGATTGCCGATACTGGGGCCTATGGGCACTCCATGGCATCATTTTACAACTTACGTTCACTACCTGCGGAATTAATCATGGATGCAGAAAAAAAGCAGGCCTATCTCTACCGCTCGGTTCCGACACAATTTAAGAGCTCAACTTTTGAAGTAACCTCTTCGCGCGCTCCAAAAGAATCTTCGTTGGCGTGAGCGAAGATAAAATTTTCAGGTCAGGTCCATGAGGCTGCGCGGTCAAGGCCAGCCGGCCCCCGAGGAAAAGCGGTTTCCCCTTAACTCCCAGGGTATTTTTCATGGCGTCCATCCACTCTCCCACCTGCACCTCAGAAACAAACGGGGTCGTGGCAGCGATGGGCGTGAGTACATCCACCAAATACTGTGCAATATTCTTGGTTGTTGGCATGGCGAGAATTTGAGCGACCTCCTCACCGCCTTCTATTTCCAGCGATAAAAGTTGCGCTCCATACATTTCAAAATCCCTAAAGGTCTGCGCCTTTTCTTTAAAGAGATTTAAAAAACGGTGCCGCCAATCAATGGAGGACTCCAGAAACATCGAATGAGTGGTGGTAAAGGCCCCATAACGAGAAGCCAATTCCTCAATGGGCAGCAAACGGAGATGCTGATTGTTAATATATGCCAGCTTCTCCATATCATAAATGGGCGAGGCCTTGGAAAATCGCTCAATTCCAAAAAGAGGAATAATCTCTGACATGGTGAAGACGTCTTTCTCCGCAGGATGAGACCATCCCAGGAGACAAAGATAGTTGAGCAGGGCCTCAGGGAGATAACCCTCCTCTCGATATTGGGCGACAGAGGTGGCCCCATGCCGCTTTGAAAGTTTTTGTCGATCTTTCCCAATCAGTAAGCTGGCATGAGCGAACTGAGGGGGAGTGGCGCTGAGAGCATCGTAGATCATCAGCTGTCTGAGCGTATTATTTAAGTGATCCTCGCCACGAATAACGTGCGTGATTTTCATTTTGATATCATCGACCACGCAACAGAAGTTATAAGTGGGCATTTTATTGGAACGCAAGAGTACAAAATCTCCCACCATCCCCGCGGGAAAGACCACCTCGTCGCGAACGAGGTCATTGAGCGTATAGGCATTGTCGGGGGTCTTGAATCGCACCACTGCCTCTTCGCCCTTGTCCATACGGTCTTGGGCCTCCTCGGCGGTAATTCCATAACAAGTCCCATCATAAGCGGGATTTAAATTTTGGGCCAAGGCCGCGGCCTTCTTGCGCTCCAGAACTTCTTCTCGGCAAAAACAATAGAAGGCATGTCCATTGGCGATGAGTTGTAGTGCGACCTCTTCGTAGATTTTATGTCTCTCAGATTGGCGGTAAGGCCCAACGTGCCCGCCAATCTCAGGGCCCTCATCAAAGGTGATTCCCAACCACTCGAGATCCGCCCTTTGGGCCAGCTCGAATTGTCGCGAGCTACGATCGAGGTCAGTATCTTCGATACGTAAAATGAGTGATCCGCCTTTAGACTTGGCGAAAAGATAATTATAGAGACAGGTTCTCGCACCACCAATATGTAGATACCCCGTAGGGCTCGGTGCAAAACGTACACGTACATTCACAAACATCTCCTTAGCTGACCCAATAGAGATGTGATGTTAGCACGAAGAATGGGCTTTAGAAATCAAAGCGAGGGAAGCAAAATTTAATTGAAGTATGAATCGATTTTAACTTCGATTTCTCTCACCCCTGCACCATTGGAAAGGGCAATTTCTTGGGCCAGGAGGCCTTTACATTGATCGAGCATCTTCTTTTCGCCAAAACTCAAATTTTTACGATATTTCAGAAGAAATAAAGCTCGTAGCACATCGGCAATTTCCAGCAGAGAGCCGGTTTTAATCTTGGCCATATATTCACGATAACGCCTGTTCCAGGTTGAATTGTCTACTTGAACATCGTGGTTGTTAAGAAGTCCGTAGACCTCTTCAATTTCACCTTGGCCAACGAGAGATCGAATACCCACCTCCGAATCCACCGGCACCATGATGGTCATGCCATTGGCCAGAATTTTGACGATGAAATAATTTTTTTTATCACCACCGAGGTCGCGTTCCTCAATGTCGCAGATTTGACCTACCCCGTGGCCAGGACAAACTGCATAATCTCCAATCTGAAAGCTTCTTGACATCATGTATGTTTCCCCTAATTCAATTCGCTCCCTTTTATAGCGCGAAGCATCGTAACCTTCAAGGAGCGTGGTAAACATTATAATAAATTATATTTGTTTACAGCGCAAACATCCCTCGCAAAATATCTTCCATCGGCCGCAAAATATACGGCGCCGCAACACGCGGTAAAATTTCACCTGCAGGAATTACATCCGAATAAAAATAGATCAACCAGTGATCCGCTTGATTATCTAGAATATGCAACTGCCCGGTGTTGTATTTTAGCCCTTTCCTGCTTGTAAAATCAGCCACTTGCGAAAATTCTGCCGCAAAGACTTCAGGCGAGGTACTGGCAAGCATTTGGTACTCAAGAAGGTCTATGACCTCAGTATAGGACAATGGCCATGGTGCCCTTGTCTTGTAGTGGGCGAAATGCCGAGTGGCAGCTTCCGGCTCGGGACCCCGTTGTCGAGCTGAATCGGTAAATAAGATGGAAACAGAACGAGCAGCATAAGTTGGCCAATCTTCGAAGCGAAAATAGAGATCTCTTAGCTCTTCATAATTAGCAAATTTCGCCTTAGAGATTTGAGCAAAAATTTCGAGACGAATAATCCGGCGTTCGTCCTGATCATTCGTCACCCGGGATCGTGAGCAATAATTTTTACCTTGGAAACAGTTCGCAGGAAAAGATGGAACCTCGGCCCAAGCAAAGTTTAAACATCCCACGAGCAAGCTGACAAATAAGCCAAGCTTTATCAACATCAGGTCCCTCCGTGAATGGCACTAGCCGTGCCGGACGTAAAAGGGCCCGATTATAACAAAGGACATTGTCATCCGTCAAAATATCACTCGGAGAACAATTGGTTAAAACCGACTAAAAATCTCGTTTTTGTCAAAGAAATAGTTGATTTCCCGTTCAGCTGAGGTGGGTGAATCAGAGCCGTGAACAGCATTGGCTTCAATCGACTTGGCATAAAGCTTTCTCAAGGTCCCCTCTTTCGCTTCTGCAGGATTGGTTGAACCCATAATTTGTCGGTTTTTCTCAACGGCGTTAGGCCCTTCGAGAATCATCAGGACCACAGGGGCCGATGTCATAAATCCTACCAAAGATCCGAAGAACGGCCTTTCTCTATGCTCAATATAGAAACCTTCGGCCTTCTCCTTAGACAGTCTCACAAGCTTCATCCCCGCAATGCGCAACCCCTCTTTTTCAAAACGGGCCACAATATTGCCGATGTGATTATCAACTACCGCGTTAGGTTTTATAATTGAAAGAGTCCGTTCAGCCGTCATAATTTTTCTCCTCACCTTTGATCAATAGATTCATCTAAAACTGTTGCCGCGAAATTAATCAAATAATCCCGTTCGTGCAAGTTTAATTTATGGACAGGCATGCTTATCGACGATTTAACACGCTTTCCATCTTGGCCCCCAGCTCTGCCGGAGAACGGGATATCGTTACCCCACACTGCTCAAGGATTTTAAATTTTGCCTCGGCGGTATCATCCCCTCCCGAAATAATGGCACCCGCATGGCCCATGCGCTTGCCCTTGGGGGCCGATGCACCCGCGATGAAGCTCACCACTGGCTTGGTCATATTCTTCTGAATCCAGCGAGCAGCATCAACCTCAGCTTGGCCTCCAATCTCACCGATCATAATAACGGCTTCGGTGTCAGGATCTTTTTGGAATAGCTCTAGGACGTCGATAAAATTTGTTCCGTTAACGGGGTCGCCACCAATCCCCACGCAGGTGGATTGACCGATTTCCCTTTGGGTCAGTTGATACACAGCTTCATAGGTCAAGGTTCCCGACCTTGAGATAACGCCGACCTTACCAGGCATATGAATATGACCGGGCATAATCCCAATCTTGCATTCGCCTGGGGTAATGATACCCGGGCAGTTAGGGCCAATTAAACGTGACTTTGAGCCCATCATGGCCTTACGCACCTTCACCATATCGAGGATGGGAATTCCCTCTGTGATACACACAACCAGCGCAATGTTGGAATCTACACACTCCAAAATGGCATCTGCGGCGGCCTGCGGTGGTACAAAAATCATGGCCGCGTTGGCACCCGTTTTATTCACGGCCTCATGGGTGGTATTGAACACGGGATACCCTTCATGGGTTGTTCCGCCTTTTCCGGGAGTCACTCCCCCAAAAAATTGGGTTCCATAATCGCGACTCTGAAGGGAATGAAACGTACCCTGTTTTCCGGTATATCCGATGGTAATCAACTTTGTGTCTCTACCTACTAAAATGGCCATGGACTACCTCCTTCCTTTTGTGGCCTCAACCACTTTTTTGGCCGCATCACTTAAGTCGTCGGCGGCAATGATCTGAAGATTTGATTCACTTAAAAGCTTTTTCCCGAGAGCAACATTAGTGCCTTCCAATCTTACGACCAGAGGAACCTTGATACCCAGTGAGCGAGCGGCCCCCACGATACCCTCGGCGATAATGTCACACTTCATGATGCCACCAAAGATATTGACCAAAATGGCTTTGACCTTCGGGTCTCTTAAAATAATCGCAAACGCTTTCTCAACGGTTTCCTTGGTAGCTCCGCCGCCCACATCTAAAAAGTTGGCGGGCGAACCTCCATGCAATTTGATAATATCCATCGTTCCCATGGCCAAACCGGCCCCGTTAACGAGGCAGCCAATATTACCATCAAGACTGATGTAAGAGAGATTGGCTTCATGCGCCTCCAGCTCTTCTTTGGATTCCTCACTCATATCGCGCAGGGCTTCAATGTCGGGATGACGGAAAAGGGCATTATCATCAAAGTTAAGTTTGGCATCGAGGGCCAAAACTTCGCCTGTCGCGGTTACGACTAAGGGATTAATCTCGGCAGCAGTACAGTCACAGGCCACATAAAGCTTGTAAAGACCTTCAAAAAAAGTCATGGCGTCCTTCACCACATCGCCTTTCATGCCCATCGCAAAAGCCAATTTTCTTCCGATATAAGGCGAGTAGCCGGAAGCTGGATCAATGGTAACTTTAATAATTTTATCGGGAGTTTCTGCAGCCACCTTCTCAATCTCAACGCCACCTTCGGCGGAAGCAATGAAAGACAGCTTCCCCTTGTTACGATCGAGAACAATTCCCACATAGTACTCGTGCTCGATTTTACATCCTTCCTCAATCAGAAGAGTTTGGACCTTTTTACCTTCCGGCCCGGTTTGATGGGTCACTAAAGTCTTTCCTAAAATTGCCTCAGCATGAAGCTTCACTTCATCTAAGCTCTTGGCCAACTTTACTCCGCCCGCCTTGCCACGCCCGCCGGCGTGGATCTGTGCCTTAACCACCCATATATTGCCACCAAGAGACTTGGCACCATCAACTGCCTCACTGATGGATTTTGCAACTTTTCCACGCAACACTTTAATGCCAAATTTCCTCATTAGGTCTTTGGCCTGATACTCATGAACATTCATATTGAACTCCTCAACTGAGTGCGAACCTACATAAAATATTTCTATGGCAAAAAGATTAATGGAGTTCGCCTTAAAAAACAACCGCTAAGGTCACTGAAGATATGTATAGTGGCCAAACAAAAAAAAATAGTTACACTTTTTTTTGAGGGATTAAAGATGGAAGTAAAATACTTTGTTGTTCGACCTGGAACCTTTCGACTCGATGGCGGGGCCATGTTTGGCATTATCCCAAGGCCACTGTGGCAAAAAGTCGCTCCCCCCGATCCAGACAACCGCATCAATCTGGCCTTGCGCTTATGGCTAATTAAGACTCCCAGCAAGGTTATTTTAGTCGATACTGGTGTTGGCGATTATCATGGGGCCAAGTTTGATGACCGCTTCACCGTGGTGGGAGGTCCTGATCCCATAAAAACGGCCCTCCTGGAAGCAGAGGGCCTTACTCCTGAAGACATTACCGACGTGGTTATCTCCCACCTCCACTTCGATCACACTGGGGGCCTTACCCAGATGGCACAAGGAAAAACGATTTGCTCAAGATTTCCCAAGAGCCGCTTGCATCTCCATCGTCAACATTACGCCTATGCCCTGAATCCAACGGAACGTGACGCAGGTTCTTTTCACCAGAACTATTTTGTTCCCGTGATTCAGGACCATGAAGCCAGAGGCCTGGTGCACTGGCACGAAGGAACTTCCGGCATTATCCTCACCGATGGTGATTACCAGCTGCAATTTAGAACCAGCATGGGACATACCCCGCATCTCATGCATCCCTTTGACTCACACTATTTTTATATGGCCGACCTGGTTCCCACCGCCCATCACATTCATGTTCCCTGGATCATGGCCTATGATATGGCACCTGGAACCTCGGCCGTTGATAAGCGTCAGCTCTTGCTTTTTTGCGTTGAAAAAAAACTGACGATTTTGTTTGAACATGACCCCGATTCTTGGGGCGCGGTTGTCACTTATGATAAGGCGCGGGACCAATTTTCTGCTCAAAAAACTTTTCAGCAGCCCAGTCCAGGTGCCTGCTCTATCCCAGCTACTTAAGAGCGGTCAGCTCTTGCTCCAGCATCTCTGCCTTGGTGGTCAACTGAACGGATAGATCATCGAGCGTTTTTTCGGGAACTGGTGATTTTACCGAGCGTTGTTTTTTTGCATTAAGAGAATCCACAAATTGCACGGAAAGGGAGGCAAGTTTTTTTGCGAGTTCCGCTGTATCTGTCACACTCCAAATGATGGGACCGGGGATTGCCAAATCGGGATCTCCAGCGGCGGCATCGAGAACTTGGACCTTCGGAGTGGTGGGCACGGCCAAGACTTGAAGTGCGGGAGCAACCTCCTTGGCATAGCTTCGAATATAAGCGGACTTCCCGACAGCTCCCTGCTCTCTATACTGATGCATGAGGTCCCCGAGCTTGAAAAGCAGTGACTGCAGGGTAAGGACATTTTGCTGTTGCTCAAGTAGAGGACGCCGCTTGTTCTCTTTCATCTGGGCAAGGTAAGCTTCAATCTGTGTCGCTGCTTCTCTTTCGTCGCCTGAGGAGAGCAGAATTTTTTCAGGGCCGATGCTGATCTCTAGAGGGTAAATATAAGATGACAGACCTGCGATAATGCTCTTGGTATAGGTATTCTCGTTTAGGACTTGCAACCACCGCGCCCTATTATCGGCGCGTGATGCCCGCAAAGTTACCTCATAGAGGCCGGCTTCGATCTGCTTTCCTTCCCGAAAAGATAAAGTTTTCGTCGGAATGATCGCCAAACCGTCATGAATTTGGCCAACGGTACTAAACTGAATCGACTGACCACCCATGACACGCTCAGGAACACTTCGAAGGCCGAGTTCAAATCGATAAGATGTCCGCGCGCTGACAGCTAACCAAATATTCGCACCATCATCGGTCATCGCAAGGTTAAATTTGGGCCTGTCGATTATCGTGTTGGAAAAAACTTTATCAAAACGTGCCGATTTTGCTGGCTGAAGCTTAGCGAAATCCTGCTGCAAAAGCCGGGCTTCTTTGGAGGGAACCGCACTTCCCAACATGCGTAATTCGGGAACTTTGACAAACACCGCAGCGACGGCCAGCACAACCACCAGACTCATCGCTCGGCCATAATGCCTCTTCTTTGGACGCTCGGTTGGCTGAGTTTCTCCATCGGCTGGTTTTTTTTGATCCCATAAACTTATTTTTTGTGGCGTCGATTCATAGATCGGTCCCGAAAATTCCTTCCAGTCCTTTATTGTTTCCTTGATAGATTCTTGCTCTGGCTCCGGTTCACTGGCCCGCTCCACCTTTGTTGTTTTTTTAAATTCAAATTCATGGGCCTCGGGACGCAATTTCTCCAGCGCCGGATTGGGAGTGAAATTACGGGCAATCTGATCCCATTCGCCGAAAGGTCCCTCACCAGTGGAGAGATGCGAACGATCTTTTGATCGGGAAGGTGCCACAGGGAGTGGAGGAAGTTCATCCACCTGATGCAGCTGCGGGCGAGCTTGCCTCAACTTCAGCCGTTTCATCTCTATTTCATTTTTCAACAAATCTAAAGCATCGGGGGGCAAAGGTTTCGGTAGCTTCTCACTTTGAAGATTAAAATCAAGTGCATGGGCGATCTCACGACAATTTTTGAGAGGCATCCAGTCACTCAATCCCTCTTTCCACATAAGAGATTCGGGACGAACTCGACCTTCATGAAAATAACGGTAAACCTCTTCGGCAGAAAAAGGCCCTTGATGGCCAGTTTGTTGCTGAATAAACCACTCTCGATCCGCCATGCTGACTATCATCCTGAAGCAAGCCGAAAGGCCCACTATTTTAGTCTAACGATTATTGTTGTTCTCGTCAAAGAACCCTATAATAGGCAGATCCGTACTAATCAAAATTCTACTCGAGTAAATGTATGAATCACCAAAAGACAACCGACTCCATCGCTCGGGAATTGAAGGCCCGGGCTGACTTAAGATTAGGTCCAAAATTCAAGCAACACGAAAACAAGGCCGGCAGAGTATTTAACATTCTGACTTCAAGTTGCGATGAAGGTGTGGTTAGAAATGGCGGGCGACGAGGTTCCTCCTTCGCTCCTCTGGCCCTCATCAATTCTTTCAAAGGTCTCATTGCCCCGGTCGGGGATTACTGTTTTCAAACAGACGAGCTATGTACTTCCAAAGATAATTTTGACCTCAACCAAGAACACTCTTATCAAAAATGGCTGGCCATACTTCCTCAGTTGCAAAAGGCCAGAACTCCGCTCGTCCATCTTGGTGGGGGTCATGACCACATCTATCCTCTGCTCCGGGCCCTCGACTCAATCCAGGAACGATTAACTATTTTCAATGTCGATGCCCATTCTGATACCCGGATCGATACCTGGGCCCATTCCGGAACTCCCTTTCGACAGTTTGCCAACCAGGCCAGGAATCCATTCACCTTGTACCAGTATGGAATTCATCCCTACTCCAATCCTCCCACAAATTTTACCCCAATGGGTAAGGGACAGATGCAGTTATGCTGGCACAACAATATCAAGATCGAGCAGGCCGAGCCCTTTAAAAAATATTTTGAACAATGTGACATTGCTGTTTTTTCACTCGATGCTGATGCCCTTGATTCCAGCGTGATGGAAGCGGTTAGCGCGGTAAATCCTGACGGCCTACAAAAAACAGAACTTCGATGCATGCTTGATGCTTTTAAGCTATCCCCGGCGACATTTAAAATTTTTGGAATTTATGAGTACAATCCGCTCTTTGACAATCTTTCACAGAAGGGCCAGCGCTATTTGGCGTCAATCATTTATAATCTGCTCTTCTAGAAAAAAAAGGGCCGGAAATTTCCGGCCCTCAATACTTGCTCAAATTTAGAAACTTAAATTACTGATTCATGAACTCGTTTACAATGGAATTCATCTGCTCAGGTGTCGTACCGTTTGTCTTGGCAGCAGTTGCCATCAAATCTTGGAAAGACTGCTTGTCGCCTTCGACTAACTTTTTGTAGGCCTTCTCAGCATCGTTCAGATTTACACCCAAAAGCTCTTTTGTGAAGGCGTTGGCATCTGATTCTGTAAGAGCACGCTTCTTGCCCGTTTTCTCCCACTCAGTTACTAACTTGGCAACCTTAGTGGCGCGTTCAACTGACAATCCGTAATCTGAAGCGAAAGCTTCACCCAGTTTTGCAGTTTTAAAAGAGGCCTTGAGCGCGGCAATCTTCTCCAGGTCTTTGAAGGCATCCTCTGTTTGCTCGAAAATAAACTCTCCGGCATAAGATCCCCAGTAATCATTGTAATAAGCACCACCGACATAGAATACTTCGCCGTAATAATCGGTATAAGAGTCATAGACGTAAACTTCTTGGAATTGCGCATTGGCACTGTAGGTATACCAGCTATCACCTGTTTGATAATTAGCGATATCGTATGCAACCCAACCCGTGTCATTACTATAAACGACAACAAACCCTTCAGTGGCAGTTTGTGAGGGATGTTTCACGAGATAGAATTGACTATCATACGAATACTGAGAATTGAGCAGATTAATAAATGACTGAACACGATCCGCGGGTGGATAGTATGTACCAGTTTGGCAGCCGGTAATGGCCAAACCGAGAAGCAGTGCTAGAACCAACATAACATTTTTCATGATATTCTCCCTTTAATTTTCCACATAAAAGAGTCTAATGGACACTTTTTACGAAAAATAGGCCAACAAGGCAATTCAAAAACTCTTACCATTGCTATACCAAATTCTGGACGGCCAAGGCGCCTATTTTCGAACTTAACACCTCATAAATTAAGAGATGAGCATTTGCATAGGGCCAAAATGATACTGAGAAATTTTTACAAACTCACGTTTGCCTTTACTCGAAAATCCAAGGAGTGCCTTTTTGTCACCGGCCTCGGACTAAATTTGGGGAACGGTGTCGCTGGCGGAAATAGGATCGGTCACGGGGGCGGTTTCAAACGATAAAGGGGCGGAAAGCGCCTCAAAATATTTTTGGCCGCTCAGGAATCCCGTCAGCTTCATTTTGAAAAGAATCTGGTTCACGGTAGAACGAGCATATGGGCTGAGGTAACGATGGCGAAAGGACGAGCTATAGCGCACCGGACTGGGGAGCAGCATCCCCAAAAAGGCCCCCTCTTTAGCATTTAAATTTTTAGGCAGCTTTCCAAAATAATACTGGGAAGCTTTTTTGATCCCATAAATATTCGGCCCAAATTCAATGGCATTAAGATAGAGCTCCACAATCTTGGCCTTAGGCAATCGCGCGTCAAGGTAGAGGGCCATGATAAACTCACGAACCTTGCGCCACATGCTCCTCTCATTGGTAAGAAAGATATTTTTTGCCAATTGCTGAGTGATGGTCGAAGCTCCGCGCAGGGGACGACCGCGCCTATAATCATTCAAAGCATCTTCAAGTTGCTCAAAGTCGATCCCGTTATGAATATAGAATTTCGCGTCCTCACTCACCACGATGGCATGAACGGTTTCAAAACTTATCTCTTGCAGCGGCACATAGTCGCCATGGAGTTTTTTCACGATACTGACTTTTCGCGCCAGAAGCTCGGGCGTGGATTTTATTTTTCGTGTCGGTTTTTGAGGCAAAACCTTTCCGGGAATCAGATCAATTTTAACATAACCGCTGCGCAGTTTCTCGATACTCACTATGGGAAGGAAGGCCAAGATGCCCGAGAGCAACAAACAAAGACCTAAAAATAAAAATATTCTTAAAAATTGCATATCGCCAATCAGGGGATGAAATCTTTTTTGAGATTCTTTAGAACTTCTCTTAAGTTTTGACAACTGAAAACGTCGGGGCCCAACTCATAACGCCCTTTAATAATATAACTTTTTAAGAGCGGGAGCCATAAAAGATCGCTGTTCTTATCTCCGATCATAAAAGATTGACGAAGACTCAGCGGCACACGCTCACCCACCTTCAGTGCCATCCCAGGAAACGGCTTTCGTAAATGCGAATGCTTTTTCAGAGGGCCCTCAGCTCCTTCATGATGAAAAGGTGCCATTTCAAAAGTTCCGATGGACAAGCCTTTTTGCTCAAAATGCCGGGCCATCCAACGGTGAATAGCATTGGCATCTTCACTAGTATACATGCCGCGGGCAATACCGGACTGGTTGGTTAAAATGGCAGTTTCAAACTCGTTCTCCTTCCCCCACTCAAGAATAGGATAGATATCTGGAAGAATTTCGCAATCCTCGATTTTATAGACATAGGTTTTATCAACGTTGACCACGCCATCGCGGTCCAAAAATAGAAATCTGGAACCGCCAGTGCCAGGGAAAATTCCCCGATATCGAGGCATGGGCACTAGATTCCAAGTGATCGACGAGAACGTACGTCCGATGAAGGCCTCAGTCAGGGCATTGGCGGGCAGAAAGTAGATTCCCTGGGCAAAAAAGGCATCGTGGTAAGGAGCACTTTGCGATAATACTTCAGGAGGGCCCGGAAATTTCTTATATGTTTGAGGAATCAGTTCGGAAGAAACGGGGTCCAGCTCCCTATAACAGTAGATCTGTCCGGGATGGGTCAGGCCCAACTCCATTAAATCATCAAGGTTATAATGAACAATTTCATCTGAAACAATAATCAGGAGAGAAGATGAGGTATTCATCGCGATGAGCTCGCGAGTACACTGCGCTTTGAACGGAAGTGCATGTGCGGGATGCCCAAACTGTCGTATAAAAGTCACTGTCTCCGTTGCTAAAGTCGTGGGTATAACAAGCTTGATCAAAGGCACCCCTGAAAAAATTTTACAGTCCATCAACAGGCCCTAGACGAAGACCTCAGTATCATCTTAAGTGAAGCACTGGGTAAAAATCAATGAAACTCTTCCCTATCATTCTACTAATTGCCTTCTTATCAGAGGGAAGCGCTGGAGCATCGACGCCGAACCTTGAGGAAGAAAAATTTCTTTGCTCGGGAGTGCAGGCCTTTCAACTCAGAAAACAAGTTTTACAACTCCCCAATGATAAGACCAAGCACTGTGCTCTTAGCTGTTTTCTCACTTGGCGCTGCGGTCCTCTTGACGCTTGGGAACTCGGCGCTCTAAAAGAAGTCTGGGATCTCTTTGGGCCAGGACAGGCCGAATGGTCGGATTTGGAAGCCGATGGTCGCGGCATTTTTTTTGGTGTGCGCGTCGGAATTGGCAGAAAGGCCGATCGCCAATGTATCAATCTCTGCAAAAGCATCTATCCCGGCGGCTAGGCATATTTCACCGAGCAATTAACTTTTAATCCGGGTACCGTAAACTTGTTCATAGGCTTCATGCGAATCTGCAGCCGCCAGGTTTCGAGTAAAATTTCAAAGGAGCTGATGTCTTTTTGTAGTGGTGCTAATTGCATGCGACCAAATTGGGCCACCACATCTTTTTCAGTATGAATTTTAAAACTGTTCAAACGGTATTGTTTTTTGTCCTCGCCCTGTTTGGAATCTACAAATACAATCGCTTGAATCAAATTGCGGGCACCAAAACCTAAAATTGGATAGAGTGACTCTGCAAATAGCTTGGGTGAAGCTTTTGCTAATTCCAAAGTTCGGGTATAAAGCGACTGAATCGCGCACTGATAATATTGCAAAACCAACTCACGCATCTTAGGCACCAATTGCCCTGGCAGTTCAGGGAGACCGGCAGCCAACCATTCGTCTCCAAAATGCCCTTTAAAATCATATCCTTGAGCGAGCCCCGCTTCCTCATATAAACTTTGCCCCATCATAAGATAGGCACGCTCCATTTCCGCATTGAGCTCCTGCTGATATTTCACCGACTCTGAAAAAACGGCAAAGTAGCGCCCCAAAAAGGTTTGCGCCCCCCCACTTTTTGTATTCACAAAGGAACCGCTTTTGCAAAATTTAAGCCCTATGAAAAAATCGCTCTCTTGCGCATGCACCACCACATCACTTTCCTGCAGATCTCTGCGTCCACTTCCTCCGGCCGTTTTCCCCACGACCTCGATGCCTTTCAACTGCTCCGGGAGATGCTGACTAATTTCCCGGGCCACTCGCCGGGCCACCTCAGGCATAAAGACAATCAGACCCAAGTCATGATCCCTCAACCAAGACTCATAGTGCAAAAGCCGATTCCTTAAGTCGGGTGCTATCTCACAGCGACACTCGGGACGGCAAAGGGTGCTTAAACTTTCTGCGACGAGATACTCAAATAGTGCTCCCTTTAACTCATTGATCAAGGCCTCGTTCTGAGCAATCGTGTCAAATTTCCAAAGAGATTTTGGGGAGTCATTATTCAAAAGAATAATCCTTATTTTTACTTTACAGAAGAAGTTACAATGCCCTATAAATTTTGAAATCACAATAAGTGCTGAGCGTAGTACGCTGACGGGTGACCATGAACGGATTTCCTCCGATCCTCGCCGAAATCAACAATCTTTCCAAAGATCAAATTACGTGGCTTCTCTATTCCGCAAAGCGTTTTAAACTTGGAGTTGTACCCGTGGGAAAATATCAGATAAGTGATACCCACCAACCCATCATTGCCACAAGCTTTTTGGAAAATTCAACCCGCACCAAGCATAGTTTTGTTATTGCCATTCAAAAATTAGGTGCCATGTATGTCGACTTTAACGCCGAAACATCAAGTCTTAAGAAAGGTGAATCCCTTGAGGAAACTCTGCTGACCTTGTCCCACCAGGGAGTTGATCTTTGCATTATTCGCACTTCTGTCTCTCATCAATTTGACGAGTTTAAAACCAATCCTCCCATTCGAATTATTAATGGCGGCGATGGCATCAATCAACACCCTTCGCAGGCCCTTCTCGATCTTATGACTTTTATCGATGATGGTGGCGAGGTCAAGGGCCGGACAGTTGCGATCATCGGGGATTGCATCCATAGCCGCGTGGCCCATAGCTTAATGGAGCTGCTTCCTCAATTTGGCTGCAAAATTCTTCTGGCTGGCCCAGAAGAATGTCTCCCCAAGCAACTGGATTCTCGGCTCGACACTTCCATGTTTCATGTTACCACCGACACCGAAGAAGCTATTTTAAAAAGCGATTTTCTTTATCTTTTACGCATCCAAAAAGAGCGCCATTCAGGGCCTGCCGCATACTATGAAAGTTACTTACATAAACATGGGGTTTCTTTATCACGACTTGAAGGATTAATGGCGAATGGAAAAATTTCGAAAGTCCCCCGCATCTATCACCCAGGGCCGGCGAATGTGGGAGTGGAACTCGATATGGCCTTACTCAAGTCCCGCCACTATCGGGCCCATGCGCAGGTTACGAATTCAGTTTATATGAGAATGTCCATCATTAAGGCCATGCTGACGAATCTGGGCGACGTCAGCAGTGCCTAGATGCAGATAAAGAAAAAAGAAGGGAGAAGGTAATGCCGACCACCGCAATTCCTACAATCGATGATGTTAACTTTCTCCGTTCCCTCAAGAAAACCCGTATTTTTTTACATTTTAGTGACGGGACAACCTTCAAAGGATTCGTCAATAAGGAATCCAACGATCCGCTCATCAAGCATGGTCTTTGGGGGGAAGCGGCCTTTACTACCGGCATGAGTGGTTACGAAGAAACGGCCACTGATCCATCTTTTTTGGGACAGCATATTATTTACACTACCGCTCACGTAGGAAATTACCCCTCTGAACCCAAAGTACGACAATCAAAAAAGTGTCATGCAACCGCCCTGATCGCACGCAATTTTAGCTATAATGAATTTCTCGCCACCCAAGACATTCCCCTGGTTTCAGGAATCGACACGCGAGCGCTCACTCTTTACATGACCAAGACCCGCGATCATCATTCAGTCCTTTCCACCACGTCTACCCCTCCTCCGAAAGAAGCTTTTTCCAAGGCGGTCTTTACCTATAGCGACCTTTATCGGGTCTCTCAGGAGCGGCCACAGATCTTACGGCCCGGAGAGCACCCTATTGTGGTGGTAAACTATGGCGTCAAAGAGGCCATCCTAGGCGAACTCTACAAGTTAAACTTACCTCTGGTCACGGTGCCTTATAACACCACCTCGCAAGCTATTTTGGCCTACCACCCGTCCCTGATTTTTTTAACCAATGGCCCTGGCGATCCACGAAGCTACAAAGAGCAAATTAAGGTTGTGGCGGAACTTTTAAAAACTTCGACTCCCATTCGAGGAATTTGCCTGGGACATCAGCTAATCACCCTGGCCCTAGGTGCCAAGATCATCAAATTACCTTTTGGACAGCGCGGGGCCAATCATCCGGTGTTTGATCATGTATCGGGAAAGATTTTAATCACCAGCCAGAACCACGGCTACGCCGCAGATTACGATTCGCTGAAAGGCCTGGCATCCTCCGCCTCAAATCTTGCGCCCGTCATCACCCATACCAGTTTGTTTGACCACTCGGTCGAGGGTCTTGCCTTACCTTCAGGCCGAGTTAAAAGCGTTCAATTTCACCCGGAGGCCAACCCGGGACCTCGAGATGCCTTGGGATTTTTTCACGAGATTCATGACTTTCTGGGCGGCCATTCAGCATCTTTACAAAAAGAAACTCTTCATCCCTTGCCGCATTTCTATAAAAATGGGGATCGCCCAATTCCCTATAAGAAAATTCTCCTCATTGGGAGCGGCCCCATTAAAATTGGTCAGGCCTCCGAATTTGATTACTCAGGCACGCAGGCACTCAAGGCCCTGCGTGAACTAGGTCTCGAAGTTGTTCTTTTGAATTCCAATCCGGCCACGATCATGACCGATCCCGAGATGTGCGCTAAAACGTATGTTGAACCCATTACTAAAGAAACGGTTAAATTTATCATTCAAAATGAAAAGGTCGATGCCATCATTTCTACCATGGGCGGGCAGACGGCCCTAAATCTTTGCGTCGAATTGGAGGAAGAAAACTTTTTACGTGAGCATCACGTCGCCCTCCTAGGCGCCGGAGTTAGTACGATTAAACGCACTGAAGACCGGACGCTCTTTGCTCAAGAGATGGATAAGTTGGGATACAAAGCAGGTAAACGCTTCCTCGCCCATAGTGAGGAAGAAGCCATTCGCTTGGCCCAAACCACCGCCGGCTTCCCTCTCATCATCCGGCGCGATTTTGCGCTTGGCGGTCGAGGTTCGGCCCTCACCTTTAATTTGCAGGAACTCAAAGAGGTCTTCACGACCGATATTAAATTTCCCATTACTCTTGAGAAATCCCTAGTCGGATACAAAGAGATTGAAATGGAAGTGATGGTCGACTGTGAACAAAATGGGGTCATCATTTGTAGCATTGAAAATGTTGATCCCTGCGGTGTCCATACGGGCGACTCGATCACGGTGGCCCCGGCCCTGACCATTAGCGATCATTGTCTGCAAACCATGCGCGATATGACCCTGCGAATAGCCCGACATATGGGCGTGGTCGCGGGTGGTGCCAATGTGCAGTTTGCCGTTCATCCCAACAATGAGGAAGATATTACGGTTATCGAGATGAACCCTCGCGTATCGAGATCATCGGCTTTGGCCTCAAAGGCGACGGGCTATCCCATTGCTAAAATTTCCGCCCAGCTGGCGGTTGGCCTAACCTTGAAAGAAATTTTAAATGACATCACTCGAGTTTCACCTGTGGCCTTTGAGCCCACCCTGGATTACGTCGCTGTCAAAATTCCTATCTTCCCATTTAGCAAGTTTCCAACCTCGTCCACCATCCTCGGCCCTCAGATGCGATCGGTCGGCGAAGTTTTGGCCTTAGGAGGAAGCTTTAATGAGGCCTTCCTCAAGGCCCTGCGCTCTCTCGAAATGGGTTTGGAGATCCCAAGTCTGGCCCAACTCAGTACCACGCCCTTGGATATCACCCCTGACTATATTCGTGAACGGCTCCAGCACCCGCACCAGCTCTCCCTCCTCACAGTTCTCGAGGCGCTGCGCTTGAAGATTTCCAAGGAGGAGATTGCAGATCTCTCCAAGATTTCCCCATGGTTTATTAATCAGATGGCCGTGATTTTTGATCGGGAGGAAGAATTTAAGCAGGTCGAGAATCCATTACAGAGTGCCGATATTTTTCAACCTTTCAAAGAAATTGGTTTCAGCGATAAATACCTCGCTTTTTTGAAAGACCTTCCACAGAAAAAGATTCTTGAGTATCGAATGAAAGAAAAAATCTTTCCAGTCTTCAAGGCCGTGGATACTTGTGCTGGCGAGTTTGCCGCAGAAACACCCTACTTCTATAGCACCTACGCCGTACAGAACGAAGCGGTCCCCTTGTCCCACGATGGACGTTCCGTGCTTGTCATGGGCTCCGGGCCCAATCGTATCGGCCAGGGAATTGAGTTTGATTATTCTTGTGTCAAGGCCTGCGAGCGTTTAAAAAATCATCATATCCAAAGTATCATGGCGAATTCAAATCCCGAGACCGTTTCAACCGACTACGATAGCTCGGACCGCCTCTACATTACCCCTTTGTTCACGGAGGATCTGTGTGAGATTTTCCGCCATGAAAATCCTGAAGGAATTATCGCCTCTTTTTCAGGTCAGACCGGAATTAAAATTCGGGAGCATTTCGAGCGCGGCTTTCGTAAGGACTTAATGACATTTAACTTCCTTGGCCCATCGTATGATGCCGTCGATATCACTGAGAATCGAGAGCGCTTTAACACTCTGACCGCATCGGTTGACCTCGCCCGTACCAAAAGCATGCTGGTGAAAGGCCACAAGAATCTCCTCAATGCCATGACTGAAATCGGACTTCCGGTTATTATCCGGCCGAGTTATGTGATCGGCGGAGAATCCATGTACATTTTTAACCATCATGAAGATATCAATCATCTCCCACCCCAGGTTAAGGAGCAATTAAAGCTCTCCACCTCCGAATTTCTGGTGGAAACCTATCTACGCAATGCCATTGAATATGATGTGGATTTAGTACGGGACAAGGCCGGACATGTGATTTTTACCGTGTGCGAACATATTGAACATGCCGGGGTGCATAGCGGGGATTCCGGCATGTTTGCTCCGCCTCTTGTTCTTACCCAGCGGCCTTACAAAAAGTTGATGGAAATTACTAAAAAATTGGCCAGCGATTTAGAGATTGTCGGCCCGATTAATTTCCAATTTGCGATTATCGAAAATGACATCTACTGCATTGAAGCCAATCCCCGCGGCTCCCGAACTTTGCCCTTTTTGTCCAAGGCCTACAATTTGAATATCCCTGCCATGGCCACAGATGCCATGCTGGGCCTGGATATTCCCCCCTTTGAGCGGGAGACCTTTCCCTATTTTAGCGTTAAGCAATCAACCTTCCCCTTCGATCGCTTTATTCAGGACAACATCATCTTAGGACCCAAGATGCGATCGACCGGTGAGACGATGGGTATTGACTGTGATAAAGATCACGCGGTTTTTAAATCCTATCTGGGTAACTATCCCAAGCTTTTCGGTCCGGGAAAAATTTTAATCTCTCTTGCCGATCCACAAAAACCGGTGATTCTCCCCTACCTTCGCTCACTGATTAAAAAAGGCTATCAATTCATGGCCACCCAAGGTTCGTATGATTACATAAAAAAACAGGGAATTCCCTGCACGCTCGTGGCCAAGATCGGCACAGGCCAAAACAATAATGGTAGTCCAACTATTTTAGAGGCCATGAAAGACGACCAACTCAAAATGGTTCTCAACACACCGGCAAATCTCGGGCAATCGAAATCCGATGGTGAGATGATTCGCAATACGGCAATTCTCTACGGTGTCCCCTGTTTCACCAGGGCCGAAAATATCCGCGCCATTGTTGAGTCGATCTTAACAACGGACCATTATCCGGTTCCCCGGGCCTTGCAAGATTTGTACAGGGAGCTTTAATATGAAAAACGCTTCGGCCTTAGACCGTACCTTTGTGGCCTTAGACAATATGTCGCTCAAAGACGTGCGGATTTTTCTCAAGAGCAATCCGGAAATTGTTAATATAAAAATTGGCCTTGAGCTTTTTTTGGCCCATGGCCCGCAAATTGTTCATATTTTGCGATCAGAATTCCAACCTCTTCAAAAAATTTTTCTAGACCTCAAGCTTCATGATATTCCTCAGACCGTTAGAAAATCTATCCAGGCCCTCAGCGGGCTACCAGTGGATTTTTTAACAGTCCATCTCTCCGGCGGGCGCGAGATGCTCCTGGCGGCCTTACAGGCCCAGCAGGCATCATTACAAAATACGAAGCTTCTTGGTGTCAGCTTTCTTACGTCACTTGACCAGCACAATTTCCAGGAGCTGTGGGGAATCAAGGCAAATGATATTGCTCCTGCATTTCAACGGCTTTTTTCTCTGGCCTTAGACGTCGCCGTCCACGGTCTTATTCTTTCTCCCCTCGAGCTGGCCCAACTCAAAGGTAAAAATATTCTCAAAATAACACCTGGAATCCGTTTTGCTGAAGATGGCAAAACGCATGATCAAAAAAGGATCGCCACTTTTGAAGAGGCCTTTAATGCGGGTGCCGATTATATTGTCATTGGCCGATCACTGACCGAGTGCACCGACATTAAGAAGCGACTGCGGGATTTGGCATCCTTTCCACTCCCCACTTAATTTTGAGATAATTTTCCTGAAACACCCATCGATGTTTTTTTGATAAACTGGCGGGACTCTTCGCTCAGGGTTGAGAGGTTTCTCGTTTGGTAGCACGATTCACAATGATTTAAGACATACTCTTCAGGTAACGTTCCATAACCATTAGTTCCCCATTGTGGTCCCCAGGAATTTCTAAAGATAAACCGTTTGGAATCAGCATTGTATCCCACTAAGAGGATGACATGCCCACCGCAGTCTTTTTCTTGCTTCACACACGCGCGCACTTCGCTGGGGTTTGGGGCCCGGGCAGCATCCCCTTTTTGATTAAAGAGTTTAAAATAGTACATGAGGTTCATCGCCACAGGTGCCTTTTGATTAAGTAAATAGGATGCAATCTTTTCCCGCGCTACAAAAATCGGTTCCACGCGGTACCCGATAAGGGCAGGATCATGAGGAGGACGTCCCGTGAAACACTCAAGAACCCATTCACCATGACTGTCTTTCTGGCAACGCTTGTCCCCACTCTGCTGCCAGTTTTGCGCAGTGTACGGCCAGTCCTCTTCTAAAATGGCTCCATGCCTGAACGCCTGTACCGCCAGATAACCCGCCAAACCGTCGCCTTGAGCGTAAAGTCTTCGAACGTAATCTGACTCGCCGGCCACGGTTTTTCCCAGCCAATAAGCGTAGGACTCGGACAAATCTATTTCTTTGCCAATATCACGTTTGAGGAGAAATTCCATCAGGGCCGTTGCCGCAAACACACTGCACGTCCCACGCTCACCTTGGTGCTTCACGGGCGACATTAATGATCGAAGATCAATATCCTGGGCGGGTAGCACCGCTGATACGATGAGCAAGATGAGAGTTATAAAAAGGCGCAGCTTCATAAAAGGCCATGTACGGCATCCGTCGCTTTTCCGCAAGAAAAACTCCATAAAGCATGTAGAATTTTCAACCTGTGCCTATTATAGTTATTGATATAATTTGAGGAATGAATATGAAAGCACTTGGCCTTCTGATCATCTTGTTATCCTGCGCTACCGAAATGAAACGAGAACTGGCACCCTTACCTCTCAGTTTTGAAGCACAGCTAAAATCCCAGTTCCATCGTATCGGAGGAAAAGCGGAGCTCAGAAATGATGTCATCAAGGAAAAGCGTGTGGCGGTTTTTGATTGGGATAATACCATGATTAAAAACGACATCGGGGATGCCACTTTTTTCTGGATGATCGAGCACAATCTCTTTGTCGCCCCAAAAAATTGGGAGAACACTTCGCCTTTTTTGAGCAAAAAGGCCATTAATGAGTTGAATCGTCATTGTACTTTAAAGCGCAAGGGGAAACAGGTCCATCTCTCCACTTCGTCTGGGAACTGTGGTAAAACGTTGCTCTCCATTTATGCTGACGGTGTTGTGAGCGAGGACGCTCCGGCCTGGGATAAGAGCAGCAAACTCTTCAATAAACTGCTCATTGAGCCAGGTTACGCCTGGGCAGCATCTTTGCTCGCCGGGCATACGCCTGAAGATGTTAAGGAAATTGCGGGCATGACGATCGATCATTTTTTGAAGCAACCTCTCGGAGCAAAGCTGAAACTTCATGGGAAGGAATATGCAGGTTTTTTACGCATCTATCAACCCATGAAGATGCTGGTGGATTACCTTAAGCACCATAATGTTACTCCGTGGGTAGTTTCCGCATCAGAACAACATCTTGTTGAGGCCTTTGCCGAGAGAGTCGGAATACCCGCTCATCATGTTATCGGCATTCGACCTGTTCTTCAGGATGGCGTGCTGACAAGCCAGTTTGAGGCCTGCGGCCCTTTCCCTCAAAATAACCAGCAAATTATTACCTATCGCAAAGGCAAACGCTGCTGGGCCAACAAGATTATTTTTAAGGTGGATTCACCTAAAGACCAAATTGAATCACCTGCGCCGATTTTTTTTGGAGCAGGGGACTCAGATACCGATCTCGAATTTTTACAGGATAGTGAAATTAAATTGGTCATTAACAGAAACAAGGCGGAGCTCATGTGCCATGCGCTGGCAAATCTAGATAATAAGTGGTTCGTAACCCCAATGTTTATCGAGCCAAAGCCAAAAAAGACTGCCGCCTATGATTGCACTGCCTGGGACCTTCCCTCACGAGACGAACTCTAGGAGCATAAATTATTCCAATGCAAAATGATCTGAGGGATTGTGGAAAAACCGGCATTTCGGAAACGATCACACCAATACGCTTTTTTCTGGGCATTATTAAAATTAAACGAATCCTGCAGGTTAGACTTTTGGCTTAAAAAGCCAACACCGGTGGGATCAAGATCATAATTTTTTGTTTTTATCACTCTCACTCTTCCGAGAAAATTTTCTTTAAAGGCCGAGTAGGTTTCCAGCAGATACTCACGCGCGGCATCCGTATAAAAATATTTAATTTCGAGGGTGACAGGTCTGATTAACCCCCAGCGGAGACATCCCTGTAGGAAATTATCCAAGGTTGCGATTCTTTCACCCTGAGAATTTTTTAAAACCAATGTTTGCAATTGCTCTAAAGTTAAATCGTGAATGGTGAGTTGGTCGTAACTTTTATGGCCACTTTTTAGAATTTTTTGTATGGATGGCCCGTTGATGCTATTCTGCGGGAACATCCTATCGATTTTTCGATCATGAAATAAAACCAGTTGTCCGTCGGCAGTTTCTTGCACATCAAATTCAAGATATGAAAAGTTAGGATGAAATTGCAACGGATGCCCATTATAGGTTTTACCTAAGAGCGCTGTTTTTAAAGCAATAAGTGAGTTCTCAGGTAGAGCTTCATGATACTCTCCTTCCCCGGCGGCAACTCGATGGCCGATATTTCGAGCCTCGGGCGCGCCCGAGGCATGGACTGCGGTGGCCATGAGAATTAGAAAACATAAAGACCAAACACGACGTTTATCCATGACGTTATCCCATTATAATTTTCAATAGTTATATTATATTTCAGTTTTAATTTTTTCACAGACTTAGAAGAAGCTGTCATTATTTTTAGCCGCAGTAACCATGTGTAATTACAGGCGTTATTCAGCAAATTCAAATAAGGTCTTACATCTCTATCTGTAAGTTTTACAACTTTGCCCAAAAAACCGCCCTTTCATGGCAAAATTCAAATCTTAATAGCAGGGAATGGAATGCCTTGATAGTACGACAGGAGGTCAGATGAGGATTGTTCATGGGATTGCCGCAAGATTTTCTTCAACGATGCAGGACTCTCGCTGTCACCTCATGTGCGATGGCAATCTCTGCTCAAATTTCTGCTCAAACTCTTGAAACTAATCTCACGCCCAATCCATGGTCAGGAAATCTATCAGTAAGCCTCAGCACCAATGCGGAAAAGTGGGGTAACGAGGATCAAGCACTAAGCAACGACTACATGCTGGGACTCAAGCGACCGATAGGGGCTCATTCCCTAGATTTCTCCCTCACCTCATCCAAGGACCTCATTGGTGAGCGCAAATATCAGTGGAATAACGTTAGCGTCGGACACGCTACTCCATCAAAATCTCTCAACAGATATTTTGATGTGAAATTGAGGACCTCACTGGCAGCTCCGCTCAATGAAAATCAGCGCAAAAATGAAACGCTCATCTCTCAGGTCACCCTTTCTCCATCGCTCTCTGTTCACCTGGAAGAATTAGGATTTAGCGGGGTATCTTTGGCCTATCGTCCCTTTTTACGACAAAGCTTTCATGAATATACGATTTCGGCAGAGGGGCGCTCAAATACGGAACGAAGTATGCGGCAGCGTCTCTCGCTTGGATTTTCGATTACAGATAACTTTTCACTGGATTTTGACGGTTCCTACCAACGCAACTTCACCTACCAGGGGACCGCAACAGATAGCTATTCCCATGATGAGTCAATCACTTACAGCTTTACGCCCTCTTTCTCTTGCAGTCTTGGACATTCAAATGAAGGCAGCGCGCTTGCGCCCGATGGACAAACAAGTAACTTAGAATTTTCGAATATAAGAACAAGTATGTATTACGGCTCTGCTGATTTTACATTTTAAAGAAGACGAATAGGGAGAGATCTTTATGCTACGAAAACCCACCACGAGTACCTTTCTGGCCTTGAGTCTTGTGATGTTCATTGGCTGTGCCAAAGAACTTCCCATCCAAGAATCAGACGACATAAAAGATAATGTTATGCCCTTGTCGATCTTTAAAGAAGAAATTGAAATTCAAACATCAGGCAATCAGGTCATGGCCTATGCCGATCTGGACCTTGGTCAGGTCGTGGCCGTTAACGAGAAAAAACTCACCAATGTAACATACACGAAAGGGCCCGAAGAATTGGCTCCCCTCTTCAAGGACCTTCGCATTGAAAGCGAGAGCGTCGGCACACGTTTCAAAGTTACCTTTCAGGTTTCCAAAAATTACCTTGTTGCCGCCATAGACTCAAACTCTGAAACGATGTCAGGACATTCCTCTGAACTGAGCAATAATACGAAGCTCATTCCCATCTTCCAATTTCCAATTGATGCCTATGGTATCAAACGCCGGGTTAAGAATTCGTTGGGAGAGGAAACCCGCACCGTGGAATTTGTAAGCACCAACAGGGATTCTGCCACCCATATCAGAGTACCATCCCTGTTATCGTCAAGAAAACTTGCCGGTCTTTTTGCAAAAACACCCGAGGAGCAATCGAAAGTTCTGCTTAAAGCAAAAGTTGAAAATCGCGTCTGGCGCGCATTCCAAGTTCGTCGCTTAGTGGGAAATCCTGCAATCTTAAACAGCTCACCTGCTGATGGAAAGGCCTACAAGGATGATGACGTCGTGAGACTCAAAATTTTTGGCGATGTCATTTATATCTATCGTCCTGTGGCGACCCAGAACCTGTCGGAGCTCGAACAGCAAGCCGATCGCTTTGGGCTGCCTATTCGTGCGCTTCTAAAATGTGATGAGCGGATGGCCAGGGCGGCGAAGATAGACGAGGCCCAATGCTTCCTTCGTGCTGAGTTCAAAGTCAATGTTTCACCCATTGCTCTCAAAAGAGATGAGGATGACGATGGAGCTCTCCTCGCAACCGCATCACTGTCATCCTCTATTGACCACAATCAAACGCATCTTATTCGACTTGATAGCAATTCCTTTCAGGAGGCAGGTCTTGAGATGGCCAGCGTACTCCCTTTCGGTACAGAACTTATCTTAAATAAGGCCAAAGATATCGATTTGAAATCTGAATTTCTCTACGTCCCTTCCACTCATGGTACCCCTCGAGAAGTGGTTGTCGCTGACCCCTTTTTCCAGGGTAGTGAAAAAATTGTTAAATTCAGATGGTTCGAAGATGGCCTGCGCGTTTACGAGATGGAGAAGGACGGCCGTTTTAGCGCCAATGATTTAAACAATTCACCCGTTCTGACAATTCCCGGACGACACGTAGAATGGCAATGTGCCAAAGACCGACAAGGTGTATGCGTGGGAGGACTTTCGGAAAACTCCCAGATCCCATGGCAACAGCGGTCATTCTTCATTCCCAATTTAGACAATATTCAAATTCAAGAAGTGAACAAGCTTAATATTTTCACGGTTAATGATAACTGCGTCAGGAATACCTCATCGAGAAAAACCCACCATGAAATTACCACGGGGGTTTTTAACGTCGAAATGGAGCGATCTTATGAAGTTAGCAGCGATTTTTCCTGCATCATAGATCTTTTCTACTCAGACAATCTGAAAAGTGCATCTTTTAATGTCAAATATTTCTACTCTATTGTTCGACTGGATTCTTTGATCTCGCCCAATTACGAAACTGTCCGATACCCGGTTACAGAGCAGGATGATTTTGGTTTCTTTAAGGATGAAGATTTTCGCATGAATGACATCTACGATGGCCGCCGCATGATTCAGAATTTTTATCTGAACCGCTTCAATCCTAAAAATGCCACAATCAAGTATCATCTAAGTCAGGCCTTTGCTCGCCCCGAAAACCGCTTCCTCAAGGAAAGTACAGTCAAAGTTATTGAGAATATTAATAAATCTCTAAGTGTTGCGGGCACCAACGTTAAAATTGAGTTGGTGGAACCCTCTGAAATCTTCCCGGGAGATTTGCGAAACAACTCTATCGTGCTTATTGATGACCCGCTGGATAACGGCCTTTTAGGCTATGGCCCTACTGTCACTAATCCACGGACAGGTGAAATTTTACAGGCCCACGTTAATATGTACGGAGGAGTGCTTCGGACGATGACGAGACATGTTTATCGAAGCATGGTTGATCTATCCTTGAAAAATAAGGCCACGAGTTCCGCTGGCACTGTTACCCCCGTCGCCAGTGTCGTCCCACCGCAAGCGGAGTCAGCTTCTTCAGAGAAACTTGCCCGAGTGAGTTTAAAAGAACTTGCCCACAAAACGAATGTACTCAGCTCCAGTCGCATCGAAGCAAGAATGCACTCTCTTTTAAAAGAGAAACTGCTGGCAAAATCGGATACGTCAGCCGCGACCATTTCGCACGGTCAGATGATGCATCTTTATGGCCGCTCCGAGCGGGATCTTCGGCTGCCCCCAGAGCACATGACCGAAGAGGCCTTAAATTCTCTTATGTCCAAGAAATCCCCTTATGAAAATATGCTGGAGCGCTACTCCAAGCATTGTGCCTATCACAAAGATTTTATGAATATGGCCGCCTTTGAAAAGGCCTATATCAAAGGGATCAGAGAGATTGAAGGCATTTTAAATGATGATGGCACCCTCAAGGTTTGGGATGAGCTTTCAACTGACCAGCAACTCAAGGCCACGGAGTTAATTGTCGGGCATGCTTATAGAACCACCCTTACTCATGAGCTTGGTCATAACCTCGGGTTACGGCATAATTTCATTGGCTCAGCCGATCAGAAGAATTTTTATACTGAGGAAGAATCGACGGCACTAGGTCTAGAATATATCCCCCAGTATTCCTCAATTATGGACTACGGATATAGTGAGTTAAATGAATTACCAGTTTTTGGTAAATACGATATCGCCGCCTTCCGTTACGGATACGCCAGAAAAGTTGAAGATGCTGCAGGCAATTTGATCGATATTGCTCCCGGAAAAACCCTGACAGAATTAAAAAATGAAACGGGAGTAACATTACGGGATTTTGAATTCTGTACGGATGAAAATGCCGGGCTTTCCGTGAAATGTAACCGTTTTGATGAAGGCGCGACAATTACAGACATCGCCCGCCATTATATCGATTCCTACAGGAGTTCCTACAAGTATTCAAATTTTAGAGATGGTCGTAATGAGTTTTCAACCTACGGCATTGCCAATTACCTCATGTGGAAAGCGCAAGAGTTTAAAAGCATGCGCCAGGTCTTCGAAGAGGCCGAAACATTTGGAGCGATTTTTGGCCACGATACCATGTCCTCCGGTTGTTCCCCCGCAGAGGTTGCCAAATACCCAATCTGTAAGGAGATCAACGACCGTCGCGATGCCAGTAAGTTAATTGGTGAGTTTTTCATGGAAGTTCTCAAAACTCCTGACCTGACCTGTGCCCTGGCCAAGGCCGACGAGCCAACTAAGATTGTTGAATTTCGTCCCTTCCTGTCGATTTTTAATAAAATGAAATACAACACCGAAAAAACTTTAATCACATCTTGCTTCGACGCCGACATTAAAGATTCTTTGGCGAAAGACGGATTCCTGGTTATTGCCGAAGGCGGCAAATCCCTGCTGAGTTTCAAAGGAACTGATCCGCGCTTTAAGTACAAGTCCGATATCGATGTGCGCGGTGTGTGGCCGGATAAACTCTTGGCGATGCGTGCACTGACAACCCGTCAGTCAGAAGCCGGCTCAACTGAGGACGTTCAACGTAGTTATGTGGAATCCGGCGCTATCGCTGCAGACCTGCAAAACTTCTTGGAACACATTGTACTCGGAAATGAATTGAAAAACCCAGTTCCTTTTGTAACCGAAAATGGTGCTCGTGCGAAATTGCCTTACAACCTTGATGCTGATAACTATATTCTTCCCGAACAACCCCATTGGTATCCCATCCGCTACTTTGGTCTACCGATGAATGACTCGGTCTATTTAAACCAAATCATGCTCAAAGTGGCCCGGAGAGCAAATTTAACTTCCGATCCAGAGTATCGTGAAGATGCAGAGAACTTTGCCGATTCCTTCAGTGTTATCAAGCGACCGGCTTCAGACCTTATCTCGGAAGAAAATTTGGTGGCAACACGAATTGGAAATGTCACCTATGCCGCCGCCGGAGAGCATAGCTTGGCCTTCACCATGATCACGTCGATTAAATCCCTGCCATTCTTGAAGTCCCTCGCCCCCGAGGTCATCGTCAAGGTGATACAAAACAGAATGGACCCGCCAATTCCGGATGGTTTAAGTGAAGACGAAAAAATCGTTTTAGAAATGGATGCTGATCTGCTTGCTCAAATTCTTGAAATTACCGCCGGTGGCGCCGTCTTAAAGGAAGAAGAGATGATTGGTCGCTTTGGGCCGGTACTGGGACACAACATCTTTCTGGCCAACTCCCTCGGCACCGAAGGTCTGCAAAAAATTATCACTATTAAAAATTCACTAGGGAAGGCCCCCGCCGATGCTACCCCAGAGGAGAAAAAACTCTACGCCCTCGATCTTGCAATTATTAAAGATTTTGCCATGGACAAGCTTGAAGCGAAGGTTGAAAAATACACGAAGAAACTCCCGCTCATGCCGCGCTCAACAACTGCTGAATAACTTTTCTATCCTTCGGAAGTAACCTGTTTCAAACAGGTTACTTCCGATTTTTGCCCAAAACTCTAAGATGTGATAAGATAGTTTTTCATCAAGTCCTATTGATGTCTGTTCAAATAGTTTTCCAATAAAATTTTTTGCGATGAGGCTCTTTGATGTTTTGGTCGCGCACTGTTTACATTCTTCTCGTTATTCTTGCGGTCGCCATCCTGGCCAGCTGTGCCGGTCCCTATAATGCTGTGGGCCCCTACTCCGCCTACACCCGTGGCCCCACCTTTTCGGCTCAGCAAATAAACATCCCTCCAAATAGCATTGACTCGTTTCTTATTCAAACCCCGGAGAACTCTCACATGCGTTCGCCGGCCCACTTTTCATCTTCTCGTGCAAACATTACTTTCTCTCCGGACAAAATGCTTTTTAACACCGATACTCCCCTGGCGATCACAATTAGGTCGGCCACGCCCTTGTCAAAGAACTACGAGATCATTGCCTCTTTAAACGGCCAAGACGTTACCGCTCAAGCCAAGAGAGTCATCTCAAATCCCAAAATACTTACGCTCTATTTTAACTCTGCCTATTTCCAAAAGAAACTTGACTACACTTTTGCCGTATTCTTTAGAAATAGTCCAAATGATTCTTGGTCGGATGCCGTACTAGAGGAAGCAGGCTGCTCTCTATCGGCCCAAGATCAGTTCTTTTTTCCCAAATCGCGTAGCGGGAAATATGCCGTCATCTCCTATGTGGAACTCATGTCACGCAAAAACAATCTTAATCCATCTCTGATTTATGGTCTCATTAATCAGGAAAGTTCTTTCAATCCAAAGGCATTCAGTCCAAAGATGGCAGTTGGTTTAACTCAGATGACTTTGAGAGCAGCACGACAGGTGGCCATGGCCGGACCAGAATGGCCAATCTATGAAAACCTGGAATCTCTCCCTTTCATTGAAGGGAAATTTCTCATCGAGACAGGTCAAATCCATGGCGATATGGATTGGCGTCTCGGTCCGGAAAAATCTATCGAAGGTGGCATAGCGTATCTTCGTTATCTAAGTGATTTCTGGGCCAAATATTTAAAAGGGCTTAATAATTCTTCAAGCTCCCAAACTCTCGATAGAGAAAAATCCATGTGTAATTTAGTGTTGGCAAGCTACAACTTAGGACCTGCACGACTTAAAAGTATTCTCAAAGAGAGCGCTGAATCACAACAGACTGAATGGAATAAGATTCGCCCCTATTTACGTTCTATCAAGACTGACTGTTTCCAAACTTCGAGAGGACATTATGAAAAAAAGACCGCTCGTCTTTAGCCTACAAGGCTGGATCTTTATTTTTTTGGCAATTTCCTTTCCGCTACAAATTATTTTCAGAGAAGAGCTGGAAATGGAATCCTGGGGGCGTGCTTTTTACCTGCTATCCCCACTCAATTGGACTACGCTCGTGACTTTCATTTTTTTGTCATACCTATCTTTCAAGACGTCTTCCCTGCTAAAATTGGCCCTGCCACTTTCTTTCACAGTCGTTGCCTTGAACAACTTCATTGCCATGGATGTTCTAGGAGAAAAAATAGTTGAAAACTTCATGTTTAACATGGGGCCCGCAACTGTCGCCTATTCGGTATTTCTTTATTATGTCATGTTCAAAAGTCCTCAGGCATACGTGTTGGAAAATCCCCAGCTACGATGGTGGCAGATAGCTCCACGCTATCAGGTGTCATTACCGTTATGGTTGGCCAAGCAAGGCAAAGGTTTGCAACGGGCCTGTACTTTTGACCTCGCTTCAGGAGGCGTCTTTGTTCCGATGAACGTTGGTACCGAAGCCGATACTGATTTTAAGGAAGGTGATACACTCCAAATTCACCTCGATCTGATGGGGCAGGTGCTTCAATGTCAGGGGAAATTGGCCAGAATTGAAAAAAGAGGGAAAGGAGCTTACCCTCCAGGACTTGGCATTCAGCTCGATATGCTAGATTATTCAAAAAGAAACACCTTAAATACATTTCTAAAAAGTCTTGCGACAGGTTAATTTCCGGGTTCGGGATCCCAATGAAGTACAAGTTGCGCTGAAACCGCATCTCGCCGCAAAAGGCCGACGATGGCCGCACCACTGGGGGCATTGGCCATAACCCATGCAAAAGAGCTGGTCTGTTCCCCCAACATCGTCACGGGAATTTTTTGTCCCCATTTTAACTTTTGAATTAACGTATCGTTGGGCCAGACCTGCGGCAAAGGCAGTAATTGCAAGGGATCAACAGCATGAGGAGCAAGCTGTGCAACTGTTTCATAAGTTTCAAAATCCTGTAAGTTCAAAGCATGCTCAATACTAACAGGACCAATCCTATCCCTATAAAGGGCCACAAGATGGCCAACTCCTCCTAAAAGAGCACAATAATCTTCAAATAATGTGCGCACATAAGTTCCCGTGCCAACCAAAGAACGAAAAATAATTAGTGGCATTTGGCCAAGATCGTGTGGATATGCGGTCAGATCACCGGGATAGAATTGGGACAGAGTCTGAATGGCAAAACCTTTCTTTATCATCTCAAATTCATAAATCGTTCGTTCAACTTTTGGCACATCAATAAGTTCACCACGACGAGCATATTCGTAGAGTGGAACACCATCCAATTTGGCAGCGCTAAAGTAAGGTCGCGACTGTAAATATTTTCCCACCAGAGCATCGCCGTGCTGTTTAAATAATCCCTCGTCGGATTGCATGATCTCCATTGCCCAAGTCTCAGAATTGATATTGGTAGAAAGCGCGACCTTTTCTCCTGTGTAGTCACCACTGATCGTTTTTACGCCGACACTTCCGACGGCCAAGTAAGACTTAGGACAAAGGTCATGCACAAAAGGCATCAGACGCAGCACTCTCCCAAGACCTACCAAGAGTAGCCCTTCGGCAAAGGGGTCCAGGGTTCCAAAATGTCCGATTTTATCGTGCCGAGTAAGTTTAAATTTCTTTTTAAAAAAACGAATGACATCGAACGATGTCATTCCCACGGGTTTATGAATTGGAATTAGAAAACCAACGTCAAGGGGTGACTTAGTTTTTACCTTGTCTATGTTCGTCATTGAGAATATCTGTAATCTTTTGCTCCGCCTCAAACTGCCCATCATATTGAAAATGAAGCGTCGGAACTTGCCGTGATTTTAGCTCACTTGCCAAAATTGCTCGCAATTTTCCTTTCACACTTTCGATGGCCTTTGCTACATCTCCGCGCTTAGAGGAGTCGTAGGTGTCCCAGAAAACATTAGCGATTTTGCAATCAGGAGTTAATTCAACTTTTGTGACACTTACGAAGGTTAGACGGGTATCATTGAGCTGCCGAAGATTAAGGTTCAGTTGAGCTAAGATCTCTTCTTGAAAAATGTCTTTTTTAAAAGGTTTTGGTCCCATAATAGCTCTCTTCCCTTGTATCCTTAGGCGTGACTTAGTTCTGTTCCGCCTCGGGTAGCCTTAGCAGCCCGATCACTTGCATCAGCGGCGGCAACATCTTCCAATTTTCGTTTCTTGGCGGCCATGTGATAGACCTCAAAAATATCCCCAACTTTGATGTCATTATAATTTTCTAATCCAACACCGCACTCAAATCCGGTCTTCACTTCTTTAGCGTCATCTTTGAAACGCTTAAGCGAAGTTAGCTTGCCATCATAAACAATTTTTCCGCTTCTAAGCAGTCGAACATTACAACCATGCTGAATTTTGCCGTCGGTAACGTAAGAACCAGCAATCGCACCAATCTTTGGAATATTGAACACATTGCGAACTTCCGCTCTTCCCACAAATTCTTCCACATACTCTGGAGTCAGGAGTCCCTCGAGCGCTAGGGTCACATCATTAATCAAATCATAGATGATGGAATAGGTTTTAATATCTATACCATGTTCCTCGGCCAGGCGACGGGCCGTGCTCAGAGGACGCATATTAAAACCGATAATGAACGCCTTAGACGATGCCGCCAAAAGGACATCGCTATCGCTAATTGCACCGACACCACCACCCACAACCTTAACCACCACTTCGCTGTTCGACAGGGCCTCAAGCGAGTTTTTGATCGCTTCAAAAGACCCTTGTACATCACTACGAACCACAAGATTGAGATTTTTCACTTCATCTTCGTTCTTTGCTTCACCGAAGAAATCCTCTAAGGACATCTTTTTCTTCTCTGGGACGGCCTCAAGTTCTTTGCGCTTACTTATACGGCTATCCACAATTTTTTTAGCTTCCCTTTCATTTTTTACGGCATAAACGGAATCACCAGGACTCGGGACACTTTCAAGGCCTAAAATTTGCACAGGTGTAGACGGTCCGGCTTCAAGAAGATTATTCCCTAGGTAATCAGTCAAACTGCGCGCACGTCCGAATGTTTCACCAACAACAATTGGATCCCCTTTACGTAACGTTCCTTCCTGAATCAAGACGGTGGCCACTGGTCCACGCCCTTGCTCAATCTTCGATTCAATGACGACACCCTTGGCAAGACCCTTCCCAGATGCACGCAACTCCATAATTTCTGATTGAAGTAAAATTCCATCTAACAAGTTGTCGATACCAGTTCCCTTCACGGCCGAGATGGGGACGAATTGAGTCTCGCCTCCCCAGTCTTCTGCGGTTAAGTGGAATTCGGTGAGTGCGGTTTTTATCTTCTCAGGATTGGCCCCTTCCTTATCCATTTTATTCATGGCGACGATAATCGGCACCTTGGCCGTCTGACAAAAGCGAATTGACTCCTTCGTCTGCGGCATGACACCGTCGTCGGCCGCAACCACTAAAATCACAATGTCGGTTAAATTGGCACCACGCTGTCGCATGTTCGCAAAAGCGGCGTGCCCTGGCGTATCCAGAAAAGTGATCGACTTGTCTTTGACCTTAACTGTGTAGGCCCCAATATGCTGGGTAATTCCGCCAGCTTCTCCTTCAGCGATCTTGGCCTTTCGAATATAATCAAGCAAACTGGTTTTACCATGATCGACATGACCCATGATTGTAACCACAGGTGGCCGCAACGGGTCTTCGGTTTTATCGCGTTTTGCTTCTTCGGCCGAGACCAGAACTTCGGACTCATCAAAGGACGAATCTTCCACGCGATAGTTATATAGGGCCGCCATCTCATTTGCCAAATTGATTCCTATATAATCAGTCGGCTTTACCAACAAATTAATATCGAGCATCTGGTCGGCAAAATCCTGAAATTTCTGGCTTAACTTTTGAGCCAATTCTTGCGCGGTAATAACTTGATGAATATAGATCACACGTTTTGATTCTTTCACTTCTGTTTTTTCAGTTTGCCCGGCAGGACCGGAATAAACTTTTTTCCTTTTGACGGCAGAGTATATTGGACGTCCCAGACCGCTGAGAAGCGAATAGGATTTCAACTCGGTTTCGGCCCTTACATGACTTAAGGCCTGAGAGCGACTCAAGATTGGCCTTTTGCCTGACATAATGGAAGCCAGGCCACCTAAACGCTTTTTCGATGATTTTTCGTCGGCATCCGTTTCGATTTCTTTGGAACGACGTTTCCCTTCAATTTCGGCCTCAGCTTCCGTCATCGGAATATCGACACCATCTTTGTCTTTTTTCCGCGGCTCGGCCGCTCGTTCAGGCACCTTCTTGGGCTCAACCTTTGGAGGAATAAACACCGGTGTGAACCGATGGACTTTTTCTTCAAAATAATCTTTTGATGCAGGCTTGCTGGTTTCAACAACCTCTTCGACAGTCGCTTCAACTTCTTCAGGTGCCGCTTCAACAATGAGCTGTTTTACAGGAAGTGCGACGACTCGTAGGCCCTTCCGTTTATGCAAGTCCTCAACCTTCTCTGTGGTGACCTGAGGTTCATGTTGAGGAGCTTCTACGCCTTGACTCTCCTGTTCGACAGTCTCAGTTTCAGCGGCAACGGAGGCCATGGCTTCTTCTGTAGAACCTTCGACACTGCCTTTTTTCCGAACTGTCACTTTTTTACGAACAACTGCGCCTTTAACTCCCTTCCCAGCGTCAGAAATATTTTTATCCAATACTGAAGACGCAGCACCTTCTGCTTGAAGAGAGGCTTCGGTCATAACAGGTTGACCGTCAAGAGCACCATCCCGCTTGGCACTTTCAGGTGCAACAACTGTAGGCTTTGCAACCTTCTTTCGAACCACTCCGCCCTTGGAAGTCTTGTCGCTTGCGGCGGGAGTGGGTGGAGCCAAGATACCAACGATCTTTACAGCATCGTCGTCTGAAAGTTCAGACATATGACTCCGAACAACAATGCCGTGTTCTCGTAACTTTTCTACCAGTTCGAGTGGTTTCAGATTTAATTCTTTTGCCAACTCAAAAACTTTTTTTGGCATCGGGCCCCCTCATTGCATACCTTGAGCAATCACTTATTTTATTTTGAAAGCTGCTAATTCTTCGCGCAGTCTTTTCTCTACATCAGAAAATTTATCCTGTCCTTTTACCACTTCGGCACCTTTCTTCTCATTCACCAGTTGTCCATTATAAACTGGCACTGCAGACGCCGATACAATCTCTTCACTCTCATCAGGCTGCAAAGTAATCGCCGCCCCTTCAATCGCCTGACGACCATTCTCCAGAATCTTTTGAGATTCCTCTTCCGAAACCTTCAGGATGGCAGATAGTTCTGCGGGCGAAAGCGCCACGAGATCTCCAATGGCCATAACCCCATTTTGCACAAGGACTTGAGCCTTGGGATCAGAGACACCTGGAATTTGCATAAGATTTTCAACAGACTTTTTAATTTTCTGCTGCAGCTTTATCTTTGAGATAATATTAACTTTGTATCCTGTCAGCATGGCTGCCAAGCGGACATTTTGCCCTCTACGGCCGATGGCCAAAGAAAGCTGATCGTCTTCAACCACCACGTCCATGGAATGCTCTTCCTCATCGAACATGATGTTGGCGATCTCGGCAGGAGCCAAAGCAGAGCGGGCAAAGGTACTCAGATCATCGGCCCATCTTACGATATCAATTTTCTCACCTTGTAATTCATTGACCACATTCTGCACGCGACTGCCTTTCATACCGACACAGGCACCGACGGGATCAATTTCTTTATCCACTGAAGCCACGGCAATTTTGGCGCGCTGTCCCGGCTCTCGTGCAGCTGAACGCACTTCAATTGTGCCATCAACAATCTCAGGAACTTCAAGCTCAAATAGCTTGATCAAAAAGAGCGGCGAAGTTCTCGACAGTCTAATTTCTGGCCCACGATTAGTCATAACGACTTCCGTTAGATAGGCCTGAATACGATCTCCTGGCTTGAAGTTTTCACCAGGTATAATTTCCTTTCTCGGCAAAATAGCTTCGGCCTTACCTAAATCCACCATGATATTACCGCGCTCATAACGACGGGCAATGCCGGTCACTAGCTCGCCTTCGCGGTGTTTGAATTCAGCAAAGAGAATCTCTCTTTCCGCATCGCGAACTTTTTGAAAAATAATTTGCTTGGCGGTTTGGACATCCACGCGTGAAAAATTGGGATTTTCAATGCGAATACCAATTTGGTCCCCAATTTCAGCTTCCTGATCTAAAGCCTTAGCGTCATCCAGGCAGATTTCAAGAATCGAATCTCTCACCTTATCAACGACGTTTTTATATTGGTAAATTTCGACGTCAGAATCACCATCGTTGTAGCGAGTTTCGTATTCTCCTTGAATTCCAAATTTCTTTCGCGCAGTCACGAGGAAAGCTTGCTCAATAGCTTTGACGACAACACTTCTGTCAATGCCACGGTCTTTGCCCAAAGCCTCGATGACTCTGCCTAGTTCGGAAAATGTGTTCATGCTTTCACCTCTTCAGATATTTTTTCAGACATTAATTGGTTAAAATCTGGGTCCAAGCTGGCCTTCTTTATGTTGGCAAAAGGAATTTCTATACCCATATTTCCGTTCTTCCGGTCTATTTGCCACTCGACTTCGATTGCCTCATTTGTGCAGGACAATAATTTGCCTCGTACTTTTTTTATATTTTTATCAGTGATCGCTTTCGATAGCTCAAGTAACACTGTTTCACCGATGGCCTGTGCAAAGTGTTCGCGCTCGCGCAACTTTCTATATAAGCCAGGGGAGGAAACTTCTAAGGTCAGCTTTGAGGGCATCCACTCCAATTCATCAATGAACGGAGTTAAAGCTTGGTCAACTCGGACGCAATCCTCTATTTTAACGCTGTTGGACTGAAGCCCCTTAATATAAACTCTTAATTCACCACTGCCAGGGAGATATTCAAGATCATAAAGTTCAAGTTCTAGCCCACTGACAACTGATCGGCACAGCTCAAAAAAATTTTTTTCCATCCCTGTTCGCTCGCGCACTACTTCCATAGCTTAAATCTCTTCCTCAGCACCAAAAAAAAAGGGCGGAACTAACGTATCCACCCTTTTAGAAAACTTAAAAAGGCTGGCCTTACTCCTGCGAGTAGCGGCCAGGTTTACTTATAGTCCTTATGTCTCAAAAAATCAAACTGTTACTTCTCGCACTCGAAGTGTTTGCCGACCTTCACGAAAGCACAAGTTCCATGCTTAGCGCATCTGCGCCATTTTGATAGAATTTTTTCATGACGCGCAAGTCCTTAAAACCATGTTTTCGATAAAAGCTGATGGCATTGAGGTTGTCTGTTGCTACTTCGAGATAGACAGATCGGGCCCCGCTCAAGCGCAAATGGACAAGATAGAATTCAAGCAAAAGTTTTGCTCCACCTTGACGGCGAAGCTCGGGTTCAACCACAACTTTGAGTAGATGAGCGACATCCCCTGCTTGAGGGGCGGTTCCCAAGAGAACTCCTGCATAAAAATTGTTCTTCCCCGAATTTCCACTGCCAACCGCGCAGACGAGATACTCACCCTCCAACTGCTGCCAGTCCTGATAAGTCCATCCTCCAGGATTCAGAAATCGATCGAGCTGACTAAAGGCCATGGCCTCCGATTCAGTTAGGGGCAAGCCATATTGACGTAAATTGAGAAAAGCTGACTTATGGAGCATAGTAAAAAATGAAGTGGCCGTATTGAAAATAAACATTCGCAATATACTGCCTCATAAATTTTTCGGCACTTTCAGCGCTCGCATTCCCTGGTGTCGCTTTCTGTTCCAAAGGTCGGGGACCAAGGGAAAAACGATCACGTAAAGAAAATTCCATGGCAACAATATTTTGCTGGAATTCATTTAAGGGCGTAGCTTTTATTTTTCGCAAACAATCCTTGGAGAGCTGAGGTTTATTATTGAGCAGGCGTGACCGTTCGGCACGATCCATATGATTCATGCCTGTTTCGCGGAAATGCTTGTCGATTTTATTGATGACGATCAGGTTAAAAACATCTCTCTCTAGACCTCGCATTCTCGGCCAATTCTTAATAGTACCCAGGGCCTCCGTAAATTTTTCGGGCAGAATTTGCTCCATTGAAAGCAAATAGGAATTCTCAAAATAACATCGAATTACTTGCAGTTTTGAGAGATCGCTTAAAAAACGTTTCTCAAAAAAAACCTGGTCCCCAATTCGCAGAAAAGCGCGGTCTTCCAGAATGGTCTCGGCCTGAACATAACTTAAAAATAAAACCTGAAATACAAGGAAACTCTTAAACAGGGGAAGTGAGATCGACGTTACCAATTGGGCCAGCCTCCTCAGCGCGGTTCTCAATATGGAAACGTATTTTGACGCGAGGATTAAATGTATAACCATCTTTTCCCCGAATAATGTATTTTCTCTTTTCGCCTTTGCCATTTTTTGGCTCTATCAACTTTCTCAGTCGGCTGACCGATGTATAAATCAGTTTATCATGAATAAGGGGATTATACTCGTCTTTCCAGATAGACTTGGCCAACTGTTCTTTATCAAAATACTGTCCAGGATTTTTGGCCAGTAAAAAGAGAATCTCGAGGAGAACGAAGCGATGCTTGAAGTCAATGGTTCCCAGGCCCTTTTCGACAATCTGGCGATTGGTTCTATCAAGATAAATATCAATACTTGCATCATGAACATCTTCGATTTCCGAACGAATTAATCTCTGAAGACGTTTGAAATCCCGAGAACAGGTCATTTGCTGGGAAAGACTAAAGTAAACCAAACTCTTTTCATACTCTCCCAGACGCTTACAGAGAGAACCCATGCCGAGAAGGACGTGTCCGAGGGAGTTCCAACATCTCTTTTCTTGAAATTTCACCAATGATTGTGAGTAGAAATCCATGGCCCGTTCCATCTGACCAAGTTCCACATAAATGCGTCCGTAATAGAGCAACATGGAGGCCTTTAAATAGGACTTATCAATAATACTTAGCACCTGTTCCAATTGATCGAGATAACCTAAAGCGAGGTCATACTCTTTTTGGTAATAGCAAGTGGAAGCGAGGGCAAGCAAGGTCTTGGCCAAGAGATCAGGACCATTTTCTTCTTTGGATTTTTTGCTGGCCAACTCAAACTGACCACGTGCATCTCTGAAGGCCCCGCGATAGGTTTTGGTGAGACCCACATTATAAAAATATTCCGCTCCCAAGCTCCCGAGCACCGAAGTCAACTGATCAATCACCAATTCACTTTCATGAATATATTTTTCTGCCAATTCGGTCTGAACTTGCTCTGAGCAGATGCGAATCAAAAAACCATAAATTTTAAACAACCCGTAGAGATCGCGCGGACGCTCCGAATGGACAATGGCCTTTTCAAAACAACGCCGTGCCTTTTCCAGGTCGGCCTTATCATAATAAACTTTACCTATCCGATAGAATGCCCGTCCAAGGTCATGAACGGTGAGCGCCCCCACTTCGACGCCTGGGATTTCCTCATTGTGCAGGTAATTAACCAGCACATCGACGATCTCTTGACCGGCCTTCGCACCGTTATCATCCAAGATATCTGTAAGGCCTGCTTGTAGATCCGATTCGTGGGTAGGATTCATACACACTTTCCCTCAAAAAACTCGCAAGACATACCATGTTAAAAGGCTACGAGTCAAAACTAACTCCCGACCATCACCTTTTTACATGGGATTTCATTGATTTATATTTTGCAGGTTGGTACCCTCTAGGAGATTTTTTACTAAATGAAACAATAACTTAAGAATGGGGGATGGCCATGACCAACAGGCCTTCAATCCTAGTCGTCTATGGCGGCGGCGGAACCGAGCATGAAGTCTCCATGATTTCAGCTAGATATATCATTGACACTCTTCGAAAAGACCTCTCCATGAATGTCTCAGAGGTTCTCATCGACCACAAGGGCGTGTGGAACTACAAAAATATTGATGGGGGCCCAGAACTCCCTTGTTTCTTAAAACCCGGTAAGCTCTTGAGTATTCAAACCAAAGATGGGGCCAAGGATATTCCTATTGATTTGGCCATTCCCTGTATCCACGGCCCACCAGGAGAAACAGGTGACATTCAGTCCCATTTTAGCATGTATCAGCTCCCCTACCTCGGGGCCACTCCTGAGGCCTCTATTATATGTTTTAATAAGGTCAGTACCAAGCTTTGGCTAAACGCCCTGAATATCCCGAACACCCCCTTTGTCTTCCTTGATTCAATGAATGAAAAAAACCTGCAGCTGGCCAATACTTTCTTTCAGCAAATAGGCAAACGCCCCGAGGTCTTCGTCAAGGCCAGCAGTCAAGGCTCCTCAGTCGGCTGCTACCCTGCAACCGACCTGGTAGAGCTTAAAACGGCTCTCACTTCGGCCTTTGAGTACTCCCCCTATGTCCTGGTGGAGAAACGACTCTATGGCCGCGAGCTAGAAATCTCTGTATTTGAATATCAGGGCAAAGTTCACACCTCCTACCCTGGGGAAATTGTCTGCCCGGGTAAATTTTATTCCTATGATGAGAAGTATTCATCCAACAGTACGACAAGTACCGCGATACGTGCCTCTAATCTCCCTGACACCGTGGTGGAGGAGATGCAAACCTTGGCCCGGAAGGCCTTTCTTGGCTTAAAAATTCGCCATCTCTCACGGATTGATTTTTTTCTTACAGACCGTCAGGAAATCTTTGTCAACGAGATCAACACCTTCCCCGGCCTCACACCTATCTCCATGTTTCCCAAGATGATGGAGGCGACAGGAATCACTTTTGCGGCATTTCTTAAGGATACTATTCAGCGGTCTCTTAATCGCTAAAAAATAGGGAGCTAACAACATGGCCATTAATATTATCAATAGTGATGATGAAAAAAATAGCAAAGCGAAGCTTGAGAAATACTATGCTGAAAATTTCATCCCGGCGGAGAAAAAACCATATGCCACAGTTCTGCGCAAATCCGTAGGCCCGTACATGGCACTGGAAGGTGCCAAGCCGGGGACAGTCGCGTATATGCAAGATGCCGCCAGTCAGATTGCCACTCTGGGATTGGGCTTCAATCCCATGTCTTTTTTTGGTACGGCCCATTTTCTTGAATCATGGGCCAATGTATCCCATACTCATTCTTTTCAAGAGTTGCGCAGCTCCTTCGCCCAATTTCTAGCACGCGCGCTCGATTGGAAAAATGTGTTTTTTCGAATTGGTCATTCCGGGGCGGAAGCCAATGAGATGGCCCTGGGAGAGTGTTTCCGCAATCGCCGCAACAAGAGGGCCAGACACGTCTTGGCCTTTGAAGGATCTTTTCATGGCCGCATGATGGTCACCCTCAGCGCCACCTGGAACAAGGTCAAACGTGAGCCTTTTGAGTGGCCGGGATTTACCACCGTCTATTGTCCGTCACCTGACCTGCCCGATGAAGTCATGCACCAACCTATCCCAAAAGATTGGCGTCACAAGTGGGAAACTTCTCCCAATCTCAATTGGACCCCCACACCCGAATGGAGCACAGATCTCCAAGTGGCCAGAGAAGTTCAAAGTTTGGAAAAAGTTCGTGAGCACCTGCTCTCTGAAGAAATTTTTGCGGTGATCATTGAGCCAATGCAATGCGAGGGAGGAGACCGTTATCTCTCGGACCGTTTCATCACCGCCCTCCTCCTAATGGCACGCTCCTGCGGCATTCCTGTCATCTTAGATGAAGTCCAGACTGGTTTTCATTTAGGACGGGAATTTTTTTGGCACCGACAGTTAAAATTGCAAGATCACCTCGGCAACGCGATCGTGCCAAGTTACGTTGTCTGCGCAAAGAAGGCCCAGGTCGGCTTGGTCATTTCGAATATGCCGCTTGATATGACCTGTGAGGAATTTCAGGTCGCCTCATTTATTCGAGGCACCATTCATGCACAGATGCTTGGGCAGTCACAGAAAGCAATTTGTGAGTTAGAGAAAGATGCCAGAGCTTTACTCTTGCCGCTGATCTCCAAGTACAGTGCCTTTATTCATCGTCCTCGTTGCAATGGAATGGCCTTTGCGTTTGATGTGAAAACGGAAGAGTTTTTTAACAAGTTTATTGATGTCCGTTTTCCCCATGGACTGCTTTACTACAATGCCGGCACCCATACCATGCGATTCAGGCTCAATCTCTCCTACGGAAAAGAGGACCTTCAGTTCCTATTTAATGAGCTCGATAAAATCTGTGGTGAACTATTTTTACAGGCCACACCAGTGTTGCCAAAACAGGTCAAGAGAGATGTGAAGGCCGTGGACGCTCTCTACCATTGGCACGAATTCCTGCTTGAGCTTAAGTTGGATTTCCTTCTGGGCAAGGAGATCAACGTTACAGACACCTGGAATAAAGGGGTCTCATTAATTACGCTGCCTGATGGTCACAAGCTGACACTTCTCGGCCACCACAATTTTAAACGCTTCGCAAACGCGATTGATACACTTGAAAAAAATGTCTATGAACCAGATCGCAGGGCCCCAGTGGCCGTTTTTGAAATGACCGCCAAAGATGCGAAGGGAATAGCCATTGTCATATCCAAGAGTGACGATAATGAGAACAAGATTGCGGCCATGACCTTCGCATCGCCCCTCAAAAACTACCCATTGGTGAGAGGAGTTCGCAGGGATCCCTATTTTAGCGACCCAGACAGCTATTATGCAGTTGATACAACGGTTGCGCAGGAATTTCAGGGAACCGGGCTGGGGCGCTCTTTGAAATACGCTCTCACCTTGGCGGCCATACTCAAAAAGGCCAAGCGGATTAATGGCAGGAACCGTCACCTCATCGCCAAATCTATGTGGAGTATCAATCTCTCCCTGGGCGGCTACGAACTCGATTACATTCGTGAGGACAGTCCTGACTTTGCCGACAGTCGAGACGTAACCTACTACACCATGCCCACGCAATGGACTCTTCCTCCCATCCATCTCTGCTCCGCGCTTACTTCGCCACTCGGTGTGGGTGATTTAACGCCTGAGTTTATGAAGAAAAATCTTCACAACATGGTTAACAAAGTTTGCCTGTCGAATTTTGTTAGCGAAAGCTTTCTGGAAAATTTCAAATTTTTAATTTCTCTTGCTCCTCCATTCTTGCAGCATGCTTATTCATCGAGCGGCCAAGCCGAGTGCGTTGATAAAATTGCCAAGTCTCTTTGGTACAATACCAAAAAAAATATTAAGAATATTACTTTTGATGGCCATTTTTTCGGATATGGGAGCTTTTTTGCAAGAAGCTTAGGGCAATTTCATACACCGTACTTTCCAGTTTCCAGTCTTCCCCACCCAACGGATGATAATTGGGAACAGGTGTTGCAATTAGTAGAGATGGAGATCGCGCAAGGTAATATTATGGCCGTGTGGCTTGAGCCCATTCGCCAACGTTTCATGGATGCCGTTCCCGCAACATTCTTGAAGCAGCTAAGAGAACTCTGCAGCAAAGCTAATGTTCCTTTAGTCTACAATGAAACCACCTCTTCCTTTTTCCGTTACAGCGATGAACATTTTTTTGCCGCTAACAATCCGGAAATTTGCCCGGACGCGCTGATGACATATGGTGGAGGTCAGATCGGTGCGGTATGGATGCGCCAGGACCTCTATGTTTCTAAGCCGCTCATGCTTATTAGTACTTGGGATGGAGATGAGCTTTCTCTCGCCACCTATACAGAAGCGATTCGCCGTGTTTTAAATAAGAAACATGAATTTCAAGAAATCAAAAGAATTTTCAATGCCATCTTACTCAACACCTTAAACGAGTGTCGCGTGAAAGATCTGCATCTGGCCCTTGGCTATGGGCATTTCAAGGGAACCATACCGACTTCCCTCCAGCATTTATTTTCGAAGATTTGCGTGCAAGAAGACGATGAGATTGTGCAAACCCGCTATCTGGTTTGCCCCAATTTCGACAGTATGTTGCAATTTATTCGTACAGTCGGAAGTTTTGCGGACGACACCGGAGCCAATGATGCCACTCACTGATCAAGGACACCCCATTATTTATTACCCCAAGGGAAAATCCCCAAGGGAATGGGGACAGATCCACGGTGAATCGGTTCGTAGTGGCATCCAGGAACTTGCCCAAATTCGCAGGGAGTTGATGCTCAAAAAAAATCCGGCCCTGTTGCCCGAGCTGCAGGGTCTGGCACAGGAACAATGGGAAGTGACAAAAAGATTCGCACCTGATCTTGCGCTGGAATTAGAAGGTCTCACCCGTGGTGCGAATCTTACTCTCACGGACATAGTAATTCTCAATAACTATACTGATTTTCGAGATATTATTCCTGAGCAAGGATGTTCCACCGTGGCCTTCAAGCGACGCGGCCAAATGATTGCCGGACAGACTTGGGACATGCACCGAACGGCAAAAAATTATATCTGCACGTTAGTCATTCCGGAAACCGCCGTTTCTCCCGGCCAAATTGTGTTCTCGCTTGTTGGCTGTTTAGGTCTGATGGGCGTCGGCCAGCATGGACTTTTTATTGGCGTTAACAATATCAACACCCGTGGTGCCAGAGCTGGCGTTATGTGGCCCGCGCTGGTCCGTCGTTCCCTGCAATGCCCGAATTTCGAACAGATGAGCGATATTGTGACAACCGCCCCCGTAACCTCGGGCCATAATTATTTGTTGGCCGACACTCAAACAGCGCAACATTGGGAAATCACCCCCGATGTAAAGGAAATGGTTTCAGGCATAAGTACCGACCAAAGCGATGGCACCATTTTTCATACCAACCACTGCCTATCGCCCAAGACAAAAAGGCTTGAGGATGAAAGTTCGCTGAGTTCAACAACTTTTTCCCGATGGGACTTGCTCCAGACACATCTGTCTAAAGCTGAAACTTCCTCTGGATTGTATGGAATACTGACTTCCCATGAAAACCATCCCAAAGGAATCTGCAGTCATTTTGAAAGCGGACTCCAGGACCCATCCTTTACCTGCGGGGGAGGAGTTTACGATTTCCGAAGCAAAATCTTCACCGTTTGGCGAGGATGTCCGATTCACGATGAGAATTATGTACATTATGACTTTGATATGAGCACACTGGCCTTACTTAAAACTATCAAAAGGTGATCGTATGGAATTTCCCTTTCTGTTTACCTGGACCAAGCAAAATGATGCTACTTTTTTCAACTTAAAAGAAGTCAAAGATCACCAGATTATCCTCGAATCCGGCCAACGTATTTTTGATCTGACCAGTATAAGTTTTCAAGCTTCGTTTGGTCTGAAGAACCAGCAGATTATCAATCCGATCATTGAGCAGCTCCGCAACGTCCCCATGACCTCCCCGAAGGCGATCTTCCCGCTGAAAACGGATGTTACAAACAAATTGATCGATCTCATCAATCTCGGCGGTGGCAAGATTTTTTACACTGTCTCTGGAGCTGAGTCAGTTGAAAATGCTATTAAGATTGCGCGCCAATTTACCGGGAGGAATTTAATTCTCGCACGCCGCAAATCTTATCATGGTGCCAGTTTGGGAGCGCTTTCTCTTACCGGTGACTGGCGAAATCAAGGTCACCTGACCTTAAGTGACTACACGTTGCGAATTCCAGAGCCCGATGATGATCCGGAGCTTGAAGAAACACGAAAGATAATTTTGGCAGCCGGCCCCGACAAAATTGCGGCGTTCTGCTTGGAAACAGTTTCCGGGGCCAATGGCGTCTACATTCCCAGCGCTAAATGGTGGAATGGAATCCAAAAGCTGTGCAACGAATTTGGTATCAAACTCATCTTAGATGAAGTTGTCTGCGGTTTCTATCGGACAGGTCGGCCGTTTGGTTTTTTACATTTTCCCATTAAGCCCGATTTTATTTGCATGGCCAAGGCCATCTCCGGTGGCTACGTACCTTTCGGCGCACTCTGGGTTTCAGATGAATGTGCTCACTCCTATGATGACAAAGTCCTGAGCTGTGGCCTGACCAATTATGCTCACCCCTTGGGCCTGGCCGCCTTAAGTGGTGTTTTGGCCTTGACCTCTTCCATGGAATTTCAAAATAAATTGCGCAATTTAATACCGCATTTTTCGACCCAACTTACAGAGTTAAGGGAGCTGCCCGAAGTTGCGACAATTCGTCATATCGGAATGCTGGCAGCGATCGAGTTGAAGAAATCCCTCTCCTTTGATGCCGTCTTTCAGGCAGGTGCCTATGCACTGGTTAAAGATAAAATGCTTATTTTGTGTCCTGCCTTAACTTACGGCATTGATGAGCTGACGACCGCCATGCGAGTCATTCGGAAAGTAATTTCGGCACCCTAACTGATACAAATGAGGAGACCAAAAATATGAGCAAAATCTGTCGCGATGCTTTTGAGGCCTTGGCGGGAATACAGTCAGGAATGACACTTATGAGTGGAGGGTTTGGATTATGCGGTATTGCCGAAAATTGCATCGACGCTCTTACCATGATTGATATCAGCAACCTCACCGTCATCTCTAACAATATCGGCAACTCAGGACGCGGTTTGGTGAAGATACTGGTGCAGAAGAAAATTCGAAAGGCGATCTGTTCATATGTTGGTGGCAATCCAGATTTGGAAAAGCAAATGTTCGCCAAAGAGATCGACGTGGATCTAGTCCCTCAAGGCACCTTTGCAGAACGTATCCGCGCAGGCGGGATGGGGATTCGCGGATTCTATACTCCCACAGGCCATGGCACTGTCGTCGCGGAAGGTAAGGATGTAAAAGTTTTCGATCGACCATGCATTTTAGAAACCGCCCTCACGGCCGATTTTACCATTATCAAGGCACAAAAAGGCGATCCCTATGGCAATCTTTGGTTCAAGGAAACGGCCCGCAACTTTTCCCCTCTTATGGCCATGGCGGGTAAGATAACCATCGTTGAAGTTGAAGAGCTAGTGCCCTTAGGGGCCATCCCACCAGAAGACGTGCATCTTCCAGGCGTCTTTGTGCAAAGAATTTTCCAAGGAAAAAATTATAAAAACGATATTGAATTTTTAAAACTCAAAGAATAATCAATTCTTAAGGAATATCTATGTCATGGTCTAAGGAAGAAATGGCGTCTGAAGTTATAAACATGTTAAGTGATGGAGCAACCCTAAACCTAGGCATTGGTATGCCAACCTTAGTTGCCGAACTCATGCCTCCCACAAAAAATATCATGATTCAAAGTGAAAATGGAGTTATGGGAGTGGGAGAGCGGCCAACGGCTGAAACCGTGAGCCCGACGCTGATCAACGCCGGCAAAGAAACCATTACAGTCAATAAGGGGGCCAGCTTTTTCGATAGTGCTCTCAGTTTCGGCATGATTCGAGGTGGCCACATTGATTATTGCATCTTGGGCGGAATGGAAGTAGATGTCGCGGGCAACCTCGCCAACTGGATGGTTCCTGGCCAAAAAATTACGGGAATGGGCGGAGCCATGGACTTGGTCAATGGTGCCAAGCAGGTCATCATTATGATGTCTCATTTCAATAAAAATGGTACATCCAAGTTGGTGTATAAGTGCCAACTCCCGCTCACCGGGACAAGTGTCGTTAATATCGTAATCACAGAATTGGGAATTTTCGCCCCAGCGGTTGATAAATTTCGGGTTCTTAAATTGGCCCAGGGAATTACTAAAGAGTCATTGGGTGGCGATGCACTTTACGTCTAACGGACTTGGACTTCGAGGGCAGAAATTTGCTCTAGCTGAATCAAGGCATCAAAAAAATCTTTGCCGCCTCCGAGCTGTGAGAGAACAACAAAATGCGAGCCAACATCAGAGACAAGGCCAGTATATGAGACACCATTGCTGAGCAACAAAGACACCCGCTTCTTTGTGCCTTTAAAGGTTTTCAAAGTATCGCTCATGGCGAAATCAGCATTCAATTTAACCTCAACCTTCGCCTTCTCGGTCTGTGCAAAAGTTTGCGTTGCACTCATTGCAAAAATTAACGACAACAACACTAAATAAAAAAACCGGTTTGCTTGGATCATCCTAAAGCTCCATTTTTGGTGTTTACGTGAAGAGGGATTCGTCATACTTGATATTATGATAGACCTTGTTCACGTCGTCATCATCTTCTAGCAGGCCGATTAATTTCATCACCATGTCGAAAGTTTCCTTATCAACTTCCTTAAAATTCAATGGAACTCTTTCGAGACCGGATTCTTCCGCCTTGATCTTGAGCTCGTCTAATTTTTTCTGGATGGGACCGAAACTCGGCATGGGACCAGTGGCGATATAGTAACCATCTTCGAGTTGAATATCGTCAGCCCCGGCATCAATAATGTCCAAGCTGAACGCATCTTCATCCTTAATCTGATCGGCCGGAATTTCAAAAACGGCCTTATGCTCAAAGACAAATTGCAGGCAGCCTGAAGTTCCAAGGGAGCCGCCGCACTTATTAAAGCAATTTTTAACATTGGGTGCGGTTCTGGTGGGATTGTTCGTCGAGGCCTCTACAAAAATGGCCACGCCATGGGGCCCATAGCCTTCATAATTCACATCAAAATAACCATCATCCTCACCGCCCATCCCTTTTTTGATGGCGCGCTCAATAATATCCTTCGGTACGTTACTTTTTCGACAACGCTCCAGGATAACTCGTAGCATGAAATTGGATTCGGGGCTTTCACCGCCGGTTTTCACTGTTTTGGTGACATCACGCAAAAGCTTGGTAAAAATTTGCGTTCTGGCCTTATCCTGAGCACCCTTTTTTTCCTTAATATTATTCCACTTTCTTCCCATAACTTTTCCTCGAATGATATTTATCAAGTTGAGCTTAACAAGACAATACTCTGAGCATGCTTCGACGTGAACAAGAATTAATAAGTCACTTTTGGAGTAATCCTTAAACGGCCACTTCGGCAAAAAACCAGAGCACTGGAAATTATCGCCTTAAGTAAAGAGTGTTCTCAAGTTTTTTTATAGAGGGATTAGAAGTTTTTTTCACAGAAAAAAATTATGACAAAAGTTAGCTTGAAAATTGAACATTATTGAATAGAATCGGGCATAATCTAATAAAAATCAACTAGTGGACTCCATTCGATTATGAAAAAAACAATTCTAGTTTCAGTGGCTTCATTTATCTCCTTGTGCTCTTGGCTAACGACCCCAGCAATGGGTGAGCAAAATGTTCAAAAAGTATCAGGCGCGAAAGAGCATTGCCTTACTTGCCACGCCGATCTGCCTGACCAGAAGCTAAAAGCTCCAACCGTCGTATCGGCCAAAGATGTTCACATCAAGGCCGGACTGACTTGTACTTCCTGCCACGGGGGTGATGCCAACAATGAGTCCGCCAGAGTTGCCCATTCTGACACACCAGAAAAAAAATTCGCCGCTATCAAAACGAAAGAAGATGTGATTGCCGTATGCGGAAGCTGCCATCAGCAGCCGCTGGAAAATTTCTTGAAAGGTGCCCACAACTTATCCAAGAAACTCCCGCGCCAGCCAAACTGTGTGACCTGTCACGGCTCTCACGGGATTCAAATACCATCGGCGGCACTCATCGCAGAACCGCTTTGCTCAAGCTGCCACGATGTTTCGCAGCCCAGGCGAATTTACCGCGCCATCTTCGAAGCTGAAAAAGAACTTGATGAGACTGAAGTTCTAATTAATGCCGCCAAAGGTAAGATAGAAAACTCGGCACAGCTTGATGAGCAGCTCAAACAAACCCGATCGAAGCTCCACGGGCTAAGCCATACCTTGAATCTTTTTGAAATTACCAGGAATGCCTCTGCCGCATCCGATTTTGCCGAATCTGTTAAAGCGAAATTGGCTCCAAAGCTTGCCGGAATTAAATGGGGACAGGTAACCAAGGTCGTGGGAATCATCATTTTGATCCTCCTTCTCGGGACCGGGGCTTTTATCGGGATTCGCTATGGTTGGCAGCACAGAAGCAATATCCCGATACCCCATGGCAAAAAACTTACCATTCTCCTGGTTGCTGGTGGCGCAGGGGCCTTAATCGCCGCAATCGTTGGTTGGAAAGGTTATCATTATATCGAACATGAACCGAAATTTTGTACTTCATGCCACACCATGAATTCGGCCTTTAAGCTATGGGACGAAAGTGGCCACCGAAAAATCGAGTGTCACACCTGCCACGTCGCCAATGTCGTTTCCAACTTACACCAACTCTGGCTCTATACGACAAGAAAACCTGACGAGGTCGTCAAACATGCCGAGATTGATCGTGCCGTCTGTATGCAATGCCATACCTCTGGTTCGAATAAAACGAAGTGGGATAGAATTATAGAAACTCCGGGTCACCAGATCCACACGATTAAAAATCACATCGAATGCGTGCAGTGCCATGCCACTTCCGTCCACAGATTCAAACCAGACAAGAATTTGTGCCAAAGTTGTCACCAGCAAATCACTCTCAATGCCGCAGGAAGTATGGCCGAAATGCATTGCGATCAGTGCCACCCGTTCCTTGATAAAGATGCAAAGCGCTCGCTTCGCCCAGATAGAGCGGCTTGCCTTGAATGTCATGAAACCATGCAGATTAAGAAGGAAATCTTCCCGGCAGATGCGCCTATGAAATGGGCCTGTGGTGAATGCCATAAACCTCACAGTGCGATTAGAATAAGTAATCAAGATTGCAAAAATTGTCACGATGTGAAAAAAGGCATTCATTCGGTCAAAGCACACAAAGATTGTCAGCAATGCCATAAACCGCATGCTTGGAAAATTACCAATAGGGCCATTTGCGAAAGCTGTCATGGAAACAGAGCAGAGCACAATCCTGGGTCTCAGTGTGGGAAATGTCACAACGCTAAAGGCTTATACCCTTGAGGCAATCTCAAGGGTATATTTACTTTGCACCAACCCTGATTTTCAAGCGAATGAGTTTTTCGTAGAGGCTAGAACGATGCAAACCGGCCAAATTGGCGGCCTGATTCATGTTATCGTTGGCGGCTGCTAGGACCTGGTGAAAATAGCTTCGTTCGAAATCTTCCCTAGCTTCGCGATAGGAATGCACGGGTGCTTCTGTCGTAATACCGGGAGCAATGCGTACATGTTCAGAGCTGTTTAAGCCAGATATCTCCGTTGGAAGATGAACGACCGAAACCGTGCTGCAATCACAAGAGAGCGTGATGCGCTCTACGGCATGCTCCAGCTCACGCACATTACCAGGCCAACGATAACTTTTCAGCATGGCAATTGCCTCGCTTGAAAAACGTTCAGCAACGGTGTGCCCCGATTCTCTGAGTCTTGCCAGAAAATGTTCAGCCAACAGCACGATATCTTCCTGCCTCTCACGCAGAGGAGGGAGTGCGATCTTAATGGTGTTGATGCGATAAAAAAGATCCTGACGAAATTGTCCGGACTCAAGCAACTTATTAATGTTTTGATTGGTGGCGCAGATTAGACGGGCATCGGTCCTGACCAACGTGCGACCGCCAACTGGATAGAACGAGCCGTCCTGCAGAACCCTAAGCAGCTTTGGCTGAAGATTGATGCTCATGTCACCTATCTCATCTAAAAACAGTGTGCCTTTATCGGCCTTCACAAAAAATCCCTGCTGAGTCTTTTCCGCTCCAGAAAAGGCCCCTTTCTCGTGACCAAAAAGCTCACTTTCGAGAAGATTTTCCGGAATAGCGCTGCAATTGATGGCCACAAAAGATTTGGATGAGCGCTTCCCACTATAATGAATGTGACGGGCGAGCACATCCTTTCCCGTTCCGCTTTCACCGGAGATCAAAACGGGAAACTCAGATGAGGCTGCCCGCCGGGCAAGATCCATTGCGGCCCGCATGGACTTGGAGCTAGCAATGATGCTGCCTTCTGAAAATTGTCGGGTAACCTCTGAGCGCAGGCGGGTATTTTCCTGGAGGAGATGCCGGTGTTTCAAGGCCCTCATGATGACGAGTTCAATCTCACTCGGCTTAAAAGGCTTGCGTAAATAATCAAAGGCCCCAAGCTTCATGGACTCCACGGCAGTTTCAACGGTTCCAAATGCTGTTATCACAATGATCGGAACATCGGGGGCAATGCGATGAAATCGCTTCATGCCTTCGAGGCCGTCAATCTCAGGCATTCGAAGGTCGGTAATCACAACATCCGGCATTTGACCGGCAATGGCCCTTTCGGCTTCGACAACTGAGGAAGCGACACTGGGTTCAAAACTCTCTGTGTTAATAGACTGCACGAACAGGTCTCGAGCGGCCTGATTGTCATCTACAAAAAGGATTCTGGCCTTATTTGTCACCGCATTTCCTCCGACACTGCGATCGGCATAATAATGGTGAAGGTTGTACCCTCTTTTTCTTCGGTGTGCACTTCAATTCTCCCCCCATGAAGCTCCATGACCTGATTGGCAATGGACAAACCGAGTCCTGTGCCATTGACACCCTTGGTGGTGAAAAAAGGATCAAAAATTCGCTCTATGTTTTTGGCCTCAATGCCAATCCCTGTATCGGAAACGGAAATCTCCACAAAACGACTATCGCTACTCACATCCGAACTAAGCGTGAGAGTTCGCTTCTCTCCCCCGGCCATGGCGTCTACGGCATTGAGGAAAATATTTATAAAAACCTGCTCAAGCATCTGCGGATCGCACGCAACAGCGGAGTTCAGCATTCTAAGCTCATTCAAAATATTGATATCTCCCTGTGTGAGCTGATAGCGACACATGGCCAGGGCATCATTAATGATTGGCCGAAGCGGTATAGGCCGAAACTTGGACTCATCGGGTCTGGCAAATTGCAGAAACCGTTCCAGTAAGGCGATTGCCTTACTGCTTTCCTCATAGATCACAGCAGCGTTCGCCTGAGATTTCGTTTCCGCCGGCAACTCCTTTTGCAGGAGCTGTCCAAAACCCGCGATCGAGTGCAGGTAGTTGCCCATCTGATGCGCCAGTCCCGCTGTCATGGTCCCCATAGAGATCAGACGATCCTGCCGCCGTAGTCGAGTTTCGATCAGGCGTTGCTCGGATATGTCTTCGATGGTGATAACGGCCCCTAATCGCCCCTGATCCGGACCGATTAAGGGATGGGCGCGAAAACATACTGTGCGCTTTCCAGAAAAAACCGAAGCACCATCGGTACCTCGCTCAACTGTCCGGTCGAGAACCAGCTCACAGCTACGCCCTTCTGCTACGATCCCTGCAACCGACTCACCCAGAATGGCACCGTCAGGAATTAATCCGTCTACACGAGTTCCAATCATCGGTGACGCCAGACCGGCCAAATGTCGGGTGGCCCCCTGATTGACCTGAACAATGATGCCATTTCTATCACAGGTCACAATTCCCACATTCACGCAGTTCATGATTGACTGCAGGTAGGTCATGGCACTTTGAAGGTCCGCCGTCGTCTCCGCCACTTTCTCATAGAGTTTTAGATTCATTTCTCTGAGACTGGCCATCAGATTGGCATTAGTATTACGCTCGGCCGTCAGCGATAAGGCCAAGCGCTGGAAACGTCGCTGAAGCAACACAACTTCGTCGTGCCCTTCAGGGACGACATTCAGATTTTCCGCCCCAAAATTGTCGTAGGACATGGCCGTCACCGCGCGGGCCAATACCTCTAAAGGTCTGGTGATTCGCCGTACGTAAAAAAAAGAAAACAACCATCCTATCGCAAGCCAGAATAATCCCATAACGCTCGCCAGACCAATCTGATGATAAATGCCTTTGGCTATCTCATGAGAATGAAAACGCAGGCGGACGTGCCCCACAATGTAGGTACCTCGCACGATCGGTGCTGAGACCTCAAAATAAGAACGCCCCCGAAAGAGGTCCGCCATCCGGGTGCCCGCGCTTCCCGAGGTGAAAACATGTTGCATGATACTTGCATCCGTGGTTCCAACTCGAGTCGGGTCACTATGGGCGACGATAATGTCGTGATCGTCCGTAATGGATAGTTCTTCGAGATCGACCTGCCGGCGCACGCGTTCAAAAATATTAGTGAAGGCGCTAGATCTGGCATGTTCCGATACTAAGCCCACCGTGGCCGTGGCCACTCCCTGCGCCAAAATGGTTCCTTGTGTGGCCACACGGTAATCGAGCTCAACCACCGCCTCAGTAAGGAGAATGATCGTCTGTCCGATCACAATAATAAGAATGATGGAGGTCAGTCCCAGCACAAGACGATTTCTAAGATTCAACATCCTGGACAACTGCGCGATCTTGGACCACCCCGGAATCAAGGAGCTTTCCCCTTCTTGAAGGAATGACATTCCCAGCAAGCTTTATGGGCATAGTGGCTAATCTTATTTTTGTGGCACGAGGTACAGTCGCGTGGCCGGCTTTTCCATTCGTGAGGCTCATGACACTTAAGGCAGTCGGCATGGGCCTTGATTCGATGGAAACCACTCTCCGACATTTTCTTATGACACGAGGTGCAGGACACCAGCGCAGGTTCTTCCGAGTGAGGATGATGACAGGCCCAACAGGGAAATTTTGCCATTGGCGCATCATTGGGAATAGGCGACTTCATTATTCCTTGGGATTGATGACAGTCGAGGCAGATGGAACGATCCGGTAGCAAGCTCTGCTGGTCGTTGAGAAAATTGTGGCACGACAGACAGTGCAGACGCTCCATCCCACCTCTTAAAAACTTGCGGGACTTATGGCAATCTAAGCACGATTCAGCGGCATCCTTAAAACGATGGATGGAACGCGAATGGCACTTCAGGCAGTTGACCTTGGCCTTTTTGACGTGGATTTTATGACCAATAGAAGCATCAATCGCCGGCCAGTCCTGATCATGTTTAATATGACATTCCAAGCATGAATTGATCTCTACTTTAGGTGAATGGCTCTTTGTCCCGAGTTTTCCATCGGGACTTTTATTTTGGAACATGTGGGCCACAAGCATTTGGAGTGATTCTTCCTGAGTTTCATGGTGGCAATCCTGGCAGACAACATGCTGATGTTCGCTGCGAGTCCAAAGGGTGTAGGCCTCTCGAGTCTTATGGCAGAGAGCGCAGAACCCAGGGTCCCTCTCCACAAAACGCTTGGTTTTGAAATATCCGCCAACGATCACAAATAAGAGTCCAAAAACGACGACGCTTACTGCGATGAACAGTAAACGTCGCCGGCGTCCTTTCTCAATCCATTCCCAAACTTTTTTCAGCAAATCTACAACTCCCTACTCCCGAATTTTTCCTTGCCGTACGAGTTCTTCGTATTCTAGCGGGTGCTCATGCTTGAGCTCAGTTACCGTCAGTTGTCCGTGGAGAAAAACTCGTGACATCGGAAAAACTGCCGGTCTTAAATGCACATTATAAAAATGCCAGAGGAAAATTGCCATTGCCGCCAGCAAAGCCTCGTCCGTGTGAGCATGCAATCCAATCTCGTAAACCCAGGCGGGAAGATATTTCGTTGCAGTTTCAGGGAACCATCGCAAAAAGCCAGAACCTGCCATGATGAACATCCCCCAGAATACCGCCCAATAATCGAACTTCTCAATATAGGAGAAACGGCCGAATTTCGGAGGCTCATTTCGTAGCCCTAGAAAGTAAAGGATGTTCTGAAAAGCATCCATAACATCTTTAGGCATGGGGAGCATGCTCAATCGCAGCTTTCTCTTCCCCCCCAACATGATTAGATAAATAAGATGGTAAAGGCTTGCTAAAATAAGGATAACTGCTGCCATCCGGTGCACTAACCCCGCGCCGTCGATTCCACCAAAAAGCTTGACCCACGTCTGGGAGGTGGAGACCTTGGTTTGGGCAAGTGGCCAACCGGTTAATACCAACAAGGTAAAAGACAATGCCATAAGTCCGTGCTGCAAACGTTGATGGATATCAAAGCGTTGTACTGTTTGGTGAGCATCGGGACCATGGTGAGGCAATCGCAAGGGCTGGCCTTTAAACCAGCGCCTGACAGTTCCAAAAAGATCCATCGCCACATGCAAGCAAAGTCCAAGAATGGTCAAAAAGGTGAGGAGCGCAAAAAATTTAATCGTAACAAAAGAGACCGGCTTTTTATCCCATGTGTAGGGTTCATGATCGATCAAAGTGCCAAAAGCAGCCGTAACATCCTTGTGGCATTGGGCACAAACCTTGATGCGGTCAACTTTGAGGTTCGTTTGGACGTGACCTCCATGACAGTCAGCACAGCCAGGAGCTTTATTGGACCCAAGGTAAAGTTTTCTGCCATGGACAGAATGCTCATAGGTGTCCGCGATCCTACCTTTGTGAACGTCCTTTATTTCGCCAATTTGAAGGACGGGTTTGCCAGCATTTTCCCCACCATCGTCATGGCACGTTAAGCAACGCTCGCTCATATGCTGGCGATGGACGACCGGCGAAAGCGTTGAAGCCACGCGGATGACGTGCGGATCACCGTGACAGTCCAGACAAAACGGCAAGCCAGAATCGGGGGCCGTTGCTTGCCCCGCATGAGTAACCAGATCAGGTTTTCCAAGCGAGCCTTCATGACAGTTCACACAGGTCTTCATGGCCTCTGCTTTGCCTATGCCATGGGGGACGGAATTATCTGTCCCGATCGTTGCGGTGAATCCTTGATGGCAGTCAACACACTCAAAGTTGCCATGTGCTGATTGACTAAATTGCACAGTGCCGAGTTTCTCTTGCGAGTGACAACTGCGGCATGAATTGGCATCGTCTGTCGCAAAAACAAAATTTGAAATTAAAAAGCTCAAGTTGAGGATGAAAAAGGTCTTATAACGAAGAAGCATGCTGCCTCCCGGGATGAAATAGTTTTTGTATTTTAAAAATATTAAATATCATGGTTAAGAATTTGCAAAGCACTTACTGGAGAGTCTGCGAAAGATCATCTTCCCAGTAAGTGCCTGTGTCTTATTCGCTTAGGGTATTCTTTGTTTCACTTGGACAGCTTCCAACGCGGCAATCGATTTCGCCCGATTCTCTTTCACTGCGGCGATGGCAAAACCAGTCACTGTTCCGACGAGACTGCCTACGACGAGAAAGAAGGTCAAGGCCATCAAAGCACCTAGCCCCATTCCTCCCCCTGTTAATAGGCGAGCGACCAGTGTCGGTTCTACCGGCATTCCGAAAATCGAACCGGCCATAATTAATCCGATATAACCACCATACAACAGCCCTGGCACTAAACCAATTCCCAGAAATGCTAAGAACCCAATTCCAAGTCCTGCGTACATACTGATGACGACAACTTTCTCATGCTTTTTTGTGGTATTCATAATGTCCTTCCTTGTTAGTAACCATTTATTCGGTCTTGCCAGTTCGTCTGCAAAGTAAAGACCAACATAGGGCACACAAATATTTCACGAACTTGCAAAACCGACGGAGAATTTTGTCGGGAAATACCTACAGAATATTTGTCGGCACCTCCCTCCATTCCGAGAAACCCGACATTTGAAATTTTCAAAACAAAAAAAATCAGAGCATTTCATTTTTTGGCGGTATCAGATGTAGGGCCTGTGTAGAAGCAGGACTTCTTTTTTTTTCCATTGCCTAATGTTTGTAACAAATCCCTATTCCATTGCGAGGGCAAAAACATGATAAATGTTAGCTTGAAAAGGCGATCCTAATGACTAAAATCAGGAATCGTATCAATGGTACTCATGGCCAAATCCCATTATGAAAGTAATGGCCGATAATCGCCAGCGCGAGCACACAAGAAATGTGTGCAGAATGGTGTCTTAATTATGTTGCCCATGCCAAACCTATAAGGATAAATTGCAATATCCTAGAAATAAGTGAGTGTGTATCCATGATCAACAGAACCAGATTATTTAGTAATGCCTTGTGCGCGTTGATTGTTGTCACGATATGGGTGATGCCAATCCATGCTGAAGATTCTCATTTCCAGTCGGGCGCACACGAGGACTCAAAACCGACGCCACTTGCACCTTTGTCCGAAGGCATCTTCCCCTGCTCTGCCTGCCACGAAGGTTTAGTCGTCAATCCCAAACCACGTGTCCTTGTCGATGAGCATACGAACATTAAATTCGAACATGCAGCCCAACAACGGTGGTGTCTCGACTGTCACAATCCTAAGAACAGAGATAAGTTGCGACTTGCGAGTGGTAAACTGATCGACTTTTCGGAATCCTATCGTCTCTGTGGACAGTGCCATGGGCCAACTTATCGCGACTGGAAAGCTGGCGTTCATGGCAAGCGCAGCGGCTCATGGAATGGACCCAAGTCGTATTACCTTTGTGTTCACTGCCATGATCCACATTCACCTAAAGTAAAAAAAGTTGTACCGTTCCCTGCGCCCCCCGCGCCTGAAGCCAAGCCTTTTTTTCTTGGAGGCAAGAAATAATATGGACACACCAGAATCCAAAAAGAATTCAGACAAGACAATGAATCGACGCAACTTTATTTCCGCCACAAGTGCTGTGGCGGCTGGAATTTGTCTTCCCAATCTCAGTGGTTGCAACCAAAAGACCTTTGATCAAATGCTGCGGAAACATTTCCTCGAACTCACTCCTCAGCAGGTGCAAGAGCTGCTCAGAAACTTGGAGAAAGAAAACGAAGAAAAGTACTCAAAACCAGGAGTCATTGAAGCGACTCCAGCAATGAAGGGGGTTCATTTCGGATATGGACTCGATATTTCTCGATGCATTGGCTGCCGCCGTTGTGTGCATGCCTGCGTGAACGAAAATAACCAATCTCGCGATCCCATCATCGAATGGATTCGCGTTTTAGAATTCAACAAAGAGAGCGGCATCGACTTCAAGGATGCAGACGCATACTACTGCTCTCCTGCTAGTGTGCATGGAGATGAAAGAAAGCCAGAAGAACAAAAGGCCGCTCCACTCCCCCCTTACG
>Ga0209211_10000438_pt1 | contig 85046 bp, 89 predicted proteins | sample RifGroA2_FD_183992 | JGI IMG/M metagenome (GOLD analysis project Ga0209211, IMG submission 183992) | Groundwater microbial communities from Rifle, Colorado, USA - Groundwater A2 (SPAdes) (version 2) | ecosystem: Environmental > Aquatic > Deep subsurface > Groundwater | place: Rifle, Colorado... | reverse complement strand
GCGCCTATTTCGGCATCCACACTTTCAGGTTCGTCGATCGCGACGGCAATACCACTCCAGTGCGCTGGCGCTTTGTTCCGAGGGACGGCGAAAAGCGCCTGACCGATGCCGAGCTCAAGACCATGCCGCCGGATTTTCTCGAGCGCAGGCTGATCGAACGCGCCGCCAAGGGCAAGCTGCGCTGGGACATGATCGTGACGATAGGAAAACCGGGCGACCCGGAAGACAATCCCACGTTGATCTGGCCGGAAGGACGCAAGCAGGTGAAGGCGGGAACGCTGACGATCTCCTCGGCCATGCTGCAGCAGGGCGCGGCATGCGAATACGTCAATTTCAATCCGCTGATCATGGGCGACGGCATCGAGCCGTCGAACGATCCGATCTTGCTGTTCCGCTCGCCTGCCTATGCGGTGTCATTCGGCAGGCGGATAGGCGGAATGTGATTGAGGCCGTTGAACGAATCCGGAAAAACATTTGTCCGCGGAAGGCACGGACAGGCCCGCATGTATTTAATAATTTTCAGTGTTATCTCCCGGAAGACTAGTCAAGTGTGTGGGCTCAATTGGCTTGTTCCGTGCTTTGCGAGCTTTCGCCTAACGGCGAAATGCCTGCTTACCCCTATTCCGTGTATTCCGTGGATAAACAGGTTTTTATGATGATGGAAAATCAGAACACATCAAGCGCTCCGGATGTACCAATCGACGAAAAAACCCACGAGCTTGCTGTGCATCCCGAGGGCAGGAAGAAGCGCGCGAATATGCATGAAGGCATCGGCGTCTGGTGCGATTGCTGTTCGTGCGAGGCCGAGCCGTACTGGGCCGAACTGGCGGATGAAATGGGAGTAGATCTCAGCGACTACGAGGATGAGGCCAAACCGCCCAGGCAAGGCAAGTGAACGGGGCGATCAAGCTTTGCGCTGCGGCCTGGAAAACCGGCTGACTTTTTTCCAGCTTCATGTGCATCTGTTTCCCGGCGCGGTCGGCCCGCATTGCCAAGCGCCTACGTGATTTCGTTTATTGAGCCATGCCCGGATTCTTGTTAAGTTGCCGATGCAGTTCTGCGATCGAAGGAGACCTACGATGAAACTTTATTACAGCCCCGGCGCCTGCTCTTTTTCTCCCCATGTCGTACTGAACGAATCGGGCCTTCCTTTCGAAACCGAAAAGGTGGATCTCAAAGCCAAAATGACAGAGTCCGGCATCGACTACAACACGATCAATCCCAAGAGTTACGTTCCCGCCCTAGTGATGGACAACGGCGAACTGCTGACCGAGGGACCGGCCATCGTGCAGTACATCGCCGACCTGGCCCCGGAAAAGAAACTGGCGCCGCCGGCCGGAACGCTGGAGCGCTACCGCTTGCAGGAATGGCTCAACTACATCTCAAGCGAGATACACAAGGGCTTCGGACCGTTCTTCAATCCGTTGGCTTCGGATGAAATGAAGAGCGCCACAAGGGCGCGGCTTGCCAACCGGTTCGCTTTTGCCGCAACCGCGCTCGAAGGCCGTGACTACCTGCTGGGCGATACATTCACGGTCGCCGATGCCTACCTCTTCATCATGCTCAGGTGGACGCGCTCTAACGGAATAGACCTGTCGCCCTGGCCTGCGCTGGGTGCGTATTTCGATCGCATCGCCGCGCGTCCCGCCGTGATCGCCACCTTGAAAGCGGAAGGACTGCTCTAGCCGGGGAGGGGCCATAAGCCATTTCAGGATGTGTTTTTGTAGAAAGCGACATTGCGATGAGAAACCGCCTGCTCTGTTTTGCAATTTGCCTTCTGGGCCTTCTGTCCCTGCCGGGCTATGCCCAGCCTGAAGCGCAGGATGAAACCTTTCGCGCGGTGATAGCCGCGGATGGCAAGCAGCGCATCCGAATTCTGGGCGGCAGTTACTTCTTCAAGCCCAGTCACATCATCGTCAAGGCAAACGTGCCGGTGGAATTGTCCGCCAGCCTTGAGCCGGGTATCGTGCCGCACACTCTTGTCATCGACGGCGCCGAAGCGGGAATCGCGATCGACGCAGTGCTGGGCGCCGAGATCAAGACCTTTGTCTTTACCGCCACGAGCACCGGCAAATTTCCCGTCTATTGCAAAAACAGGCTGCTGTTCTTCAAGAGCCACCGGGAGAAGGGCATGGCAGGCATTCTTGAGGTGGTCGAGTAGCCATGTTCGAAACCCTCGTCGCGGGAGCGCTCATGTTAGCCGATGCCGTGAACCCGATACAGAGCGCGCTCGATCATTACCGCGATGTCGCGGCTTATCAGGTAACGGTGAAATCTTCCGGCGGCACCCATAGCGAAATCCTGCGCTATTACTTCAAGCAGCCCGGCCATGTCAGGATGGAGTTCGTCATGCCTTACAACGGCGCCGTGCTCGTTTACAACCCGGTCCGCAAACAGGTTCGGCTATGGCCTTTCGGCTATCGCAGCTTCCCGGCATTCACCCTCAGCCCGGGAAACCGCCTCATCCAGAGCGCCACCGGGCAACGGGTCGACCGTTCGGATGTAGGCGCGCTGTACCGGAACGTGCAGTCGTTGCAGGAACAAGGGAGAACGGAGATCGGGGGCATCGAGCTGCGCGACGGAAAGGAAACGTTGCGCGTTACGGTCGAGGGCAATGGCGGCTACTCGGTGGGAATGGTGCACCGTTACCAGCTCTGGCTGGATCGGGTCACCGGCTTCCCGATTAAAGTATCCAGTCACGATGTTACGGGTCGCCTGATCGAGGTGGTCGAGATGGAAGGATTGCTGATCGACCCCGTGCTCCCGGACGGATTTTTCGATCAGTAGCCATGGCCGAATTCCATTTCGTCACCGTATGGCGTATCGAGGCTGCACTCCCCCTGGTATGCAACGCCATTACCCAATGTCTTCGCTGGCCGGAATGGTGGAATGGCATGGAAAAAGTGGAAGAGATCGATCCGGGAGATGGCGACGGAACAGGCGGCCTGCGGCGCTTTACCTGGAAGGGACGGCTTCCCTATCGGCTGACTTTCGACATACGCGTCGTCCGGGCCGTGCCGCTGAAAATCATCGAAGGCCATGCGAGCGGAGAAGTCGAGGGTATCGGCCGCTGGCGCTTCTCCCACAAGACCCCTGTCACCACCGTGCGCTACGAATGGCATGTGCGCACCACCCGGCGCTGGATGAACCTGCTGGCGCCGGTTGCATGGCCCCTGTTCAAGTGGAACCACGACCAGCTCATGCGGCAAGGCGGTGAAGGTCTGGCGCGCCATCTGAATGCGCGGCTGCTGGGCGGAGCGGAATCGGAGGCCGGTTGCGGAGTGTCCTGCGTGCCGGGCAAGGAATCTGCGGATTGAGTGATTTTGCCCCGGACGTTTCACCGGAAGCGGCTGCACTCGACGCTGGGCTACAAATCTCCGATGCAGTTCATGAGTGATTGGCTCAATGCCCCGTCGCCGGAAAAACTGGTAGCATGAAACCACCTCTTGGAAGACGAAATACCACGGGAAAGCCAAACCGATTTGACTCCATTGAAGGCAAATCTATATTCGCCCCAGAGGTCGACTCAGAGATCGCCCTTGCTCGCCGCCACCATCATGTCCTTCATCGCCGCCATCACGCGTTCCGCGCTTTGACGCGTATCGGCCGGCAGCGCCTTGATCAGCTTGAGGTCCATCATCATCGAGATGACCCAGCGCTTGCCTTCCTTGTCTTCCAGGATCGCGATGCGGCAGGGCATGAAGGCGATCATCATCGGGTCGGCGGTGAGCATTTTGTTGGCGGTGAGGCCGTCGCAGAAGTTGAATATCTCCATGCGCTTGGTTGGCTTGCCGGTCAGCGCCTCGATCTCCTTGTAGATCGGGTTGCCGCCGACGAACTTGAGGTTGTGCTGGTTGGCGCGCAGCTTGAGCGACTCGACGGCGTCGTCGAAGCTGATGCCGTCCTGCACCTGGATGCGCGCAATTTGGAGTTTGACGTTGGTGTAGCTTATGCCCTGAGGCTTCTCGGCGGCGACAGCCATCTGGCTGAAGAAGGCGATCAGCAATGCGAATAAAATAAAAATTCTGTTCATGGCTATTCCTTTTCTATCGATATCAGATCAGGCCCGGATTGCCCGCCACACCTTTCAGCTTCGGCACGTTCGGCGCGGTCGCCCTGACGACTTTTTCGTTGCGCAGGTGGCGCGCAACCAGGTCCCAGATCGGTTCGCCGCCCTTGTCGCGCGCGGCTTCCGTCACGGGCGCCCAGCCGGCCACCTTGTAGGTCTTGGCGGCGTCCAGCAGTTCGCCGTTCAGGCGCATGTCCTGGATGCGCTTGCCCATGCCGGCATTCGGTTCGCAGGTGTATTCCAGCCCGCCGACGCGCACCATGTCGCCGCCCTGCTGATAGTAAGGGTCAGGGTTGAACAGGTTGTCGCCCACGTCTTCCAGCACGTTCTTGATTTGTGCGCCGGTCATCTCGGTGACCGTGGTGTAGGGATAGGTGATCGCGGTCTGGTTGAGCACATCTTCCATGGTGATGTCCGAACCCGGCAGCAGCGAGGTGCCCCAGCGGAAGCCCGGCGAGAAGGCGATGGGTGCGTCTTTTTCTTTCATCAGCGCATCGAGTATCACCTGATCGAAGCTGCCGTTGAAGTTGCCGCGGCGATACAGCAGGCCGTCGGTGGTCGCCAGCCTCTCGTCGAGCTTGCTTGCATAAGGCGCACGATGTCTCTGTATCAGCGCGGTCATGCCGGAGTCGGCCTCCAGCAGGTTGGCAAACACCGGCAGCAGCTTGTAGCGGAAGCCCGCGACTTTGCCGCCCTTCACTTCGAAATCCAGTACGCCGAGGAACTTGCCGTTCGATCCGGCATTGGTCACCAGCGTGACGCCGCCGCGGTTCTTCACCGGGATGGGCGCTGGGATGCCGTCGTGCGTGTGGCCGCCGAGGATGGCGTCCAGCCCGCTGACGCGCGAGGCGAGTTTGAGATCGACATCCATGCCGTTGTGCGACAGCAGCACGACGACCTGCGCGCCCTTTTTGCGCACCTCGTCTATAGTGAGCTGGAGGTTCTCTTCCTGTATGCCGTATGACCATTCCGGCACGAAGTAGCGCGGGTTGGCGATGACGCTGTACGGAAAGGCCTGGCCGATGATCGCCACCGGGACGCCGTTCATTTCCTTGATGACGTAAGGCTTGAACACCGGGTCGCCAAAGTCGTTGGTCTTCACGTTCTGCGCGACCACGTCCATCCTGCCGCTCAGCACGCCCTCCTCGGCTTCCTTGATGCGCTGCGCGCCGTACATGCACTCGAAGTGCATGGTCATCACGTCTACGCCCAGTTCCAAGCAGGCGTCTATCATGTCCTGCCCCTTGGTCCACAACGCCTGCCCGCTGCCCTGCCAGGTGTCGCCGCCGTCCAGCAGCAACGCGCCGGGACGCGAGGCGCGTATCTGTTTGACCAGCGTGGCGAGGTGGGCGAAGCCGCCGACCTTGCCGTAGGTGCGCGCGGCTTCGACGTAGTCGAGGCTGGTGTAGGCATGCGCCTCCGGCGATCCCCGCTTGACGCCGAAACGCTTGAGCAAGGCGTTGCCGACCAGGTGCGGCGGCTGTCCGCTCATTGCCCCCACACCGAGGTTGATCTCCGGTTCGCGGAAATACATCGGGTTAAGTTGCGCGTGACTGTCGGTAATATGCAGCAGGCTGACGTTGCCGTAACGGCGCAAGTCGTACATGCGCGAGGCATCGCTGGCTGCGTGGCTTTGGTTGCTGTTCAGCAGGAAACCTCCCGCCGAGGCGATAGCGAGCAATTGCAAAAACTCGCGACGGTTCATGTCCATGGAATTTCTTTCGCTGGCTGTATTGGAGCCTGTAGCCGCTGTAGGGTGGGCACGTTTTAGGTGCCCACGCGGCGCGCTCCTATGACAAAACGCGTGGGCACAAAATACGTGCCCACCCTACGGAGCAGATTACTTGTTGACCGGCGATTCCGGATCGAGCAGCAGGGCGACCAGATCCTTGATCTGCGCCTCGGTCAGGATGCCCATGTGGCCGAAGCGCGGCATGTTGGCGCAGGCGTTGTAGGCCTTGGCGTTGTAGATGCGGCCGTAGGCGTAGCGCTGCGTCTCTTCGGTATTGCCGCGAGTCTTGCCGAAATGCAGCAGGCTGGGACCGATGGTGCCGTAGGCGATTTCCTTGGCCGACAGCTGGTGGCAGTTGTAGCAATTGCCGCCGGCTGGGTCTTCAGGCTTGTCGCTCCAGGTCATGCCGCGACCGCTCTGCGCCAGCTTCTCGCCGGCCTTCCAGTCGCCCATGTACTTGCCGTCGGCCGGCCATTTGACAGCCTTCTCCTGCTCGGCTTCCAGCTTGTGCTTCAGCTTGGCGGGCACGTTATCCACATACTTGCTGCATGCCGCCTGCAATTCGTCCTGATTCACGCGGGTGGCTTTGGCGATGCCCTTGTCGCGAAAATCGCGCTTGATGATTTCGGCCGTTTTCGCATCCAGCGATGCGGCCTGTGCGGGCAGAATTGCGGCGGCGAAGGATGCGGCCATGATCATTTTGAAGATTTGCTTTGCGTTCATGATTATTTCTCCCTTAGCGTTTCAGGCCTGGACCGTCATACTTGGCGCCGTTCGCGCTGACCGCAAGAAACGTGGTCAACGCCACCGTTGCTTCCGAGGCGAACTTCGGCTCGGGGAAACGTTGTTGGCGGAAGCAGTCGTTCAGGCGCCACTGGAAGGAGCGGGTCAACCCTTGCGAAACGCGATAGGCGGGCCAGGTGGTATAGGCCGCTTGCGCATCCTTCTTGTTGCTGCGCATGTTCGGCAGATCCTGCATGCGGATACGCACACCGCTGGTCGCATGGCAGGTCGAGCAGGCAAAGTCGTAAGGGCCGGCGCGGTAATTGAAGATGCGCTTGCCAATCTCGTAGGCCTCCTTGGCCTTGGGATGCTTGGTCGAGACGGCCATCTTGACGCCCTTGGACTGGCCCACCACATAAGTCGCCAGCGACGAGATGTCGGAGGCCTTCTTGTTACTGGCGAACGGCTTGGCAGCGATCTCGTCTTCCTTCAGGCCCTGCAAGGAGGTCATGCAAGTCAGCAGGCGCGACTCCAGGTCCTGCACCTTGGCGGTGTCCTTGAAGTAGCGAGGCAGTTCGGCGTAAGCGCCTTTCACCACGCCGGGCCCCTTGCCCAGATCGCACTTTTCCAGCGTCGCCTGATTGGGGCCCGCTGCCGTTTTCCACAACTCTTCGCCGCGCATCTCGTCGAATTCGGCCGGATTGCCGTCGCTGATCATTTCGCGGTATGCCGCGATGCGATCCGAATCCGTCGTTTCGTTTTCCGCCGCTTGCGCCGAGCAGCTTGCTGTCAGCGCAAGCATCAGAATTACTTTGTTTACGTTACCGGTGTTCATCTTTACCTCCCCAAGGAAAAACTGGCTACCGAAGTCGGCAGCCAGTTTAGATATATCGAACGTTATGCAGCGATCGTCACCTCATCGCTACGAGTGTCGCCTTTGTTGTCCATCCAGCTGACCGTGACCTTCTCGCCCGCGGCCCCGCCCTTGAAATGAAACAGCAGGTAAGGGTTCTTCGATATGGACTGACCAAACTGGGCTTCCAGTACGGTGCGTCCCTGATGCTGCGCTTTGACTTCAGTGATGAACCATGCCGGCACGAGCGTGCCGTCTGCTTCCTTGCGCAGTCCGGTCTCCATTTCGTGTTGCATCAGTACTTTGACTTCGGTTACGCCGTCTTTGACTGCGGCGCGGATTTTCATTGGATTGCCCATGATTTTTATCCTTGATCGAGTGAAATTATTCGGCAGGCCTTAACCGCCGCAGCCGCCTGCGGTCACCTTGACTTCCTTGGCGACGCGGTAGAACTTGCCATCCGCCTTGACCAGCGCCACGACATTGGCGGTCTTGCCCATTTTGACGCGGGTCGTGACCAAGCCTTCGGTTCCCGCAGGAATCGTGAAGTTGGCCGCCAGAACGTTGGGGTTCTTGTCTACCAGGATGGATATTTGCTCGACATTGGGCAGCGTGCTGCTCACGGTAACCGGAACCACCGAGCCGTTCTCCGCGATTTCGGGCACGGTCAACTGAATGGAGGCCGCATTGTTTTCGGGAACGATGACTCCCAATGCGTTCAATGCCTCATCCATGTTCTTTGCCGAGAAGGCGTTCTTGTTCCATTCGGCCAGCGCTGCGCCGGATTGCAACAAACCGAGGGAGCCGAACAATGCCAGCAGTCCCGCGCCTCCGCTCAATTTGAGCGCCTTGCGACGCTCCAGATCAATTTCCATGCTCATCAAATCTCTCCTTTTGCCGTTTCTGATCGTTCTGCAAAAAAGCCCGCATCGCTACGGGCTTTTTGTTTGCTGTGGTGATTAGAACTTCATGCCGTAGGCAATGCCCAAAGAATCTTGGTACATGTGAATTTCCTCAGTGCCGCCCATATTGAAATAGACGGCATTCGGGGCACCGGTGACCGTTTTCTGCATCGCATGCATGTAGGACACCGTGATTTCAGAAGATTTGTCGAGTGCGTAGGTCATACCTGCGGTGAAATGATCCTGTACGATGCCGGGAGCCAGAATGTTGAAGGTGGTGTCGCGTGGCTGAACCGGATTGTCGGAATGGTCGTAGCCCAAGCTGACCGTCAACTGGTCGTTGTACTGGTGCATCGCGCCGATCTTGAATACGTTGATGTTGGACCAGCCGAAGCCGATGCCCGTGCTCCCACCCAGACAACCTGTTCCCGGGCAACCGAGCTGGGTGCTGGGATTCGCGATCGAAGCAACCTTGCCGTAGTTGATGCGCTGATAGTCTGCCGCAATGGTTGTGCTGTCAGTCGCCTTGAGCGCGATACCGAAATTGAAATTCTCCGGGATATCGAAACTGCCCTGTTCGGCGAAAAGCCCCTGATATTTGCTGAACTTGCCCATGCTCATCTTGGTCGCGTAAGCTGCACCAAGGGTCACCGAGTCGGATACCTTGCCTTGCCAGCCGAGGCGGACACCCCAGCCAGTCGAGGAATCGTAGCCGTTGTCGGTCAGATTTGCCGGTGAGCTTGAGATCGCAGCGAACGCCTGCAGGCCATTGGCGCCGAAACGCTGGTAGCCGAACAGCGGGGAGATGCCGATGGAGTTGCTTTCGTTCAGCTTGTAGGCAAACGTCGGTGCGACGATCAGTTGCTCAAGATTGATGCCCAGCTTGCCTGGTCCGCACAGCGGGTTAGATGCGGGTGCGCCCGGTCCGCACATGTTGGCTGCGACCGAGTTGCCCTGGGTATAGGAGGTGTTCATGCCGCCGTTACCGTAGACCGTCACGCCCAGCGACATGTCCGAACTCACCATCTTGTTGTAGCCGAACTCGGGAATGAAGAAGTTATTGTTGGTACTCTCTTCGGCAAAAGCCGCACCGCCGCCGGAACGGCTCGCGCCGCGCACCGGGCTGAACCAGTCTACGCCGACATCCAGCCGGTCGCCGACCCAAACCATGCTGGCGGGATTGTTCGCGCCGCCCATGGCATCGATCGCCATCGCGGTAGCTGCCCCGCCCATACCCTTGGCTTTCATGCCATAGCCATGCGAGAAATAACCATTGGTAGCATGTACCAATGGAGAAGCCATCATGCCGACGGCAAACAACGAAACAACAATCTTCTTAATTTTCATTTATTGACTCCCTGATTGATTGATGGGACTGCAGACTACATTGCGACTACTCCAGGACAAAAATTTCGATTTATTACACGAACAGGCAGATATCGGTCTCGCCGGCGAAGCCGAAGAACATCGATGCGCCGCCGTATTCGACGTTGTCGATGAATTCGCTCTTGTCGAATTCGAACAGGTCGACGGTCATCTGGCAAGCGATGAATTTCACGTCGGCCTCCAGGCACAGGTCGCGCAACTCTTCCAGAGAGGCGACGCCGTGTTTGGCCAGCTTCTGTTTCATCATCATGGTTGCCATGCTTTCCATGCCGGGCAGCATTTGCACCATTACCGGCATCGGCACCGGCATCGGCATCGCCGGGTTCGCCAACGGGCTGATTTTCACGTCGGACAGATCCTTGCGCAGCAGCTGCAGGCCGTAGAACGTGAAGAATATCTGCACGTCGTAGCCCAGCGCAGCGGCGGTCGAAGCCAGGATGAACGGCGGATACGCCATGTCCAGCGTGCCCTTGGTGGCGATGATCGCCATTTTTTTGGTGGTCATGCTCTAGCCCTCGCGTTGATTATTTTTTCTTCATCATGAAGATGTACTTGCCGCCCTCTTCGGTGGTCGACAACAGAGCGTTGCCGGTTTGATCGGCGAACGCTTGCATGTCCTTGACCGAGCCGCAGTCGGTGGAGATCACCTTGAGCACCTGGCCTGATTCCATATCGACCAATGCCTTCTTGGTTTTCACGATAGGCAAAGGGCAGGACATACCGCTGGCATCAAATTCTTTATTGAAATTCATTTCTCTTCACTCCAACTGATTATAAAAGTTACCGCTAATATAGCGTCATCACAAATGCGATGCGCATTATAAGAATGAGCAGCGCTCAAGCGTCCATACCCACGACGGGTGTCGAAAATAGCCCGTACGGGTTATCTGGCAAAACAGGGTTATTTCCCCTCCCCGAGGGCAAACACTATACAAAAAAACAAACCCGGCCGAAGCTGGGTTTGTTTTTCAGTCATAGCCCGTCAGGCTCAGGAAGACATCTCGTTCAAGATGTTCTTGACCCAGCTCTGGGCATACACCGCCTCCAGCTCGGACAAGTCCGGAGATACGCCGACCGAGCCTGCAACGGCCACGATGGCATTCTTCTCCTTGTCCACCTGATAGACGCCGGTCACGCTGACCGCTTCCTTTTCAGACAGGAAGCTGTAGCAAGTGTTGACGCCGGACATATCGGTGGTTTCCCTGCCGCTCATCAATGCCACGATGTTGGCGGCGCAGACCTTGGCCTCCGAATTGGCCGAATAGCCGGACTTGGGCATCGCGCCTGCAATGGAAGAGTCGCCGATGACATGGATGTCCTTGTGCAGCGTGGACTCGAATGTCGTGGGATCGACCGGGCACCACTTCTTGTCAGCTCCGACCAGACCGGCTACATGGGCGATATGACCCGCCTTCTGCGGTGGGATGATGTTGATGACATCGCCCTTGACCTCGTCGATGCCCTCGATCAGCACGGACATGTTTTTGTTGTCCACTTCCGTGACCTTCTTGGCCGGACGGTAGTCGATGATGCCCTCGTAGTGCTTCTTCCAACCCTTCAGGAACAAGCCCTTCTTCGAGACGATGTCCGGATTTGCGTCCAGCACGATGATCTTCGATCCCGGCTTGTGCTGCTTGAGGTACATGGCGATCATGCTGGTGCGCTCGTACGGTCCGGGCGGGCAGCGGAACGGCGCCAGCGGGATGGACAGCACGACGGTGCCGCCCGGCTTCATCGCTTCGAGCTGCTTGCGCAGCAGCACGGTCTGCGGACCGGCCTTCCAAGCATGCGGCATGATTTCCGGGTCGTAACCCGCGATTTCGTCGGTGCGGAATTCGACGCCGGGGGAAACCACCAAGCGGTCGTACTTGAATACGCCGTTGCTGGTCGTCACGCTGTGGTTCTCGGCATCGATGCCGGTGACTTCGGCCTGAACCACCTTGATGCCGTGATTGCTGGCCAGCTTGTCGTACTTGATGGTCAGCAACGACAGATCCGGCAGGATGCCGCCGAGATACAGGTTGCTGAACGGGCAGGAAACGTAATGGTCGTTACGCTCGATCAGGGTCACTTCGATGCTGGAATCCATCATGCGGATGTAGCGGGCGGCGATGGTGCCGCCGTAGCCGCCGCCTATCACCACCACTTTGCGCCCGCCGCCCGCGGACGATGCGGCGTTTGCATAACCGGCCAGGCCGACGGATGCGGTCGCTGCCGCGCCTGCGCCGAGGAGCTTAAGGAAATTTCTGCGTTCCATTGTCATGTTGTCTTTCTCCTGATTATTTCTGGCTGGCGTAGTAATGAGCCACCGCATCCCAGTCGGCGGCAGTCAGCGACTTCACCTTCTCCGCCTTCTTCTCCGACATCTTGCGAGCGCCACTCTGGAACTCGGCCATCTGTATCTGCAGATACCTCAGCCACTGACCGGCCACGACGGGGGTATCCTCTTCGAACTCCTTGCCGTTCTCCAGGTGGCAGCGCTTGCAGGCGCTGTTGTAGACCGACTTGCCCTTGGCAATCTTCGTGCGGTCAACCGTGGCGTCCTGTGCCTTCGGCTTCTGCGTGGCGAAGAACTCGGCCATCGCGACGACTTGCTCGTCGGAGTAGCCCTTGGCCAGACGGCTCATAACGGTGCCCGGGCGTTCGCCGCTCTTGAACTTTTTCATCGCGTCGATGAAGAAGTCCTTGTTCTGTCCGGCCAGGCTGGGCATGCTGGGACCGGCGCTGGCGCCATTGGCACCGTGGCACCCGCCGCAGGCATTGGACAGCATCTCCGCGCTGGGCGGCGCTGCATGTGCCACAGCCGACATGACCAGCGCACCGAGTGCCAAGGCCATTCCACTCCATTTTCTTCTCATTTTCTACTCCTCTCTGTGTGAATAACGCATCCCGAAACGGGTGTATCTGCTACCACTGCCTGTACTGCGGTGCTGCTTTATTGCTTTACTGCATTGAAATCTGCCTTGGCGTTGTCCAGTCCCAAGGTGTAGCCCAGCGACACATGATGGAAACGCCCGTCGGCGCTGTCGTCGTGGATGGCGAAGCCGATGTTATAGAGCTTGCCCGCCGTGATCGCGTGATCGCCCTTGCCGCCTGCCGCCAGAGTACGCTCGAACACCACCGTCCAGTGCTTGCCGCTCTTCTTGCCTTCGGCCTTGACCAGGCTCTTGCCGCCGCTCATGTGACGGGAATCGAGAACGTAGCCATCGACCGCTTTCTCGCCCTTGCCGCTATTGAACTGGATCAGATCCATGAACTTGCCGTCCTTGAGCGCCGCATCGATCTCGGCATCGGACTTGAGCCTATCCCAGCCGCCGCGTGCATTGCCGATCATCGTCAACTCGGTGCGCGATTCCTTGAGGTACTTGGTGACGCCGTCGCCCCAACCCAGCGCCTTGGACTTGGCATGGCTCTTGGCGGCATCGCTGGCGCCCGGCATGTCGCGCATGTCTTCGTGACAGGTGGCCCAGCAACCGGCGCGGTCGGCGAACTCAACCTTGTTTTCATCGAACATGACCGTCAGCTTCATGTCGTTCTTCGAATCCATCTTCTTGCCGCCACCGCTTGCGGGCGTATCCCACTCGAAGCGCAAATAGATCTTGTTGCCGTCGTATGCGGCCTGCACGGATACCGGGATGGAGCCGGCCTTGCCCTTGGGCACGGCGCGATCCAGCGGCTGGCTCATATTGCCCACCGGCTTGCCGGCTACGATCTTGCCGCCGATTTCTTCCGCGTCGGTGTCGTGGCATTTTGTGCATGCCCGCCTCTTGTCCAGAATCTGGTTGGAAGACGAGTGATTCTTCTTGGTCAGCACCCACTCAAGCCCGGACTGGCCGGGATAGAACACCGGAACCTTGGCGGTCGGCACCTTGCTCCAATCCGGGGCCGCGAAGGCCGGGCCAGCGATAACTGCGCTCAACAATGCAATAACGATTTTTTTCATTTATCAGCTCCCGATTACGTTACCCAAAAAAATTGGCGGAGCGGCTTGATCGCCGACTCCGCCATTCAATATCAATTCGCTGCCGTCTCTGTTTCCTCATCTAGGAGGTGGTGCACCGGCTTGTGGGCAATGCCCTTGTGGCAGTCGATGCAGGTCAGGTTGTCTTCCTGCGCCTCCTCATGCTTGATCTGGGAACGCGCCTTTTGCTTGTCCGGGTCCATGGTGGCGAAGTTGTGGCAGTTGCGGCACTCCTTGGAATCGCGGCTCTTCATCCGCTCCCAGACGCGCTTCGCCATCTCCAGCCGGTGCGCCTCGAATTTCTCCGGCGTATCCACGATGCCGCTGACATGGCCGACGATGTCGCGGGCGGCAAAAAGTTTTTGCAGCGATTTGTATATGTAATCGGACGGAGTCTTGCTGCTAGCCACATGGCAATCGGAACAGTTCACGGTCGTGCCGCTGCGATTTTTGTAATGAACCGTCTGCTGGAGCTCCTTGTAGGGGATGGTCATTTCGTGACAGGAAGTGCAGAACTCGGAACGATTAGTCCACTCCATCGCCATGTTGAGGCCGCCCCAGGCGGAAACGCCCAACAGCACGCCAGCCGCCAGCAGGGTAATCAACGAATATTGCGTGGGCCTTCTCAGCTTCTGCCATATCCCCGTCTTGGACGATGCCGGCTTTTCCTTCTGCGATTCTTGGACCATCTCTACTCTTCCCTTGAAATATTATTTTTTATTTGAACTACACAACGACCTGCCCACGAACAACTGGACAGGCTTATTTCTCGATCAGCTTATCGTCGCTTCGTCCGAACGCTTGTCGCCACGGTTATCCACCCAGGAGAGCGAAATCCTGTCTCCGGCCTTGCCGCCCTTGAAGCGAAAACCCAGATAGGGATTTTTGGAGACGGAAGTGCCGAACTGTCCTTCCAGCACCGTCCTGCCTTCATGCATTACTTTGAACTCGGTGATATGCCAGGCCGGAACCAGCTTGCCTGCCTCATCTTTGCGGCGACCGTTTTCCATCTCGTGCTGCATCAGCGCGCGGACTTCGGTCACGCCATTCGTGATGGACGCGCGCATTTTTGTCGGACTGGACATCAGCATCCCCCCGCAGTGACTTTGACTTCGCGCGAAACGCGATAGAACTTGCCGTCGGCCTTGACCAGCGCGATGACCGTTGCGGTCTGCGCCATTTTGATCTTGGTGTTGAGATAGCCCTCGGTGCCTGCGGGAATAACGAAACTGGAGACCAGCATCGTCGGATTCTTGTCCACCAGAATGGAGATTTGCTCGGTGCGCGCCAGCGAACTTTCCACGGTGACCGGGACCACCGCGCCGTTCTCGGCAACATCGGGAGCGGTGAGTTGAATTGCCGCGCTGCTTTCGGGAACGACGACGCCCAATGCAGTCAAGGCTTCGTCCATGGTCTTGGCATCGAAAGCGCTCTTCTGCCATTCGGCCAATGCGCTACCCGGCTGAATCAGACCAACAGCGGCAAGCAGCCCGAGCAATCCGAGTCCGCCACCGGTTTTTAGGGCCTTGCGCCGCTCCAGATCAATGCCGACTTCCATCAAACTCACCTTCTGGATTCAGAAAATCAATAGGCTGGCATCGTCCGCGATTTCACTCAACAGCGTCCATCCCCACAACGGGTAAAGGGACTAACTCCTTGGGGCTACTTTTCAGAATATGCTTATATGCTGATTTATATCATCGGCAAAAACAGTTCATGGCATAACCCCGCTGCGGCGCACGCGGCGACCACGGGTGGGTATGGTCGATGTAACCCAGAGATGAATGCGCGCCCCGACTCCCGGTCAGACTCGATGTTCCTACAGCCAGGTCTTGACCCCGTCGTCGCCGCCTATGCGCTGTTTCATCAGGCGGCGTTTCGCATCCGGCCTGACCTTGAGCACTTCGGCATAAATCGCATCCAGCGCCCGCTCCTCATCGGCGAACAGGTTCTCCTCGCCGATGTATGTCAACAAGCCAGAATGACGCATCACATCCAGCACCTGCGTCTTCAGGCCGCTGAATGTCACGCGGATGCCGTTCGAGCGCAGCCTTTCCACCACATGACGGATGACCTCGTCGCCGGACGCGTCGAGCTGGTTGATGCCGTCCGACACGATCAGCAGATGCTTGGCGTGCGGGTTATTGGCCACCGCTTCGAGGACGGTGTCTTCGAAATACGGCACGTTGGCGAAGTACAGCGAGCCGTCGTAGCGCATCGCGATGATGTTCTCGCTCACCGGCAGGTTGTGCACCTTCACGTCGCGCAACGTGCCGTCCGGATGGCGGCCCAGTATCGCCACGCGCGGCTTCATCGTGCGGTACAGATAGAGGACGATCGCCAGCCCCGCCCCGACCATGATGCCGTTGTCCAGGTGCGGCGCAAAAACCAGCGTGGCGACGAAGGTCACGACGGCGGCGATGCCGTCGTGCTTGTGGGTGTGCCAGGCATGCGAAATCGCCTTGAAGTTCACCAGGCCGATCACCGCCATCATGATGACCGCCGCGAGCACCGCCTGCGGCAGGTGGTAGAGCAGCGGCGTGAGGAACAGCAAGGTAACCAGCACGATCAGGCCGGCGAACACATTGGACAACCCGGTCTTCGCACCCGCATTGAGATTGACCGCCGAGCGCGAGAACGAGCCGCTGACCGGGAAAGACTGGCTCAGGCTGCCGACGATATTGGAGATACCCTGCCCCAGCAATTCCTGATTGGGGTCGATGCGCTGCTTGGTCTTGGCCGCCATCGCCTTGGCGATGGACACCGCCTCCATGAAGCCGACCAGCGAGATCACCAGCGCGCTGGACAGTAGCGTCATCGCGGCCTCCCAGCTCATCTTGGGCAATGAAATGTCGGGCAGGCCGGACGGGATGCTGCCCACCACTTCGCCGCCGCCGACCAGTTTCAGCTCGCCCTTGCTTACCTTCTTGATGCGCCAGCGGTAGCCGTCGGATTGTTCGCCCTGTGGCACCTGCCCGGCCAGATATAGGCGCGCAGATTGCGCGCCGTTCGCAGGAACTTGTTCGAAGATGAACTTGCGCAACGAACGCGCGGTCTTGCGGTTTTCCTCTTCCAGATTCTGGAGTTCGAGCCTGAGCAACTCGATTTCATACTTGAGGGCGGCCTGATGCTGGCGGCTTCCTTCTTGTGCTTTCTGGAGTTGCTTGAGTTCCGCTGATTTGGCGGCTAGCGTGCCGTTCAGCTCCCCGAGTTTGATCTCGGCCAGAGAGAAATTATTCGCGAGACTCTTCACCTCGGCATCGACGATCTCCTCGATCTGGCCCTTGCCGTTGTGTTCGAAACCAATAGAGAAACTCGCGACGGTGGTGATGGCTACGGCGATCAGTACGCCGGGCAGTTTGGGCGCATATTTCTTCAGGCCCCACATGATCGCGAACGCCGAGACGCCCATCATCAGCGTGGGCCAGTGTGTCTCGCCGATCTGCAACAGCACGCCCCAGATGTCGTTGATGAAATGCTCGCTGCGTCCCATCGAGACCCCGAACAGTTTGTTGAGCTGGGACAGGCCGATGATGATCGCGGCGGCGTTGGTGAAGCCGACGATCACCGGATGTGACAGAAAATTCACCACCACGCCGAGTTTGAACACGCCCAGCGCAAGCTGGATCAGCCCGACCAGCAGCGCCAGCAGGATCGCCAATGCGACGAACTGCTCCGAGCCGGAGGCCGCCAACGGAGCCAGAGCGGAGGCGGTCAGCAACGAAACGACGGCGACCGGGCCGGTGGCAAGCTGCGCCGACGAACCCCACATCGCGGCAATGATGCCCGGCAGGAAGGCCGCATACAGCCCGTAGTAAGCGGGCATCCCGGCCAATTGCGCATAGGCCATGGATTGCGGAATCAGCACCAGCGCGACGGTGATGCCGGCGATCAGGTCGGCTTTGACCGCTCCGCCTCGTATCGGCCACCAGGACAGGAAAGGCAGGAAACGGGCGAAGCGTTTATTCATGATGCAGGGAAGCTATGTCCGGGGTTCGCCGTCTGGCAACTTATCGTGACACTCGGAGAAGATGCGTGCCTTGCAGTTGCGGCAGATCTCCGAATCGAGCGTGGAATAGATCGGTTTGATCCAGTTCGACATCACCGGGAAGAAACCGCCCACCCCGATGTCGTCCAGCTTGTCCGCCTTGCGCAGGAATTTGTATATCTCGTCCTTGCAACGATAGAAATACAGGCCGCCGCCCATCTTGCGCCGTCTCCGCGCTTCCTGCGCCAGCATCTCGGCCCCTGCCACATCGATGAAGCTGATACCGCGGGCGACAATCATCACCGACTTCTGTTGCGGATTGGCCTCGTCGATATTCATCAGGCTGTTGCGCACATGATCGACCGCGCCGAAGAAGATCGCGCCGTTCATGCGCACCATGCTCAGTTGCGGACATTGCGGATGATCTTCAGCGCCCACAAAGTGGTAGGCCCCCTCTTCCTTCGCCGGCACGACCGGGACGATGCCGGGACGCGAGACGCGATACAGGTAGAGTGAAAGCGACAGCAGGATGCCGAAGAAGATTCCCTTCTCCAGATCGACCAGCGTGCCCAGCAGCGTCACCCACAGGATCACCGTCTCGGCCCGGCTGGTCTTCGAGATACTGGCGATGTGATGAAAATCGATCAGCCCCCATGCCACCAGAAACAGGATGCCCGCCATCGCCGCCGTCGGCAGATACGAGGCCAGCGATGCGACCAGGAACAGGATCAGCAGCAGGAAGATCGACGCATACACCGTCGCCATCGGCGTCTTTGCACCGGCAGCGTAGTTCACTCCGCTACGATTGAACGAGCCGCAGGAGGCGTAGCTGGAGAAGAAGCTGCCGACCAGATTCGACAGACCCTGACCGATGAATTCCTGATTGCCGTCGATGCGCTGCTCGGACTTGACCGCGATCGCACGCGAGATGGATACGGCCTCGGTCAACGCCAGCAAAGTCACCACCAGCGCCGGAAACAGCACCTTGTGTATGGTGTCGTAGGAAAAGTCAGGCAGCGACAGCGGCGGCAACTGCGCAGGCAGCGCGCCCACGGTCTTGATCAACGTAGTCTCGACGCCGAGCTCCAGATTGAGCAGAAAAGCGACCACGCTGCCGACCACCATCGCCACGATCATGTAGGGCAGCTTGGGGATATAGCGCTTGGCCAGTATGCCGGTAGCCAGCGTCACCCCGCCGACCAGCGTGACCCAGGGATTGATGTTGCCGAACTGCTCGATGAAGCGTTCGATCACCACATGGAAAGGCGCGCCACGTTCGATAGGGATGCCGAAAAAGTTCTTCACCTGACTGGCCGCGATCAGCACCGCCGCGCCTGCGGTGAAACCGATCACCACCGTATGCGAAATGAAATTGACTAGCACGCCCATGCGCGCGAGACCGAGGATCAACTGAAACAACCCTACCAAAAAGGTCAACGTCAGCACCATGCGGATGAACTCGGGCGAACCGGGATCGGCCAGCGGACTCATCGCGGCGAACACCGCGATGGAAATCGCCGTGGTCGGGCCGGAAACCAGGTGCCAGGAAGAGCCGAACAATGCGGCGATGATGGCGGGAATCATCGCCGCATACAGGCCGTATTCCGGCGGCATGCCGGCGATGGTGGCGAACGCTACGCCCTGTGGCAGCACGATCAGCGCGCCGGTGATGCCGGCGATCAGGTCGGCACGCGTAGAGTCGCGATTAACCAGATGCTGCCACTGCATGAATGGCAGCAGGCGACGCAGCCAGTAAGAGCCGGAGTGAGTGCTTTTCAAGATGTCGTGATCAACCTATGGTCTGGTAATAGAGGTTCTGCGGATGGTTGGCCTGCGCGAAGAAGAACCAGCGCTCCGCCAGCAAACCCAGATATTGAATTATAAACGCAAGGGCGAGCAGGCCCGGGGTCAGTATGCCGAGCGCCAGCAAGGCCAGCGGCAGCACGAACGTCAGGATCAGGAAAGCCGGCTTGATGGCGCGCATGAAGGCCGCGCTTTTGCCATGGAAGAATTCACGCGTATTGAACGTGCCTCCCATCGCCCCCATGGAACGCTGAACGATATGCGGGTGCTTGATACCGATGGCGGTCTGCAGCGTCGATTTCGGTTTGAGACGCGCGTTGCGCACCAGCGACGCCCAGCGTCCGGCAAACGCAAGCATGGTGATGATGATCGCCCAGCCGGCGAAAAAGTCCGCCTGATCCGGCGCAGCCGACGCGGAGTAGAACGCCGCCAGCACGAAGCCGGATGCGCCGCCCATCAGGATGTAGTTAATCACCGTCAATGGCGAATGCCATTCGCGCAGGAAGCGCAAACAGGCATAGATCATCGCGGTGCAAATGAACAAGGCGAAGGCCAGCATGGTGCCGATGACGCCGAGCACAGTAGACAGGTCAACGATCAAACCGCCGGGCAAAGACACCACCTCGGGCCGATATCCGGTCAGGTGAGACAGCCCGAACAGAAACACGACACCCATGAACGCCGGCAGCACGATGACCTCGCGCGACAGCCACGAGGTGCGCCATTTCGTGGCCGAACGCCAGGCGCGCTCGGGGCGCCCCAGATGGAAGAAGGATGCGATCAGTCCGCCCACCAGCAGCAGCAAGGCCAGAACGCTGCCGTAACCGTAGAAGGCATCGGACTGCATCGGCAGGAGGCCGAACAGCGCATAGGACTGGTGCGTGAACAGCGCGAGGAACAAGCCCTGCGCGGCGCCGATGAGCGTAGTCAGAAAAATGACGGAAAAAGCTGGTTTCATAATGTGCCGTTCTTAACAGGTTGCTTCATCACCACGCCGAGACATCGTCCATGGACGACTCGCCCTTGCCCGGTTTGGGCTGCTGGCCGTCGACCTTGAGCGGATTGTCCGCACGTTCGAGTTCGTCCTGATGGATCTTGAGCTTGGTCTTGCGACGCGGCAAGTAGTGGTTGGCGGGATGCGTGCCCCACTCCGGCATCAACGCATAACCGCCGTCTTCGCGTATCGCCTGCGACACCTCCGACTCGGGATCATGGATATCGCCGAACAGACGCGCGCTGGTCGGACAGGCTTTCACGCAGGAAGGCTTGCGGTCGGCCTCGGCCATGGATTCGTCGTAGATGCGATCCACGCACAGGGTGCATTTCTTCATCACCTTCGCCTGCTCGTCGAACTCGCGCGCGCCATACGGGCAGGCCCAGGTGCAGTATTTGCAGCCGATGCACTTGTCGTAATCCACCAGCACGATGCCGTCTTCCTTGCGCTTGTACGATGCGCCGGTCGGGCACACCGGCACGCACGGAGGATCTTCGCAATGCAGACAGGACTTGGGGAAATGCAGCGTCTCGCTGTTTGGATACTGCCCGATCTCGAAGGTCTGCACGCGATTGAAGAACGTGCCGGTCGGGTTCAGGCCGTAGGGGTTCTCGTCGCACAGCGGGCCGGCGGAGCCGGAGGTGTTCCACTCCTTGCAACTGGTCACGCAGGCGCTACAGCCAACGCAGACGTTCAGGTCGATAACCAAGGCGAGCTGGGTCATAGCGAGCCTTTCAATTTAACAATCCCGAGTTGGGTCATTTCGCACCGCCCTTCTTCTTGCCGCCGCCGAAGTACGCCAGCAGGCTCGGATGTTCTTTCATACCGGGATATTTCTTCATGGGTTCGAATTGCGGCGAGGTCTGCTCGGGCTCGCCCTCTTCCGCCTTGTAGATGCGCACCCGCACGTCGTACCAGGCCGCCTGTCCGGTGATCGGATCGGAGTTGGAGAAACGCTTGCCGTCATGTTGCGCCGGCAACTCTTCCGAGATCAGGTGGTTGAGCAAAAATCCCTGCTGCGACTCGTTCGCGTCCGGCGTCAGGTTCCACGCGCCGGCGGCCTTGCCGATGGCGTTCCAGGTCCACACCGTGCCCGGCTCGACCGACTCGCTGTAGCGCGCCATGCAGCGCACTTTGCCCCATTGCGATTCGCACCACATCCAGTCGCCGTCGGCGATACCCGCATCCTTCGCGGTCTTCGAATTCACATACAAATAATTGTGCGCGTGAATCTGGCGCAACCATGCGTTCTGCGAATCCCACGAGTGGTACATCGCCATCGGGCGCTGCGTCAGCGCCGACAGCGGGTACTTCAGCTTGTCGCTGGTCTGCACTTCCAGCGGTTCGTAGTAGAACGGCAGCGGATCGAAGAAGGTCTCGATGCGTTTGGCCAGATGCTTGGGCGGCTGGCGCGTGATGCTCTTGCCTTGGGCTGCCAGACGGAACTTCTGTAACACCTCGGAATACAGGTGAATCAGGATGGGCTCGGCGTAGCGCGTGATGCCGCTGCGCTGCGACCATTCCAGATAGCCCTTGTTCCAGTTGCGCATGAACTGGTACGAACGCGGCAGCTTATGGTGATGCACGCAGTCGTTCTTGGCGTACATCTCCCACTGGTTCGGGTTCGGCTCGCCCTTGATGGACTTCTCGCCGCCCTTGCCGCGCCAGCCGGACAGGAAGCCGATGCCGGAACCCGGCGCGGTCTCCCAGTTGACGATGAAATCGGGATAGTCTTTGTACTTGCGTGCGCCGTCCGCGGTAACGAACGCCGGCAATTTCAATCGCGTGCCAAGCTCGATCAACACCTCCTGGAACGGTTTGCATTCGCCCGTGGGCGGCAGCACCGGGATGCGCACCGAGTCCACCGGGCCGTCGAACTCGGAGATCGGACGGTCGAGCATGGACATCACGTCGTGGCGCTCAAGGTAAGTCGTATCCGGCAAAATCAGGTCGGCGAACGCGGTGGTCTCCGAGTGGAATGCGTCGCACACTACGATGAACGGAATCTTGTATGTGCCGTCCTCTTCCTTGTCCACCAGCATCTTGCGCACTTCGCTGGTGTTCATCGACGAGTTCCATGCCATGTTGGCCATAAACAGCAACAATGTGTCGATCTTGTACGGATCGCCGCGCCATGCGTTGGTGATGGCGTTGTGCATCATCCCGTGCACCGAAAGCGGATATTCCCACGAGAACGCCTTGTCGATACGCACCGGAGTGCCGTCGGCATTGACGAACAGGTCGTCCGGGTCGGCCGGCCAGCCGAGCGGCATGCCGTCCAGCGGCGTGTTCGGCTGCACCGCGCGCGGATCGTTCGGCGTGCGCGCGCAGGGCGGAATGGGACGCGGGAACGGTGCTTTGTGGCGGAAACCGCCCGGCCGGTCGATGGTGCCCAGCAGCGTCATCAAGATGGACAGCGCGCGTATGGTCTGGAAGCCGTTGGAGTGCGCGGCCAGTCCGCGCATGGCGTGGAACGAGACCGGGTTGCCGGTGACGGTGTCGTGTTCCTTGCCCCAGCTATCGGTCCAGGCGATCGGCAATTCGATCTTCTGGTCGCGCGCGGTGATGCCCATCTCATGCGCCAGGCGTTTGATGGTGTCGGCCGGGATGCCGGTGATCTGCTCCGCCCATTCCGGCGTGTAATCCTTGACGCGATCCTGCAGCAACTGGAACGCGGGCTTGACCGCGACGCCGTCGGGCAATTTGAATTCGCCCAGCAGGAAGGGGTCCGCGCCTTCGGTGTGGGTGATGACGGGTTTGTCGGTGTTACGGTCCCACCACAGCTTGTTCTGTGGATCGTAGCAACCCTCTTCTTCCGGAACCTCGGTGCGCACGAACATGCCGAACTCGTCGTGCTCGGCATCGAGGTTCACCAGTTGACCGGAGTTGGTATAGCGCACCAGAAAGTCGCGATCGTACAGGCCGAGCGCGATGATCTCGTGGATCAGCGCCAGCATCAACGCGCCGTCGGTGCCGGGACGGATGGGCACCCACTCGTCGGCGATGGCCGAATAGCCGGTGCGCACGGGATTGATGGAAATGAAACGGCCGCCCTCGCGCTTGAACTTGGACAGCGCGATTTTCATCGGATTGGAGTGATGGTCTTCCGCCGTGCCGATCATGATGAACAGCTTGGAGCGCTCCAGATCGGGCCCGCCGAATTCCCAGAACGAGCCGCCTATGGTGTAGATCATGCCCGCGGCCATATTCACCGAGCAGAAGCCGCCGTGCGCCGCGTAGTTGGGCGTGCCGAACTGGCGCGCGAACATGCCGGTCAGCGCCTGCATCTGGTCGCGGCCGGTGAACAGCGCGAACTTCTTCGGGTCGGTCGCGCGCAACTTGCCCAGACGCTCGGTCAGGATGGAGAAGGTCTCTTCCCAGCTGATCTCCTCGAAATCACCCGCACCACGCTCGGTGCCTGCCTTGCGGCGCAGCGGCTTGGTCAGGCGCGCCGGCGAATACTGCTTCATGATGCCCGAGGAACCCTTGGCGCAGATCACGCCGTTGTTCAGCGGATGGTCGGGATTGCCGTCGATGTAACGCACCTCGCCGTTGCGCATGTGCACGCGGATGCCGCAGCGGCACGCGCACATGTAGCAGGTGGTTTTCTTTATTTCGGTTTTCGCATCCGCGACAGGCGGAGCGAACGGGTCGTGCAATGGGGACGATGACATAGGCCGGTGGTATTTACGTAATGGGCGAGGCGTAACTGCCTTACAAGACTACTCGGATTTTCGGTTGCGAAAGTATGGGCATCGAGACCGAATGCCGCCATAGCCGTGATGAGGGGTCGCGCATAACCCGTAAGAGGGAGCGGACATCACCCCATCCGGGGTATCGCAGAGATGCCGACGATGTTCTAGTGTGCGACATCGCAGAATTCATAAGTAGTTGACTAGATTACTACAATAAATAGGGAGGTAGGCATGGCGTTGGTCAATCCGCATGGCGGAGGCGATCTCAGACCTTTGTTACTGGAAGGCGAAGATCTGATCGCAGAATTGAAACGCGCGAACGAGTTCCCGAAAGTGGGCGTGAGCTCACGCGAAAAGGGCGATCTCATCATGTTCGGCATCGGCGGCTTCACGCCGCTCGAAGGTTTCATGACCCACGCCGACTGGCAAGGCGTCTGCGACGGCATGACCATGACCAATGGGCTGTTCTGGCCCATCCCCATCACCCTCTCCACCGACCAGTCTACGGCAGATGCCATCCCCACCGGCAGCGACATCGCGCTGACCGATCCGGACGACGGCAGCATCATCGCCACGATGCGCATCACCGAAAAATACAGCATCGACAAGGCGCATGAATGCGCCACCGTGTTCGGCACCACCGACCCCAAGCATCCCGGCGTGAAGATGGTGATGGAGCAAAGCGAAGTCAATCTCGCCGGCCCGGTTAAGGTGCTGTCGCAAGGCGGCTTCCCGCAGAAATACGGCGCGTTGTTCAAGACCCCGAAAGAGACGCGCGAACTGTTCAACGAGCTGGGCTGGAGCAAGGTCGCCTGCTTCCAGACGCGCAACCCGATGCACCGCTCGCACGAATATCTGGCCAAGGTCGCCATCGAAGTCTGCGACGGCGTGCTGATCCATTCGCTGCTCGGCAATCTCAAGCCGGGCGACATCCCGGCCGAAGTGCGCACCCACGCAATCATCGCCCTGACCAAGAATTATTTCGTCGCCAAGACCGTGGTGCAGGCCGGCTATCCGCTGGACATGCGCTATGCCGGGCCGCGCGAGGCATTGCTGCATGCGGTGTTCCGCCAGAACTACGGCTGCTCGCACCAGATCGTCGGACGCGACCATGCCGGCGTAGGCAGCTACTACGGCCCGTTCGACGCGCATCACATTTTCGACAAAATCCCCAAGGGCGCGCTGGAAACGCAGGCGATGAAAATCGACATCTCGTTCTGGTGCTACAAGTGCGGCGGCATGGCCTCGGGTCGCACCTGCCCGCACGACGATGCGGACCGTCTGCAAGTGTCCGGCACCCAATTACGCAAGATGCTCTCGGAAGGCGAAGAAGTCCCCACGGAGTTCAGCCGTCCCGAAGTGCTGGAGATATTGCGCGAGTATTACGCGAGTTTGCAATGAAGGTGAAAGTAGGCGGTAGGTTCGTAGAGTGAAGATTTTTTGTGGGAGTACTTTTCCCATACTCGACAGCCAACCGGTTTAAGGATAGTCAGTCGTCTGCAATTTTTGAGGAGGAACTAATGTTTACGAGCAACCCTTTTGCCACACTTACCGAAGTGATATCCCCCGCGATGATGCAGGGCTACATCGTGCTCATGGTCCTGCTGGTCATGGGCGGGACGATACTCGACATGCTGCACAAGAAGAGCGCGACGTACTTCTTCGAGAATGCGAAGAAAGCGCAGAAGAGCGCGAAACGCGAAGTGGGCGGCGGCGAGAAAGTCGCGATGGCCGTTGGCGTGCTGACCAACGAAGTGATGACCGCCGGCGAATTCAGCAATCCGCAACGCAGGATATCCCACCTGCTGATGATGTACGGCTTCCTGATGTTCGTGGTGACCACCGCGATCATGATCTTCTCGCCGGACACCACCTCCACCCTGCTGCCGCAACTCTGGCACATCGGCGCGCTGATGCTGGCCGTCGGCGGCTACTGGTTCTGGATCGTCATCCGCGTGGACGTGTCTGCGGAAGGCCTGCCCTGGTTGCGGTTCGAGCGCGCTGACCTGTTCATTGTCTCGCTGCTGGCCACCTCGACTTTCGCACTGATCTGGTCATACACCGGCGGCGGATTGGGCATCCCCTTCGCCCTGTTCATCCTGTCGAGCACCGTACTGTTCGCCGGCGTCTACTGGTCCAAGTTCGCGCACATGTTCTTCAAGCCGGCGGCAGCTTTCCAGAAGCGCGTCATCATGGCCGACGGCGGGCGCGAGAACCTGCCGCCCGACTATGACCTGACGGATCCTGAAGTACAGCGCAAGTTTCCGGATATCCCCACGTATATGGGCAAGAACCCACCCAACATGGGACTTTGCATCAAGGCTGAAAGAGCAAAACACTACTGACACTGACTCGACCAATTATCTATAAAGACCAATTGCCTAAAGAATAGAGGAATAAATTATGCCAACCTTTGTATATATGACGCGTTGTGACGGTTGCGGTGAATGCGTCGACATCTGCCCATCAGACATCATGCACATCGACAAGAAGCTGCGACGTGCATACAACATCGAACCAAACATGTGCTGGGAGTGTTACTCCTGCGTAAAAGCATGTCCGCACCAGGCGATCGATGTGCGTGGTTACGCAGACTTTGCGCCGCTTGGTCACTCGGTACGCGTGATCCGCGACGAGGAAAAAGGCACCATCGCGTGGCGCATCAAGTTCCGCAACGGCAAGAAAGACATGGAGCTGCTGGCACCTATCACGACCAAGCCCTGGGGCTCGGCGACGCCGAACCTCGCGGACGTGCCTGCTCCGAGCAAGGAAATGCGTAACAGTGAGTTATTGTTCAACGAGCCGAAATATATCCGCATGGATAACGGTGGATTGCATACGCTGGAATCCAATGGCCTGGAAATCAAAGAGGGAGTGCAATACTAATGAGCTACCAGACAATTATTGAAGACGATATCGACATCCTGGTCGCTGGTGCGGGCTTGGGCGGTACGGGTGCGGCATTTGAAGCCAGATATTGGGGCCAGAACAAGAAGATCGTCATCGCCGAAAAAGCGAACATCATGCGCTCCGGTGCAGTCGCACAGGGCCTGTATGCGATCAACTGCTACATGGGCACACGCTTTGGCGAGAACAATCCCGAAGACCATGTGCGCTATGCACGTATCGACCTGATGGGTATGGTGCGTGAAGATTTGGCCTTCGATATGGCGCGTCACGTCGACTCCACCGTGCATAACTTTGAAGAGTGGGGCCTCCCCATCATGCGCAACGAGAAGAGCGGCGCTTTCCTGCGTGAAGGACGCTGGCAGATCATGATTCACGGCGAATCCTACAAGCCTATCGTTGCTGAGGCGGCCAAGAAGTCGGCGGACAAGGTTTTCAACCGCGTCTGTTTGACCCACCTGCTGATGGATGAGTCCAAGGAAAACCGTGTTGCCGGTGCCGTGGGCTTCAATGTCCGCACGGGCAACTACCACGTGTTCAAGTCCAAGACGGTTGTCTGCGGTGCCGGTGGCGCTTCCAACATCTTCAAGCCGCGTTCAGTCGGTGAAGGTGCGGGTCGTGTCTGGTACGCACCATGGTCGTCGGGTTCTGCATATGGCCTGATGATCGAAGCCGGCGCCAAGATGACGCAGATGGAAAACCGTATCGTGCTGGCTCGATTCAAGGATGGTTACGGCCCTGTCGGCGCCTACTTCCTGCACCTCAAGACCTATACCCAGAACGCCTATGGTGAAGAGTACGAGTCCAAGTGGTTCCCGGCGTTGCAGCAAATGGTCGGCAAGGAATATCTGGATCCTGAAGTTTCGCACCGGACTCATCGTCCCATTCCGACCTGTCTGCGCAACCATGCGATCATCAACGAAGTGAATGCGGGTCGCGGTCCGATCCACATGGTCACCATGGAAGCCTTCCAGGACCCGCATCTGGAAGAGATCGGCTGGCACAACTTCCTGGGCATGACCGTGGGTCAGGCGGTACTGTGGGCCGCTACAGACGTTGATCCGAAATACGAAAACCCGGAACTGACCACCTCCGAGCCTTATGTCATGGGTTCGCATGCGACCGGTTGCGGTGCATGGTGCTCTGGTCCGCAAGACGTATCGCCGCCGGAGTACTACTGGGGCTACAACCGCATGACGACTATCGAAGGTCTGTTCGGTGCGGGTGATGCGGTAGGCGGTACACCGCACGCCTTCTCGTCTGGCTCTTTCACCGAAGGTCGTCTGGCTGCCAAGGCTGCCTGTAAATATATCGATGACGGTAAAGCAGAAGGCATCCGTGTTTCCGACGCGCAGATCAATCGTCGCAAGGAACAAATCTACAAGCCGCTGGAAACGTATCGTGTCTACAGCAACGAAGTGGTTGCCGGTAGCGTCAATCCCAACTTCATCAATCCGAGACAGGGTCTTGATCGTTTGCAGAAGCTGATGGATGAGTATTGCGGTGGTTTTGGCGTCAACTACATGACCAACGACAAGCTCCTGAACATCGGTCTGAAGAAGATGTCGATCCTCGGAGAAGATCTGGAGAAGGTTGCCGCGTCGGATATCCATGAACTGCTGCGCGCATGGGAGCTGAAGCACCGTTTCCTGACTTCCGAAAGTGTGTTCCATCACACGCTGTTCCGTAAGGAAACGCGTTGGCCGGGATACTACTACCGCGGTGACGCAATGAAGCTGGATGACAAGAACTGGCACGTGCTGACTGTGTCCCGTCGCGACCCCAAGACCGGCGAATACACGATGGAAAAAGCACCGCTCTACCATCTGGTAGGCGATGCAGAGAAGGCGCCGCCAGAAAGCCATTAAGCAAACGCAGGCTTGATTTACCGGTTTTGTAAAATCAGGCTTACGCAAAAATATTTGCGATGACTTGGTAGTACATTAAAGAGGACCGGCATAATCCATGTTGGTCCTCTTTTTGTCTCTTGCGCAGGAATGGAGTTTGGTTGATGAATATTATTGATAAGACAGATGAAGAGATACTGGAGCTCGCACACCCCATGTGGGCGGATCTGGTCAAATACTCGAACGAAGGCAACTACGGCGCTTTTACGCGCAACTTTTCGAGCACTTTGATTGCGGGTGCAAACGAGGTCGAGATGGGCAAGCAGTTCGCCAGAAGCGAACTGGCAAAGAACCTGTCACCGGACTACGAGTATCTGGGCATCATCCGTCGCGGCGAACATGTCTCCGTGCTATACAAACAGAGAAGCTCGAAGAAACCCGGCGAATGGCTGGGAAGACTAGTGCTGGGCTATGAAAAAGACAAAGTAAAAATCTTTGGCGCCACCATATTTTAAGATAAGGAAACGCTGAACAAGTCTGTTTCGTCATTGCGAGCGTAGCGAAGCAATCCAGACTGCTTTTATTAAACATGCCGTTATGGATCGCCACGCCCCTGCGGGGCTCGCGATGACGGACTTAATCAGTGCATCCATAAGGTTTTTATAAAGATTCGATATGTCAGATACCATTGAAGACGAAAAATTCGTTGAACTGAATTACAAGGTCATCGACAACAAAACCGGCGACATACTGGTCACCGTGGATTATCCGCTGGGCTATGTGCATGGCGTGAATGACGTGATGTCCGAGGACGTGACCAAGGCGCTGTACGGCAAGAAAGTCGGCGACATCATCGATGTGCCGATCGACACCAGGCTGCTCTACGGCGAGCGGGATGAATCACTGGTATTCACCGATCGCATAGAAAACGTCCCGGAAGAATATCGGGAGATCGGCATGACCATCACCATGGAAAACGAAAAGGGTGAACCGAGAAACTTCATCGTCACCCGATTCGACGACAAAACTTTGACTATCGACGGCAACAACCCCCTTTGCGGCAGGGAAGTCACTTTCATGCTGGAAGTCTTGTCGATACGCGACGCGACCGAGGAAGAGATAGACCTTGGCGGCGCGGTTGGTGCCGATCCCGATCTGAACGAGATACTCGAACGGGCACAATGAAACGCTCTACCCTCTACCTCCTCTACCCCGCGAACAAGGCACTGGAGCGCGCCATTGCGGATGGACTCTGTTTGCTGAGTGAACAAGATGCAGCAGCGGCCAAGCCGGATACGCAAGTCGCCGTCGCGGACAATTTCCGCTACACGCGCGGAAATTATGAGCAGCACCGCTACAGCACCCGCATCTTCGAGCGCCTGCGCGAAGCGCTGGAGGCATCGCTGGCTGCCTCTCCACGCGCGGAGACACTGAACAAGCTCGGCAACATCCTCGCCGCACTGGGCCAGCAGCGCAGAGACGCCGCATTGTTCGAGCAGGCCGTCCAGTGTTTCGAACAAGCATTGGAAAGCTACACTCAGGAAGATACACCACAGGAATGGGCGGCCACACAATACAACCTCGGCACGGCCAATCAGGCGCTGGGCCGCTTGCTTGAAACGACCAACCCGCTGAAGCTCGCGGTGGATGCGTATACCAACGCCTTGCTGGTCTGGACACGAGAAGCGCATCCGGAAGCGTGGATGCAGACCATGCACCAGCTCGGCGCAGCCTTGTACACCCACGGCATCCAGCTCAAAGGCAACCGTCAACTGCAGAAGTCCGTGGTCGCCTGGAAGAATGCACTGGCCGCACTCAATGCAGACGATCACGCACTGGAACTGACCGCCACCCATAACAACCGGGGCGTCACCTTGCACCATCTAGGCGAGTCAGAAGCGAACCCGGACCGATTGAAAGAAGCGATCAATTCCTACGAGAAGGCATTGATGGTCGGCATGGAACAGCAGTTGCCCATCCATGTGTCCGTCATCTGCCGGGTGAACAAGGCGACCGCGCAGAATGCACTGGCGCAATTAACGAACGATGCCGCGCTTGCGGAAGAGATGGCCGATGAATTCGAAGTGATCATCGAATGTTTCCGTCACGCGCTACAGCCGCTCTGCTTAAGGCATTGCGAAGAACAACTGAAAATGGCGCAGACGGCTTCAAGCAGTCAGGTTGCGGGGTAAAGGATGGCTCAGACCCGCCCGGACAGTTTGTTATCCACCTCGATGAACGAGCCGGTATCCGCCAGGAAACGGATCGTGCGCGCGCCGAAGCCGACTTCCGGGCTGGCTTCGCCCTTGTCGATGGACAAGGTCAGCGCCACGCCCAGACGCGGAGACAGATTGTGGCTCTTGCAGACTTCCACGATCTTTTCCTTGAGCGGTTCCAGTTGTTTGACCAGACTGTCCGTCAAGGCGAACACGTCCACCTCTCCGGCAGCGGTCTCGGTGGACAGCTCCCAGGAACTGATCACGGGTTTGTCCAGATTGCTGTATGCGCCGGCGGCATTGACCGTGGTGGGCTCTATGCCGAGCAGGCGCGTGATGTCGTCGGGGTTGAAATGATAGCCAAGCAATGCAAAGTAAGCCCGTCCTTTGTTCGATGCCACGATGATGTCCTCGTCGATGATTTTCTTCGTCCGAGTATAACGTACAGAAAGAGGTGCGCCGTTGTCGACTGAAGCCCCACCAGAAAAAAAACGGGATCCCAACAATCCCTGCCTGTTCTGCAAGGATCCGCGCGGCGTATCGCTGCAGCACGAACTCGCCTACAGCGCGCGCGACACCTACCCGACCAGTCCGGGACACACGCTGGTCATCCCGCGCCGGCATGTCCCCAGTTTTTTCGAGCTGACGCAGGAAGAAGTCGCTGCCTGCATGGGACTCATCCAGCAAGAAAAGAAACTGCTGGATGCAGAGTTCCAGCCGGACGGCTACAACATCGGCGTCAATGTCGGACCTGCGGCCGGGCAAAGCATCCTCCACGTGCATATCCACATCATCCCCCGCTACAAAGGGGACGTTGAGAACCCGCAGGGAGGCGTGCGGCATGTGATACCCGGCAAGGCACACTACACGCGCAAATAATACCGTTCCACGGCCAATTGGGAGGGGCCAGCTACGATAAACCTCCCGCTATCGAGCATCTGTTTTCTACAACCAAAGGAGATAGGAACATGAGTGAAGAAAAGAAGCCTTTTTGCCGCCCCAAGATTCCGGACGGACACGCATTCCGCGTAACCACCCGCCAGAAAGAGATCGTGCCGGGGCAGTTTTTTGTCGGCTACGAAACCACCTGGGAACCGGCGCAGAAAGAAGTGCCCTACACCACGCCCAAGCATCCCTGAAGTAATCGGCAAAGTACGATCAGCCGCGCGTGCCTGAACAGGCGCGCGCGGCTACCGGGTTTTTGCAAAGGCACGATCTATCGTGCCTTTTGCTTTTCGACCGGAAGCAATATCTGCCAACTGGCGAAGGACATCGACAAGCAATCCACCCTCGGCTTCGACCGACTCACTCGCGCGGCGATGAGAGAGGGGAAATCCTGAAGGAGGATGTTCGACCATTGCTGACTATTAGAGTTATTGAAGGTCAGCCTTGGCGCAATATTTCAGGCAATCTAGCGGTAACGTGTCTAATGTTTCTGGGGTGATTCAGCTATCAGGGGCCAGCGAAGAGTATAAAATCTGGACAGGAAAGAATTTTCCTGTGCTTTGGGAGTACCTTCAGATGAATTTGTTCTTCTATGACTTTTCTGCGACAACAGGATGAACGGCAAGTGAAATGCCTGTTTGCGGAAAGATTCAATTACATAGCTTAGATGTAAATACTAAATAGTGAATTCAAATGCCATCTAGTAATGAATTCCCGCAAGACTACGTCCCTCATTTATCAGAAGGCTTCGAAGTTGAGGGTTGCAACCAAGTATTTCCGACTGGTGATGCCCCCTTGACATTTGAGAGACTCAGTTCACCGGCATTCGAACATCTTTGTTGGCGGCTAATTTTGAAAGACCATCAAATTGTTGGTCAACAGTTAGTGGGGGGACGCGGAAATTCGCAACATGGCCTAGATTTATTCGCATTTGATCATTTTGATCCTGAGAAACTCTTAGTTTTTGAATGCAAATGCTGGCAGAAATTCCCTGCCGATGAATTAGAAAATGCAGTATCAAAATTTCTAACAGGTAAATGGGCTAAGCGCGCATCCAGATTTACTCTTATCCTCGCCCAAGAAACGATTAGCACTTTATCAAGTAAATGGCTTGATCAAAGAGACTTGCTACGCAGCGCAGGTATTGAAGCTGATATATGGACTGGTGCTCAATTAACTGAGCGCATTCAACGTTTCCCGGATTTGCTTTCGAAATTTTTCCCTACTGCGGACATCAGGTTTTTCGGTAATGAATGGATGCAGCGAACAGGATTTATTGAACGCTTAAGTCAAGCTTTAGTTGATCCACGCCCAAGTGTAGTAAGAGCGGCCAAAGAGTACCTGGAAAACGCAAGTGAGAAACCGGCGTTAGTTGATGAGAATACGTTTGGAAATCAGTGGTCCATTAAAACACCTTGGGTACATCTGAGCAGCTTTCTACCAGATGGGCAATTTTATCCCGGTTCTGCACTAGTGGTGCTTAAGCGTAATGATTTAATGGGGGCCTCTATTACTTTTGACCAAAAATGGCTTCTAAAAAACCTTTTATGTACGCCTGGTGCGCCTCTCAAAAATGAGTTTCGTCCATTTATTAATGGGGTTCTGCCATCATCGCAGGATGAAGAAAGATATGTGGTTGATTTGAAAAATTGTCGATGCACACTTTCAGATGAAGGCATGAATGATTTTGCATTGGCGGTTGATCGTCTTTCATCTAAATATCTTGATGCATTGCTGCGAAGAGAAAGCAAATGGGGCTCCTCAGAATTTCCTGTTGTCGATTATGGTGGTCCACATGTTGCGATTTGCACTTTGCCGGAGTGGCTTTGGTGGGATATTTTAGGCTTCGCAAATGTGCATGATTTTGGAGAGGGAGATACGGAATGGCATTTCTTCGATGGGGCTCTTGGGTGCCTAAAGCCGTATAGCAAAACCGATAACGATACATACAAACGAGGGCATCACGGCATTTTCCATATATCTCGAAAGCTGGAGGGGATTACGTATGGTCATGACCTCGCGCTTCTTTGGACTCCCCCAGACATAATATTCGATAAAGAGGTTAGCCCACAGAAGTGGTGGCCATGTGATTTTGCATATGCTTGGATAACAGAACGCCTTATTCCAGAAGTTATCAATTGGAAGGTCAGCGGGAGTTTTAATGAGGCAAAGTATATCTTTTCAAGAAGCCGAAAAAAGAGAGCGCTATTAGAGCAACTAAATGCTGCGGCAGAAATAGGTGATGTTCGTACTTTAGAGTTAGTAAAGTCTCAGCGATATAAAAATATGGGATTACATAAGATTGTCGAAATTCTGCAATCACACTTCACCTTATTTGTTACTACGTATATTTCAACAGATGAAATGGCTGGCTTATACCGAGCCCTTATTCTTTTATTGAAGGGCAAGCGAGGACACTTAAGTTATATTTCCGGCAGTTTGTCCATACAAGGTCCGATCGACTCACATTTGACCATTTCTGAGATTCTGGACAAGCGCATTTCTAGTGGCAAATTGGATTCGGGCATTTCGAATGTTGATTACACTTTACGTGCGATGATGGCTGCGTGTGGTGATGATGACAAGTGGATATCTGAAGAAGAAAAATGCTCAATTCATGAAATGTTGCTGCCATTCATGAGGCTGTACGACCAAGACTTGCTTGTTAGAAGACATTCCAAGTGGATATAACCCACTATAATTTACGAAACTCACTCTTAACTTGACCAAGTAGATTGAATCGCCCCCGAAACAGCAGATACCTTTCTGCTTGATTGTCAGGAGCTAATGCTGTCGTTTCACAGTGTGGCTTCATTTGTCGGCTTCGGTCGAACCACTCATCACCCCAGACGCCCCTCTGCCATCACCCACGACGCGCAGCCTCGATTGCCGCGATGTCGATCTTTGTCATTTCCATCATCGCGTCGAACGCACGCTTGGCGGCAGCGGGGTCGGGGTCCGAGATCGCTTGAATGAGCGCGATGGGCGTGATTTGCCAGGACAGCCCCCATTTGTCCTTGCACCAACCGCACGCGCTCTCCTGCCCACCATTGCCCACGATGGCGTTCCAGTAACGGTCCGTTTCGGCCTGGTCTGCGGTTGCGATCTGGAACGAGAACGCTTCGCTGTGTTTGAATTCGGGGCCGCCGTTGAGGCCCAGGCATGGGATCCCCAGAACGGTGAACGAGACGGTCAGCACGTCGCCCTGCTTTCCCGACGGATAATCGCCCGGGGCGCGGTACACCTCGCCGACGACCGAATCGGGGAAGGTCTTGGCATAAAACCGCGCCGCATCCTCGGAGTCGCGGTCATACCAAAGACAGATCGTGTTTTTTGCTGGGGTGATCATGGCTATCCTCCATTGAGTGAAACACGGGTTACCGAGCCACTCGTTCCAAGTTGTCAGGCGGCGAGTGGGATGACTGTAATGCGCGCTTTCATCCCAGATTATTCATTAGATTCAAACCCCTCCCAGCCTCCCCTTGTCAGGGGAGGAGCGGGCGCGGGAGGGCAATATCCACCGCGCGCCGCACAGTGAAAGCTTGGCCCTCCCCCTGACAAGGGGGAGTTGGAGGGGGTTTAGTTCCAATGGATTTTCTGGGTTCATATCACCACACCCCGCTCGCAATCTTTTGGCGTCGAGCCAGTTCCTTCTCGCTCGGCTCGACACTCGCGAACGAACCGGGGCGGACATCGCCAGCCGGCACATATCGACTCATCACAACGCCGGTGGTCGAAACCTGGGAGCGAACGAGCCGCAACGCGGAAGGTTTGGTGGTCTCGCCGAAGAGGCGCTTGCCGCGCCCGAGCACTAATGGAAAGGTCCACACGTTATACTCGTCGATCAGCGACGCGGCCTGTAGTGTCTGGATCAGATTGCCGCTGCCGATGATCTGCAGGTCCGGGCCCGGCTGGGCCTTGAGCGCGATGACTGCGGTGACCACATCGCCTTGCAGCAGGGTCGAGTTGTTCCATTGCAGCGTCTTCAGCGTGCGCGAAACCACATGCTTTTTCGCTGTATTGAGCGTCCTCGCAATCGGATCGTCTTCGGGCTGGTATGGCCAGTACGCATCGAATATCTCGTAGGTCCTGCGGCCGAGCAGCAGTTCCCTGTCCTTGCCGTCGAAACCTGATGCCGAGACATCCATCGCTTCGTCCCAGTAGTTGAACGTCCAGCCGCCAAGGGCAAAGCCGCCAGTCGTGTCTTCCTCCGGTCCGCCGGGTGCCTGCATGATGCCGTCAAGCGACACGAACGTGGATGCGATGAGTTTTCTCATGGGAACACTCCTGCAGTTGTTAAGGGCGGGGCTTGGTCATACCAGAGAACGTGCTCAGCAAATTCGCTCCAACAGTGAATCTTGGATTCGAATACAACAGGACTCTCGCGGCGAGTGTGTCAGTTTTTCACTGCAGAACAAATGCATGAAACACTGTAGTTTCATTCACGAACCGTCCGTCGTGAAGTGATTGACTTCATCGGTCCGGAGTTCGATGATGCTCGTTCGGGCCCCTCTCTTCTCAGGGCGCCCACGTCAGCAGGAGGTGATTATCATGCTCGACATCAATAAGGCCATCATCGATCCGCAGCACTATGAGCACGACCCCGAAGGCAACATGGCCGACCTTCCGTCGTGGTCGCCGCACTATGCAAATCGCGAAGCCAGACTCGAAGGCATCGAACTGACCGAGGAACACTGGGAAGTCATCGTCTTCCTGCGCGAGCGTTACCGGCAGCACGGCAACGAGGACGCGGCGCGCGAGATATTGCGCGAGATGGAAGAGCGTTTCTGCGAAGGGCGCGGACGCGGCTATCTGTATGACTTGTTCCCGCGCGGCCCGGTGAGCCAAGCCAGCCATCTGGCGGGGCTGCCGTTGCCGCCGCACTCGCAGGACATATCGTTCGGCAGCGTGATGTAGCGCTGCCTAGCAGATAGGGTTCTGGCTGATGGTGACGATGAGTTTGCCTGCATCGTTGCGGTAAATGAGTTGTTTGAATGCGAGGAGGAGCGGTACCGGAGCCGAGTTCTTTTGCTTGCGGCTGTTGATTTTGCTTCGACGGTTACTCGTCAAATGGATTTTTTATTTCCACCCCGGTTCCGCGAAAATCATCTACGTTGCGGGTGACGATGGTTAGGTCGTAAATCAATGCGATTGCTGCTATCTGTTTATCTATAGGATGCTGAGGATGGGGCGACATTAACCGTCCCCACACTTGGGCGCACTCTCCATCGAAAGATAAAATCTTATCCGCATAATCACCAACGACCAGATCAAGCCATTTCTCAAGTTTCTTGGTTTGCGGAATATCGCCGCGATGGCGGATGTTTTCCAAGCCGCGCCGAATTTCTCCGATTGTTTGAGCGGATAGATAAATGTCAGCGGCATCCGTTTCTTTGAAGAATCTCCTCACACCGGGATTGGCTTTCGTCCCCTTGCGCGCCTCACTGATGACGTTTGTATCAACCAAGTACATACAAAGTTTTATGCGTTGCGGAAATTGAAGTCGGCATCTTCGCCGACGTTAGGCATAGCCGACAAAACTTCGGCAACCGAACGACGCTTTGGGCGTTGCAGAACTGATTTAAGAATCTCACGATGCTCAGCTTCAGCACTTCTTCCATGCGATGCTGCCAGTTGCTTTAAAGCCAGGGCGACATCCTCTTCCACATTGCGAACAACAAGATTGGTAGCCACGATGGGAACTCCTTTTGTAATCATTGATAGCAATATACTTAAGGAGTGATTGCATTGCAATCTGAATTTACTGACGGATTGTAATGACAGACTGATCCACTGAGCGAAAACAGACGAGCTCATTAATCATCCGCCAATGCAGACCGGGTTCCAGAGACGCGATATCCGCTGGCATCCCTTGGGATGTCAGCTTCCGATGCCATCCACGCCGGTAGGATTCCTCCCTCGCTGCGGCCCATGATGAGTACGCTGCCCATTGGGCATTCTCCATCAGATAGGAGAGGCATTTGACAGGGCAGATCAGGAACGCTTCCAGCAAACGCGATGTAACCACGCTTCGCCGATTATCGTTAGGCAGCTATAAATCCCGGCAACTTGGAAGCCTTCACATCGAAGGTTGCGGTCGCGCGACATCCAAGCCGTCGGTTTTGGGCACCGATCAGGCAATCAGCGAAATCGGCAGTCGTGTCCTTCCAGATGAAAAGAGCTTCCTCAATGGCCGACTCATCTTCGAATCGAACATCGGTCGCATCAAGCAAGCCAGAGATGGCTTCAATTATCAGATTCTTCGGCAAGCTGTAGCGGCTACGCAGCACCCATTCGGTTTCCAAGAGAACCAACTGGCTTACGAAAACACGACTCCCTGCCGCGACTTCACGCTTGATCAGCTTTCGTGCCTTCTCAAACTGCGCTTCGTCATCCCGAACCAGGAAGCGAACGAGAACATTGGTATCGACCCCCAGCATCACCGCGACAACTGCTCAACTGGAACGGGCTTGCGACCCTTTTTGTGTAACACGCCCGCCAGTTCGGTGATGCTCTTGGTTTTTACCCGCATGACTACCGTGCCGTCTGGCATCAACGTGAACGTCATGCGGTCTCCGGCCTTCATGGAAAGACTATCCCGAATTTCCTTTGGAATTGTTGTTTGACCCTTACTGGTAAGTGTGGCGTCGCTTGACATTTCAATCTCCTTTTTTCCTTACAATTGGCATTGTAGTAAGACGATTGATGACTGGCAACATGTTGGTGATTTGTAACTGCTCAGGAGGACATTGTTTTGTTCCTTTCTGGATGCCACCGACCACCCCGACCAAATTTGAGTCATCCAACACCTCTCAAATCAGAGTTCACCCCTTATCCCAATAAGCTGTCGCTATCCCCTCGCCCAGATCGGCCTCGATCAGACGGCGGCGCACTTCGAGCAAGCGTGCTATCAACGCGGGTTCGCGTTTGGCATACGTTTCGGCATCGGCAATGCGATTTACCACGACACCGAGCAGTTCGGTGATGGCGTTACCGATGGAGTTCTGGCTGATGGTGACGATGAGTTTGCCTGCATCGTTGCGGTAGATGAGTTGTTTGAAGGCGGGTTGCCAGCGGATGGCGTTGGCATATTTCGCATCGACGATGCAATGGTCGCGCACTTTCTTGGCGGTCTTCATGAAGTCGTTGTTGAACAGCAGCACGCTCTCCACTTGTTCCGGGAAATACACGTCCGGCAGCATGGGCGCGTTGTGGGTGGAGACCTGCGAGAAGAAGGTGCGGTAGAAGTCGATAAAGCCCTTCAGTACTTCGTCGTACTCTTTCCAGAAATGCACGTCCTTGAGTGCCGCTGCCCCGCCTTGTACTTCCCAACTGGGCAAGCCCTGCGGATACCCGGTGAGTGCGATGCGCGCATCGGCTTCGCTAGCCGGTTTGAGTATCTTCAAGCTCAGTGCCTTGGCAAAAAACTCGCGATACACGTCGCGCATATAGGCTTGGAACAGGCTGTGCTGCCCGCCATCGGTCAGGTTGGGATTGTTGGTGTCGGCCACTTTTGCCGCGCGCAAGGTCGCCATCGGGAACACGACAAAATGGTTGTGCAACATGCGGATGCTGGGCACGCCGGGTGAAGTCAACGGCCATGTCGCATCCAGACTCGCCTCTCCCGCCAAGATCAGCGCCTCGTCCGGATCGGGGTATTGCTCCAGCATGTAATCGATGATGATCTGGTTCATGCGATTCCACACCTGCTTCACATTGTCTGCAACTTGAGTGCGCCGCACGGGGCGACCCAGCGGATTGAGGATGCTCTTGGATGTGTTATAGATGATGGAGCAATCGAACTCGGTGCTGTGTCCCAATGCCTTGCGATACAGCAACAGGCTCTCCGGGTTCGTCAGCAAGCCGTTGTTGTTCACCAGGTCGTTGAGATTCTCCGTGCTGTTGAAGAACTCGTTGTGCTTGAGTCCCTCCGGCACTTCAAGGGGAATGGAGCGGAAGGGGGTGACGATTTCACGCGGGCCGGACTGCATGCTTCATTCCCTCAGAATGGTGGTCATGATTATTTCCATTTGCCCGTCATGCCGGGCTTGACCCGGCATCCAGATAGTTGAGCGAACTGGATTCCCGCTTTGCGAGCAACCGCTACGCGGCTTGCCTGCTTACCCCTTTGCGCGGGAATGACGAGACCTGAGTCTGTTTTACGTTTGCGCCCAGGGCAGGCCATCGAAGCGCCAGCCATTATGCGAGTTGCGGTGATGGCTTTCGTCGAGGTCGCCTTCGAATCCGTGAGCGACGTTGTATATCTCTTTCAGACCGGCCTTTTCCAGCGCTTCGCCCGCATCGGCGGAGCGGCGACCTGAACGGCAGATGAGCACGACGGGACGATTGACGCTGGATGCTTTGCGCACATGCGCAACAAACATCGGATTGACTTCCCAGTCCGGGCCGTCCACCCATGGAATGTGAATGGAGCCGCGCGGGTGGCCGACGAACATGTATTCCATCTCGCTGCGCACATCGACGAACACGGCTTCGGGATTGGCTTGCAGAAAATCGTAGGCTTCTTTCGGGTTGAGATGTTGCATGGTCGCTCTCCTTCTGAATGTATACGGGATGCGAGGATTATAGTCCCGTGAGCACGCGATTGTGTTCAGCGAATCGGCAGACCTACTTCCCCGCGATGTCCCGTAATTTCGTCGGCTGGATGACATGCCCGTCCAGACCGGCCTGTTTGGCACTGCCGCCAGCCACGCTCATCAACTCGGAGTAATACACCACCGGGATGGCGTGACGAGTATGGTTGTTGCGATGGGAGCGTTCATTTAGCCTCCGGTAACGTTCGTATTTCGAAGTTCATAGTCGAGAGGTCTCCCAGTATCCAGGTTGGTATCGCCTTCACGCCCGGCGCATCGATGCCGGCCACCGAGCCGGGATTGACCAGCCAGCATTCGCCGTCCTTGACATGCTTCTGCTTGTCGACATGGGCGGTATGGCTATGGCCATGACAGACCAGATCGTAATCGCCGGTGCAGGCGAAAGCCTGTCCGTGGTGCGGCATATGGGTGACGAATATCCTGCGTCCGCCGAGTTCGAGCACCGCCTCTTCGCCGTGATAGGTGAACAGTCCATTGGCCTTCGCCATCATGCGGTACAGGGCCGCGACGTCGCCGACGTTGTTGCCGTGTACTGCGTGTATGGGAATGTCGAGTTTGAGGGAAGCGCGCAGGGTGTTGACGCCGATCAGGTCGCCGCAGTGGATGACGGCTTGCGCTCCGGCGGACTGAGCCTCAAGAATCGCCGCCACCAAAGGATCGGAGCGGTCGTGACTGTCTGAAACGATGCAGATTCTCATAACCTTATCGTATGGCGGGTTTTTCGCATTAGGCCCAATCCACAGGCAAGGTGTCTATAGCCTCATCGGGCAGGGGCATACATAACCCGAACGGGCGATGCTCGCGAGATATTAGCTTATTGATATTTTGGGGGATTCAGCATAGTCTGCTAAAGCCTTTTACCGGAATAAATTACCGAATCGATGCAGGAGAAAACGATCAGCCACCCCGGCACCAAACACAGCGGATTTTCATGGGCGCGCGAACCGGATTTCACGCCCCCCGGCAATGATGGCGGCGTGAGTTCCTGCCTGAGCAACGAGTTTGCCGCGCCGCGTGTCGGCGAGTTGCGCACCCTGCTGGAAACCTTCCTGGAAAGCATCATCGGCACGGTGAATGCGACCGCCGGCGTGGTGCGGTTGCTTTCCCCCGACGGATGCACGCTGGAAATCATCGGCTCGGCCGGACTGTCCGCCGAACTGCAGGAAGAGGCGGAAAGCTTCGTCGAGCTGGATTGCGAGGCCAACGACAAAGCCACCTTCGGCCACGTGATCCACGCGTCGGACATCAGTTCATGCGACTCGCGGCAGAACTGCCGTTACGCCAGCTGCCGCTTCCAGTCGCTGGTCGCCGCCCCGATCGAAGCACCTAACACGCCGGGAGTAGCGCTGGGCATCCTGACGGTGTTTTTCGATGTCCATCGCGAGGCGGCAGGCCGGGTCATGAACACCATCGCGGCCTTTGCCGAAGTCATGGGCGCGGCCATCGAACACACGCGCGCCAACCGCGAGGTCAGCCGCAAGGAGCGGCTCGCCGCGCGCCAGGAGATCGCCAACGACATCCACGACTCGCTGGCGCAGACGCTGACCTACGCGCGCATGCGCGTCAGCCTGCAACTCGAGGCGATACGCAACGGCAACGAGGTGATGGCCTCCAAATATGCGCGCGACCTCGACGAGGCGCTGGAGATCGCCCAAAAGGGCACCCGCGAACTGATCGCCGACTTTCGTTGCGAAATGAATCCGGGCGGCCTGCTGGCAGCGCTGCATGACCTCACCGCCGAGTTCCGCGAACGCAACGACATCGTGCTCGACTATCACAACCGACTGGTCGATCTCGAATTGCCGCTCGAACACGAGATTCAGGTCTACCACATCGTGCGCGAGGCACTGACCAACATCAGCCGGCATTCCGGCGCATCCCATGCGCGCCTGTTCGTCGATGCCGATTTCGGGTATTACGTCTTCACCATAGAGGATAATGGCGACGGCGCCCACACTTTCACCCCGGTGGAGGGACACTACGGCATGATGATCATGCGCGAACGAGCACACCGTATCGACGGCGAAATCAGGGTAGACAGCGCCTCCGGCCTGGGCACCAAAGTGCAATTATTCTTCCCCGAGCCCTCGCCAAACTGGAGAACGACAAATGACTGACAAATTGAAGGTGGTGCTGGTCGACGATCAGAGCCTGTGCCGACGCGGCCTGAGCGAATTATTGTCGAACTGCTACGGCTTCAGCGTGCTGGGCGCGACCGCCAGCATCGACGAGCTGCGCCTGCTGCTGGACCAGAAGCCCGACCTGCTGATCGTCGACCTGCGCATGAAACCGCTGGACGGCATCTCGCTGCTGGAGCAACTGCGTAGCGAAGGCTATCTCACCCCCGCGGTAATGCTGACGATGAGCGACTCCGAGGCCGACCTGGCCAAGGCGATCCGTGCCGGCGTACGCGGCTATCTGCTCAAAGACATGGCTCCGGAAGAAGTAGTGGATGCGATCCGGCGCGTCGCTGCGGGCGAACTGGTGGTCGCACCGACGATGACCATCAAAATGATAGACCTGCTGCGCGGCGACCAACCGGACCAGGAGCCCAAGAGTTCGCTCAAGCTGCTGACCGAGCGCGAGCGCGAGATCCTGCAGCTGCTGGCGCGCGGCGAAAGCAACAAGGCCATCGCGCAGACGCTGTCGATCAGCTACGACACGGTCAAGCAGCATGTGCGCCATATCCTGAACAAGCTCAACCTGTCGTCGCGGGTCAAGGCCGCAGTGCTGTTCGCCAAGGAGCAGGGGCATGACAACGACGACGCACCGAGCTGCTGAACCGGGCGTAGCCCATCGGGGTTATATAGGCCCTTACCCGATATGGTTATAGACTCTCCGGGTGCGATTGCGCCTAATAGCGGCTCTGGCCAAAGTCGCCGGGACCAAAGTCGCCAGGGATAGACCTCCAGGCGACTTTGGCTATTCTTCCGGGAAAGATTGCATGGCCCGGACAATGCAGTAAACAGGCAATCGACACAGACCGCCTTCAAACGGCGCTTACCAACCGAATTAGAAAGAGGGGAAACATGGCACACATCGTAATCATGGGCGCGGGGATCGGCGGTACGCCGGCGGCATACGAAATGCGCGACAAGCTGGACAAGAGCCACAAGGTGACCGTGGTCTCAAACAGCGAGAACTTCCACTTCGTCCCTTCCAATCCTTGGGTCGGCGTAAAGTGGCGCGAGCGCAAGCAGATCGAATTCCCAGTGCGCACCTACCTGGAGCGCAAGGGCATCGAATTCATCTCGACCGGCGTCAAGCGCGTGCATCCCGAGCAGAACCAGCTCGAACTGAACGACGGCAAGATGCTGGCTTACGACTACTTGGTGATCGCCACCGGACCGAAGCTGGCGTTCGAGGAAGTGGAAGGCCTCGGCCCGCACGGCGGCCATACTTACTCCGTCTGCCATGTCGATCACGCGATGAAATCGCACGACGAGTGGGACGACTTCTGCAAGAACCCCGGCCCCATCGTGGTCGGCGCGGTGCAAGGCGCATCCTGCTTCGGCCCCGCCTACGAATACGCCTTCATCATGGAAACCGACTTGCGCCGCCGCAAGATCCGCGACAAGGTGCCGATGACCTTCGTCACCTCCGAACCCTATATCGGCCACCTCGGCCTGGGCGGCGTGGGTGACTCCAACGGCATCATGGAATCCGCGATGCGCGACAAGCACATCAAGTGGATCTGCAACGCCAAGGTCACCAAGATCGAAGCAGGCAAGATGTACGTCACCGAGCACGACGACCAGGGCCAGGAGAAGAAGAAGCACGAGTTGCCATTCAACTACAGCATGATGCTGCCAGCCTTCAAGGGCGTGGACGCGGTGTTCGGCATCGAAGGCCTGGTGCAGGCGCGCGGCTTCGTCACCGTGGACAAGCACCAGCGCAACGCGAAGTACAAGAACATCTTCGCGGTCGGAGTCTGCGTCGCCATCCCGCCGGTCGAGCCGACCCCGGTCCCGGTCGGCACGCCCAAGACCGGCTACATGATCGAGTCCATGGTGACCGCCACCGTGCACAACATCCACGCCGACTTGACCGGTCAACCTGCGGACAAGGAAGCGACCTGGAACGCGGTGTGTCTGGCCGACTTCGGCGAGACCGGCGTCGCCTTCGTCGCGATCCCGCAGATCCCGCCGCGCAACGTGAACTGGTTCTCCGAAGGCAAGTGGGTGCATCTGGCCAAGGTCGCGTTCGAGAAGTACTTCATCCGCAAGATGAAGAAGGGCACTTCCGAACCGTTCTACGAAGGCAGCATCATGAAGATGCTGGGCATCGAGAAGCTGAAGTAAGCCTGCGCAACCGCAAAATAAAATAAAAAGGGCCCCGCCATGGCGGGGCCCTTTTTCATGTCTCCTGATTATTCCTTCACAAACCGGATAGCGCAGCAATCGAACGCATCCGCAACGCTAGCGCCGTCCTCCGCATGACCGTAGAGCATCAAATATGAAACGGGAATTGAGGTAATTCAGAAGACCAACAAAATTGGTCGGAGCGAGAGGATTCGAACCTCCGACCCCTGCGTCCCGAACGCAGTGCTCTACCAGGCTGAGCCACGCTCCGAATTGAAACTAAAATTGCCGGGTCGCGGCAAAGTGGGCCAATTGTAGCAGAGACTGTTTGTATTGAGAATCATCCAGTGCAGAAATCGCAGCACATGCCGCTTCCGCTTCACTCAGCGCCTGTTGTCGAGTGAACTCCAGCGCGTCGGTGGCGTGGATGATCTCCAGCACATCGGCGAACTTGCTTACGTCGCCCTGCTCGATCGCGCCGCGCACGATGGCAGCCTGCTCAGGCGTGCCGTTCTGCATCGAGAAAATCAGCGGCAGGGTCGGCTTGCCTTCGGCGAGGTCGTCGCCCAGATGCTTGCCGGTCTGCGCCTCGTCGGCGGAATAGTCCAGCACGTCGTCGATCAACTGGAACGCGGTGCCGAGATGCATGCCGTACTTCGCCGCCGCCTCTTCGTCGGCAGAGGAAGCCTTGCCGAGGATTGCACCGAGGCGCATCGCCGCCTCGAACAGCTTCGCGGTCTTGTAGTGGATCACGCGCATGTAGCTCGGGATATCGACGTCGGCATCGTTGCAGTTGAGCAACTGCAGCACCTCGCCCTCGGCGATGACGTTGGTCGCATCGGCCAGCGTCTGCATCACGCGCATCTCGCCGACCTCGACCATCATCTGGAACGCGCGCGAATAGAGAAAGTCGCCGACCAGCACGCTAGCGGCGTTGCCGAACATCGCGTTGGCGGTCTCGCGCCCGCGGCGCAACTCGGACTCGTCGACAACGTCGTCGTGCAGCAGCGTCGCGGTATGGATGAACTCGACCACCGCCGCGAGATTATGCTGGTACTCGCCCTTATAACCGAAGGCCTGTGCGGATAGCAGCACCAGCGCCGGACGCAGTCGCTTGCCGCCGCTATTGACGATGTACTCTCCGATCTGATTGACCAACACCACTTCCGAATGCAGGCGCGCGCGTATCACCGCATCCACTGCGGCCATGTCCGCCGCGAGCAATTGCTTGAGGTTATCCAAAGGTTATTCCTTGATTATTCAGACCATGCGGCGCGTCGGCGCGCTCTTCTCGTGGGGCGGCATTGTCGCATAAAAATCAGCCTGACCGCGACGCCACAAATACGCTCCGATCAGCATCCCCACCACGCTCAATGCCGCGACGTAATGCGCCGGCGCCAGCGGATCGAGCGGCAGCAACATGCTCACCATCACCGGCGTCAGGCCGCCGAACACCGCGTACGCAACGTTATAGGAGAAGGACAGGCCGGAGAATCGCACCGCCGGCGGAAATGCCTTTACCGCGACGCTGGGCACCACGCCGATGACGCCGACACAGAAGCCACTCAACGCATACAGCACGTAAATATTTTCCGGATTGGTCGCCATCTGCATGTAGAACAGCATAGAGGTGATGCCGAGCATCGCGCAGCCGGCCATCATCACCCTGCCTGCGCCATAGCGGTCGGCCATCAAACCGAACGCAACACAGCCCAGACTCAGAAACAGCGTCGCGATGCTGTTCGCCTGCAATGCGACGGCGGCGGGGATGCCGTAAAGCTTTTGCACCAGCGGCGGCGTCATCAATATCATCACGATGATGGCGGCAGAAAGCAGCCAGGTCAGCAGCATCGTCAGGACCACCGCCGGACGGTGTTCGCGCACCACGGTCTTTAGCGGCAACTCGTCGGCCAACTCCTGCCGCGCCTGCATCTCTTTGAACACCGGTGTCTCGTGCAGGTACTGGCGCAGCCACACCGACAGCAGCCCGAACAGACCGCCGATGATGAACGGTATGCGCCAGCCCTCGGCCAGCAGTTCGTCGGGCGCATACATCCGGTTCACCGCAGTCGCCACCAGCGAGCCGAGCAGGATGCCGCCGGTCAGCCCTGCGGTTAGCGTGCCGCAGGCCAGCCCGACGTGGCGCGCCGGCACATGTTCCGAGACGAACACCCAAGCGCCCGGCACCTCGCCGCCGATGGCCGCGCCTTGCAGCACGCGCAAGGCCAGCAGCGCGATCGGCGCCCAGATGCCGATCACCGCGTAGGTCGGCAGCAGGCCTATCGCCAGCGTCGGCACGGACATCAGGAAGATACTCAGCATGAACATGCGCTTGCGCCCGAACAGGTCGCCAAAGTGCGCCATCACGATGCCGCCCAGCGGACGCGCCAGATAACCCGCCGCGAAGATGCCGAATGTCTGCAACTGACGCAGCCAGTCCGGCATGTCGGGCGGGAAGAACAATTGTCCTATCGCCAGCGCGAAGAACACGAAGATGATGAAGTCGTAGAATTCCAGCGCGCCGCCGAGGGCGGCCAGCGACAGGGTGCGATAATCGCTGCGGGTCAGATTGGACATGGAGGCCTGATTCGTGGGGAATGCGAAAGGCCGGCAGTTTAGCGCGAAGCTCCCGCGCAGGCCAAACCGGACGCCAAAAATCGAAAATTTGCCCAACTCCCTATTTTTATGGATAATGCGCGGCCCTATAAGTGCGTACACCCGCCGCACCGAACCCAAATTAAGGAAAGAAAATGAAAGACAATATCCACCCGAATTACCAGGAACTGACCATAACCTGCAGCTGCGGCAACACATTCAAGACCAAGTCCGTGCTCGGCAAGCCGACCATGCACGTCGAAGTCTGCTCGGAGTGCCACCCGTTCTACACCGGCACCCAGAAGATCGTCGACACCGCCGGCCGCATCGACAAGTTCCGCCAGAAGTACGGCACCAAGGCTGCCGCTTAACGCGAAGGGAACTTCGCGCAGCGACACCATACAAAAGGCAGCGTTTGCTGCCTTTTTTATTTGCGGCGACAATCTTCGCCCTCGACCAAGCTGAACAGGAATAGCCATGCGTACTCTGATCATTGCCTTCTCTCTCGTGTTGCTGGCCGGCTGCGCGCAAAACCCTGTCACCGGCAAATCCGATTTCGTAATGATGTCGGAAGGTCAGGAGGTCGCACTCGGCCGCCAGGCCGACGTGCAGATCAAGCAGCAATACAAGGTCTATGAATCGAAGGCGCTGCAGGACTACGTCAACCGCGTCGGCCAGCGCATCGCCAAACAGAGCCACCGCCCCGACCTGCAATATCACTTCACCGTGCTGGACTCGCCAGAGATCAACGCCTTCGCGCTGCCCGGCGGTTACGTCTACATCACGCGCGGCATCCTCGCTTACCTCAACAGCGAGGCCGAACTGGCCGCGGTGCTGGGCCACGAGATCGGCCACGTCACCGCACGCCACGGCGTGCGCCAGCAAAGCGCCGCGCAGGCTGCCAACATCGGCCTGAGCGTCGCTTCGATCTTTATTCCGGAGCTCGGATCCGCGGCCGGACAGAACCTCAGCAACGTGATCGGCGGCGCGCTGCTGTCGGGCTACGGTCGCGACCACGAACTGGAAGCCGACCGCCTCGGCGCGGTGTATCTGGCGCGCACCGAATATGACCCGCAGGCCATCATCAAGGTCATCGGCGTGCTGAAGAACCAGGAGCTGAAGGACGCCGAACTGGCCAAGCAGGAAGGCCGCGAGCCGCGACGCTACCACGGCCTGTTCGCCTCGCACCCGGACAACGACACGCGCTTGCAGCAGGCGGTGGGCGAAGCCGGCAAGAACGGCTCGGCCCAGGCTCATAACGAAGGCCGCGAGGACTTCCTCAAAGCCACCGACGGCTTGGTGTACGGCGACAACAGCGATCAGGGCATCGTGCGCAACAACCGCTTCTACCACGCCGACCTCGGCATCGCGCTCGCCTTCCCGGAAACTTGGCAGGTGCACAATCTGCCCGACTCGCTGGTCGCGGTCAGCCCGAAAGGCGAGGCGATGATGCAGCTGAAGATGGATCAAAAACCGCAGGGAACGCCGACCGAATACGCGCGCCGCATGGTGGGCTACGGCGCACAGACCCGCGCACTCGACCTGGCCGGCCTGCCCGCCGCGACCTTCGAGCTACCCAACGTCATGGGCGGCGTGATCTACCACGACAAGAAGGCCTATGTCCTGCAGGCGCAAGCCAAAGAGCGCGGCGGCCTGAACGCTCACCGCGACACGATCTTCGACACGGTGCGCAGCTTCCACTCGCTCACCACCGAGGAACGCAAACTGGTCAAGCCGCTCGGCGTCCGCGTCATCACTGCGCGTGCAGGCGACACCTACGCCAGACTGGCGCAAGGTTCGCCGCTGGGAAAATCGGCGGAAAGCTATCTGCGCCTGATGAACGCCCAGTACCCGGATGGCGAACCGCGTCCGGGACAGGCGATCAAGATCGTGGAATAGAGACATGATAAAAAACAAAAACCGTAGCGAGTTCCGCAGCAGGTCTTAATGTATTTCATCAAACCCACCGATCCCCACCCGGTCACCCCCGCCAAGGCGGTGCTGCTCGGGCTGCTGCTGCTGATCTGGGTTTTCACCGGACTGATCGGCCACGACCCGTGGAAGCCGGATGAGGCGACCAGCTTCGGCGTCGTCTACTCGATGCTGCAGAGCGGCGACTGGCTGGTGCCCACGCTGGTCGGCGAACCCTATCTGGACAAGCCGCCGCTGTATTACTGGAGCGCCGCGTTGTCCGCCAAGCTGTTCGCGCCGCTGCTGCCGCTGCACGACGGCGCGCGCCTCGCCAGCGGACTCTACATCGGCCTGACGCTGCTGTTCCTCGGTCTCGCCGGACGCAAACTGTACGGCGAAAATCGCGGCTGGGCTGCGGCGATCATCCTCATCGGCTGCCTGGGCATGATGGTGCGCGGCCACCAGATCATCACCGACCTCGGCCTGCTGGCCGGCTGCGCGATGATGCTGTTCGGCTACTCGCTGAGCCAGGAGCGCGCGGTGCGCTCCGGCGTCTGGATGGGCCTCGGCGTCGGCATCGGCTTCATGTCCAAAGGCTTCATCGCGCCGGTGCTGTTCGTGCTGATCGCCGCAGCGCTGCCCATCATGTTCGAGCAATGGCGCGTGCGCCGCTATTTCGCCAGCCTCGCGATCGCCGCGCTGTGCGCGCTGCCCTGGCTGACAATCTGGCCGCTGCTGCTGTACCAACATTCGCCGCGCCTGTTCGCCGACTGGGCATGGGCGCACAACATCGGCCACTGGATCGATTACGCGAAGAGCGGCCCGAACAAGGAATCGCTCTATTACCTGAAAAACCTGCCTTGGCTGGCCTGGCCGGCGTGGCCGCTGGCGGCATGGGCGGTGTGGCAATCGCGCCACCGCCTCGCGCTGCGCGACGACCTGCAACTGCCGCTGGTCGCCTTCGGCGTGATGTTCCTCACGCTCAGCCTCGTGCCCAACATCAAGGAAGTGTTCGCGCTGCCGATGCTGCTGCCCATCGCGCTGCTCGCCACCGCCTCGCTGTCGGCGCTGAAACGCGGCGCGGCGAACGCGCTGGACTGGTTCGGGCTGATGACCTTCGCGCTGGTCGCCATCGCCATGTGGTGGGGCTGGGCCGGCCTGCTGCTGGACAACCACGCCAAGATCACGCTGTGGCTGAAGGACTACCAACCTGGCTTCGAACCGGCATTCGACGAACCGGCCTTCGTCGCCGCAATCGTCGCAACCGTGCTATGGCTGATACTGGTATGGCGTGTCGGCCGCTCGATGCGCCGCGCCGTCACCAACTGGGCCGCGGGCATCACGCTGGTGTGGGTGCTCGCGATGACGCTGTGGCTGCCCTGGCTGGACAGCGGCAAGAGCTACCGCAACATGGTCGCCTCGCTGAAGCAGTCGATGCCCAAACACTACCGCTGCGTCGGCTACGACTACCTCGGCGAAGGCCAGCGCGCGATGCTGCACTACTTCGGCGGCATCATCACCCGCACCGACCGCAAGGAACGCTGCGACCTGCGATTGATCCAGGGCGACCGTTTATCCAAGCCGTTGCTGGACGAGACACGCTGGGAGAAGATCTGGGAAGGCAGCCGCAAGGGGGACAAGGGGGAGCATTACCGCCTCTACCGCCGAATCCAGTAGGTTGGGTTAGCGCGCAGCGCGTAACCCAACATCAAAAACAAAACCGTCGGGGGTAGCCCGACGGTTTGGATTTGGATTTTCGATGTTGATGTTGGGTATCGCTGCGCGCCACCGGCAGCAAACGGAATAACAGTACCTATGAAACCCACAATTTCCGGTTGACGGCAGCATGATTTAGCATATACTTAAAATATATATTTATTAAATCGGGGCCATCATGAAAACCGCAAAGCTGTTTCAAAATGGTCAGAGTCAAGCAGTCAGGCTTCCCAAAGAATTTCGGTTCGAGGGAGATGAGGTGTTCATCAAAAAGTCCGGCAATGTCGTCCTGCTCATCCCGACCGCACATTCCTGGGACTCCTTGCTGGGCAGTCTGGAAAAATTCAGCCCCGACTTCATGTCCGAGCGCAGTCAGCCGCAGCAACAAACTCGCGAGGATGTTTTCTCATGATGGTGATGTTGGATACCAATACCTGCATCGCGCTAATCAAACGCAAGCCGGTTCATATCTTGCAGAAATTCAGCGAGTACCAGGTCGGGGATATTGGCATCTCGGCAGTTACCTTGGCCGAGCTGCGTTACGGCGTTTCCAAAAGCCAGCATCAGGCCAAAAATCAGGCCGCGCTGGATGAATTTGTATTGCCTCTGGAAGTTGCCGCTTTCGATGAACAGGCAACGGTCGCTTATGGCGTGCTGCGAGCATCGCTGGAAAAACAAGGTATGCCCATCGGCCCGCTGGACACCATGATCGCAGCGCATGCGCTCAGCCTGGGAGCGTTGCTGGTCACCAACAACACGCGGGAGTTCAATCGGGTTTCCGGCCTGACTGTCATTGACTGGATCAGTCCGGATTAGCGCCGTAAGGCGGTATAGTTTATCAATGAGGCCAAGCTCAAATTAAAATTAAAGCATGGCGGGCGACAGCCCGTTATGCCTTGATGCTTTTAATTTAGTGAAGCCAAAGCGCGCTCCCGGCTTTAAACCTTAATCCCGCCCCCATATGAACAAAGTAGCCCCCACCAAAGACGAGATCGCGCTGATGGTGCCTTTCACCGGCCTCGCGCTGAAACACATCCATGTGCCGACCAGCCGCGAGGAATTCGCGGTCGCGGCGACCAAGATCAAGGCGGCGGGCATCGTCGGGTTCGATACCGAATCGAGGCCGACGTTTGCCGTCGGCGAGGCCAGTGAGGGGCCGCATCTGGTGCAGTTCGCGCTGCACGACAGGGCCTACCTGTTCCAGATGCACATGACGGAAGGACATCCGTTCCTGGTCGAGTTGCTGCGATCGGAACGGCTCATCAAGGTGGGCTTCGGACTCAGGTCAGACAGCAAACATATCCGCGCGAAACTGGGCGTCGAACTGGGCGGAACGGTCGATCTCAATACGGTGTTCAGCATGGATGGATACCACAAGGAGATGGGCGTCCGGGCTGCGGTGGGGCTGGTGCTCAAGCAGCGCTTCGCGAAGTCGCGCAAGGTCACCACCTCCAACTGGTCTCAGCCCCAACTCACGCAACAGCAGATGCTCTATGCGGCGAACGATGCCTATGCGGCGCTGAAAGTGCTGGAAGCCATTAACATCCCCCGCGCAGAGTTGCCTGTCATGGGCTCGATCCCGAATGAACCCAAGGTATCGGAGCCGGAGCCATCGGGCGCAGGCCGTGGTTCTCGCACGGAGAGATACCGCAAAGAGCGCGGACTCGATTCGACTCCCGCCATATCGTCTCTGCCGAAAGAACTCGTGCGGCCGTGGAAGCTGCTCACTCTCGCAGTCGGCATCGGTCTGCTGATATGGGGTTCGTTCCATTACTCCGCTCCGGATTGGGATATTCCGATCAGTCTGATTATGGCGCTCTTCGCCTATCTGTCGGCGGGCTGGTCCATGCATGTCATGGTCGAGCGCAGGTGGCGATATTTTCCGCTGATGCTGCTGGCGACCTGGTGGTCGGTGGATGGCTGCTATGCACTCTACTGGTATTTCAAGGATCCCGTTGCGCTGGAGCTGATGCGCGCGGCGAATGCGCCCGCCTCGTTGAGCCTGTACTGGATGTGCGGCCTGGTATGGTTCTGGAACGGCTCGCTGAAAGAACTTGCCGCAAGACTGATACGCAGGCGATATTGAATCCAAAGGAGGCGCGACAATCCGCAGCTCAGATCGGCCGATGGTGATGATTGCTTCGCCGCTTTTAACGGTGTACCTTGCCTCACCGTTTTGCTGCCTGTTTCCGTTTGAGCGCCATGCTTGATTTCACCGAATACACCAAGATCTTCATCAGCCTGTTCGCGATCCTCGATCCGTTCGGGATCATTCCCATCATCGTTCTGTTCACCGCCGGGATGACGGCTGCTAGGCGCGCGTATGTCGCCCGCCTCGCGTCGCTGACGGTGTGCGCTATCCTGATGGTTGCCCTGCTGATCGGCCAGCCGCTGCTGGCATTCTTCGGCATCAGCATCCATTCCTTCCTCGTGGCGGGCGGTATCCTGTTGCTGCTGATGGCGATCAAGATGATGCTCGGCAACTTTTATACTTCCGGTTCCGGCAAGAACGGGCATGCCGACGGCGAGACGGTTTCGGCGAATGCGATCGTGCCCTTATCCACGCCCCTGCTGGCGGGGCCCGGCTCGATCAGCGCGGTGATCGTGGAGGCACACAAGGCGGACGGCCTCATGCATTATCTGGTCATGAGCATGGAAATCATCCTGCTCGGTTTCATCGTCTGGCTGACCTTCATGATCGCGCCCTGGGTAGCGCAACGGATAGGCAAGATCGGCATCAGCGTCTTTACCCGCTTGATGGGATTGATACTCGCCGCAATCTCGGTGGAGTTCATCGCCAGCGGAATGCGCGGGTTGTTTCCGGCACTCGGCTGACGCCGGACGCATCCGAATCTTAATCGGGGAGATCAAAACAATATGTTCATTATTCCTGTCGGCAACCGGGTGGACTGGAAGCGACCGCCGGTCGTTACGCTGCTGCTCATTTTGATTAATTGCTTTGTGTTCTTTTTCCTTCAGGCGGGAGACGAGAAAAGCAACGCGCAGGCAATGCAATTCTATTTTGCATCCGGACTGCCGGATTTGGAGTTGAGTCGCTACTCGAAGTACCTCGAAGCAGAAGGCTCGCTGCACGAGCGGGAAGAATTCAACGGGCTGCTGGCCAAACGCAATCGCGCCACCTTGCCGATGATGGAACAAGACGCGAAGTTCATGCGCGAGCTGCATGCCGGACACATCATCACGCCGCAGGATGCGGAGTTCGCCAGCTGGACTGCGCAACGCGACGAATACGAATCGAAACGCTCGTTCACCGACCGCTATGTGTATCAGGTGGACGATCCCAGCCTGCTGACGGCCACCACCTCCGGCTTCATGCATGGCAGCTTCGGCCATTTGTTCGGCAATATGGCGGTGTTGTTTCTGGTCGGATTCATGGTCGAATCGGTGGTCGGCAAAGCACTGTACGCGCTGGCGTATGGGCTTTCCATCTACGCGGCGATTTTCGTATTCGGCCTGACGGCCCATGGCGGCGCCCTGCTGGGCGCGTCCGGCGCGATTGCCGGCGTGATGGGTTTGTACTCGGTCATTTTCGGTTTTCGCAAAATCGACTTTTTCTATTCGCTGGGATTTTATTTCGACTATGTGAAAGCACCCGCGATCTTGCTGTTGCCGTTGTGGCTGGGCAACGAGCTGTATCAATTCCTTTCCGAGCAAGGCGCGCACATCGCCTACATGGCGCACTTCGGCGGCTTGCTGTGCGGCGCGATCATGGGCGCGCTGTATCGCTGGCAACGCCCGGCGCTGATCGAGAGCCGCCACGAAGAAACCGAGAGCAAGGATATGGACGGGCAGACGTTCCAGCGCGGCATGGACCTGCTCGGCGCGATGGAATTCCAGAAGGCGCTGGCCGTGTTCAAGACCTTGCAGGAGAAGCATCCGGACGACCCGAATCTGGCCCGGCTCGTTTATCGTGCGGCGAAATCGAATCCGTCCGGCGAGGACTACCATCGCGCGGCGCTCCGGCTACTGGCATTGCCCGAAATGGATGCCGCCACCTCGAATCAGGTCCACAGCATTTTTCATGAATATCTGGATTGCGCCAAACCCGCGCCTAGGCTGGGGCACGATCTCGTCGCAAGATTGGCGAAGCGTTTTTCGGGTATCGGTCACAGCGACGATGCGGAGAAATTGGCGAGCCTGCTCCAGCGTCTCGCGCCGCAACACGGCGAACTGCCTGCCGTGCTGCTGGCGCTGGCGCGCGGCTATTATCGCGAGCAGCGCAAAGACAAGTTCGAAGAGATTCTGAAATCCTTGATGAACCGGTTCCCGCAGTCGAAAGAAGCGGAGGCGGCAGCGGGGATGTTGCGCGTGGGTTAGCCGGCCGCCATCTTGGTCAGCAATTCCAGATACTGGCTCGCCTCTTTGGTTATCGCGTGATCGGGATATTTGGCCTGTATGTTGTGCAATATCTGCATCGCCTGCTTGTCCATCCGATAGTGCTCGCTGAGTATCTGCGCCGAGAGGAAATACACCAGCGGGATATGCGGATGATTCGGATAGCGCCGGTCGAAGCGGCGCATCAGGTCGAGGGCGAGCTTTAGCCTTTTCGCCATGCGCGCTGCCGCGGCCAGTTCATGCACCTGATACGAATCCTGCAACTGGAATTCCGGATCGGCTTTCAGGCATTGCTCGCATAAATCCATCGCCTGAAACAAGCGCTTCTCGTTGACCAGCTTGACGATAAATTCGCGCGCATGATGCAACGCCGCGGTCTGCTTGCCCGCCGCCACCAGGAGTTTCTGGTAGCGCTCGTGCAGCTCGTTGTTCTCCCACCGCGTGCGCAACTCCTCACGCAGCAGGTCGATGGCTTCATCCTGTTTTCCGTCTGCGACCAATGCGCCCAGCTTCGACAACACGGGATCGGCGGCCTTGCCGGGTGCTAGCTTGGCTTCGGCTTCTTCGAAACTCACCGCCGCAAACACGCCCAGTTGCTCGTGGTATTGATAGATCGCATAACCCATCATGTGATAGGTGATGAGCGTGAAATAAAATTCCACGAAACTCAACAGCGGCAGCGCCAGCCACGAGTCCATTTTTTCGTAAAGGAACCCCTGCAACCACTCCCCGCTGGTCGTCAGGCTGAGCAGGAAAAAACACAGCGCCAGATAAGGTGAGCCGATGGTCTTGATGTAGAAGAATATCTTCGCCGGATTCAGCGCCGGCCACAGGCTGCGCTCCACCGCGATAATCATGACGCCAGCCGGGATCAGTATATTCAGGAACAGCGAACCGAGGTCGTAGCCAATCTCGCCGAACAGGGAGAAAAACAGAAACACGGACACCCCCATGATCGCGAACAACCCGAACTGCCGCGCGACCTGGGACGTATCGCCTTCTTCCGCACCGTTCACATCGCCCGGCTCGTCGAATTGACCGTTGGCGGTGCGCTCCATCACCAAGAAGGCATACTTGAGAAATACGATCCAGAGTATGAAGCGCAGCAGCCCACCCAGCATGTCCGGGATAAACATCGAAATGCCGCCGAACACCGAGTATCCGGCGATGCGCATCATCGAGCCGAGCTGCATCGGGTAAACAAAGAAACTCGGGAGCCTGTGCCAAAAGGGCGTGAAGGCCGGGCCGGACTTGATGGAGAGTTGCTTGCGTTCGGACATGATCTGGACTCCAGATGCGATTTTTCGATGCCATCAGAAACGATTTGCAGAAGTCCGAACCGATAAGAGCCGGTTCGCAATCACTTTCCACAACCCTGGTTACCGGAATCATGATGCCATAAAGGATAGCCGTCACGATAGTTCGGTACAGTATCAAAAGTGCTGATGCCGCTTTATTATCTGCTGCTCCTCACGATTTTCGCCAACTAACATAGGCTGAGCCGGGAAGCATTCCGGCCTGCATTCGACATGACTTTTCCCATCGACATCCGCGAAAGAGACGGCCTGCGCACGCTGCACTTCGATTCGGATCGGGTGCAGGGCGCGATGCGGATCACTCAGCCATACAACCTGGCACTGGAATACACCCGCGAAATGATGGCGTGTTTACTCATGCGCGACACGAGCCGCTTTCCGCACAACATCCTGCTGATCGGCCTCGGCGCGGGCTCGCAGGCGAAGTTCCTGTACCGCCATTTCCCGCAGGCACATCTGACAGCAGTGGAGATTTCATCGAGTGTAGTGGGGGTGGCGCGGCAGCATTTCGAACTGCCGGACGACCCGGCACGATTGGATATCGTGGTCGGCGACGGCTACGAATACTTACAGACCACCGACAAAATCTTCGACCTGATTCTGGTAGACGGCTTCAACGAACACGCACACCCCGGCGACCTCAACACCTTGCCGTTCTATCGGGCATGCCGCGCGCGGCTGAGCGAACAGGGTCTGATGGCGACCAACCTGATCGGTTTGAGCCACAACTACAAAGGCGGTTTTGCGCATATCGAGACCACGTTCGATCACCGCGCCGTGCTGTTTCCGAAGTGCAAGAGCGGCAACACCATCGCCTTCGCAGCGACCGGAGAAGCCATCGATATTGCGCTGGACGAACTGAAGGACAAGGCGCGCGAATTTGAGGCACGCACCGGTCTCGCACTGTTGTCGTCCGTTTCGAAACTGGACAATGCGCCTTGCTGCGGGGACGGAAGATTGCGTATCTAGCCGCAAAGCGGGGTCACTCATCGAGGCAGAGACGCATGCCCCGTTGCACATTTCATCGGGAATTCTCGACCGAGAATTCGGCATGCTCCGATCCGGCATCTTCGACCGGACGGATCACGGTAGGAACAACCATGATGCGTTCGCCTTTGCGGAGGCCGTAATTTTCGCTCAGAAGCTGAGCGATCAGGTGCGCGTGATTCTGATCCGGAACAAGCGCCATCGTCATATTGTCCGTATCGGTGTGCAGATTGATACGGTAAAAATGCGCCGGAATCCTGGCATAAGTACGATGCATAACAACTCCTGTCCGCTAGGGGTTCGGGCCCGTTTTATTGACGCGGCCTCCGAAACCATTCAAGCAGCGACCATGATCCTCTGCTCTTTGCTCCCTTGTTCCGGATAACGCTACCCTCCTATTCCTCCCCTGTAAATATGCCAAATTATCCATGTATATTCCGAAAATACTGTAGAACCGCCCCTTTCGAACGGCGCATCCCGATCGCCGCAATCCGATCGGTATCGCGCAGGCATGGATAGACGTATATTTCGAGCTACGCCAACATCAACCTATATCGGAACGATCTCATGATTAGACTGGACAAGGCATTGGGCGCTTGGGGCAAACCTGATTTCGAGGCCATTCTCAAACAGGAGATCGCGCAACTGGGTGTCGACCAACTGCCCTTGCAGCAGGGGATGTCCGCCGGCAATTACGTGCCTGCCCAGGCGATCACGGCGACGATCCTCAACGTTGACGAGCAGGGAAATGTCATCCGGGTAAAGGCCGGGATTTTCTTCAGCAGCGTAATCGCCGGTTGCAGTTGCGCCGACGACCCTACGCCCATCGACAAGATTGACGAGTATTGCGAAGTGCGGCTGGATATCGACAAGGCGACCGCGGCCACCACGATCGCTCTTGCTGCGGAATAGACTGCGCCGCACCTGCTTGCGCCACTGAACGGGAACCAGACTCATAACAAGCGTCCGCATCCGTTCTCTTCCCGTATCATGCCGCCCTCTCCTGCGTTTACACCTTCAACACGACTGCCCACATGACCGCCACCGAAACATTCATCCCCAGCAAAGACGCCTCGCTCGAATCCTCCATCCGCACGCTGCACGGCAAGCTAGAAGCCATCGGCTTTCACGTCGAAGAGCGCTCCTGGCTGAACGAGATCGAGAACATCTGGTCGGTGCATGTCAGCGACCGCGATTGCCCGAGGCTGTTCAGCAACGGCAAGGGCGGCTCGGAACTGGCGGCGCGCGCCAGCGCCTTGGGCGAGTTCTTCGAGCGCCTGAGCACGAATTATTTCTGGACGCATTTCTATCTGGGCGAGGACATCAGCCGGCGCGACTTCGTGCATTACCCGAACGAGCAATGGTTTGCCGTGGAAGGCGACGACTGGCCCGCAGAACTGCTGACGCCGGAGTTGCAGAAGTTCTACAACCCGGAAAATGGCGTGCTGGCGAGCCAGTTGATCGACCTCAATTCCGGCAATGCCGAGCGCGGCATCTGCGCGATTCCCTACCAGCGTCTGCGCGACGACAGAACCGTGCTGTTCCCGGTCAACCTGATCGGCAACCTGTATGTCAGCAACGGCATGTCGGCGGGCAACACGCTGATGGAGGCGCGCACCCAGGCGCTGGCCGAGATATTCGAGCGCGACATCAAGTTCCGCATCATCCGCGAAGGCATCTGCCTGCCCGATGTGCCCGAGGAAGTCATCGCGCGCTTTCCACGCATCGCCGCCGGTATCAAGGGACTGCGCGAGGCGGGTTACGGCATACTGGTGAAGGACGCCTCGCTGGGCGGCAAATATCCGGTGATGAACGTCACGCTGCTGCACCCGGCCGACCAGGGCTGCTTCGCCAGCTTCGGCGCGCACCCCCGCTTCGAGGTGGCGCTGGAACGCGCGCTGACCGAGCTGCTGCAAGGCCGCGCCATCGACGGGCTGAAGGACTTCCCCGCGCCCGGTTTCGACATGGCGGAAATCGCCGACGAACAGAATCTGGAGATCCACTTCGTCGATTCCAGCGGCGTGATCAGCTGGGAATTCCTGCGCGCCACACCCGACTTCGAGTTCGCCGACTGGAACTTCGGCACGACCACCGAGGAAGACTATCGCTGGTGCTGCGATACGATCCACGCCAGCGGCCACGACATCTATGTCGCCGACTTTACCCATCTGGACGTGTACGCCTGCCGCATCTTCGTGCCCGGCATGTCGGAGATCTACCCCGTCGAGGAACTGCAATGGCAGAACAACACCGTGGGCAATCTGGTGCGCCCCGCGCTGCTGCGCCTGCCGGAACTCGACGAGGACGAATGCAACGACCTGCTCGACACCCTGCTCGACCTCGACCTTGCCGACAACCTCGCCGTCACCACGCTGATCGGCCTCGCCGCCGATCCCGGCAGCACCTGGGCGGACCTGCGCGTGGGCGAGCTGAAGGCCTTGCTGGCAATCGCCGTCGGCGACGAAGAGGCGATACTCGAAGGCTGCGCGTGGATAGCCCAGCTTGGCGAGCTGAACGAAAAACGTGCGCGCGTCTACCGTTGCATCGCGCATCTGGTGCAACTCAAGGAATTGGCGCAAGCGGATTCGACCGCCGCCTACGAGGCCAATCTGCAATTGATGTACGGAGCGGACACCCTGCAACTTGCGCAGCAGTTGCTGAGCCGCGAGACGCAGTTCTTCGGCCTGGGCTCGTTGGGCGAGAACATGGAAGGCAGCGACATGCACAGCCGCCTGCTTGCGGCCTACCGCAAGGTGTGGAGCGACGCGCGGCACTGACCGCACAATACGCCCCCGATCGCCAGACATCCCGCATGGCCGCATCCGGCGCGATGCGCCACGCCCGCCCCTTAGCGACGCCTGCCGTCCCGACGTCGATAGCCCCTGTTATAAATCTCAAAATACAGACGAAGCCTTATGGTTTAGTCGATCTGTCGGAAATAGCATGTGATCGTCCGGTATCCCACGAGCGGGGACAGCCCGAGGAGACAGACATGACCAACGACAACGATGTATCCGGTCTCATCGAGAAGAGCAGCGATCCGGCCTCGCCGTTGCGGCGACGGAACCGCCGCGGCCTGTTGATCCTCTGGTGCGGCGCACCAAGGCATGCGCCGCGCATCCGGCCGCTACCGGCGAACCGGTCCGTGCTGCACGGCGGCGATGCCGGAAGAGCGCGGGATACTCATGAAGCAGCCGAACTGGAAAGGGCGCGTCTCATCATGGATACGCCGCCGCAAAAACGACGACGAAACGGCTGGTGAGCCGGTCAGAACTGTCTTCATCCTGAAATTTGATCTGACAAACGAGGTGATCAAATGAACAAATATTTCGAATTCTTTGCAAAGCTATTTCGCTGGATGGTGGTCGGCATAGTCGCGGTCGTCATCGCGCTGCCGACATACGTCTCGCTGAGCGTGGAAATCTAGTCCGCGGAGAACAGAGTCTGATCGAGATGAATCGCGATATCTTGCGGCGTTTGCCGGGGCATGCGATGCGTTGCTGCGGCCTGGCCCTGTGCCTGGCCTGCACGCCCGCACAGTCCGGCACCCAGATGCTGACCTATGAAGCGCAGACGCTGACGGTGAACAGCGAGCGCAGAACGGTGCGCGTGCCCAGTGGCTACCGGCTGGAGTGGCTGGCCGGCATGGACGGGCCGCGCATGCTGGCCTTCGCCGCGAACGGCGACCTGTACGCCGGATCGAAGTCGGGCAAGGTGTATCGCTTGCCGCCGCCCTACAAAAAGCCGGAAGTGCTGGTGGAGCTGGGCGACTATCCGCACAGCGTGGCGTTCCGACCGGGCGAAATCCTGATCGCGCGGACGGACGGGGTGTATCGCGCGCCCTACCGTGCGGGACAATCGAAAATTCCAGCGGAGGCACTGAAGTTGCTCGCGGCACTACCTGCCGGCGGCGGGCACGACAGCCGCACCGTGGGCGTGGGTCCGGACGGACGCGTGTATGCGAGCCTGGGCATACAGCGCAATTGCAGCGACCAGTATCTGGGCGCGGGCTATCCCTTCGACGAGCAACGCGGTGGCGTGCTGGTCTTGCGCGAGAATGCCGGCAAGGCAAGCTGGGAGCCGTTCGCCTCGGGACTGCGCAACCCGGTCGGGTTAGACTGGCATCCGCAGACCGGCGCGCTCTATGCGACCAACAACGGGCCGGACCATCATGGCTACGAGCAGCCACCGGAATATTTCAGCAGGCTGGATGCGGGTTCATTCCACGGCATGCCGTGGTTCCAGTTCGACGGAAAACAGGTGAAGCGCGATGACTGCGTCGCCAGCGCGCCGCCGCGCCCGGTCGGCGAGGTGACGCTGCCCGCAGCGACGTTCCCGTCGCGCAATGCGCCGCTGGGCATGGCGTTCGCACCCAAGGGCGCGATGGATGAGCGGCTGGAATTCGACGCGGCGGTCGCGCTGCACGGTTCATGGGGCACGCAGCCCGGCGGCGGATTCATCGGGCGAGCTTCGACGCGCCGCCCGCCCAAGCTCGTCGCGGTGCGCTTCCGGGACGGCAAGGCGGTGCGCGTGGACGATCTGGTCGCCGGCTTCCAGCTGCCTGACGGCGAGCGCTGGGCGCGCCCGGCAGGCGTCGCGTTCGGTCCGGACGGCGCGCTGTATTTCAGCAGCGACAGCGATGCAAACGGCCTGTTCCGGCTGAGGCGGATGCGCTGAGCCGGCCTTCCGTGCGCGGAACTCCGGGAACAGAAAGCCCATGTCGATAAGGTCATGGCGCGGACAACGCTGGGATAGAATCCGCAGCCAGAACAATCCGCGGCAAAACCACTCCGATGACGACAAGCGACATCCTGAAAGAACTGCAACCCCACTCCGTCTGGACCCACTTCGCCACGCTGTGCGAGATTCCGCGTCCCTCATATCGCGAGGCCGCGCTGATCGAACACCTGATGGCCTGGTCGAATGCGCGCGGCATCGATGCCGTTGTCGATGGCGTCGGCAACCTGATCCTGAAGAAGCCTGCCAGCCCCGGTTGCGAGTCCATGCCCGGCGTGATCCTGCAAGGCCACCTCGACATGGTGTGTCAGGCCAATGCCGGCACGCAGCATGACTTCGAGCGCGATGCCATCGACGCCGTCGTGCGCGACGGCTGGGTGATCGCGGAGAACACCACGCTTGGCGCGGATAACGGCATAGGCGTAGCGCTCGCGCTGGCCGCGCTGGAAGAGCCGAATCTTGTGCATCCGCCGCTGGAGGTGCTGCTGACAATCAACGAGGAGTCCGGCATGGACGGCGCACGCGGCCTTGCGCCCGGCACGCTGAGCGGCAAGACGTTAATCAATCTCGACACAGAGGAATGGAGGCATTTCTATCTGGGCTGCGCGGGCGGCGTGGATGTGGAGGTGCGCCATGATTGCGCGCAGGAAAACGTACTCACCGACTATGCGCTGCTGCGCTTCGACGTGTCCGGCTTGCGCGGCGGCCACTCCGGCATCGACATCCACCTCGGTCGCGGCAATGCAATCAAGCTGCTGGCGGAGGCGTTGCGCGATCTGGCCGCACACTCCGATGTGCGCCTGATCGAACTGAAAGGCGGCAGCGCGCGCAACGCGATTCCGCGCGAGGCGTATGCGGTGTGCGCGTTGCCCGCCGGAATCGCGGCAAGCATGGACGAATGGGTGCGGCATCGGCATGAGGCATGGAAGCAGCGCTTCGCCGAGGCGGACGCGAACGTGTCGTTCACCTGCCAGCATTTCGACACACCGCCGGACACCGCCATCGCGAACGCGGAGCGCGACCGCCTGCTCGCCTTCCTCGACACGGCCTTTAACGGCGTCTCCCGCGTCAGCGACGATTTTCCCGGCGTGACCGACACCTCCGATAACCTCGGCGTATGCGCGCTGGCGCAGGGAGAATTCAACGCGACGTTCAAGGTGCGCTCGCTGCAAGACGCACGCGCCGATGCGCTGGCCGACAAGCTGGTTGCACATGCGTCGTCCTTCGGATTGCAGGCATGGAAGGACGGCGCATATCCGGGCTGGACACCGAACCCGGCTTCGCCTCTGCTCGCGCTGTGCCGGCGCGTCTACACGAAACAATTCGGCGAGCCCGCCGGATTGCAAGTAATCCATGCGGGACTGGAATGCGGCCTGCTCGCGGCCAGCCATCCGCATCTGGACATGATCTCGTTCGGGCCGGATATACGCGGCGCACATGCGCCGGGCGAACGCGTCGAGATCGAGTCCGTCGCGCGCTGCTGGACGCTGCTGAAGGCGGTGCTGCAGGCGCTCGCGCAGGCCTGAATCGCCGGTGCGGACGCTTGCGCGCGTGAGCTTTAGCCGAACAGGTTGGCCACCAGCGTATATTGGCTGATGGCGCGGACCGTCTGCTGAATGTTGGTGCCGCTCGTCAGCGCTTCGGCAAGCAGCAGGTTATCGAACGAGCCGTTGCTGTCGCTGCTTTGCGCCGAAGAAAAAAGCCCGTCGCCCAAGAGCGTCATGCTGGAAGAGACCTGTGCCAGCGTGGCAAGGGAGGAATACTGTCCGACTCCTTGTTCGGCAAAACTCCCTCCCAATTCGCCGAATGCGTTCGCAGCTTCAGACAGCAGCGAAAACGCGCCCGCAGCATCGGCATCGAAAGCCGACTGAAGTTGGTTCAGGTCGATGCTCAGCCGCCCGCCCCCGCCGGGGAACGTAGCGGGCTGGAACGTAATCCCGAGTTGCGACAGCTTGGTCAGCGCAGAACTGCCGTTCGCATAGTCGGCCTGCGCCTGCGCATCCAGCGATTGGCTCAGGCCTTGCACGAACGTAGTGCTTCCGCCCGGCAGAATGTTCGTGATGCCGATGTCGGCTATGGTGTTCTGCAGGCCGTTGAAGACATCGATAAAGCTTTGCACTTCCGCGGCAAGGCTGGCAAAGTCTGTGCCGAAGTTCGTGCCCCCGCCGCTCGTTGCCGAACCCGGGTTCAGGGCTTGCAGATGCTCCTGGAACCGGGTGGCGGCAGACAACAACCGACCCAGCCCGGAAAGCTCGACGGTCGTCGATGTGCTGTCGAACAAAACACCCGATGAAAGACTCAAGCCGCTTGCCCGCAACGCGGCTGACGGAGCAATGACCCCACTCGCAAAGATGTTGGCAAGTGGACTGCTGGCGTTGATTCCCGCTATAGAATTCATGGCGACCTCCCGATGAGGTTTGCCGGCAAGCCTGATAGCTCACCTGAACTTGTTTGAATGCGACGGGAAGGCAAAAGTTTCATGCGGCTGGCGAACGAAGCTGCATTGGCAGGTCGGGCTCTGCCCACCCTACATGGGTTCGCACACACTATGCTAGCCGCGACCGGGCTTGACCAGCGATTCGAGAAACTCGACCGGCAGCGGGAAGACGATGGTGTTGCTCTTGTCGCCGGCGATGGCGTTGAGGGTCTGCAGGTAGCGCAACTGCATGGCCTGCGGCGATTGCGCCAGTACTAGCGCAGCCTGCAACAGTTTCTCGGAGGCCTGCAATTCGCCCTCGGCATGGATCACCTTGGCGCGCCGTTCGCGCTCGGCCTCGGCCTGTTTCGCGATGGCGCGCACCATGGACTCGTCGATGTCCACATGCTTGATCTCCACGTTGGCCACCTTGACGCCCCATGCATCGGTCTGCGCGTCGAGGATCTGCTGGATATCGACGTTCAGGCGTTCGCGCTCGGCCAGCATATCGTCCAGCTCGTGCTTGCCCAGCACCGAACGCAGCGTGGTCTGCGCCAGTTGCGAAATGGCCTCGATGAAATTCTCCACCTGGATGATGGCCTTCTGCGGATCGACGACGCGGAAATACACCACCGCATTCACCTTCACCGAGACGTTGTCGCGCGAGATCACGTCCTGGCTGGGCACATCCATCACGATCACGCGCAGATCCACCCGCACCATCTGCTGTATGCCCGGCAGGACGACGACGAGGCCGGGGCCTTTCACTCTCCAGAAACGTCCCAACATGAACACCACGCCGCGCTCGTATTCGCGCAGGATGCGGAAGCTCGATACCGCGAGGAAGACAAGCAGCAGCAAGCCGCTCCAGCCAAAATTCCAGATCATGATCCATCTCCTTTCCGTTCCGTTTGCACCACCAGGGTAAGCCCATCCACCGCCGTTATCCTCGCCCGCTCGCCGCGCTTCATCGCGGCATCGCTGCGCGCCTGCCAGCGTTCGCCGAAGGCCAGCACCCAGCCCTGGCCTTCGAAATCGTCGAGCGCTTCCGCCGTGCCGCCCAGCATCGCTTCCGCGCCGGAGACCACCGGCCGCCGCCGCGCGCGTAGCGCGAAGGAGCCGATGCCGGCCAGCACCAGCGCGCTGGTTATCGCCAGCGGCAGCACCAAGGCGAGCGAAACCTGCAGGCCAGGCACGTCGGCGTCGATCAGCATCAGCGCGCCGACGACGAAGGCGACCGCGCCGCCTATGCCCAGCACGCCGAAGCTGGGGAAAAATGCCTCGGCCGCCATCATGCCTATGCCCGCGATCAGCAGCAGCACGCCGACCGCGTTGATCGGCAACATCGCCAGCGCATACATCGCCAGCAGCAGGCTGATGACGCCGACGATGCCGGCGACGCCGATGCCCGGGTTGTAGAACTCGAACAACAGACCGTAGACGCCCAGCATCATCAGGATCAGCGCGATGTTGGGATCGGCGACCGCCTCCAGCAGGCGTTCCTGCCAATTGCGCTCGACGGTGACGATGACGGCGCCGGCGAGGTTCAGCCGGCGTTCGCCGCCTTCCATGCCTACGTTGCGCCCGTCGGCCTGACGCAACAGGTCGGCCAGATCGGCTGCAACGAAGTCCACGACCTTCTGTTTCAGCGCATCCTCGGCCGACAGGCTGGCCGCTTCGCGCACCGCCTTCTCCGCCCATTCGACATTGCGGTGGCGCAACTGGGCGAGGCTGCGCAAATAGGCTGCGGCATCCTGCGTGACCTTTTTCTCCATCGTGCTCCCGCTTGGTGCGCGTCCCTTGCCGTCGTCTTTCCGCTCCGGCTGCTCGCCGCCCATGCCTATGGACACCGGCGTGGCAGCACCCAGATTGGTGCCCGGCGTCATCGCGGCGATATGGCTGGCATACAGCAGATAGGTACCAGCGCTGGCGGCGCGCGCGCCGGAAGGCGAGACGTAAGTGGCCACGGGCACGGGCGAGGCGAGGATGGCCTGGATCATTTCGCGCATCGAGGTATCGAGTCCGCCCGGCGTGTTGATCTTGAGCACCAGCAGTTCCGCCTGCGACTCCCTGGCCTGTTCCAGCGCACGCAGAAAATACGCGGATGTAGGCGGACTGATCGCGCCGTCTATCCCGGCGACTACGACCGTTCCGGCTGTCGCTCCAAACGACAGCGACAACAGCAGCGCGACCCGGCAAAGCAGTCTTCTCGTCGCGCCGTTTTCGAACCATAGTGACATCGCCACTCCCGCACGTTCATCGTCATGCAGAAGTTATATGCGCCGGACAACAGTGCGGCAATACGCAGAATTGCCCATATTGCCCGGCGCTAAAACGCTGCTTCGAGAAGGCCTGCAAAGCAGGTATAGTGCATAACTTGGCTCTGCGTCGAACAGATGCAGAGGCACATTAAGTGCCCGATCCCATTCGAATAATCCGGCATGCACCAACTTGATAACGAGCGTCCCGTAACACCATGAATCTCGACCCACGCACATTGCTGTTTGCACTCATCCTGACCAACGTCATGATGGCGCTGAGTCTGTTCGTCGCCGCCGGTGGCAAGGACAAGCAACGCGACGGCATGCGTCTCTGGGCGATGGCGATGCTGCTGGAGACCCTGACCTGGATACTGGTCGCTGCACGCGGCGCGATCCCGGATGTGCTTTCCCTCGTCGTCGCCAATGGTTTCAAGGCCGGCGCCCATGCACTGGCCCTCGCGGCCGTTTGCGAATTCCAGCGACGCTCGGCACCGCGCTGGCAGTACTTCGTCCCGGTTGCACTGACGATGGTGATGGCCGCACTACTGGCCGACGACATACGCGGCCGCTTCGTCTGGGGCGGCCTGATCTTTGCCTTTCAGTTGGTGTTGATCGCGCGCATGCTGCTATCCGACAAGGAGACCCGCGCTGGACGCGCATGGCGTTTGCTGTTCGGCGGAATCGTCGGGATGCTGCTGGTGCTGGGGCTGCGCGCCGCGGCCGCATTGTCCGGTTACGGCGAATTCGCGCAGCCGCAGAACGCCATCGCACCGCATCCGGTGCAAATCGTTTCCTTCATCGCCATCATGGCGACCGCACTGATCGGTTCGGTCGGTTTCATATTGATGGTCAAGGAACGCACTGACCGCGAAATCATGGAACTGGCGATGACCGACAGCCTCACCGGCATCCCCAACCGGCGCGCGCTGATGGAATTGGCCGAGCATGCCCTGGCCCGGCGCGGAAGTTCGCCGATGACCCTGCTGATGATAGACGTGGATCATTTCAAGCGCATCAACGACACCCACGGCCACCCCGCCGGCGATGCGGTGTTGCGCCAGGTCGCCCGCCGGCTGGCAGGACGGTTGCGCGGCGGCGACGTACTGGGCCGTTACGGCGGCGAGGAATTCTGCGTGCTCGCACCCGACACCGATGCCGAGGGCGCGATGACGCTAGCCGAATCCTTGCGCGACATCATCGCATTCAGGCCGCTGACCACCGATCTGGGCGAACTGCAAGTCACGGTAAGCATCGGCGTTGCGTGCTGCCCTGACGATAAATCGAGGGAACTCAAGGATCTGCTGGCGGAAGCCGACGCCGCGCTCTACGCCGCCAAGGAAGCCGGTCGCAACCGGGTGGTCAGCTTCACGTGCTGAGTTCCTAGATTTGCAGGATGGGTTGAGTAACGCGTTACCCATCAAGCGTACTGACGACACCACTCATCGACTGCTCCTCGGCCATTGCGGTCGTTGGGGTCTTGAGGGAAGTTACTTCCGCTTCGTGCCAGTAGCGGCTATTCCTCCGGCACTAGTATTCCCATGTGGTCAAAACAATTCGATTCCGGTACATTGGGCTATGCATTGCATCAACTCATTCTTGGGCATCTGCTTCGCCCCGGTCACTACCACGGCAAGCCTATTTGGCTTTAAGGATTTTATTGCCGCGCTCGCCTTGCTTGTCATCATCTACACGATTTCCGACATTCGCTATCGGTTCCGCATTTCTGTTTCGCCCACACCACTTTTTAAGATCAGTTACGTGCTCATCATTCTGATTGGATTTGGAACGCTGGCGACGGATATCTGGATCAGCGAGAAATTGCCCGTGCCTGAAATTATCATCATCACGGCTGCAATCTGGCAAGGTATCTTAGCTGCACTGTTCCTTGGATTGGTTATCACGTGGATGCACTACGCCTTTATCAAGCCGCCGATCTATGGTCGGAACAACTACCAAAAGTACGCGCAGGAGCTTTATCGCATAGTGTTGAAAGGTTCGGATGCCGAACTTCCGGTTATCGCACATGAACTCGCGGCATCTGCCGAGTCGCTGGTTACGCTAGCAGCAGGGCTAAAAAGGGCCGAAGAGAATCTAAAGCCTTGCGCCGAAAGTTACGCAAACGACATGTTGCTACTTATCGCCAACCGTAGGTTTTGTCGCCACTTAGTCGCTTCATCGCCGTTAACGGCGATTCGTTTTCTCGATGCTGCCACCGAATTCAAGGCGTTCCACATACCCATTGGCCTGTTTGCACAGAATGTATCTACGGAGGCAATACAGAACAAGGACTCCAGCCTATACCATGAGGTCGAGGGCTATTACTCAGGCCTGCTCGGCTACATTAAGCCCTTTAGTCAGGCTCTTTATGGAAACTACGAACTGGTGGAGGCACTTGATAATCATTCGCCCCTCGATATTCACTTTAAGTCAGTATGGGCATGGGATGCGGATCAGTTTGAGACTTATTGTCGCGTTACGCAGATGACACTTAAGAGCTACTTGGAAGGCGGCCATTGGGGGCGGCATTCCTCCGTCTTAACCAGAGCGCTGGGCGATATTCAGGAAACTACGTGCCGCGCAATCTCGGATATCGAGATTGCGGGGGACGACTACCATGGCGACGAGTGGAACCGTCTTAGTGCGGGGATCGATTTCATCAAGGACAGCATCAATGCGATTGAAGAACTGAAACCTTCTCCTAATGCGCGTACCTTGCGGATTCGACACCGGCTGCACGATAGAATTGTGAACGAAGATTTTTACGACAGGCTTGCCGAGGCCATGTTCAAAATAATTCATTCTGCAGCTCACATCGAGGGGCCGCCTGGCAAAGCGTGGACTGTCCATCACAATTCCGTATGGGGTGAATTTTTCGGGCCCATCTACGACGGCCGAGCATGGAAAGTCGTTCAATTCAAGCTTCGGCGGCTGCTTTATGACGAGATACTGAAACTCGGATCAATGCCGAACTACAAATCGGCTCGCGTGTTAGGAATCTGTTTGAATGTGATGGGCCTGAGTATGGGGAAGCGCTCAGGATATAACCGAGAACACGCCGCCCTTAAAGCGGCGGTACTGACATGGACACAGAGAAACTATCTGCGTCTGCGAGAAGTGAATGCCGAAATCGCCGGTAACTGCCTAATTGGAAGTATTACTTTCGATACCGAGCAATCTCGGCTCGTCAAAACATACGCAAAGGGACTGAAGCCGGAGCCGGCTCGGGAGTACTTGCCGCTTCAGTTGCCTAGCGCGGCTCGCGCCTGAAGCTGAACGTTGACGGTCTGCTCTATGGAAAAGCGAAGGACGGTTTTGAGTCGGGAGCTGACTATCGCTCACGTTGATCTGATAGTCGGCTTAGGCCGAAAAGCCGAAGGAGCACGCCGCCGCAATTACCGACCGAGCTGCTTGTCACATTGGCTGCATCTCATGCGGCTGCCGGCGTTTTCAGGATCACCCTCTCCACCTGCACGCTGGCGTCTCCATCTCCCAGCCACACCTGCCCGTCCTGTATGGTGCATTGCAGATTCATCGTGCGCTGCGCCAGTTTCGCCAGCGCCTGCGTGCTCTCCGGCGGCAGGTTGATAATCGTAAGATTCTTCTGGCGCTCGAACTGCGCGCTGTTCTGCGCGTACCACATGTCGGCGACGCGACCGCCGTAGCAGTACACCACCACTTCGTCGGCGCGACCGCAGGCCTTGCGGATCAGTTTCTCGTCGGGGATGCCGACATCGATCCACTGCTCGATTGCGCCGGTCAGATCCTTGCGCCACAGGTCAGCCTCGTCGTCGTCGGTCATGCCCTGACCGAATTCCAGGTACTCGTGCGCATGCAGCGCGAACACCAGCAGGCGCACCATCAGTCGCTCGTCGGTCTCGGATGGATGCCGCGCCAGCGTGAGCGCGTGATCCTGGTAGTAATGCCGTTCCATATCCGCGATTTGCAGATTGGCCTTGAAGATGGTTGCCTTGATTGCCATGGATTTCCTGTTTCTGTCTGGTGGTCGCCGCTGCGGCGGGGCGCATTGTATCGCGGAGAACGCCGATACGACGCGACTCCATCTGCGCCGCACCGCCCGTCCTGTCTGCTAGACTTCGCCGCTCTGTTCTTACACCTCTGCGCACCAGCCATGACGCTAGATTGGCAAGACGGCCTGCCGTTCTCATCGCACTTCGGCGATGTCTATTTCTCGGCCGACTCCGGACTTGAAGAAAGCGATCACGTCTTCCTGCAAGCCAACCGGTTGGCGGAACGCTTCGCCGCGCTGTCCGCAGGAGAGAGCTTCACCGTCGGCGAGACCGGCTTCGGCACCGGACTGAATTTCCTTAGTACGTTGCGGCTATTCGAGCGCACAGCGCCGCCGGGGGCCAGCTTGGATTTTTTCAGCGTCGAGAAATTTCCGCTGAAGGACGACGACCTGCGCGCGGCACTGGCGCTGTGGCCCGAACTTGCCGCCGATGCCGAGACGCTGCTGGCGCGATGGCGGCGGCGCGTGCCGGGCTGGAACCACTGGTCGTTCGGGCGCGTGCGCCTGACGCTGGTCATCGCCGACGTCGCCGAAGCGTTGCCGCAACTGCCGGAGAACGCGGTGGACGCGTGGTTCCTCGACGGCTTCTCGCCGGCAAAAAATCCGGAGATGTGGGGCGAGCAAGCGCTGACCGCCATCGCGCGCGCCTCGCGCGCCGGTGCGACGATCTCGACCTACACCAGCGCGGGATGGGTGCGGCGCGGCCTACTGCAAGCCGGGTTCGACGTGGCGCGCGCGCCGGGATTCGGCTTCAAGCGCGAGATGCTGAGCGGTCATCTTTCTGTTCACCGCACGGACAACCAGAAATGTTGCACACCGCGCACCGCCCTCGTCATCGGCGGCGGCATCGCGGGCTGCGCAACGGCGCATGCGCTGGCTGCGCGCGGCGTGCAGGTGACGCTGCTGGAGCGCGCACCGCGACTGGCAAGCGCGGCTTCGGGCAACCCGCGCGGCATCCTGCATGCGCGCTTCGGCGCAGGCATGAGCGCGCTGCACCGCTTCGTGCTGGCGTCCTACGGCCACGCGCTGGCGCTGCTCGACGAAGCGCTGCCGACGGACGGCGAACTGCGCGACGAATGCGGGTTGCTGCAACTGAAATGCAACGAGGCCGAACAAAAACGCATAACGAAACTCGCCAGGATCGAGTGGCCCGCGCACCTGATGCAGTTCGTCGATGCGGCACAGGCCTCGCAACTCGCGGGCATGCAAATGGTACACGGTGGGCTCTGGTTCCCCGGCGGCGGCTGGGTCGTTCCGCCCGCGCTGTGCGCGCGGCTGGCGGACAATGACCGCATCGAACTGCGTCTCGCCCACAAAGTGGAATCGCTGGCCCGGACCGATACGGGCTGGCGCGCTATCGGAGAGGGCTGGGCAGTCGAGGCGGAAATCGCGGTGGTGTGTTGCGCGCAATCGGCGCTGGCGCTGGAACCGTTCGAAAATTTCCCGCTGACGCCGGTGCGCGGACAGATCAGCCTGTTGCCCGCGACCGCGGCCAGCTCATCGTTAAACGCGGTGGTGTGCGGCGACGGCTATTGCGCGCCCGCCGTCGGCGGCATGCATGTGAGCGGCGCGACGCATGCGTTCGACGACGAGGCGCTCGATGTGCGCTCGGCGGATCATGCGGACAACCTGGCGAAACTGGCTGCGTTCGCGCCGACGCTGCGTGAGGCGCTGGGCAAGATCGATATGGAAGGATTGGACGGACGCGCCTCGGTGCGCTGCTCCGCGCCGGGTGCGATGCCGCTGGTCGGCGAAGTGCAGCGCGGACTGTATTGCAGCCTCGCGCACGGCACGCGAGGCCTGCTCACCGCAGGACTCGCCGCGGAAGTCATCGCCGCGCAAGCCTGCGGACAACTCCCGCCGCTTCCCGCAGCCGTGCTCTCCGCGCTGTCGCCGCGTTCGCGCGTGAAAAATACGTTGATTTGAGTAGGGTGGGCACGTTTCTGTCCCCGCAAGGGGGAGGCCGACGGGTTCCCAACGGCTGCGCCGTTACCCGTTCGCTCCGCCCACGCTGAAATATTTTCCGAGAACAGAAGCTATCCGTGAAAGCCAATCTTGTGGGAGTGAATCTTGTGGGAGCGACTTCAGTCGCGATGGGCATGCCGCATATCCACGTCCCCTTCGCGGCTAAAGCCGCGCCTACGAGAGCTGCAGCCCTTGTCGGATGGGTGGAGAAAAGCGAAGCCCATCGCCGTTAAACAAGCTCGCGGCTATTTCTTCGCGCTGACGGCGGTGAGGATGCCTTGCAGGATGGCGACGGGCGTGGGCGGGCAGCCGCTTACCGCGACATCCACCGGAATGACGTTGGAGACTTTGCCGCAGGTGGCGTAGTTTTCGCCTCCGTTGTCGGGAGAAAAGATACCGCCGTCGCATCCGCAATCACCGATGGCGACGACCAGTTTTGGTTCGGGGGTGGCATCGTAAGTGCGCTTTAGCGCTTCTTCCATGTGACGCGACACCGGGCCGGTGACCAGCAGCAGATCGGCATGGCGCGGGCTGGCGACGAATTTGATGCCGAGACCTTCGATGTTGTAATAGGCGTTGTTGACCGCGTGGATTTCCAGTTCGCAGCCGTTGCACGAACCGGCATCGACCATGCGGATCGCCAGCGCGCCGCCGAACACGTCCAGTATTTCTTTTTGCAAACGCTGTTCGATCAGGCGCATGGCCTCGTCCGCTTGCGGCGGCGTTTCGGTTTTGATGCCGGTCTTGATGATCTGTTTGAGTATCTGGTACATCAGAGATCCTGTCCGCTGTAACTCAGGTTGAACGACTTATTGATCAGCGGAAAATCCGGCACGATGTTGTCGATGATGGCGTGTTCCAGCAGCGGCCAGTTTTGCCAGGAAGGATCGTGCGGATGCACGCGGCCAAGTTTTCCTTCGGCATCGGTATGGATCGCCACCATCACTTCGCCGCGCCAGCCCTCCACCATGCCGATGCCGAAGCCGTTCGCGGGCAGTTTCTCCAGCAATGCGGGCGCATCTTCTTCGTGGATCAGGTTGGTCAATATCTCGCGCTGCAAACGCAACGATTCGAACAGCTCGTCGAACCGCACGATGACGCGCGCCGCGACATCGCCGTTGCGGTAGGTCGCCATCCTCACGTCCAGCTTGTCGTAGGGTGCGGTGGCGAACTGCACGCGCGCATCCCAAGCCTGCGCGCTGGCGCGTCCGGCCATGCCGCATAGACCGAGCTGTGCGGCCAGTTTCGGCTCGACGCGCCCGGTTCCGATGAATCTGTCCTGCACCCCGGCATGTTCTTCGTAGATGCCGCGCAGGATACCCACCTCGCGCTCCAGCATCGCGCATTCTTCCTCGATGACGCGTTTGCCCCCGGCATCGAGGCTCACCGTGACACCGCCCGGAACGATCTTGTCCATCAAGTAGCGATGGCCGAACAACGTTGCGTTGTTGCGTAGCACCTGCTCCTTGAGCATCCAGAATTGCGCGAAGCCGAACGCCAGCGCGACATCGTTGCCCAGATAGCCGAGGTCGCCCAGATGGTTGGCGACGCGCTCGCGCTCCAGCAGCAGCGCGCGCAGCCACAACGCGCGACTCGGCGGCGTCACGCCAGCGATACTCTCCGCCGCCATCGCATAGGCCCACGCATAAGCCACGGTGCTGTCGCCGCTGACGCGTCCGGCCAGTTTCGCGCCCTGCTGCAAGCTCATGCTCTCGAAGCGCTTCTCAATGCCTTTGTGGGTGTAGCCGAGACGCTCTTCGAGACGCAGCACCCGTTCGCCGATCACCGAGAAACGGAAGTGTCCCGGCTCGATGATGCCCGCATGCACCGGCCCGACCGGGATCTCATGTACGCCTTGGCCTTCGACTTGTACGAAGGGGTAGGCGTCCGCTTCCTGCGTGCGATTCGCCGCTGCATCGAAATCCTTCCGCAACGGGAAACTATCGCTCGCCCAGGCCGCGTGGCGCAGCCATTTACGCTGATCCGGGGCGTCCTGCGCGCGGAGGCCGAGCAGGTCGTAAGCCGCGCGCTGCATGCGGCTTGCAGCAGGGAATATCTGACTGATGTCCGGATACGCAGGTTGATCGGCAGACAGCAGAACGTTCAGGCAGACCATGCCGGTCTCGTTGACCAGCACCACATGCAGCATGAAGCCGCGCGGTCGCGCGTCGCTGCCCCACAACGCCACCAGCCTGCCGCCGCCGTCGCGCACCTGCCGGCAGATTTCGTGCAGGTCGTCCGGCGCGATCTCGCCTGCCCATGCCGGTATGGCATCGGTCATTCTGCTCAATTTCAGGTTGGGATGTTTGATCGGCATAGTCGTTTATCCCAGCAAAGCCGCCGCCTGGCGATACCAGCCGGCCAGATAGGGCGGCATGTACAGACCGAGCATCAGCACCAGCAGCAAATGCACGAACACGGGTATGAGTGCGGGCGGATGCGGCAAGGGTTGCGCGGTGGTCTCGCCGAACACGATGGGCTGCATCTTGCCGAAGATCGCGGCGAACGCGATGCCCAGCGCGATCAGCAGGATGGGCGTGGTCCACGGGTATTCGTGCATGGCCGTGGTGATGATAAGGAACTCGCTGGCGAACACGCCGAACGGCGGCATGCCGAGGATGGCGAAGGTGCCCAGTGCCAGCCCCCAGCCGACCGTGGGGCTGACTTGCAGCAGGCCGCGGATGCTGTCCATCTGCTGCGTGCCGGCCTTCTGCACCGCGTGGCCGACCGCGAAGAAGATCGCCGACTTGGTCAGCGAATGCACCGTCATGTGCAGCATACCCGCGAAGGTCGCCACCGCGCCGCCCATGCCGAAGGCGAAGGTGATGAGCCCCATGTGTTCGATGGACGAGTAGGCGAACATGCGCTTGATGTCCTTCTGCCGGAACAGCGAAAGCGCGGCCACCACCACCGAGAGCAGGCCGAAGCCCATCATCAGGTTGCCGGCAAAATGATTGCCGAGCGATCCGTCCACCAGCACCTTGCTGCGCACCACCGCGCACAGCGCGACGTTGAGCAACAGGCCGGACAGCACGGCGGACACAGGCGTTGGGCCTTCGGCGTGCGCATCCGGCAGCCAGCTGTGCAACGGCACCAGACCGATCTTGGTGCCGTAGCCCACCAGCAGAAAAATGAACGCCAGCTTGAGCACGGTCGGTTCCAACTGGGCCTTCACCTCGTTCAGGTGCGTCCACAGCAAGGCCGTGCCACCCTGCCCCAGCACGCGCTCGGCGGCGAAATACAGCAGGATGGTGCCGAACAGCGCCAGCGCGATGCCCACGCCGCACAGGATGAAATATTTCCACGCCGCCTCAAGACTGGCCGGGGTGCGATAGAGGCTGACCAGCAACACCGTGGTCAGCGTCGCCGCCTCCATCGCGACCCACATGATGCCCATGTTATTGGTCGTGAGCGCCACCAGCATCGCGAAAGTGAACAACTGGTACATGCTGTAATACAGGTGCAGCATGCCGGTGGTGAGCTTGCCGTGATGCTGTTCGATGCGCATGTAGGGACGCGAGAACAGCGAGGTGGTGAACGCGACGAAGGCGGTCAAGGCGACCAGAAACACGTTGAACGGGTCGATGAAAAACTGCTCGTCGAATGCGATCTGCGGCCCGGAATCGATCACGCGCATGGTCAGCACCACCGAGGCGGCGAAGGTGAAGAAGCTCATCAGCGAATTGAGTTCCGCCGCCCAGTTGCGCGAACCGAACACGGCCAGCAGCCCGCCGCCCAGCAGCGGGATCAGCAACAGCGCGAGGAGTTGGAGATCAATCATCCTTGAGCTTCTCCATGTGCGTAATGTCCAGGCTGTCGAAGGTCTCGCGGATCTGGAAGAAGAAGATGCCGAAGATGAAAGTCGCCACCAGCACGTCCAGCGCGATGCCCAACTCCACCACCAGCGGCATGCCCTGCGTGGCGCTGGTCGCGGCGAAGAACAGGCCGTTCTCCAGCGACAGGAAGGCGACCACCTGCGACACCGCCTTGCGTCGCGTCAGCATCATCAGCAGCGACAGCAGCACGCAGGCCAGCGCGATGCCTATCAATCCGCGCGTGATGCCTTCGGCCAGTTGCGTGATCGGCGCGGCCAGATTGAACGCGAAGATCACCAGCGCGATACCGACCAGCATGGTGGTGGGAATGTTGATGAGCGTCTCCACGTCCCAGCGCACGTTCAGCCGACGGATCAAACGGTACAGCAGCCATGGCAGCAGCAGCACCTTGAGCAACAACGTCAGTCCCGCCGAATAATAGAGATGATGCTGATCCGTGGAATAAGCCACGATAAAGGTGCTTAGCGCCAGCAAGGCCCCCTGCCATGCGAACAGGTTAATCAGCGACAGGATGCGCCGCTGCGAGAGCATCGCGAACGCGACCAGCAGCAGCATGGCGGCCAGCAGATTGATGAACTGTAGCGTGTAGGGAATCTGCATCACGCCCCCAGCAGGAAGTGGATCAGCAGGCCGAGCACGGCGAGCAGGAAGGCCGTGCCCAGAAACTCCGGCGCGCGGAAGATGCGCATCTTGGCGGTCACCGTCTCCAGCACCGCCAACCCCGCACCCGCCAGCATCAGCTTCAACAGCAGGATGACGATAGCCAGCGGCAGCCCCGCCCAGTGGCCCATCTCAGCGATGCCCTGCGGCAGGAACAACGCGATGCCGATGGACATGTAGGCGAACAACTTCAGGCTGCTGGCCCATTCGATCAGTGCCAGATGGCGCGCCGAATATTCCAGAATCATCGCCTCGTGGATCATCGTCAGTTCCAGGTGCGTGCTCGGATTGTCCACCGGGATGCGCGCATTCTCGGCCAGCAGCACGATCACGAACGCCAGCGCGGCGAAGGCCAAACTCGGATACAGCACGAACTGATGATGCGCCAACGCCTCGACGATGCGCGGCAACTGGGTGGAGTGGCTGATCATCGATGCGGTGAACAGCACCATCAGCAGCGCCGGTTCGGCGAGGAAGGACACCAGCATCTCGCGCCGCGCGCCCAGCGAACCGAACGACGTGCCGATGTCCATCGCTGCGAGCGCGATGAACATCCGCGCCAGCGCGAACACGCCGACCAGCGCGATCACATCGGCGGCCTGCGAAAACGGCAAGTCCACCGCGATGATCGGAATGATCGCCGCCGCCAGCCACATGCAGCCGAACACGATGTAAGGCGTGACGCGGAACAGCCAGGACGCGTTATGCGCGATCACCGCATCCTTGTGGAACAGCTTGCGCAACACGCGATAAGGCTGCAACACCCCCGCGCCGGAACGGTTCTGCAGCCATGCCTGGCACTGGTTGACCCAGCCGGTCAGCAAGGGCGCGGCCAGCACCACCAGCAGCAATTGGGCGAGCTGGAACAGGGCTGCGAAGATGAGGCTGTAGTCCATCAATGTAGGGTGGGCACGTTTCTGCCTCGAAGAGGTTCTTGCACTCTTTGGGTGTGCCCACGCGGAGAGATGCTACAGCGTGGGCACAGAAAACGTGCCCACCCTACACGGCTGGAGTCACCGTTCTGGGCGATCAGGTAGCAGGCGTAGCGGGTGAGCATGATGTCGTCCACTTCACGCTGGCTACCAGAGCCGAGTTCGACCATTTTGTTGACGTCAACAAAATGGTCGGAGATGGCCTGATTGGATACTTCGCAGGCCGTTTTTGCCTTGACGATTACGGTTGTAAAGTTTCGCCATTCATCGTAGCCAAGCAGGTGCTGAAGGTCGCGGGCAAGCCAGAATTCGATACCGTTTTCTGCTTGCTGTGCATGAGCTTCGAAATCGCCGGTGAGTGTATGAATGAGATCAGTTTTCATGGGCAATCCTTTTCCTATCGGTATTTTCCATCACACGAACACCAGCAACACGATCAGGGTAACGAACGTGTAGGTCAGATACAAATGGATGCGCCCGTGCTGCAACAGCCCGGCCCATGACGACATTTTTTCCGTGATGCGTTTGATCGGCTGATACAGGAGGAACCACAGACGGTCGTCGCTCTGTCCGTGGTAGCGGGGATGTGTGTCGAACGGGCTGGGCACTTCCCTTTCGATCAGGAAGAACGGTTCGAAGATGCGGCGTATCGGCTGGCCGAAGCCTTCTGCGGTGTCCTGCATGCGCGCGGTCTGCGCGGGGAAGCCGCAATCCCAAGGTGCGCTGCGCCGCAGGCGGCCGTGATAGAAACGCCGCACCAGCAACGTGGTGAGCAACATCACACCGAGCACCGCCAGCAGGAAATACAGCGGGCTGTAGCTGGCGCGTTCGGTGTCCACCGGCGCTAAGAACACCCAATTGTCGGCGGCATTGCCCAGTTGCGCGCCCAGCAGCATCTGCGAGACGTAATCCAGTTGTCCCACCACAAACACCGGCGCGAGGCCCAGCGCCACGCAGGCGAGCGCTAACCAGCCCATGCCGGCGCGCTCCCACGCGCCCGCGTCGTGCGCATGTTCAAGCTCGGGCTCACGCGGCTGGCCGAGAAAGATTACGCCGTAGAACTTCACCATCACATACGCGGCCAGCGCCGCCGCCAGCGCGATCACCGCCGCCGCGACCGGCACCAGCATGTTGATGTAGCTGTTGGGCAATCCGGGAGATAGCAGGAAGGCTTGCAGCAGCAACCAATCCGACACGAAGCCGTTGAGCGGCGGCAGACCGGAGATGGCGAGCACGCCGACCAGCATCAGCGCCGCGGCCCATGGCATGCGGTGTATCAGTCCGCCCATGCGCCCCATGTTGCGCGCGCCGGTGGCGTGCAGGATGGAGCCGGTGCCGATGAACAGCAGGCTCTTGAACATCGCATGGTTGAGGCTGTGATACAGCGTCGCGGTGAGCGCCAGCGCCGCCAGCGCGTCCTTGCCGTAGACATGGAAGACGATGGTCAGCCCTATGCCCACCAGCAGCAGGCCGATGTTCTCTATCGACGAATAAGCCAGCAACCGCTTCATGTCGCCCTGCACTGCGGCAAACATCACACCGAACACCGCGGTGATCAGGCCCAGCGCCAGCGCCAGCACACCCCACCACCATTGCTGGGTTCCCAGCAGATCGAAGGTGACGCGCAGGATGCCGTAGATCGCGGTCTTGAGCATCACGCCGCTCATCAGCGCGGACACCGGCGAGGGCGCGGCGGGGTGCGCCTCGGGCAGCCACATGTGCATGGGCAGCACACCCGCTTTCGCGCCGAAGCCGAACAGCGCCAGCAGGAAAGCCGCCGAAGACCAGAACGGCGTCAGCTCCGCAGCGCGCATCGCATCGAAGGTGTACGCGCCAATGCCATTGCCGCCCTGCATCACCCCGAAGCTGAGCAGGATCGCGATGGCGCCGACATGCGCGATCAGCAGGTAGAGATAACCCGCTTTGCGGATGTCGGGGATGGCGTGATCGGTGGTGACCAGAAAGTAGGAAGCCAGCGCCATGGTCTCCCACGCCACCATGAACATGTAGGCATCGTCGGCCAGCAGCACCAGCGTCATGCCGACCAGGAACAGGTGGTATTGGAGACAGAGCAGCGCCAGCGTCTGCCCCTCCATGCTGCGGAAATATCCGCCCGCGTAGATCGAGACGCCGAACGACGCACCGCCGAGCAGGATCAGGAAAAACGCCGAGAGCGCATCCAGCCGCAAGTGAAAGGGAAGATCGGGTAGACCGAGAAGAAGAACCTGCGTTTCGGGAGCCGCGCCCAGCGACAGGAAAGCGGTCACTGCCAGCACCAGCGAGGCGAATGCACCGAGAGGAAAAATGATACCGGTGATGAAGCGCGACGAACGTTGCAATGCGAGCCCGGCCAAGCCGAGCAATATCCAGATCAGAATCACTCCGTCCAATAGTTCCAGAGGCGATACATTCACTGCGTTCATCGGATGTTACTTGCGCACCTCTCAGATATCGGCGGACTCGACAAGGCGTGGATTCTACTCTTGTTGTTCCGCGCCATTCAACCTGCCGAACCCGCCCCGGCAATACCTTGCACAAAGTTTATCTCCTGTCGATGCAGCATCTTAATACTTGACTATTTTGATATGGAACAGTTAAATGGTCGCCACCATCCACAAACCAGAAAGGTGAACACCATGGAAATCCCGAATCGCGACGGCGACGGTTACCTCGTCGATATGAGCAACTGGACTGAAGAAATAGGCCGTCTGATGGCCGAGGCCGACGGTTACGAGCTGAACGACAAGAAGTGGGAACAGATCATGAAGGCGCGCGACTACTTCGATGAATTCGGCTCGGTGCCGCCGATTCGCAAGTTCGCCAAGCATATCGGCGAAGACCAGAAGGACGTGTTCGAACTGTGGATGACCGGCCCGATGAAGCCGATCACCAAGTACGGCGGGATGCCCAAGCCGACCGGCTGCGTCTGAGTTTCAAGACGCCTCCATAAAAAATTCACACCGTCCTCATGCCGGCGCGGGACGGTGAAATGCATCAGGGGGAATGCCGGCTCGACATCTCTTAGGAGGTCTGCCATGTATTCACCCGTCACCATTCCCTTCGGCGCGAAGATGCTGTTCAACACCGTCAGGCTGAAGTCCGACACGCAATTCGACGATGTCGAACTGGCGCTGGCCGAGATGTGCAACGTCGTGAAGGACACCTACGGCGGCGACAAGGGCGGCTTCATCGCCGGGCAGGTGTACCAGTTCTCCGGCTTCGTCTCCGACAAGGGTTCGCTGGGCGAGTCGCGCGACGCGGACAAACATCTGGCGATCGTGACCTACTGGCGCTCGTTCGAGGAGCATGAGAAATCGCATGCCGATCATGTGTTCAAGGCCAAGTTCTCGGCACTGGCCGAACTGTGCATCGACAGCAAGGAACTGGGCTACGACATGTTGTGGCAGGGCGAGCCGGAATAGGCTGACTCTTCCAGTCCACCGACAAATACACCACGGTGCTGACGCTCGATGCCGAATTGCTGCTGCACACACCGCTAATAGAACTGATCACGCAACTCGATCCCGGCCAATTCTGGCAAGTGCATCGCGGCACGGTGGTGAACGTCAAACAAATCGTCTCGGCGCACCACGACCTGCTGGGCAAGGTCACACTCACCTTGCGCGACAGACCGGAAAAGGTCGCGGTGAGCCGCAGCTATGCGCATTTGTTTCGGCAGATGTAAAAGTGGTTTTGCTGTTGGCTGCATCCGGGCGGAACTAATGCGAGCCAGGCCCCTTCAACTCTCATGATCCTAGTCGGCATTCAGATAGCGGTGATATTTCCGGTCAAACTCTTTCTCCACGCCGTACAACACAAGTAGTTTTGCCCCGCCCCATGCGATTAAGGCCGCTGCCCAATGATGCCAAACACCGAAGGCAGCCAACGCGGCCAAGAGTGAAATATGTGGCTGAGTTTATGAGCTAGCTCCCATATGCCTTCGTTCACCTTATGCTCGATATAGGCTTCTGTCTTCTCATCCATGAGTTTCTCCTTTTCTAAAACGGTCATCAGTATAAAAATAACCTATGCGGTAACGAAGCCCTAACGTTTGAATTCTGGGTCATGTGCTCGCAGTCACAGGAGCGGGTTCAATACGGAGCTTGCTCAACTCTTGCGTGAGAAACCAGGAATCGGCTTCTGGAGCAAGCAGGATTTCCCGGATTGCCGCATTGGCGATGGCTTCTTTGAAATCGAATCCAAGTTGCAAGGAGGGTGGAAATTGAATCAGTGTGCCGTCTTTTAGCGCGAACTGGCCAATGCCGATGGTGGATAGTGAAATGCGCAACTCATTTTCTTCGCAGAAGCGAGTGGCATCTTTGATGTACGTGTAAAGGATTGGATTGGACAGATAGCGTTCGTTTGTTCGATGGTTGACCCAATCGACATAGTTAACCAAGCCGTAATTTACGGAGAATATTTGGCGACAGACATTACCTTCGTATAGAAGTGCCGCACCTTCAGGGTTCAGCGCGCGATTGAGCAAGGCTCTCAGTTTTCCAAACTCGAACACGACGCAGACTTTACCCTTCTCACTTTCGTTGCCGTAGTTGTTCCAGATGTAATCGGAGTTATTGGTCGAAAAGCAGCAGGCATAGGTTCTCGCCCGCGATTGATCGTAGTAATGCTCCGCCGAAAAATCAGGTGTTTTCTCGAACCTCGCAGCGGAATTGACCAGTTGATCTTTCGGCAACTGTCGTCCGTCGTTCTCATCAGCGTTCGGAAAGTCAGGGTAGCTATCGACACGGTTGAAGTGAAGATAATTGCCAGTGATCGAACGCAATAGGTTTTCAACCGTCATGACCTTGTAAAGCAATTGGCCCTCGGGTGGAATGCATAAGAGTGGCGCGTGCAGCTCAACGCCTCCCAAAGGAACAGGAGGGCGTTGGGGGTGTTCTGGCATGCTCATCTCGAATCCCGACAACGTTTCATATGCGCTGACATGACGTCGAGCGTCTGAATTCACCGGTCGGCTGCGAGCAAAGCGAAACGATGCTTGCAGATGGTTCGGTGGAATGATGTGTTGGGCGTTTCATGTCAAATACCAAATCTCTTCCGGGGCTCGATGACCATAAGCGGTGTCGTGGTTTGGGTCGAACTCCTTAAGTCGCTCAGTAACAAAATGAACTATTCGGCCTTCGATCGCTTGGCGCGTTTGAGTGTCCCCGTCAACATAATCTTCCTGTGCTTCTTGCGACAGAACCATGATGATCTTTCGGCTTCGCTTGTTCTTCCGAGATGGATCATTCTTGAGCTTCCAAGAAACTGAAATTCGCAGGCCATCCATGGGCGGAAGCATGCGCAGTTCTGCTTCGGATGGGAATAGCGGTGCGAGCAGGGTTATAAAGTACTGAACAACATCTGACATATCTGGTTCCTTATGACGCCCAACGAATAGCGTTTATCTGCCGCCCCAGCCAAACTCGTTAAACCCGCTACTTATAATGGCGGCAGCTCGCGTAGGGCGGATGAGCCGCAGGCGTTATCCGCCGAATGTGGTTTTCGATTAGCCTCCATGCGGCGGAAGGCGCTACGCTTTTCCGCCCTACGATAGGGTAACTCTTCCAACAGGCTGCGCAGGTTTAAGAACCCGGTAAATTAGCCGGGTTGGATCGCCACCCGCCCGATGTAATCGGCGGTTATCAATCTCAGGTACGCGCCCTGGGCGGCGATGTCTTCCGCCGCTTCGAGATGTTCCGGGTCGGTGCAGTCGAATTTGTCCTTCGATATTTCCCGCCATGGCCCGAGATAGTCGATGGCGGACTGGACGTGGGGCGCGATGGCCGGGGCGGCTTCGTCGCCCGGAAGCACCAGACGGTATTCCGGATGGGTGGTCGATACCAAGACTCGAACCAGCATGATGGTGTTCATCAATACACCACCTTCACGTTCTCGGGCTGCAGCGTTTCGCGCAATTCGCGCAGCATGCTATCGTCCAGCGTGACTTGCCACGATTCGCCTAGGCGCAACTGGCAAGTCGCGTCCTGATTGCGGTAGCTGATCAGCACCGGGCATTGGCCGTCGCGATACGGGGTGACGATTTTTTTCAGTTGCGCGATGCCGACCTTGCCGTCGCAGCGCAGCGAGAGTTGTTGCGCGAAGTTGGAGCGCGCCGAGGCGAAGTCGAATAGCTCTTCGCCGCTGATGCGGATGCCGCCGGAGTATTCGTCCATGCTGGCGCGGCCCTTCACCACCAGCAGTTCGTCTTCCTTGATCCACGGGCGGCTGCGGTCGTAGACATCGTCGAACACCGTCAGCTCGATCTGTGCGCTGCCGTCGTCCAGCATAATCACCGCCATCTTTCCGCGCCGCGTCTGGATGATGCGCGTCCCGGAGACGATGCCGGCCAGCGTCACCGCGACGCCGCGCGGCGCTCTGCCCTGTCCGCCGCCGT
>Ga0209211_10000437_pt1 | contig 85181 bp, 81 predicted proteins | sample RifGroA2_FD_183992 | JGI IMG/M metagenome (GOLD analysis project Ga0209211, IMG submission 183992) | Groundwater microbial communities from Rifle, Colorado, USA - Groundwater A2 (SPAdes) (version 2) | ecosystem: Environmental > Aquatic > Deep subsurface > Groundwater | place: Rifle, Colorado... | reverse complement strand
GTCATAGTTATGAGTTGATTTTGTTCCATATTGATAGTCTAAAATTAGACTTCATTATGGCACGAAATATATTACCTATGACATTTCTACTTTGCCCATACTATGACATTATCATTTGGGCGGGACAGGAAAATGTGTTATATGTGTTATAATAAAGTTATCTATGGAGGATCTAACAAAGCAGGCAGGATTTGAGCAAGCTAACAAAGAATTTCATAGGGAAGTTGCCATTGCGCAGGCTCGTCCTTTGATTTACAAAGTCGCAATTATTCTTTGGATTCTATTTGACTTGGTGCTTATTGGTCTATTAGTTTTTGTTGTGGTTGGATATTTGGTTTATGGACAATTTTCTGATCGAAGATCAACAGCTGACCTTTCTCAAAATTTATCACTGATTCATGCCAATGTTGCGGATCGATCAGCTGGCTCACTCTTAGTTGACGATTCCTTTGTTCTTGGATCTGAAGGCTCTTATGATTTTGTAGCTGAACTTACCAATCCAAATGAGGATTGGTTTGCTGAATTTTCATATTCTTTTGCTGGAGCGTCTGGTGAAACAAGCCAACTTTCCGGATTTATTTTTCCAGGGGAGACAAAATATTTGATTGCACTAAACGAGGATATAGAGGGCTCAATGCGTGGAGCAGAGATTAATGTTTCAAACTTAAAGTGGACCCGCATGGACGGGCATCTTATAGAAAACCGCATTGCCTGGTATCAAGAACATAGTAATTTTTCAATCACTGGTATTGCTCATGGAATAGTGGAGGTGGGCGGAAAGCAAATCGTGCGTTCAACATTTACTGTTACAAATAGTTCGCCTTATCAGTATTGGTCAGCGCCATTTATACTGGTTCTTAAACGCAACGGCGTGCCAATTGGGGTTAATCAAGTGTCTTTGGCCGGACTTGAAGTTGGGGAAACTCGAACTGTAAATGTTAATTGGTTTGATAACACACCATCCTCCGGAGACTTGATAATTGAATCATCAATTAATTTTTTGGATGAAAACGCCTATATGCTTGCCAGATCAGAGACAGAGGTAGATGTCAGGGATGCGGAAAATAGGTGATAATTTGCGCCAAAGCCAAGTCTTTGAAACAATGGATGCACTATGCAGATTGGTCGGATGTTTAGGCATTTACAAAGATTTGATTGGCTATTGATGCTTGGCGTTGTTGTTTTGTTCATTTTGGGAATTGCTGCCATTTACTCTGTTGAGCTTTCACGAGCGGATGCAGATTTTTTATTAGTTAAAAAACAGCTTGTTGCTTTTGTTCTTGGAATCATTTGTTTAATTGTTGTGGCAAAATGGAATTTTCTGTTTTTGCGAAATTGGGGTAAGGCATTTTATTTGATTGGCATATTTTTTTTAGTTTCTGTTTTAATTTTTGGAACAGAATTAAACGGAACTAAGGGTTGGTTTATTTTGGCAGGTGTGTCCTTTCAGCCAGTTGAGTTTGTAAAGCTAGCATTGTTAGTTCAATTTGCTCGATACTTTGGCGAACACGCCAGGCGAAGATTTGGGTGGAAAGAGATTTTTGGCAGCGGATTTTTACTGGCTGTTCCTTTTTTGCTGGTGATGGTTCAACCTGACATGGGGAGTGCAGCAATTCTTTTAGGCACTTGGGCTATATTATTATTTTTCTCCGGACTGAGATGTGTGCATGCTGCGGTTTTATCAGGCGTTGCGGTCATTGCTGGAATTTTTGGATGGTTATTTGTTTTTGCTGATTATCAAAAAGATCGTTTGTTGGTGTTTTTAGATCCAGCTCTTGATCCACTGGTGAGTGGATATAATATTACTCAGGCCAAGATCGCGATTGGGTCAGGGGGACTTTTTGGTCAAGGGCTTGGATTTGGATCGCAAAGTCAATTACAATTTTTGCCTGAAAGCCAAACTGATTTTATTTTTTCTGTTATTGCCGAAGAGCTTGGATTTTTAGGGGTATGTATTTTAATTACAGCAGTGTTATTGATTCTTTGGAGAATTTTGCGAGCCGCACAATTAACAAAAGAACACTTCACAAAATTTCTTTTACTTGGCATCTTTTCTTTATTTGCAGTTCAGTTTGTTGTGAACATTGGCGTTAATCTCTCACTTTTGCCTACCACAGGTATTGCTTTGCCATTTGTAAGTTATGGCGGAACCTCACTTTTATTGTCTTTAATTTTGATTGGAATTGTGCAAAGCATTACTTCTCGCAGAAGACCAGGTGATGATTCTCTATTATCAAACACATAATAATAAGATCGTTGATTTACTTAATAATCTATTGTATACTGCGACTTGCTTGACATCTTTACAATAATAAGGTGAAATAGCGCCAAAATAACGTAATCTTATGGCAGAAATTATTAGTCTTTCAGCACAAGCTCGTGACCTTAAAGGTCGCAAAACAGAGCATTTGCGCGCAGAAAATCTTGTCCCTGCAGTAATGTATGGATTTGAAACAGAGCCAGCAAATGTTCAACTTAATCGTGGAGACTTTGGTCGCGCTTATCAAAAAGCCGGTGAAAGTACTGTTGTTGAGTTGGATATTGATGGAACAAAAAACTTGGTACTTATCCAAGAGGTTCAGTACAATCCAATCACAGATGATGTCACTCATGTTGATTTTAGACGAATTAACATGAATGAAAAGATTGAGGCAATGATTTCAATCAAGCTTACTGGTATTTCACCTGCGGTTAAAGATTTGGGTGGTACATTGGTTCACAGTCTTGAGGAAGTTGAAGTTCTTGCACTTCCAGCCGCTCTTGTTCGAGAATTTATAATGGATATTTCTTCACTGGCTACATTTAATGATGTTTTGCGAGTATCTGATATCATAGTTCCTGAAGGAATTGAGATTCTAACAGATAAGGAAGATACAATCGCATCTATCCAAGAACCTGTTTCAGAAGAAGAGCTATTAGCTCAAGAAGCAGCCACAACTGAGGCTATTGAAAATGTAGCTAAACAGGAAGAGGAATTAGCTAAAGCAAAAGAAGAAGAGAAGTCAAAAGAACCAAAAAAATAATCTATGAAAAAAATCCGCACAATACTTAAGCGGATACAGAAGAAAGTCGAGCTAAGGAGGAAGCTCGCTTCTTTTGTATCTTTCATTAAACAAAAAGAGATTTTAATTGGCATCAGTGCTTTGCTGACCGTGGTAGTAATCGTTTTTGTAGTTATAATGTCAACAACTAATAAACCCGCTGGTGAGGTAATTCAGGATATTTTTGAGCAAGAAGTTATCAGACATCCATTGACCGGACAGATCATTGACGCTCAACTTGATAATCTTCCTCAAGTTTTTGGAGTAATGGTTGAAAACTCAGCTGATGCTTGGCCACTTTCTGGACTTGATCAAGCATTCTTGGTGATCGAAGCTCCGGTCGAAGGAAGTATCCCACGCTTTATTGCCTTTTTCAGTGACGATCAAGAAGTAGAAAAAATTGGACCGGTTCGATCGGCACGCCCTTATTACATTGATTGGAATGATGGACTGCAGGCAATGTACACGCATGTTGGCGGATCGCCCGAGGCGCTCGAGCTTATTAAAAACACATATGATACTTTGGATTTGAATCAATTTTGGTACGCTGATTTCTTTTACAGACAAAACAGTACTCGATACGCGCCACATAATGTTTACACAACTGTCGAGTTGCTCAAAGAAGCATTTGACGAGATTTTTGATGATGCTGAAGTTCCAAGCTATGACATTTGGCAGTTCGCTGATGATCAGCCTGTTGAGACTCAGTCATCAATTTCAATCGATTGGAGCGACGGTTTAACCTATGATGTTGGTTGGAAATACCAAGAAGAAACGAACTCATATTTACGATATCAAGGATTGTCAGCTATGAAAATGGAAGATGGTGCAGTCATCAAAACAAACAACATCGCTGTTATCTCAACCGACATTCGTGTCATCGACAATGAAGGTCGTCGCAGTATCGTGACCGTTGGATCTGGTGACGCGCTTATTGCCCAAAACGGAGAAGTTTATTTGGCCCGATGGGAAAAACAAGACCATGATGACCGTCTAAAGTTTTACACAACCGATGGCTACGAGATCTCGTTTAATGCTGGAAAGACCTGGATAGAAGTTGTTTCAAGCTTGAGTCAGGTGGAGATTGAATAATTTAAAAGACCCCCGTTATTTTGCGGAGGTCTTTTATATTTTTATTTTTACTATCCGAGGCTGGCGGTTGATGTCGTTTAGTATTTCGATTGATGCTTGTGGGAAGTGTTCTTTGATTAGGGAATGGATTGTTTTGTTTTGGCCAGGATCGATTTCTAGAAGAATGTCAAGGTTAGTAGGGAGGTGATTTCTATTGTTTTGGATTTGTTGCAAAAGTTTGTCGTATAATTCAAGGCCATCGATTCCGCCGACAAGAGCGTGCTTTGGTTCGTATTCTTTAACATCAGGGTCAGCCAACTCCCATTGTAATGGTGTGAGATAGGGAAGATTGGCGATAATTATTCCATGACCAGATTCGTGAATATTTTTTTGCAAATAAGGATCAAGAATGGATCCGTGTAAAAAAGAAAGAAGATGATCAACTCCGTGAGCTTGAGCATTTGTTTTGGCAATGCAAAGTGCTTGCAGATCAATGTCGATCGCAATAACAGGCTGTTGTGTGTGTATTGCCAAGGTCACGGCAATTGCGCCTGAGCCTGTTCCCACATCGATGATAGTTGAGTTGGGCGTGATAAGTTCCAAGGCCTGTTCGATTATTGATTCAGTTTCTGGACGAGGAGTAAGAACAAAGCGATTTACATAAAAATCTCTGCCAAAAAATTCTTTATATTGCTGGATATGTGCGATTGGTTCATGACGCTTGCGTCGCTCAATCATTCTTTGATAGTCGTTAATTTGATTTACTAAAAGCTCTTCCTCGCCATTAGCGAAAAGAAAAGATGTTGGCTTTTGCAAACAGGCTGCAAGCAAAAGTTGAGCGTCCAGCATTGGGTTGGCTTGCATTATGCGTTTTTCCGCAGCAGTTTCTCTCAATTGTTTTTGGCCCCAATTTAGAGCCTCAAGAATGGTCATGAAAGTATTAATCTTCAAGGGCGTTTTCAATATTTCTGTCAGCTAGTTTTAGTGTGTTAATGATCCCTCCAATTTCACCATCAAGAATTATTGGGAGATTATGCCATGACTCTTTAACACGATGATCAGTGATTCTGTCTTGTGGAAAATTGTATGTGCGGATTTTTTCACTGCGATCTCCAGTTCCAATTTGGCTAATGCGTTCTTTGGAAAGTTCGGCTTGTTTTTTTTCTTGCTCATAGGCAAAAACTCGCGCTCGCATAATTTCCATGGCTTTGTCCTTGTTTTGATGTTGTGATCGTTCGCTCTGTGAATAAACCTGAATGCCAGTTGGAATGTGGGTCATGCGAATTGCAGATTCTGTTTTGTTAACATGCTGTCCGCCAGCACCCTGTGCAGTTGTAGTTTGAATATTAAGTTCTTTTGGATCCAAATGGAATTCTGTTTCTTCAATTTTTGGCAGAACCGCTACAGTAATCGTGGAAGTGTGCACCCGACCTTGTTTTTCTGTTTCAGGAACTCTTTGTACGCGATGAACGCCTGATTCATACTTCATGTCCCCATATGACCCAACACCCTTAACTTCAAAAATAACTTCCTTAAATCCACCAAGGTCATTTTGATTTTGTGATATAACATCAGTTTTTCTATTTTGTAGTTCTGCAAATCTGGTATACATTCGAAATAATTCAGCAGCAAATAGTCCAGCTTCATCGCCACCAGCACCGGCACGGATTTCCACAATTGCATCATTGTCATCAGTTGGGTCTCTTGGGATAAGTGCTAGTTCAAGTGCAAGCTCAAGTTCTGGAATATTTGTATTAAGTTCATCGATTTCTGTTTGAGCCAGCGCGCGCATGTCTTCATCTGGATCTTCCAGAGCTTCTTGCGCTTGCTTTAGACTGCGATAGGCGTGGTTTAGTTTTTGTGCGTGTCCAAGTATTTCTTTGGCCAGCATATATGCTCGATTGACTTCTTCTAGTTTTTTGAGATTGCTAATAATATCCGAGTCAGCGAGTTGGGATTCGAGCGATGCCACTAATTGCGTGTATTTGTCTAAAACTGGTTTTACATTCATATGTTTGTATTTTACCTGACAAGAGATAAATAAAAAACACTCAAATCAAAGTTTGAGTGTTTTTTTCTTTTTTACGCTTCTGTTGACTTCAATTTTTTATCTGCCTTCTTTTTGGCTCGTTGTGCTTTCTTCGCTTCCTTTTCTACATGGGTTAGGACTGCTTCAGATTTTAGACCCTCTCGAGCTTGGAATTTTTCAACTCGTCGAGCAGTGTCAACAATTTTTTGTTTTCCTGTATAAAATGGATGGCACAATGAACAAAGCTCAACTTGTAGTGATTTGGCAGTCGAACCAATAGTCATGGTGTTTCCGCAGGCGCAAGTAACTGTTGCGGTTTTATTATAGGTTGGGTGGATATCCTTTTTCATAGTCTGTTTTAACGCCAGTATGCTAGCATTTTGGGAAAAAATTGTCAAAGAAGTTGTGGGTTTTGTGGGTTTTGTGGGTTTCGGGTTTACAAAAACCCTGTTATGATCTATCTTAGAGCGTTCTGTGCCTATTTTGGGTTCAGTACGCCAGCCCTTTCTTATAGCGCTAAGGAGGATCCCATGCGCAACATCCTGATTTTGGCTCTGCTCGTTTCAACAGCCTGTCTGCCCCCGGCCCCTCCGTGGGATCCGGGTATCGACAAAATCACTGACACAGACGCCGATACTGACGCGGACAGTGATTCGGATACCGACACAGACGCCGATACTGACGCGGACAGTGACACCGATGCCGACACAGATTCGGACACCGATTCGGACACCGACGCTGACACAGACTCGGACAGCGACGCGGATGCGGACGCTGATGCGGATTCCGACTCCGACGCGGACGCCGACGCTGACGCCGACGCGGACAGCGATGCTGATGCGGACGCTGACGCAGATGCCGACGCAGATTCGGATAGCGACGCGGATGCTGACGCTGACGCGGACGCCGATGCGGATGCTGACGCCGATGCGGATGCTGACGCCGACACCGACTCCGACACCGACTCCGACACCGACTCCGACACCGACTCCGACACCGACTCCGACACCGATGTCGATACCGGCGACACCGGAGTGGCCTACACCGACGCGGATGGCGACGGCCATTACGCTGAGGTCGATGACTGCGACGACAGCGATCCAGGGATCAATCCTGGTGTCGAGGAGATCTGCGATAGCGTGGACAACGACTGCGACGGGTTGATTGATGAGGACGACGCGATCGACGCCTTGGTTTGGTACCAGGACGCTGACGCGGACAGCTACGGCGACCTCACGGTCTATGCCTACGCCTGCACTGTCCCGTCCGGGTACACGGCTGACAGCACCGACTGCGACGACACGCGGGCAGACTTCAACCCTGGAGCAACTGACGAAGTTGTAACTGCCTGGGATGAAGATTGCGATGGCCGCGATGGCCGCGATGGCCAGACATTTGTTTCGTCGCTGTACGGCACATGGACCGCATATGGCGACAACTTGATCCTTGAGGTTGATCGAGACCAGCTCTCGACCTTTGAAAGCGGATCGTCCCTTTGGGAAAATTCAGATGGTCTGTCAGCGCCAGTAAGCACCCACATCTTTTCGTCGATCTACTCAGGAGCACTTGAAGTGCTGGAGTTTCCTGAAAACACCGGGGTGGTGATCATGGATGGGTGGATTGCAGGAGCTGTGGTAAGTGGTCTCACGGTTGGTCAGGACTATGGTTTCGTAGCTGTGGCCGCGAACACGAGTGTTACTGGCTATACAGCTATCAAGTTCCTGGATCAGGATGATATGGACGGCTACCTAACCGTAGGTTCTTCGGATTTGTTTGGGTATCACACCCTCTTCGCGGGTAGTGAAGCTTTTATAGGTGAGGTTTTCGAAGCTACAGACACAGAGGCGACGATTTATATTTGTGCCAGGGGCAGTTCTGGCGCAGATGAACAGGACCTTAGGTTCACGCATTTCGGGGTCTACGAACTCGTTCCCTAGTATTTGCTTAGGCCCCACCTTCTCGTTCTCCGGGAACTCCCGTTGAGAGCGTAAGGGTGGGGTTTTGTGCTTTTACCGTTAAAACACCAGTTTTTTTTATTTATCACCCAAATTGCTTGACAAAATGGGCTTTTTTTGATAAAAACCAGGGTTGATTTTTGGCTTTATGTAGAGGAATCAATCTTCCCATAAGGCCAAAAGTTCCTTCACCCGTTCTGTTGTTATGGCCGACATGCAACAACAGGACACAACACAAGGAGACTGCCATGCGAAAGCTGGCTACCCTCGTCCTTGCGGCCGTCCTGTTGGGCGGCTGCTTCACGCAGAACAACGACACCGGCCTCGAGCAGGCCGCCAGCAAAGAGCGCGAGCTCAAGGCTGGCAACCCCGAAGAGGCCGACTCCGACACGGACGCCGATGCCGACGCGGATACGGACGCTGACGCTGACGCGGACAGCGATGCCGATGCGGATGCCGATGCCGATGCGGACGCGGATGCGGACAGCGACACGGATGCCGACACGGACGCCGATAGCGATGCCGACGCTGACGCTGACGCGGATGCCGACGCTGATGCGGACAGCGATTCCGATGCCGACGCAGACAGCGATTCCGATGCCGACGCAGACAGCGACACGGATGCCGATGCTGACGCCGACTCCGACTCCGATGCTGACGCGGACGCTGATGCGGACGCTGATGCCGACGCAGACGCTGACGCCGACTCCGATGCCGACACCGATGTCTGTGACACTGGCGACACCGCCTGTGACACTGGACTCGATGACACGGGTCTGGACGACACCGGCGAAGCCGATGCCGACACGGACGCGGACAGCGACACAGACACCGACACGGATGCCGACGCCGACGCCGACGCAGATGCCGATGCTGACGCGGACAGCGATGCCGATGCGGACGCTGACTCTGACACCGACGCGGACACGGACACTGGCCTCGAGCCAGTGGACGCGGACAGCGACGGCTTCGTCGTGAGCACGGACTGCGACGACACGCGTGCGCTCGCGCACCCCGGGTCAGTCGAGGTCTGTGACGACGGCGTGGACAACAACTGCGATGGTGCGGTCGACGAGACCACCTGCGAGGTCACCGTGGAGGTCGTGGACAACTGCGACTACACCACAACCTTCACGATCTACGGCGACCTGTCGTATTTCATGGAGATCGACGGCTCTATCGTCAGCTATACCTCGGCCGAGGTGACCCAGATGGGCATCGGCCAGAGTGATGGCGCCTGCTGGACTGATCCCACGGCCTGCGAAGGTCTGGTGACCTGGGACAGCGACGCAGACGGCGACGGCCTCGACCAGACCTACGCCATCACGGCGTGGAACCTCGACAGCACCCCCTTCGTCGTCCTCACGGACGGCACGGTGCTCTGGCTCGACCTGCGGGTGACCCAGGTCGACGGCGACGCCTTCATCGACGAGGACGAGGCCGGCACCGGCTACATCCTCTACATGATGGATGTTTGCCCGTAGTCTCAAGTTCCAATTTCTCTAGCGGCCTACTCGGCCGCTCACGCCCCCCCCCCAGCTTCGTGCTTCGGGGGGCGTTTCGTTTATATTTTCTTGTGTATTAACTCACCTCATGCTCATATCAACATTCACTTCCATCTCGACGCCATCGCAGAGACCAGGCGGAGCCGGACAGGCCTGGCCAGGCTCCGCCGGGGATCTTCTCGGATCAGATCAAAGTGAGAAGATTTCTCCCTCCGGTCGAAATGGGGGATATATGATCCTCTTTTGACTTTAAACTTTTTTCTTCCCTCCTTCTGCGATATAATAAACTCAATGATAAATTTGCATGCAATTTATCTTGCTAGCGATAAGTACGCTCGTTTTGCTGCGTACATGCTTTTTGGAGTTTCGCTTTTAGCTTTAGTTGGATCAATCTTTTTTTCACCTTCGTTAATTGTCGCGGTTGTTTTTGGAATTGCTATTTTGGTAATGAGTTTTATTCGACCAACTTGGTCGCTGGCCTTTCTCCTTGTTTATCTTCCATTTGAACCTTTTCTTTTGAAATGGATTTCTGACGATGTTTATCTTTATGCTCGTTATTTTTCCGAGATCTTGGTTTATCTTTTAGTAGCTGTTGTATTTTGGAAAATAGTCAGCGGACAAATAAAATGGCGGCAGTCACCAATTGACATTGTTTTTTTGCTTTTTATTGTTGTTCTATTAGCCTCAGCCATAATTAATTTTGTGCCAGCAACCTATGCGATTCTTGGCATTCGTCAGATTATTCGGTTCATGTTGCTGTTTTTTGTAACGATTTATTTACAGCCATCAAAGCAGTGGATGAAAACGCTTTTGTATCTTTTGTTTATTATTGTTGGTTTGCAGGTATTCCTTGGAGTCGGACAAGTATTTTTTGGAGAAACACTTGATAGCTTTTTACTCCCATCTCAAGCACATACATTTGGCGACATTGAGCTGACATCGGGCGTGGTTCAGTTTTGGGATCATGGGCAACGAATTTTTGGAACACTTGGTCGATATGATCAGCTCGGAACATTCATGGCGTTTTTCATGTTGCTTTTGATTTCATTTTTATACGAACCAAAAATTCAAAAATATCGTTCGTGGTTTGTGTTGCTTTTATGCGTATCGATTCCAGTTTTGGCAATGACTTATTCTCGCTCGTCATGGTTTGGATTTATTCTTGGGGCATTGTTTATTTCAATTTGGGCAAAAAAGGATAAGCGCGTTTTATGGTCAGTGGGAATAGCTATCGCTATTATTTTGGGATACTTAGCAGTTTCGGGACTGATTGTCAGTAATCTGTGGGATATGGGTGATCAATCAATCATTGAACGCTTTTTTGAAGCATTCTCCTATGAGCGTTGGCGCGGTGAGTATTATGGGCTTGGTCGTATGTATTGGATTGTGCAAACAATTATTACAGTTGTGCCAGCAGCTTTCTTGTTTGGTCATGGCCCGGCGACTTTTGGCGGTGGGGCAGTTTCAGCTTTAGGAAATACAACTGTTTATGACAAACTTGGTTTGCCTTTTGGGGTTTATGGAACAGACGGGTACATCGACAACAACTGGTTTAGTTTGTGGGGAGAGTCAGGAACTATTGGACTTATTTTATATCTGATTTTGTACGGAACATTGTTTTTAATGTGTATCAGAGCTTGGCGTAAGTCAAAAAGCGTATTTACCAGATCATTGGCCTTGGGAGTGGCCGCTACTATGATTGCAGTTGCACTTAATGCGTCCTTGGCAACATTTTTAGAAGTCCGCACATTGGCTCCATATGTTTGGGTATTTACTGCGCTTGTTTTTGTGCAAGCAGAGCGCGAGAATCTAATTGAATAAGTCTTATGAGAATTATTCACGCACATAAATATTTTTACAAAAGACGCGGGGCAGAGCATTACATGCTTGATCTTATGAATATGCAAGAGCAAGACGGGCATCAGGTTGTACCGTTTTCTATGCAATATCCAAAAAATCTTCCCAGTGCTTGGGATGGATTTTTTGTCTCTGAGATTCAAACTGAACAGGGAAGTCGAAATTTGTATCAAGCATTAAAGCAAATTAGTCGGGCATTGTGGTCTTGGGAAGCTAAACGAAAATTTGAAAAACTGGTTGATGCTTTTAATCCAGACATTGTTCATGCTCATAATCTTTACACTCATATATCTCCGTCGATTCTTAAGGTGTGTCAGCAGCGCAATATTCCGGTTGTCATGTCAGTTCATGATTATGCATTGGTAAGCGCAGATTATGCACTTTGGAATCCGATCCTATCAACTACAATGAGTCTTGATCATATTGGACTTTTACAAACAGCGCGTACAAAGTTCATCAAAGGCTCATACTTAGCAACATTTGTTCTTGAAGCCATCACTATTTGGCACAGGCTGTGGGGAAGTTATCAAAAAAGAATTGATAGATTTTTCCCCAACTCTCAGTTTATGTCAGATGTGCTTGTTGATCAGGGATTTGCAAAAGAAAAAATGCGAATCATGTATCCATTTACAGATTTGCCAGAATACACAAAATATCGAGATGAAGGTTTTGTTTTATTTCTTGGCGCGCTTGAAGATTACAAAGGTGTGCAAACTTTAATCAAAGCCATGAAGGCTTTTCCAAATGTAAATTTGAAAATTGCCGGCACAGGTCCTTATGAGAAAAAACTGCGAGCATTGTCAAAGAACATGAGCAACATCGAATTTGTTGGTTTTGTGTCAGGCGCGCAGCGTGAGGATTTGATGAGCAAAGCCCGCGTCTGTGTTGTGCCCTCACTTTGGTACGAACCATTTGGTTTGGTGGCAGTTGAGGTAATGGCGCGCATGACTCCTGTGATTGTGTCAGATATGGGAGGACTAAAAGAAATTGTTGAGCCAGGAGTTAGTGGGGAGGTATTTATTGCTGGTGATGTTGAAAGTTTAATTGAGAAAATGAAACCATTTGTTCTAAGTGCTGATCACGCAGAATCATACGCAGAGTCAGCTCGAGACAGAGCTTTAATATTATGCGATCCGCAAGATCATTACCAAAAGATGATGGAGGAGTATAAAGAAGTTATTGGAAAAAATGAGTCAAAATAAGCTTCAGAGGCATTTATCTGTGTATAAGTGAAAAAATCGACCAGTATTGGTCGATTTTTTGATAATAAACTGGACAAAATCTAGTTGTGGATAATTGACAGAAAGCGGAAAAATTGCTAAGGTTCCGCGTTATCGATCAGAGCTTAGCTCTGGCAATAAAAAATTATTATGCATATCGCACTTATCGGACAAAAAGGACTTCCTAGCCAATACGGCGGAATCGAGACACATGTTGAAGAACTTGCTACTCGTTTGGTTCGCCATGGAAATCATGTCACAGCTTATACCCGTTCTTGGTATACACCAGCTAACATGAATCTTTACAATGGGATTGTCCTAAAATCTTTACCATCAATTAATACTAAACACCTTGATGCAATTAGCCACACTTTTTTGGCTACCCTGCATGCTTGTTTAATCGAACGGCCAGATATCATCCATTTTCACGGAGTTGGTCCTTCATTATTGTCATGGATCCCAAAGATCTTGCGACCGCAGGCAGTGGTGATTAATACTTTTCATTGTATTGATCGCGAACATGCCAAGTGGGGTGCATTTGCCAGATGGATGTTGCAGTTGGGAGAAAAAGCCTGCATTAAATTTGGTCATGAAGTTATTGCTGTTAGTCGCACACTTGTAAATTACATTGCAGTTTCATATCACCAGCGGGTGCATTATATTCCCAACGGAATTTCACCACGAAGAGCAAACACAGATGATGTGCTGTTAGCGCCGTTTGATCTTCAGTCATTTCAATACATTGCCATGGTAGCGCGACTTGTGCCACATAAAGGAGCACATACTTTAATTGACGCTTGGAAACTTGCTAGAGAAAAAGAGCCAGAACTTTTGCGCAATATAAAGTTGGCAATTATTGGTGGGTCAGCATTTACAGATTCCTATGTTGAGCAATTGCATGCACAAGCTCGTGGAGATTCATCAATTGTGCTGACCGGATTTCAGCGTGGAGATGTTCTCAAAGCATTATTTGCTGGAGCAAAGTTTATTGTGCATCCGTCGACCTCGGAAGGATTGCCAATTGCAATTTTGGAAGCAATGAGTTTTGGTAAAGCAGTTATCGCCTCTGACATTCCAGAAAATATGGAAGTGATTGCTGAATACGGAGTCCCATTTTCAACTGGTGATGTTAAAGAATTATCTGAAAAAATTATTGAACTTGCGTCAGACGAAATGCAAACAGCCTCAATCGGCCACGCCGCCCGTGAATTTGTCGAAACCGAATATCACTGGGATGACATTGCCAACGCCACAGTAGAACTATACGAAAAGCGTTTAGCAATCAGAGAAGGAATCTTGGCAGTTCGGTAAGTATTGGTTAGAATGATATTAGTTAATTAAATTAATCTTTTTCTATGAGAAAAGTTTTAACAATGATTGTTTTGAGTTCATTTGTTATTATGGGCGTTGGTTGTACTGATAATGTAATCGTTGATGACACGACAAATAACGATGAGGTAGTAGAGATCTCAAACATCTATGATTGGGATAGCCAAGAAGTATCTTTCAATATTCCAGACGGATTTAATGTTTTGTCAGTTAGCGATAACCTTGTCTATATAACACAGGCTGAACAGTTGCCTGATGGAGATATTGGTGTATTTTTCACTTCAATCGAAGTGCAAGATGGTAATCTTGATTCATACATGAAACGACTTGACATTTCTAGCCACGAGACTGTGACATTTGACGATAATAACTTTGTTAAGATGAATGTTTATGAGATGTTTGGTGATCGCATCATTGAGACTTATGTCTTGGATTTAGATGGTGAAATACTTGTGTATCAGGTTGGAACTAACGATAATTATCTAGTTGAGGATTTACTTTCATCGATGACAATCAAATAAGTTTAATAAAAAACCGCTTTTTGAGAATAGCAAAGGCGGTTTTTTATTCGGATAAATTAGAGTTAGGCGATATATTTTTAAAAAATTTGTTTTTAAAATGCTTTTGGTGTGCTTTAAAAAATTAGGAATTTGATTTTTTTAATTTTTAAAGAGGGGGTAAAAGGTGTTTTCTCCGCTATCGCTTCAAAAACGATTTATTTATATTTAAAACAAAGGTATAATTAAACTATGAAATTTATAGATTTATTTGCTGGTATAGGCGGAATAAAAATAGGCTTTGAAAACGCTGGATTTCAGTGTGTTTTTTCCAATGACTTTGATGAAAATGCAAAGATAACTTTTGATCTTAATTTCTCTGAACTTTTTGAAACAGAAAAACAAATGGTGCTTGGCGATATTCAAAAAATATCTGCTTCAAAAATTCCTGATTTTGATATTTTATGTGGCGGTTTTCCGTGCCAGCCTTTTTCTATCGCAGGATATAAGCAAGGGTTTAATGATGAAAAAGATAGAGGAAATTTATTTTTTGATATTGTACGAATATTAAAAGCTAAAAAGCCAAAGGCTTTTTTACTTGAAAATGTTAAGAACCTAAAAACACATGATAAAGAAAATACATTAAAAGTTATCCTTGAAAAACTTGAAAAAGAACTTGGCTATTTTGTTAAAGTAAAAGTTTTGAATACCATGGAATATGGCAATCTTCCGCAAAATAGAGAAAGAATTTACATTGTCGGTTTTTTGGATAAAAAAGCACATGATAAGTTTTCATTTCCCGAAAAAGTAAAACTTACCAAAACAATTCACGATTGTCTTGAAGAAAAAGATGTTGATAATAAGTATTATTACAACGATAAATCACTTTATGAAGTATTGAAAAAAGATATCAAAAAACGAGACACTGTTTATCAATGGCGAAGAAAATATGTCAGAGAAAATAAAAACAATGTCTGTCCTACTTTAACGGCAAATATGGGAATGGGTGGTCATAATGTACCATTAGTTTTAAATGGAAAAGGTATTAGAAAATTAACACCAAGAGAATGTGCTAATTTTCAAGGATTCCCAAAGAATTATAAACTTCCTAATATTGCCGATTCTCATTTGTACAAACAATTTGGAAATTCCGTTTCGATACCAGTTATTCAAAGAATAGCTGAAAATATGAGAAAGGCTTTAACTAATTAAATTATGTTTTTTCAAACTCAAAAACCCGAATTAAAAAAGGAATACGAGCATTTTCTAAAAATTGCTGGTTGTCTTTCCAATCTTTTTTCTGAATCTGATATTCCATATTTATATTATCGAGTTGCAGAAAAAGTCTTCTGTCGTGCCTTTAGTGCAGAGGACTTATCAAGAAGTGATGTTTCGGCTGATGCTAAAAAAGACGCTTTAGGTATCGGGCTAAAAACTTTCCTTGCAAACAACAACAAAACTTTTCAAAAAGTTGCTGAATTTAATAATGACAGAAGACTTTATGAAAACCTATCTCCTGAAGACTTAATAAAAAAAGTTTCAGAACTAAGAAACGCCAGAATTGAATTTACAGAAAATGCCCACGCTCTTAAAAACTCAATTTATCATTGTGTTGTAAGAAATAAAGGAAAATTTTTGATTTTTGAGGAGGTGATGGATAAAGTTGATATTTTTAACATCAAAAACATAACAGAAAGAAAAGGCTCAATCGTTTTTAATGACGGCAAGCATGATTATTCTTTTTTAGTTTCTAAAAGTACACTCACAAAAAGATTTATAACCGAACCGATTGTTTATGAGTTCAATGTTGATATTTTGGAAGATCCGCTTTTGGAATTGAGAGAACTGCTTGAAAAAACAGATTTACATTTTGAAAAAGAATCAAAAATAAAACAAACAATTTATTTACCTTTATATGGCAGGAATCAAATTGTTTTTGAAAAAAGCGGTTTAAATCAATGGAATGCAGGCGGTAGAGACAGACACGCTAACGAAGTTTATATCCCAATTCCAGCGGAAATTCACAAAAATTTTCCAAGTTTTTTCCCTGATCGAGAAACGCCTTTTGATTTAAAACTACCAAATGGAAATACAATGCAATCAAAAGTTTGCCAAGATGGCGGAAAAGCTCTTATGTCATATTCAAATCGTGAGTTAGGGCAATGGATTTTAAGAGACGTTTTAAAACTCAAAGAAGAAGAACTTTTGACTTATGATAGATTGCAAATTTTGGGAATTGACTCAGTAAGAATTGATAAAATAGATAATGTTAACTTTGAAATAAACTTTGCCAGAATTGGAAGTTATGAGCAGTTTAAAAATATGTCCTAGAAAGACTAAGGAGTTTTAAAGAATGGAATTCACCTTACACTCTCACTCCACAAAACATTGCATATACTGAAATATTAAACTCTGGTTGTTGAAGTCTGGCAGGGGATGGTGGAGGAGGAAGACTGATCTGAGTTTTATCGATTTTCGCGGTAGATTTGTTTGGCTATTTGTTTGCTGATGAGCATTGGGGTTTGGACATTGTTTACATTAAGCTCATTTAATTTTGACAGATGTTGCACGCCGATATTACCGGCAAATAAAAGTTTCTGGGTTTGTTTGTTGTTCATGTCGAGTTGATTGATCAGATCAAGCCCGGTTCGATAAATGTGATCCTTACATGTCCCTAGTCCTGGTTTGTTTGGATTTGAAATGCCGCGATAGGCGCGGACGCAGAGATTCCAGATTTTTTCTTCCCGTTCTTTGTCTAATTTGTCATGACCAACATACTTATCAACTTTTGTCCGCGCATAAATCAATGTGTTGAACATTTCTGAAAAACTCATGTCCATGGAAAGAGCACAGGCATAACTTTCCCAAAAGGCTGGAGTTTTTGCAGTGCCGATTTTTTGTTGATAATAAAGCGCCAGTCCTTCCTCGGTTTGGGAATAATGATCAAGTCCAACCTGCAAAATCTCTAGCGGGCTTTGTTTGGCGTTGTGGGTGCGCAGGGCATGAACTTCAATTTCATGAACTAAAATTCTTTGCGCCCGAGCGCGAGACGCGGAAAAGTTTTTGGGAATATGGACTGCAAGACTTTTGCTTTTGCGCCCTCGAGTAAGTTTCATTGCTGATCCTTCGGAAAGTTTTATTTTCCATTTTTGCATTCCATAAGCATCGAGCACAGCGCGAACCATTTTTGAAAATATTTCTGCATTTATTTTTTTAGCATGAGCGTGGAGTTTTGAGTTAGTTGCTAGCATATCATTAAGTTCTTGCTCAAGCTTTGATTGATCATCAGACTGAGCTCCAAAGATATTTTTTGCCAGCTCGGAAACTTTTTCATCATTATTATCTTGCATGGCTTTGATAAAAAGTGCACGAGCTTTAAGTTCGTCTAGTTTAGCTAAGTAGATATCTCGTATCCAATCATCAGAATTGATCAGTTCAAGGTCTGCTCGACACTCTTTGATTTCTTTCAAGTATCCAACCGCGTCAAACTCTTGTGCCTTTGAATATAAAAAAACAGGATTCTTATGAGTGCGCAAGAATTCCTGTTTTTGTTCTTCAAGATTGTTAGGATCAGGGGTGATTAGTTTAGAAAATGAAAAAACAGGTAGTTGGCAAAACCGATCAAAGAGTTTGCTATCAAGTTTATTCTGTGACAATTCCGCCATATGAAGCTGCTTTTGTATCATAAGGAATGGCCGTTGTCACACCTGCTGTTGTCCGCGTGAGCGAAGCACCAGTAAATCTGTCAGATGCTCGCAAAAATGTTGGACCAAGTAAGGTTGGTTTAGTACCGACTTGGTCTTGGCTTGGTGTAATCGCCACTTCAAAGGCAATGCCAACAACTGCGCTTCCCGGAGGAAGGGTTGGGTCAAGCTCGGGGATAGACCAATAAACAGTGCCATGTGATTGCGTAATTGAAGATCCGGTTGATACGCTTTGTCGTCCGGTCATAGTCACATTTGTTCCTAACTCAGCTTCAAGCGTTAAATTTGATAAAGTATTTGTTGTTTCTTCAATGTTCCAGAATATCCAATACTTGGTTGTTTCTCCCACAATTGGCGGAACAGGCCCTCGTCCAAGTTGATCACCACTTGGCGCCCAGTATCTTCCAAACGAACTCATTGTTACTGGTGAGGTCAATGGTAGATCAAAACGCGATCCAACTGTTTGGACTGTGATTGGTTCTTGATCTGGAGAAAATGTGAATTCTGCTGAGCTAGAAGTTGAGATAGAGATATTTTCGTAAACATCTGTAGCTGATCGTGAAAGGGATTGCTTAACCGGTAGCTTCATTTGGATTGATCCACTTTCTTGGGGCGCAAGTTCATCAATTACAGAAGAAAAAATATAATATCCGTTGGTGTATGACCCGCCAGTAATTCCTGAGGTGGCAAAAATATTATTGTCGCTGGCAATTTTCAAACTGATATCAGTTAGTTTAAAGTCACTGATATTTTTGTAAGTAGCATCAATCGTAATTGTTGATCCAGGATTAATGGTTGATTCCAAAATTGAATGGCTGATTTGTAAAGGTGTTGGTAAAATTTCTACCACATCAGTTAGAGTTTTCTGTTTATAACTAGTTTCATCAAAAGAGAATGATGGTTCAAATACAAAGGTTGAGTCTTGTTCAGAACCAAGATAGCCGGCAAAAGTAATAATTCCTGTTTCTCCTGGCTCTATTTCATCAATATGGAAAAAGCCATCAGACTGTTTTGCTGGCAAGCTTGTTGTTAGTGCAAAAGTATTTGGCCATTTTGGATTGATTATAAGGTGTGGAAAAGCAATCGAGCCAGTGTTTGTATAGCGAATCTCACCGGTAACTTTTTGATAGGCGATTAGATGTTCAGGCAAAGAAAGTTCAAGTTCAAGGGCAGATTGGATAGGTTTAAAAATATGTTGCCTTACTTTTGTGTCAGTTATTTTTTCAGTTGAGTATGTGTATGAAAGTGTGGTTGTAAAAATTTGTTCGCCATCAACATCGCCGAACATCGCTCCTTGAATATGAATAAAGCCATAATCTGTTGGTGCAATATCACCAATGTTAAAAACAAGTGATCCAAGATGTTTGGCAGTTGAATCAATGCTGGAAAGTTCGAAATGTTCTGGGAGGTCAATTGTTAAACGCGTATTAGAAATTGTTTCTTCACTATTATTTTCGTAGCGAAAAGTTAGAGTTGAAAGATCGCCAGTGATTACTTGTTCAGGGGCAATGGACGCGTCAATAATAATTAGGTCTGGTGTGTTTTTTGGCCAAAGCAAATAGCCAAGCGCAATAAGTGTTGTTGTAATGACAACTAGAGCTAGAACATCAAGAATTTTATGAAGTCTTGGCCTTTCTTGAACATAATTGCCTTTTAAAATCATTTTAATCGGCTCGGAAACATGTTTACCGGCTTGACGCCTAACATTCATTGAGCAAACAAGTAAATGTTTTTTTGATTTTCGATCAACTGTATCGTCGCATGAAAATTGTGGTGGCTGTGTGCTCATATGCTAATAGTTCGAAAATGTGAATACATCTTGGGTAAAGGCGATAATTTCGTCAGTGCCGTCATGATCAAGATCAGCGGTTGAAACTTCAACTCCGCGCCAACTATTGGTGTCAGAACCCCAGAATGAAGAACCAAGTTGCTCTCGATTATTATTCCAGACTTTGATCTCTGGAGCACCGCCAAGTCCTGGACCAGTAATAATTTCATCAATGCCGTCGCCGTTTAGGTCACCAGTGGCTACATTAACTCCGCCACGGAAGTTGATGTCATAAGCAAAAAATCCTGGGTTTATTAATCTTCCGTCTTTGTTAAAAATGCGAACATGTGGTCCGCCCTCGGTTCCGGCTCCACAAATAATTTCTCTGGTTCCGTCGCCATTTAAGTCTCCAACCGCCACATTTACTCCACCGCGATACACATTGTCATAGGCGAAAAAACCTGGATTAATAAGAACTCCGTCAGAATTAAAGATTCGAACTTGGGCTCCACCGCCATTTTCAGTTCCGGTTATAATTTCTACAGAACCATCACTTTCCAAATCACCGATTGAAATATTAACACCACCTTTATAATTTTCAGTGTATGGATAAAAGCTGGCATGCAAACTACCATCCTCATTGTAAATAAAAACTTGATTAGCATTGGCGACCACTGTTTCATCATTAATGTCAAAATCAATATCAGCAGTTATCACTTGAGTACCGCCTTCATAGGCATCGTTGTATGAGAAAAATCCAGTGCGATAGGTTTCACCTTGTGCGTCAAAAACTCTGGCAAATGCACCGTTTAAAAATACTCCACCAAGAATTTCAGCAATCGGACGCACAAGGATTGCGCCGTCTTTAGAGTCGAGAGTTAAACGCGAAATAATTGATCCGTCATTAAAATCTGGATCTTGTTCACCATGAAGTTTTTCAAACTCGCCATCGAGCTTGATTGTTTGCGAAGAGGTTGTTGGATTTACAACAATTTTTCCATTGGTAAACTCACGGGTCCAAATTCCAGTTGACTCTTGGGTTGCGTCACCCTTAGCAGATCCAATGTAGGCATCATATTCATCATATCGCCAAAGTTGAGCATGAGACTGGGTTCCATAATCAAAGCCGAAAAATCCATCACCCAAAAGCGTACTTGAAAGTGCAAATCGAACATTTTGGTAATCAGTTGAGTTGCCCGTGTTGCTCGTATCACCGTTTATTAAGATGATTGGTTGATAAGCGACTGAATTTTCCAGAGTCAGATAACTACTAATGTTTGTGTTCCATGATCCATTGCCTTCCCAAGGAGTAGGGAACGACTCAAACATTCGACCATTAACATACGGGGTATAGGCCAGGTTTGAGCTTCCGTTGGTGATTATGATTTTTCCCAAACCAACCAGCGATCGCGTTTTTGCAAATAGTTGTGTGTATGCACTTTGCCAAGCGCTATCAATACTTATCGATCCATTGGAAAGCGAGACAGATCCGACCCAACTAATACTGTCGCTTACTTCATCGTAAAAAACCCCGTCCCAATAATCATTGTGTAAAACTTCATAAGCAACAAATTCGGCTAGGTAATTATTCCAGCCAGATGTTAAATCCAACGCATAGGTTCCAGACCAGATCGAGACTGTTGATCCGGTTTTATTTTTTAACCACCAATCACTTTGTATTCCAGAGGAAAGTTCCTTATGCAGTCTGTCTTGCCAAATTGAGTTGTAGCTAACAGTCGGGATGTAGGCAAGTAACACAATATCCGGGTTTAATGCCCGGATGTCATTGGAAAAATTTGGATTGTATACTTGAGCTTCAGCCGGCAGTACCAGTAGGTCGTACGCAGATAGTGTTTCCAAGGTTAGACTGTCATTAAGAGTTGAACCTGACAATAGAAAATAGTTCGCTGTTTTGATGGCATTTGGTTCTTGCGACAAAACAGTAACTAGTGGGATCAGGACTAGTGCTAGGACAAAGATTGTAAGGATTGATTTTTTCACACTTTATAAAGCTCAAGAGTCATCAGAATCTTTTTTAATTATATCAGGATTTGGAGAATAAAGTGTGTTTTTGATTTTCCATTTTTCCACAAATTGGCCAATTCCGGCTTTGTCGCGTTTATTGCGGACAGTAGTGCTTGATTGTGACCATTTTAGCAAAGACTCAAAATTGATCTTATATCGACCCTGAACAACGATATAGGTGATTTCATTGTCTGTGATAGCTCGTCTGATGGTTCTGGCGCTAACGCCAAAGATTTTGGCAGCTTCAGACACAGAAAGGCGAACAGGGGTATTTTGGCCAGTCATAGGGGAATAAATGATGATTTGTCTACGCTAGAGTAGACAAAAATAGGCATTTTGTCAAATTCCCCTTGATTAAAAGCGGTTTTTTTGCTATGATTACTGACCTTTTGACAATGTGTAACGCAAAAGGAATTTTAACGACTTATTAATTGAAATGCGACATCGAAACAAATTTCTACTATTTCGAGTTTTTAGGTTTCGAGATACAGGAGCATACGGAGAACTGTATGACTTTTATATTTCCCGCATTCGTCGCTTCATTATATTCCGCGTGCCTAGCAAGGAAGATGCAGATGAATTAGCAGCTGAAGTCTTTCTTAGAGGTTGGGAATATGCGACATCCTCCCTAGTCAATAATCCAGCCGCTCTTTTCTACAGAATCGCAAGAAATGTCATTGCTGACTACTATCGCAAGCGCAAAATCGAGGTTGGCGTGGAAGAAGCAGAATATAAGACAGATGAACATGATTTGGCAGAAGAATTGTCAGATCAGCAGGATCAGCAAGCTCTTATCAAGCTTTTACGAGAAATAAGAGAGGAATATCGGGATGTGCTTGTCATGAGGTTCTTAGACGAGATGAGTATTGGTGAGATTGCTGAATCGTTGGAAAAAACAACAGGCAGTGTCCGGGTACTATTGCATAGAGCAAAAAAAGCGCTTCAAGAGCGCGCTAAAAAATAAATATGAGTCGCGAAGTGATCGCACAACTCAAATCCCTCAAAAATCATCCAGATGCTGGATGGGTTGATGGTGTTGGGCAAAATCAGGCCAAGACTCAATTACTTACTGCTATTGGTCATCATGATGATCGAGTCATTGGTGACGCACAAGTTGCTTACATAAAATGGAATGCTTTTTCTTTTGCCACACGCCCAATCGGCGTGGGTCTTGTTATTTTCGCGCTTTTATTTGGTGGCTGGTTCACAACAGTAAAGGCTGCGGTTGGTAGTATCCCTGGCGACACTCTTTATAATGTGAAGTTAATTACTGAGCAAGCTCAATTAATTATCTCCCCACAAGATCAACGCGCTGTATTGCATACTCAATTTGCCCAGCGTCGCATGGTAGAAATTCAGTCATTGCAACAAATAGATGATGGTCGTTCAGAGCGTTATCTTGCTGAAACAGTGCATGCATTGGAAACAGAGGTGGTAAAAGCCGGAGACGCTCTAACACAGCTAAAGAATAATCAGGATGCAAATACTCTCACAGTTGCCAGTGTTCTTGATGAAAAAATCAGCACATTGCAAGCCGAGCTTAATGCCATTGGCGATCAATCTGCCAAGGATGCCACAGAAACAACCACAGCAGTTTCAAACTCAGCAGTGGACGCAATCATGGATGTGCATGAGCAAACCGAAACTCAAGAATCAGGAGTTGCGCTTAATCGATCATTTAAAAATGAATACACAGATCTACGCGAACGCCAAACATTTGACACAGGTCGTGTGCAAACAATTAGTGCAATTATAAATGAAAATGCAATAGAAGGTATTTTGTCAGGCGACGATATCCTTAGACTCCAGTTTGAAATAGATCAAGCTACCGATGATGTTGCCGAAGCTATGAATTCATTTGCGGCCGGTGCCTATCGTGGTGCCTTTGACATGTTGCGCGATGCAGACACAACTCTTCTTGGTATCGAAGCAAGACTGGCATCAATCGAAGAGCAGGTGATGACAGTGCTTAATTTACAAGAGGATGTAGAAGAAAAAGTGGAAGAAGTGGTAGAGGAGGTAGAAATTGTAGAAGAGAATCAGGAAAACGAAAGTTCAGATCCACAAATTACACAATAAACTTGTTTTTCTATCTAGGAGTCATCAATCAAAGATGGTGGCTCTTGATAGGAACGCATTTAAGCGTTTCTTCATCTAAGGTTCAACCCGGTGTATTTTCCGAAAGGTCGAGGCCGCATGGCCGAAAATACGCCATTACTCATAATAATAGAAAGGATAGAATTGATTATGCACGATGCATTTCAACTCCGAAACCGAATCTTTGCAGTGGTAACTATTGCTGCAATGGTTCTTGGTTCTTTGAGTGCGGTCCTTGCTCCAAGCACAGTTAGTGCTGCAACAGCAGGTGACCTTATAAAGAGTGAGTCTCTCTCAACCGTTTACTACTACGCACCAGACGGTATGCGTTACACATTCCCTAACGAGAAGACTTACTTCACATGGTATTCAGATTTCAGTGGTGTCGAGACAATCTCAGACAGCGCTCTAGCTGATATCGCTCTTGGCGGAAACATTGTTTACCGACCAGGTTCATACTGGGTTAAGATTACATCTAACCCTAAAGTTTACGCAGTTTCAACAGACGGATCAATCCTATGGATTGAAGACGCTGCTACTGCAGAAGCACTAGCAGGAAGCGATTGGGCAACACAAATTCATGATGTTGCCGATGTTTTCTGGTCAGATTATTCAGAAGGAGTATCTCTAACATCAGCAACCGCATACGACGGAATGATGTACAAAGATGGCTCTGACTATTACCTTGCATGGGGTGGCGAAAAGCTTATGGTTTCATCAGCTGGACGTACTGCAAACAAAATGCAAACAGCTATGTTCCTTAACGGAACTGGCATTGATGACTCAGCTTTGACAGCAGGAAGTGATATCACTTCTGAAGTTTCAGAGCTTACAGACTGTTCACAACAGGGTGGTGTTGACGATGTAGTCGCAACAGGAGATGTAACAGTAAAACTTTCATCTTCAAACCCAGCTGGAACTTCAGTTCCAACAAACGCAAACACAGTTGAAGTTTTGAAGTTTGATATCAAAGCAGGATCTGAGGCAACAACAGTTAGCCAGATCGCTGTTAAGATGATTGGACTTTCTTCATCAACCGATGTTTCCAATGTTTATCTTTACGAAGATAACACTCGTTTGACAGAAGCTCGTTCAGTAAACTCTTCAACTCGAAAGGCAACTTTTGGAAGTCTTGGCCTTGCATTGGCAGCAAATGAAACACGAACAATTTCTGTTCGCGTAACAATTTCTGCAAGCGTAGGTGATGAAATCCAATTTGGCTTGTACGAGGATGGAGATGTTGTATCAGCCGGTGATGTAGCAGGCAACTTCCCACTAGACGGAAATACATTCTCAGTTTCTGGAACAACAGTTGGAACTGTAACAATTCTTGATACAGGAACAATTGACAACCCATCTTTGGGCCAGAACGATGCAACAATTGGATCTTTCAAGATCACAACTGCAACTGAAGCTGGAAATGTTCAATCATTAACATTGAAGGTTGATAACGGCGCTGATCATAGTGACTATAAGATGTACACAGGTACAACTTTGGTTGCTACAGGAGAATATATCGGAAGCAAGCTTGTAGTCTTTGATTTTGATGAGGACTACAATATCGCTAAGGGTCAGAGTAAGACTTTTACAGTTACAGCAGATATCGGAGGAGAAGCAGCTGACACTGCTAAGGTTTACATGGACAATGCTATTGATGTTCAAGTAGAAGGTGCAGAATATTTCTACCCAATGGCAGCAACTATCACTGGATATGACGGTGGTACATGTGCTGGCGGAGGATCTGATGAGTGTAACTACTCAACAATCCAAGGTGGAGATGTAACATTTGCTCTATCTGGACCAAGTGCTGGTGATATCCGAACAAACAGTAATGACCAAGTTCTTCTTGAGTTTACATTTACAACTGTTCAGGATATCACTATCAAAGATCTTGATATTATCGTTGGTGCTGAAGATGATGGAAATAATAATCCATTCACTCCAGGCGATGATTCAGGAAATGATAGCGATGGTCTTATTAACACTGGTGCAGAAGGAAACATTTCTGACATCAAGCTTGTTAACGCAGATACAGGAGCAACAATCATGGGTCCATTGGAACTTGATTGTATTACTGTTGTCTGTGGAGCTGACGGAACAAACGATGGTGCACAAACAATTGATTTCACTGATGACTTTGAAATGAGCGCTGGTGAAACATTGAATATCCAAGTTGTTGTTGATGTTGATGACACAATCACAACCGGAACAGCTCTTGGAGCAACTCTAGATATCTCAGGATTTGTAGCTGAGGACACCAATGGTGACACTCTTACAAACGCAACTGATGTTGTGCCATCAGCTGATATTACAGGTTATGCACAAACAGCTCGAAGTGCTTCATTAACAATGTCTTTGGCTTCAACACCAACAGATTTCACAACTATTCATGGAATGACAGATGTGAATGTTGTTGATTTCAACCTTGTTGCTGGAGACTCTGGAGATGTTGAAATTACCAGCATCGCGTTCTCTGCCTATGGAGACGATGATGGTTCTGAAACATCCACAATCGGTGGAGCTTCAGGATATGATGTTAATGATTTCGTAAGTTCATGTTCAATCTACGACATTAACAATGCTCTTCTTGCCGGACCAAAATCACCAGCAAGCAATGGACAGACTATTACATTTAGTTCTGTAAATTGGACACTCGCAGCTGGCGCAACACAAAAAGTACAGCTCTACTGTAACTTTGCAAATCCATCTGATGCTGATAGCGATTACTTCTCATTTGATATCGCTGATGCTTCAGAGGATATTGTTGCCCAAGATGATGGAGGTTCAGATGTTGACCCACTTACCAGCGGAGGCGCAGCTGCTGACGCTCTAAACGGTGGAACAACATTAACAAGTGCTGTTATCGTAACAGTATCTCCAGCTGGATCAATCGCAGTTACTGCCGATTCTGGAACACCAAGCGCAGATTTCTTGTTGTCAAACACAACAGATAGTCATGTAGCTACATACAGAATCACAGCAACAAACGAAGCATTCCAGGTCAGCACCTTCACTGTTTCAGAAGAGCAGGGTGAGGACGACGATGTTAATGTTGACGATGTCACTCCAGGTTCATGTTTAACAACAACATGTAATGACTCTGGTTACGCAAACAACATTTCATTGGTTACAATTGAGTACCCACTTGAAAATGGCACAACTGGATCAAAGACTGCTACAATGAACGGAAATGAAGCCAAGTTTAGCTTGTCAACAGCTCCAATCTATGTAACTACAGATGATCCAGCTACAGTTGAAGTATTTGTTAATGTTCCTGTTATTGACCGAAACGCTGGCGGTTCTTCAACTTCTGGCGAAAAGGTTCGTATGGGATTCTTTATTGATGCAACCAATGATGATAACTTCCGAGCTGTCGGAGTTGGTTCAGGATCAACATTAGATGACGATGATGTAAGTGCTGTTGGAGACGACTTGCATTCAACAGACGGAATTGCAACATTCATTGTTAAGGAAACAACACCAACAATCAGCTTGAGTTCATCAAGCCCATCTGGAACAAAGGTTCCTGGTGACCAAGAAGTTTACCGCTTTAATGTTGCCGCATCTGCAAATGAAGATGTGATTATCCATGACTTTGTATGGAAACTCTCTTCAACAGATAACGAAACAACATTGTGGAATACATGGGATCCAGATGATGGAGTAACAGGAGATGATATCCAGACTTCAGACTTTGACTTGTACAACTTGACAACAACCGGAACAGGAACTGCTCTTGACGATGATGCCGAGTGGACATTCGTAGAAGGCGCAACAACAATCGATCTTGCACAAGATGCAAAGGTTGACTATGTTCAGTTGGAGTTTGATACAGACGCAGAGGCACTTGTAGTTCCAGCCGGAACCACATACACATTTGCTTTGTACTTTGACTCAGTGGGAGCTTCTTCAACAAACCATGACACTATTCAGTTCTCCCTTGTTGGAGCAACCGAGTTCTCAACATGGGTAAATCCAACAGTTACAATCGATGACCCAGCTATAACAATTGCAGATACCACACTTATCTTAAGTGCTGTAACTGGAATTACAGAAGGTGATCAGCTATGTCTTGCAGGTGCTAACACAACATGTGACGCAACTGAGGAAATCGTACTTGTTACAAGCGTAGACACACTAACCGTTACCTTGGTTCGTGGTTACCTTGGACGAAATATGACATTGCCAGTAACTACACAAAACATTCTTCGCCGACCTGATTCATTCTATTGGGAAGACGATGGAGTAGCTGGACTTACAGCTGCTCAGCAAGGATGGGGCGCATACCTAGTTGATAGCTTGCCTATCTCTGGTGGTGCAATCCAATTCTAATCTCGATTAGAAATCCTCAAATCTTGAGCAATCAAGTACCAAAACCCCGCTTCGGCGGGGTTTTGGTTTTGCGCAAATGGGGTCAGGTCTTTACTCGGAACACCTTTTATCAATTTGGGTGTTCCGAGTAAAGACCTGACCCCAACTTGGTTGCCATATCTTCTATAATCCGATAAAATATAGGCATAAATCACATATCTACTTATGAAAAAACTCCCACTTATTTTGGCAGCAATTGTGATAATTGTTGCTGGAGGATATTGGCTCTTTCAATCTACAAATCCGTACTATGGTCTTGTAACGCACATGGAGGTGCAATCAGACCCGGAGACTGTTACCACTTTACAACAACAGCTTGCACAATCTCTTTCATCAATTACTGCATCAAAAAAAGCTGATGAGCGTCCTGACCTTAATCTTTATGAGATTGCTGGAACTGACGCGTATTATCTTGGCGATTTGGTACAGGCTCGGGAAATTTATGAGGAATACTTTACTTACAATTCAATCAATCCAGCTGCTTGGAATACCTATGGAAACATTGTTTACATGATGGAAGATTGGGATAAAGCAGAAGAAGCATTTCGCACTGCGCTTGAACTTTCCCCAATGGAGGAGTTTTACCGGGATGTAATAAAGGTGATAGAGCGAGATGAAACACGCGGCTTAGAAGTTGAAGATCTTTTACTTGATTATATTGATACAATCGGACAAACTCAGTGGGTGATGGTGCAATTGGGAGAATATTATGCAGATCATGGTCAGTGTCAGAAGTCATTGGATCATTATAATGTTGCTCTTACTCTTGCTAAGAATGAAAGCGGACCAGTGGAGTCAATTGAACAAGATATGCAAGTGGTAGAAGACACTTGTATTGAAGAATAGTGTGAATAGGAGGAAACAAACAATTAAAACAATAATTTCCGCAGGATTGCTTTTATGTATGCTTCCTGCGGTTGTTTTTGCTCGGACGCCAAATGATACTGAGTATGACGAGCAATGGTATTTGGATATGATTGATGCTCCAGAGGCATGGGACATCAAAACAGGTGATGGTTCGGTTGTGATTGCTGTATTGGACACTGGCGTTGATCTTGATCATCCAGATCTTATGGACAATATTTGGGTAAATACAGGTGAGATTGCTGATAATAACATCGATGACGATGATAATGGATTTGTGGACGATGTTTATGGTTGGGATTTTATTGATAGTGACAATGATCCCACTCCAGACACATCGCGTGGGTCAGACCCTGACGCTGTATCACATGGCACAGTTATTTCAGGATTGATTGCTGCTGTTGGAAATAATCACGAAGGTCTAACTGGTGTTGTTTGGGATGCGCGCATTATGGCAGTGCGGATGTTGGATAAAACCGGATCAGGCAATTCAATGGACGCTCGAGAGGCGATTAATTATGCAGTGGAAAATGGTGCTGATGTTATTAATCTGAGTTTTTCAGGAAGCACTGATGATCCAGCTTTGCGCAAAGCTGTGATGAATGCCTTTAATCACGGAGTAGTTGTAGTTGCTGCGCTTGGTAATGAAGGAGTGAATATCAATAATAATCCAGTTTATCCTGCCTGCTACAATGATGGTGATGAGGATTGGGTGATTGGTGTTGCAGCCTCAGACGCGTCAGATCAACATTCTTTGTTTTCAAATTACGGCAGTTCTTGTGCAGATTTATCAGCGCCAGGGGAAGATATGTATGGATTGTTTTATTATGAACCATCAGCAGGGTATAGCACTTTATATGGTGATCACTGGTCTGGAACCTCAGTGGCCTCGCCGGTTGTGGCTGGCTCAGCTGCCTTGATTCTGGCCAAATATCCAACATTAAGTCCAACTGATATTCGGAATATATTAAAGCTTTCAGTTGACCCCATGAGTTTAAGTGGTAAATATCGTAACCAATTTGGTGCTGGTCGATTAAATGTTAATCAAGCGATTGTGCTGGCAGCTAGTTATGCATCAGCACAAGCACAACAAGATTTGCAGCCAGTATCAATTCCAGTGGAAGGGTATGCGTCAGGAGATTTGATAAAAAGCAATTCATTTTCCTCGGTTTATTATATTGACTCAGCTGGAAAGCGAAGAGTATTTTTAGACTCAAATGCATATTTTACTTGGTCAAATTCGTTCTCTGATATTAAAGTCATGAACGATGATGAGCTTGCCCAGTTTGATTTGGGAGGAGTTATGTTACCAAAAGCAGGAGTTGCACTGGTAAAAATTCAATCTGACAACAGTGTTTATATGTTAGCCAGCGGAGATGATGACCTTGTTCCGGTTTTGCGAAAAATAAACAGTGAAGAAATCGCTACTGAAATGTTTGGCAGTGATTGGGCAGATTATGTGATTGACATAGAACCAACATTTTTTACAAAGTTTGAACTAGGAGATCGAATCGATCAAGTATTTGAAGTAGATACAAGTCAGATGAAGACACGGCAGATGTTGGCAGAACTCGCAGAGTGACACATGCGGTTCCCCTCCAACTCCCCTTAATCACCTCTACAACTTCTAATCACATTCCCTATGCCTAATCAAGAAAAAAAGATTGCAATTGTTACTGGCGGTGCTGGATTTATCGGATCATTTTTGTGCGCCGAACTTCTAAAGTCAGATTACAAAGTTATTTGTATTGATGATTTTGCTACTGGAAGTGTTAATAATATCGATCCATTTTTAAGAGATGTAAATTTTCAGTTTTTACGTTTGAATATCAACGAACCATTTGATCTGGAAAGATTTACAGAGCTTGAACCATTCAAGATACCTTTTAAGGGCATTCAAGAGATTTATCATTTGGCAGTGCCAACTTCAATAAAAAACTTCAACACACTCAAAGAGAAAACATTGTTAACAAGTTCGGTTGGTACGCGTAACATTTTAGATCTGGCAGTGAAGTACAAAGCAAAAATTTTACTATCCTCAAGTTCTGTTGTTTACGGGCCACGCAAAGATGACATGAAATTTTTAAAAGAGAACGAGATTGGATGCGTTGATCACCTCACTCCACGGGCTTGTTATGATGAAGGTCGTCGTTTTGCGGAAACAATGTTTTACACATATGGCGAAGTTCACAAAATCGATTACAAGATTGCGCGCATTTTTCGAACTTATGGACCACGCATGCCGTTGTTTGATGGACAACAGATCCCTGATTTTGTTTTGCAAGCGCTTAATAATGAAAATGTTGTTATCAATGGCACAGAGGAATTTAAAACATCACTGGTGTATGTCACTGACATTGTTGACGGCATAAGACGCTTGATGGATTATGCCGGCGAAGAACGAGTAATGAACTTTGGCAGTGATCAAGATTTTAAACTAGTTAATGTTGCCCAAAAAATAATTGATTTAACATCCTCGACTTCGCATATTAGTTTTGCTGAGCAACTCGCATTTTTGTCTGAACTTGGTTTGCCGGATATAAGTTTGGCAAAAGAAAAACTTGGCTGGCTCCCGGTCGTTAGACTTGAGGACGGGTTGCAGAAAACTATTGAGTACATTCGGGCAAATAAAATTTTATTGACTGGGGAAGGTGAGCAGATGTAAAGTGCAGATATGAAGATTGTGGCCATTATTCCTGCATATAATGAAGGATCGCGCGTAGCAGAAGCTGTGCGCGATGCTTTGCTTTTTGTGGATGATGCCGTTGTTATTGACGATTGCTCGTCAGATAAAACTAGCGAGCAAGCATTTAAAGCTGGCGCTTTTGTTTTGCGTCATATTATAAATCGAGGGCAAGGGGCAGCGCTGCAAACAGGAACGGATTATGCGCTGGAGAATCTAAATGCAGACATAGTTGTTCATTTTGACGCTGACGGACAAATGCAAGGAAAAGATATTCCTAAAATGATAAAACCGATTCTTGATAATCAAGCTGATGTTGTTTTAGGGTCAAGATTTCTATCTGGAAAATTACAGATGCCATTGTCGCGTAAAATAATTTTAAAACTTGGAATTGTATTTACTTTGATAATTTCAGGAATCAAATTATCAGACACTCACTGTGGATTCCGTGCGCTTTCCCGAAAAGCTGCGCGTGAAATTAAAATTACTCGCGACCGCATGGCACACGCATCGGAAATTCTTGATTTGATCAAAGTAAAAAAAATGCGTTTTGTTGAGTGCGCAGTTGAAATTAAATATTCAAAAGAGTCGCTGGCCAAAGGTCAGTCTTCTTGGGGAGCGTTTATAATTGTAAAAGATTTGTTAAAGAGTAAATTTCTTGACATATGATATTTCAAATTCTGCTTATTGCTTTTGCCGCCTTTGCGTTGGCTATTACTTTCCGCCAATATCGAGCACGCAAAGTTAGTTTGTATTGGTTTATTGTTTGGGCGATTTTGTGGTTAGTAGTGATCGCTGTTGCGCTTTTGCCTCAAGCAACTGATCCAGTCGCGCAATTGGTTGGTGTCCAGCGCGGGGCCGATCTCCTTGTTTACATAGCCATTGTTGTTTTGGCTTATGGATTGTATAAGGTGTTAGTTCGTTTAGAAAAAGTGCAAAAAGAAATTTCTGATGTTGTTCGTCAGGTGGGAATTAATCGAGTAGAAAAACCAAAAGACCATGAATAAACCAAAAGTTGCCATAATATATTTATGTCACAATGATCTTAGGTATGTACCTGAGGTTGTTGAATCTTGGAGTAATCAGACTTATCCACAGGATAGGATTTCGATTATAATGATCCCAAATGGGGCAAAGGACGGAGTGCAGGATTTAATAAAAACAAAGGTTTTACCGCGATCCGGGCAAGATCTTCCAGAAGTCGTGTTAATTGATAATGGTGTTAATCTTGGTTTTTCTGGGGGTAATAATTTGGGAATTAAATGGGCAATTAATCACGGCTGTGATTATGTGTTTTTAAATAATGGTGATTTAAAACTTGATGCTTGTGCTATTAAAGAGCTGGTCAATGTTATGGAGTCAGATATAAATATCGGCTCGGCTCAAGCTTTTGTAAGATTTTGGCAAGAGCCGGAGAAGGTTAATGTGACTGGTGGGATGATGCATGTGGCTGGATTTGGTTACGCGCGAGATAATGGGAAATTATTTTCTCAAGTAAATTATCAAAACAAAGCAGAGATATTTTATGCTTCTGGTGCGGCTGTGATTTATCGAGTTTCCGTATTTAAGAAAGTTGGATTATTAGAAGAAGGTTTTTTCATGTATCACGAAGACCTAGAATTTGGCTTGCGATTGCGTTTTGCCGGATATAAAAATGTTATTGCCACCAAAGCAAATGTTTTTCATGATTATTCGTTTTCGCGAAATCCAAAAAAGTTTCAATGGATGGAAACATATCGGGCAGTGGTATTGTTTTCTTATTTAAAATGGCAAAGTTTTCTTATCCTGTTACCGATTTTAAATTTAATTGAGTGTGGAGTTTGGATTTTAGCTTTCAAAGGCGGATGGATAAAAAGTAAGTTTAAAGCTGATTTAGAATTTTTTAAACCAAGAACATGGAAATTAATGTGGAAGATTCGTCGACGATCAAATCATTTGCGTGTGATTTTAGATAAAGATTGGATGAAATTATTATCAAGTTCAATTGCGGATCAAGAAGTTGATTCATTGGCAACCCGAATCGGTAATCAAGTTATAACATGGATTTGGAAAAGATTATTACCAATAATAAAGTGGTGATATGAAAATCGCACAGGTTACTCCAGTCTATCCACCGCGCATTGGTGGAATCGGAAATGTGGCGCAGGAATATGCGCAGGCTTTGGTGCATGATCATTTCGATGTGACTGTTTTTACCCCACAGTATAAAGCAGATGAAGCCGGCTCAGACAATCAGATACTTAATCGCATCACACCTTTATATCAATGGGGAAATGCTGCGTTTATTCCGCAATTGATTTGGAAATTGCGAAAATTTGATCTTATTCATTTACATTATCCTTTTTACGGTGGAGCAGAAAGCGTGGCGCTGGCTGCTTTGATTTGGAGAAAGCCACTGATTATTACTTATCACATGAAAACGGTTGCCACAGGTTGGCAAGAATGGATATTTCGAATTTATCGATTATTGGCCGAACCAATTATTTTTGCCTTGGCCAAAATGATCTGTGTGAGTTCTTTAGATTATGCAGATTCTGTTAATTTAACATCAAAAAAATTAATTGAACTGCCATTCTCAGTTGATGTAGATAGATTTGTTCCAGGTGATGGGCAAGATATTCGACAGGAGCTTGGAATTGATCATCAGGCAAAGGTTATTATTTTTGTGGGTGGACTTGATGACGCACATTATTTTAAAGGCGTTGATGTGCTAATAGAATCATGTTCCGGGCTGATAACTGATGTTGATTGGCATTTAATAATAATTGGTGATGGAAATAAAAAGAAAGCATATCAAGAATTAGCTGCGAAAAAAAACATCAAAGATAGAACACACTTTGTGGGTCGGGTTGGTCATGACGATCTTCCAAAATATTATCAGGCGTCAGATTTTCACATTTTGCCAGCAATTAATTGCTGTGAAGCGTTTGGACTGGTAACATTGGAAGCAGCTTCGTCAGGACTGCCGTCAATCGTTTCCAACTTGCCTGGCGTTCGCACTCTTGTTTCTTTGGGTGAGACTGGATTTATTATTAAACCAGCCAATGCAAAGGATTTATCTGGGGCAATTACAAAATTATTAGTAGACGATAACCTGAGATTTAAATTTGGACGGTCAGCTCGTCTCAGAGTAGAAAATCAATTTGCCAAAACAGCGATTTACAAAAAATTGAAAGAAATCTACCAAAGCGTTAGGATAATTAGATAATATGAAGATTGGAATCATTTCAAATTTATATCCGCCCTACCAGCGTGGCGGCGCTGAGCATGTAGTTGTGCGGACAGTTGAATCGCTCATGGATAAAGGGCAAGATATTTTTGTTATTACTGGAAAGCCCATTAGCCAGCGGGGTACCTTGGAAAAAGACACAGACGCGACAGAAAGAATCTATCGATTTTCTCCTCGTAATTTGTATTTCACATTATATGATTACAAGAATATTTGGCTTGTTCGTTTACTGTGGCATATTATTGATACAATTATTTCTTTTGAAACAACTGAGATTGAAAAGGTTCTTTTTCGTGAAAAGCCTAACGCTGTCATCACCCATAATTTAAAGGGTATAGGATTACGGACATCGCGACTTATTCAATATATGGGTATTCCTCATATCCATGTTATGCATGATCTTCAGCTTATTTATCCTTCAGGACTTTTGATTCATGGCAAGGAACATGAATCAGCCATTTTTAAACCTGCTTATGCTGTTTATCGGTTTTTTACTCGGCGAGCATTTGGAAAACCAGATTGCGTAATTTTTCCATCAAAATTTTTACTGGAAAAATATCAGGAGTTTAAATTTTTAAAAGGAGTAAAATCAATTGTGATACCAAATCCTGCTCCGACTTTTAATGTTGAAATTCGTACTGAAAGAATGCCCGGTTCATTGAGATTATTATTTGTTGGTCAATTGGAAAGACATAAAGGAATAAGGTTGTTAATTAAAGCATTTAAAAAACTTAAATTTGATGCGTTCTTAAACATTGCCGGAGAGGGAACTGAGCGGGCCTATGTTGAGCGAGAAGCAAAAGCGAATAAACCAATCACTGATTTAGGATTTGTTTCCATGGAACAATTAATTGATTGCTTAAAATCAGCTGACGCCCTTATTGTTCCTTCTTTATGCTATGAAAATTCACCAACTGTTATTTACGAAGCATTAAGCGCAGGGGTGCCAGTGATAGCCTCAGATATTGGTGGAGTTGGCGAGTTGATGGATGACGGGAAAAATGGATTCTTATTTGAGCCAGGCAATGCTGATGATTTAGTTAAGAAAATAGTGCTTATGAATGAGCAAAAAGAAGAATTTGGCAAGCGAGCGCAAGAAATTAAAGCAACCATCGATCCTTACAGTTTAGAGTCATATACAGCCAAGCTTTTAGAGTTGATTGGGGAGATCAAAGAGGGTTAGGGCAGGGTTCTGCTATCTTTCAAAAACAAACACTGTCACAGCCCCATCTCCTAGCGCAAACCAATCTATAGATTGGTTTTTTGCGTGTTCGATAATTCGCTCTGAGTCCCACCAATAATTATTGATTGCAAAAAATCCAAGTTTTACTCCGGCTAAGTCCATGGCTTCATTCATAACTTCGGCTGTTGGTTCGTTGTCCGTCATTTCCAGATATAGATTATATAGTTCGCCACCGGTTGGGATTGGATAATAGAAAATATCATCATGATAGTAATGAGCAAAACCAAATGCCTCCAATGCAGCTGATGATGTTGCTTGATTGGCAAGCACGATGTAAGGCGTATCTTTAGCGTAATTTTCAATTGCATAGATTGCGTCAACATCAGCTTGACTGACATTAAATCCAGCGGAGCGAGCATAATTGTCATGTCTAGGATATGCTCCATAGACCAGGGCAGTGGCCATTAAAGAAAGTAGCAAGATAAAACTTAATTGCAGTGCTTGCGGTTTTGTTGTCAGTCGCGCCCAAAGCTCACAAAGGGCAATGCCAACATAAGGGATTAAAAAGATTACAGCCATTGTTAGCAATCGGTCAGCATAGTTTGTTCGTTCGTATTCAATAAGAAATTCAAATTGCAAAGTCAGAGTCAAAATTAAATAGCTGATAAGCGATGCTATGGCAGCATAAAGTCCAACATAGACTCCACGCGGTAGCTTTTCTTTTACAGCAAAGATGATACCAACAATCGAAAGTGCGATGATTATCCAAAGATAATTATCAATTACTAAATATAAGCCATCGAGCCAAGAATTGTATTGATTGCTAAAGAAGCCGGTAAGTTGGAGTTGGTTCCAGGCAAGATTTGTTAGTGAGAATTCAATATTTAAGTTTGATCCAAGTGATTGCCAAACAAAAATTATTGGCAAGGAAACAGTAGCTAGAATTGAAGCGATTAATAAAAGAATTATTTCCGTGGTTTTACTAATACTTATTTGACTAATAAAGACAAGTACAAAAAAGAATCCAGATGGAATGCCTGCTAAAGGATGGGTGATAAGAATTGCTAGGGTTAGCAGACCCAAGAATCCAAGATAAATTTTGTCTTCTATTTTATTAAGTAATAATGGTATTGATAATATTACTAAGCAAGTGGCTAGAATATAAGCAATAGATTGGGGCGTGGTGCTAATAAAAATCCCCAAGGGAAGCAATAGTAATGAAACAAGTAGTAGACGCCAGTTTTGTCCTAGTATTTTGATGCTGGTATAGGCGCTCCAAGGAATTAGTAAGGCTGCCCCAATCGGAACAAGCAAACTATCCATGAGCTTTAGTGGTAGTGCAAAAATTAGCATGCCAATTAGTTCTAGAGCATATTGTCCAATGTAATAGAACGGCTTTGGTGTGATTGTCCCAAATTGGGTAATGTGTTCAACAGTTGCTCGATGGATAAATGGATCAAATCCATATCCAAGTGAATAAATGGTCACAGCCATTGTCAAAGAGCTGGCAAAAATTAAAACCAGAAGAAAAGTTGAGATTTTTGAAACAGTTTTTGTAATCAGTGTAATTGCAGAAATAATTGCAATTAATAAAGGTAGAAGGATTTTTGGGTCAACCACCAGCCATGGTGAGCGAATTGATTGAGTAATTTCAATTGGCCAAAGTGTTGACCACCAAGCAAACAAACAAATAAGAACAGTAGCTATTAATATAACTGCGTACTTTGTGATAGATTCTTTAGACTTCGAACTTGGTTTTCGTGCGACCAAGGTAGCGATTGCCAAAATAATAACAAGTAATATACCCAAGTTTAACTGGGTTACTGATCCAAAATAATAAATTGCACTGCCGCCAAGCATCAGGATTGCCGAGCTGGTTAATAAACCAATTATTAGCTGTTGCGCAGAGTCACCAGTTGGAAAAAATCTTGATCCGAAAAGTCGAGAAATTGCCCAGAGAAATCCAATTCCACAAATTATTCCCAATACCGGATTTGATGTTGCAATTAAGTTAGCCCAGGCAAGGATAAGAAAAGTCATTCCTAGCATGGTTGGTCGTATTGGTGTCATATTCTGGCGAATTTTCGCTTATTACGCTATTATTATAGCATCAAATCTATGCGTGACCCTGAAAAGCTATATCCACATGATTATTTAATGAAACCAATCATTAAACTGATTCCGGATGCTTTTAGACCAAACCATTTTACCATTGCTCGCATGGTAATGACACCGGTGGTTCTTTTACTTCTATTTTTTGAACAATACGATATTGGTGTGCCATTTTTTATCTTTGTCGCTTTTACAGATGCTATTGATGGTTCCTTGGCGCGTTGGCGTCAGCAAATTACAGATTGGGGCACTTTTTATGATCCAGTTGCTGACAAACTGCTTATTGGTTCTGTTATTTTATTAATCCTATTACAACATGTTAATCCGATTCTGGGTTACATGATAGTTTTGATTGAGTGCTTGATGATTATCGGAGGCTGGTATAAGAGACGACAAGGACACAAAGTGCAGGCAAATATTTGGGGAAAAATAAAGATGATATTACAGTTTGCTGGAATCATGATGCTATTAATGGCGCTGTGGTTTGGACTTGATTTGTTTATCCCTATTTCATACGGCACCCTAATTCTTGGGCTGATTTTTGCCATAGTTGCTTTGCTAACTTATAGTTTGTGATATGCGCAGAATAACAGTTTTAAGAAGTTTGGCATTATTGCTCTTTTTTTTCTCTGTTACATTTTTTGCATATTCTCAATCTGAAATGATTTTTAATTCTCCTGATGAGAATGCAAACGCTGTTTTTGCTTTACAGTTTGCTCAAGATCAAACTTTAGCAATTCAATCACAATATCAAGGTATTTCATGGACCAATTTAGTCCATCCAAGGAGCATGATTGTTGTGTCTCGTTTCCCCTCCTTTTTTAAGGAGTGGTTAGCTGTGCCGCTCCGAAGCTCTGCAGAGCGAAGGGCGGGGGTGGTTACAGATAGCATCCAATACATAGTTCCAGTCAGTTTCCTTGGACTATCTGTATTATCTGGTTTATTTGCGTTTATCTTTGGATCTTGGAGTATTTCGCTAGTCACTCCATTGTTGGCTGTTCTGGCAATATTTGCTTGGAAACAAATTTTATATCGATTAACTGAGAATGAAAGATTGTCGGATTTTGGCGCATTGTTGCTCATGATTCATCCAGCTTTTTGGTATTACACAGGCAGAACAATGATGCACAATGTTGGTTTTGTTGCACTTTTGTTACTAGCTTTGTATTTCATTGTTTGTCAGCCAATAAAAGCAAATTGGCAGAAAACTGTTATATTAGATGAGTTTTTGGCAGGGCTGATGCTTGGGTTGGCGATTTCTTTTCGAGCATCAGAAGCTGTTTGGGTCGGAGTTTTAGTTGTGGGATTTTTATTTTGGCAACGAAAAGAGCTTGTTTTAAAGAATGTTTTTGTTTTTCTAATTTCAGCAGTCTTGATTCTATTGCCATTTTTGGCATTGAATAAGGTTTTATACGGTTCAATGCTAGAGACTGGATATACAGTCGCAGATCAGAGTCAGACTGAAGCCCCCCTCCTTCCCAAGGAGGAGTCGGGGGTGGTTGCCTATCAAGACTCAAATATTGATAAATCTTGGCCTGCGCCTTTAAATGTACTATTCCCGTTTGGTATTCATGAGATGAATATTTTGCGCAATGTTTGGCAGTATGGATTTCTGCTATATCCATGGATGAGCATACTTTCAATTCTTGGAATAATTTTTGTGTTCAAGGATAAAGGATGGCGACCTTTGCTTATTATCACTTTTGGTCTTAGCATTTGGCTGGCATTTGTTTATGGAAGCTGGAAATTCACTGACAACCCTGATGCTTCAATTTTGACTTTAGGGAACTCCTATGTGCGTTATTGGCTGCCATTATTTGTTCTTGGTTCATTATTTGCCGGCATTGCCGTTGATAAGATCGGAGCATGGTTAAAAAGAAGGGATTTTCCTTTTGCTGACTTTGGCCCTTGGTTGATTATCTTTTTAGTTTTTCTTTTTTCAGTTCGGTTAGTGATCTGGGGAAATGATGGATTTATTCAAACTCATGATAATCTTGAATCTTTCACTGAAAAAAAGCAGATCGTTTTAGAACAGACACCGCCAGACTGCATAATTATTGTTGACATGGCTGACAAGTATATATTCCCAGATAGATCTGTGATCACTCCATTGCGTGATGAAAATGTCTATCAGGCCATTCCTGAGATACTTGATCAAACATCAATGTTTTACTTCGGAATTACGCTTCCCAAGACAGATATTGAACATTTGCAATCAGTGGTTTTTGCGGAAAACGATATTCAATTCCGTAAGATTGCAACCGTTGGGGATGAGTCTTTGTACGCAATCATTAAAAACTAATTTATATAAATGCGAAATCGTATCATACAATTATTCATCATTTTATCCCCAGTTATAATTTTGATTGTCTTGCTTTGGATTGATTTGTGTCCGTCAGGAATCAAAGAAATTACTTTTGAAATGGGTGATAGTTCACCCTATGTTTTCAATCTCCTACCATCTCAAAGAGTTTCAGAAATCCAATCGTCTGACTCGGGAGATCCATATGTCACGATTATTGATGAACCAACTTACTTTAGCGTGGCGCTTCCTCATACAAGTTTTGACAGGGTTGAAGTTGAGCTTGTGTTTGATCCAAAGGATCAGCCAGTGGTTGAACTTGGAGGACTGGCAGATATATATTCTGAAAGCTATCAGCTTGAGCCATTATTCAATTCTGAGCTTGAACAACAAAGTTGGTCAGAGGTTTCAGACGGTCAAACTCGACTCCTGCAACATGAACACAATTTTGATTCAGTCCAAGAATTTCTTGAGAATCTTCCAGATCAAAGCCAGATTGCAACTTATCATTATGATTTTGAAGAGCCGTATCGAATAAGTAATTATCAGTTATCAAAAACAGTTAAAACAATCGGTGTTTCTTTGCGTGGTTATCATAAGTATCTGACCTATCTAAAAAACGAGCCTTTTTACCTCGCAGTTGATTATATGGACATGAATCGGACAACTGGGGCAGATGATGCTGTTATTCGGGTTAGAAATGAAGAAGATGAGGTAATGTTTGAATATTTTATCAAAGACGATGGCGACACGATTGAAGATCAAATAAGTTCAGATGGCACTGCCATAATCGGTCAATCAAATTGGCCAGAGGGGGTTTATTCAGTCGAGCTTTCCGGAACTAGTGATATTTTCTGGCGTTCACTGGAAACAACTCAACAATACATGACATTTGTTGGCAAGATTTACATCGCTGATGATATTGGATATTTATCAAATCCACGAGCCACAGAGTTTTATACTGATGCCAAACATTTAGCGTTTGAAACAACCCATGCTGATTCTGTGCAAACAGTTCGAGTTGACGGTGATATGATTGGCATTGCCCAAAGTCATGAAAAATATACTTATACAGTTGAAAACGCCGGAGTTGTTTATGGTTACTCCTCAGTTGGTGACTTGAAAATTAGTGGAGACGGAAAGTTTGCTTTTGCACAAAGTATGTTTTTTAATCCAGATCCAGTTGAGTTAAATGTATATTCTGACATTAATTCATTGGGAGTTGATTATATTCTCACTAGTTATAACCTCAATAATCAAGCAGGAGATTGGCTAGCTTCATTAGGAAGTTTCGATCTTGGTTCATTGGCTGTGATCGATGATACTGTTAAGTTCACTCTTTCGACTCCCGGGTTGTCCGAATTTGGTGGGGAAGTTGATGTTCATTCAATCACAGTTAGGTTCCTCAAAGATTCAATGACCTGGCGCGAGATTTTGTCTGGGTTAAGAGATTTATTACCGTTTGGATTATGAAAGATGTAATTGCTAAAACAGGATTTTTAGTGAGCGTAATTAGTTATGGGTTCTTTTTGTTGTGCGAGTATCTTAGGCCTGGGTTTGTTAGTTATGTATTTTCAGTTCATTTGATTTTAATTCCAGCCATTGTTTTTGGGATTTGGTGGGCGCAGGTTGCCATAGAGCGAAAGGGTAGATCTTTGATGTGGATTGTTTTTAAGATTTTTGTCGGACTATTGCTCATGATCATTCTCTGGCGCGAAGGAACAACATTTGGAGATTTCAGAATTTTTATTTCCTTGATCGGACTTGCGCTGCCGTTTGTCTTATTAAAAGCCGATAATTAGCGCACCCCTCCTTCCCAAGGAGGGGGTAGGGGTGGTTGCCTATTATATGAAAGTTTTTAATCAGAGAATTCAAAAAAGTAAACGAAGCCAATTAAGGTCTGATTGTTCAAAAGCAGAGCAGATTCTCTGGAGATATTTGAGCAGATCACAATTAGGAGTAAAGTTCCGTCGGCAACATGGTATAGGAGTATATATAGCCGATTTTTATTGCCCTGAGAAGAAATTGGTTATCGAAGTGGATGGTGATTCGCACTATCAAGAGAGTGGAAAATTGCATGACCGAATAAGAGATAATTTTTTTGTGGAACAAGGCTTAATAATACTTCGCTTCATTAATAATTAGATATATGAAGATTTGGAATCAGTTTTGAATAAAGTCAAAAAAGCGCTACAATAAGTGGGCAACCCCCTCTACCTCCCCCTTGGGAAGGGGGAGTGTGAACTCGGATCCATTAACCTTAATATAATCATATGAATGATTGTCTATTTTGTAAAATTATCAAAGGTGAGATTCCTTGTCATAAGGTTTATGAGGATAATTTGACTTTTGCTTTTTTGGACATTGGACCAGTTAGCAAAGGACATACTTTGATAGTGCCAAAGCAACATGCAGATATAATGCAAGCAGGATCGCTTGATGACGCGCTAGCAATCATGACCACGACTTATCAGATCGCTCCAGCAATTCTAAAGGCGCTGGGAGCTACAGGCTATAATTTAGGAATGAACCACGGAGAAGATGCCGGGCAGGATGTGTTTCATACTCATCTTCATTTCATGCCTCGTTATGAAGGTGACGCCCGGACTTTTATTAAACAAAAACCATCTCAAGAAGAGTTGGCGCAAGTGGCTCAATTAATTCGCCAAGAACTTTAAAATATGTCATTAGAAAGATGGAAGAAAGTTTCGCAAGAGACTGTGGCGCAAAGTAAATGGTCAAGTTACGAACACGCTGTGTTTGATCTACAAAATGGCAATCAAGCAGATTATTATTTTTTGAAAGTTCCAGACTCAGTGGTGATTATTGGTATTGATGAAGAGGGCAGTATGCCCATGGTTAAGCAATATCGATGTTTGAGTGATGAGTTTACCCTTGAGTTTCCCAACGGTGGAGTTGGTGAAGGGCAAACTTTAGAGCAGGCAGCTGCAGAAGAATTTGCTCAGGAAGCACAAATGAAAGCAAGCACCATGGAGAAGATTGGATTTTTCCATCCTAGCAATGGTAGGGTGCAGGAAACTGTTTGGGTGTTTGTGGCCTATGGATTAGCCACAACATTTGCTCGTAAAGATCCAACCGAAGAGTTTGAACAACTTTCTTGTACAGCTGAGATGTTTGAAGATATGGTGGCTGGAGGAGAAATAACCGATGGATCAATGTTAGCCGGCTGGCAATTGGCAAAACCTCGAGTTTTGGAGATTATTGAGCAAGGATTGCATCTCAAGTAAAAAGAATGTAAAGTAAAAGGTACTATGAAAGTATTAGTCACAGGAGGGTGTGGATTTATTGGATCGCACTTTATTCGTGTGATCTTTGCTGAACGGCCTGATTGGCAAGTTATCAATTTGGATGCCCTTACCTATGCTGGTAATCTAGCAAATACCTTGGATATCCAGACTCATCCTCGATACCGGTTTGTCTACGGTTCAATCACAGACAAAGATTTGGTAAATACTTTAGTTTCAGAGGTTGATGCTGTTATAAACTTTGCGGCAGAAACTCATGTTGATCGATCGCTCATGGATAATGAGCCTTTTATTTTAACCAACATTTTAGGAGTACAAAGACTAATTGATGCTTGTGTAAGACACGGCAAGCGTTTTCATCATGTTAGTACTGACGAAGTTTTTGGTTCGCTTGGTCCAGATGATCCAAAGTTCCATGAAGCTACTCCCTACGATCCTCGTAATCCATATAGTGCCACCAAAGCCGCTTCAGATCATCTTGTGCGCGCCGCAGTTCATTCTCATGCTTTGCGCGGAACAATCTCAAACTGCACCAATAACTATGGTCCCTATTTATATCCTGAGAAGTTTTTGGCCATTGCTATTACTAACCTCATGGAAAACCGTCCAATCAGTGTGCAGGGTGATGGTCGACAAATCCGTGACTGGATTACTGCCCGTGATCATGCGCTTGGTATATTGGCTATTATTGAACGAGGTCAAATTGGTCACACATACATGATGGGCGGAGACGCTGAACTTAGCATTGCCCAAACTGCCAGGGCAGTTATCAAAGCTATGGGCGCGCACGAAGAAATGCTAAAGTTTACCCAAGATCGACCAGGGCAGGACCGTCGTTATGCAATCAATTATTCTAAAATAAGCACAGAGCTTAACTGGAAGCCGCAAGTTACTTTTGAACAAGGTCTTGAGCAAATGATCCGTTGGTATCAGGAAAATGAGTCATGGTGGAAGCCAATCAAACAAAGCTCAGGCTACCGAAAATGGTACGAAGAAAATGTTGGTAGATTGACTTGATAATAAACTGTCTCAAACCCGGTTCCCCTCCTTTTTAAGGAGGGGTTAGGGGAGGTTATTTTATAAAGTGGAAGCTATATTAACCCCCTCCTACTCCCCCTTACTAAGGGGGAGAGACCGAGTCTCGATTTTCCCTCCTTTCTTAATCTATTTCCCCCCATGAAAACAATAAAAACCACAATTCCAGATTTAATAATCATTGAGCCAGAAGTTCATGGTGATGATCGGGGTTTTTTCTTTGAGTCTTATAACAAGGATAAGTTTGATGCGTTGGGATTGAATACAATCTTTGTTCAAGACAATCATTCCAAATCAGCTAAAGGTGTTCTTCGTGGTCTTCACTTTCAACAAGATCCAAAGCCAATGGCCAAACTTGTTCGCTGTACTTGCGGACGACTTTGGGATGTGGCTGTAGATTTGCGAGCTGGTTCACCTACTTACAAACAATGGTTTGGACTTGAGCTTTCTGAAGAAAACAAAAAAATGATTTTTGTGCCAGAAGGTTTTGCTCATGGCTTTTATGCATTTACTGATTGCGAACTTCAATACAAAGTTTCCAATACTTTTAACTCAGATCTCGATGCCGGCATTGCTTGGAATGATCCGGAAATAAATATTAAGTGGCCCCTCGATGGCGATCCAATTTTATCAACCCGCGACTCACAGGCCATGACCTTGGCGGAGTTTTTGAAAAAAAGGTTCTAAATGGTCACTAACCTTTACCACTTTTATGAAAACAATGATCACAGGTTCACAAGGAATGCTTGGCCAATACTTGGTTGAGGTTTTTGAATCTGCTGGTCATAAGGTTATTTCAGCTACTCGAAAAGATCTTGATATCACAGACATAGAATCAGTTTTGAGCTTTGTTCAAGACAAGAAACCAGAGGTGATTATCAATGCCGCTGCTTACAATCTTGTCGATAAAGTTGAAGAGCCAGAGATCTTTGAGTTGGCCATGAAGATCAATGCCAAAGGACCAGAGAATCTTGCCAAGGCCGCTCAGATTGTCCACGCTAGGTTTGTGCATTTTAGTACTGACTATGTTTTTGATGGGGAAAAAGGGGATTATTATCAAGAGGATGACACTCCAAATCCAATTTCAAAATACGGTGAAACAAAGCTTGAAGGGGAAAGATTGGCTTTGCAAGCTTGTGATAAAACCTTTATTTGTCGAGTTGTTAAACTGTTTGGTAATCAGGCTACAGGGGAGAGTGGCAAAGAAGGCTTTATCGACATCATGCTTCGTTTAAACCGTGATTTGCCAGACTTAAAGATCGCTGACGATGAATATGGTTTACCAACCTACGCTTTGGACGCAGCTCGCGCCGTACTGGAGTTAATGGAAAAAGACTATTGTCCTGGCATCTATCACCTAGTTAACGAAGGTGAGCCTGTCAGTGTTTACGGATTTGCCAAAGAAGTTTTTGAAGCCATGGGAATCACAGAAAACTATCGACCATGCCCAAGAAGTGATTTTCCCCGACTGGCAAAATGTCCACACTACTCGCCACTAGCAAACACAAAGTTCCCAAAACTCCGCCCCCGCACCGAAGCACTAGCAGAGTTCTTATCTAACCACCCCTCCTTCCCAAGGAGGGGTTAGGGGTGGTTGCCTATCACGCGATCCCCGCACCTCGGTCTCCCCTCCTTCCCAAGGAGGGGTGGGGGGGGTGGTTGCCTATCAAGTTCTATAACCTAAACGCACAGAACCCCCGATACTCAGCTGAGCTGTCGGGGGTTCAAGGATTGGGCGACGGTCGAGGCTAGAGGCCTCGGATGTCGTCGCAGGAGTTGTTGCCCGGCGCCTGGTAGACGCCGTTGTTGGCCTGGTAGATGCAGACGCCGCCGTGCGTCCAGACCAGGGGGTCGTTGGACACGGTGATGTCGAGCACCGACCGGTCGTTGCGGGTGAAGGCGCAGAGCCAGTCTCCTTCGCCGGCCCGGTCGTCGATGTAGGCGACGAACCAGGTGTTGGCGGGGGTGGCCTCGCCGTTGTACCAGTACTGCCAGGCGAAGTCCAGCACCCGGCCGTTGTGGTCGCGGCACTGGAAGGACATCTCCTCACCCATCCAGGGGAAGGACAGGGCGCCAGCGTTCACCCAGAGCTCCGTCGGGTAGCTGGCGATGGGGCCGACGATCTCGTCGGAGTCGTAGCCGTCGACCAGGCCATCGCTGTCCATGTCGTCGGACGACATGGACGGGACGTAGGTCTCCTCGCCGTTCTGGTTTCCGGACAGATCCGTGCAGGCCGAGGCCAGCAGGATGGTGATCAGACACATCAGGTTGCGCATGGCGCCTCCTTGGCGGGGTCTCCGCCTTTGGGGGTGATGCCCGCTCCGCCCCGCAAAGGGGATTGAGGGACGGGCACGGGCCGGTTTCGGGAATCGGAACTCGGCTTGTATAATATCTTCACGATTTTGTGCAGATATTGTAAAAGCCGAGTTTTTTCCTTTTTGGCTCAGGCTCCCCTCCTTTCCCAAGGAGGAATTGCGATAGTCCTCCGTAGCCTTGTGCGAAGGAGGAGGGGTGGTTGTTGAGGCTTCCGCTTCTTTGATAATGAACGCTGAACCTTAGCCCATTTTGCCAGATTTGTCAATAGATGATGTGCAAAAGACCCCCTTACTAAGGGGGAGAGACCGAGTCTCGATTCCCCTCCTTCCCAAGGAGGGGTGTGGGGTGGTTGCCTATCAAAACCTCAAAAACCAGCCAAAAATGGCTGGTTTTAGTGCATTTTACAACCCAACCCCTTGACAAAACCCCTATTTTGTGATATCCTGCTCTGTTGACATGTTGGTTCAATCCCGACTGTCACACCTTCAAAAAACGGCCGAAAGGCCTTCCACCCCCCGGCTCGAAAGGGCCAAAATCGGAGAAAGAAAATGCGGTATTTCCTGATCACCATGATCGCAGCCCTCGTCGGCTGCACCGACCTGTCCCAGCCCCGCGACCGCGACGACGTCGACACCGGCTACGTCGCCGACGACGGCGATCGTGACCTCAACCCCGGCGACGGGGAAGAGGACGCGGACACCGACGCCGATGCCGACAGCGACACCGACGCGGATGCCGACGCGGACGCCGATGCGGACGCGGACGCCGACGCCGATGCGGATGCGGACGCGGACGCCGATGCCGACGCCGATGCCGACGCCGATGCCGACGCCGATGCCGACGCCGACACTTGGTACCTCGGGTACTGGGGTGTCCAGTCGCATGACGCGATGTCCCTCTGGGTCATCGCCTACGACGCCGGTGACAACGCTGTCTGCTCCTCCTGGGGCAACGGCAACGCCGTCGGCACCGCGACCAACGCGGCGTGGGTCGAGGGCGAGTTCGACTGCGACAGCGAGTTCTACTCGCTGAAGCTCAACGTCGAGCGGGTGGACGACGGTGCGTACTCGTACGCCTCGTCGAACCTGGACGGGACCAGTTGCGGGCTGGCCGGTCAGTTCTACTTCTCGGACGAGACCATCGACACCACCACCGACGGCCTGTCCGGCGTCCAGTCGCTCGGCTGGAGCACCGGCACCTCCGCCACCACCCCCGAGGAGGGCTGCGACGCCTGGTACTACTTCATGTAGACGGCGGCCTCTCTCAACCCCCTTCCGTCACCCCCAAGACTTCGGTCATGGGGGTGTTCGCTTTTGACGGCTTTTTATATATTTGTATTCCATATGCCGTCATTCCGAGCGACCGAGCGTTTACGCGAGGAGTCGAGGAGTGCATTTCCCATCTCTCGACTTCTTTTTCCCCATCTCGAGGAGCAGAGCGACGAGAGATCTTCTCGAGAAGACTTCTCTCTTCGTTCGAAGTGGGGAATGAGTCTTGTCCTATCTCGACTTCTATTTCCCATCCCGAGGAGCAGAGCGACGATAGATTTCATCGAGAAGACTTCTCTCTTCGTTCGAAGTGGGGAATAAGTCTCTCCATCTCGACGCCTAGCCCAACTTCGTATCAAACTTCGATGGGCCCTTCGTAACTTTAGTGAAGAAGGGGAGAGATCTTTTCGAATTTGATCGAACTGAGAAGTGGGGGGTTGGCCTCCTCGACAATCACCCTTTTTCCAAGTAAACTAAACTTACTATGCATGTATATGTGCACATTATTGCCTGGAATGAGCGAGATTATTTGCCTGCTCTTTTGGATTCTTTGGCTCAACAAACTTACAAAAACTTTACTATTCGGCTGTTGGATAATGGTAGTACTGATGAGACCTATGATTATATTTCCCATCATTGTCCAAAGAATTTGATAGTTCGCAATAAGCGCAATCTTGGCTTTGCCGAGGGTCACAATCAGTTGATTCGATTTACTCTGGATCGTGCGCCAGAGGGTGAGCAGGCGGCGATTTTGTTGGCAAACGCTGATATGTTGGTTGAGCCAAAGGCGATTGAGAATATGGTCAAAGCTCTTGGTAAAAATATCGGAGCTGTCCAGCCAAAGATCTACCGGGCGTTTGGCGAGAATGTGGGAGATGAGTATTTGGAGGAGACGGTTAAGTCAGATGTGATTGATACCACCGGGTTGGTTGTTTCCAAGTCTTGGCGGATGGAGGATCGAGGAGCAGGAGATATGGATACAGGCCAGTTTGATATACGCACAGATTTATTTGGTCCTGGGGGCGCAATGTTTTTGATCCCACTTGAAGTCGTGGCTGATGTAATGATTGGCAACGATTTTTTTGATAGTGATTTTTTTGCTTATCGTGAGGATTGTGATTTGGCCTGGAGATTGCAAAAGCGAGGCTGGAAAACAGTGTTTGTGCCAGGCGCGATTGCTTATCATTACCGCGGAATGTATGGGGCGCAAACTCAGTCTTGGTGGAAACGATTGAAAAATCGTCAGGCGCAAAATCCATTTTTCGCTGCTTACTCAACCCGCAATCAGCTTTTGGTTTTACTCAAGAATCTGACTGTTGGCGATGCAATTTTGTCATTACCATGGATTTTTTTTCATGAGTTTGTTCGCGCAATCTATGGATTTTTATTTGAAAAACAAACTCGCAAGCGCTTGTTGGAGATAGTTTGGCTTTTGCCAAAAATGTTAAAGAAGCGTAAATTCATTCTCAAGCATCAAATAAAACCAGAAAAAGAAATTCGTGCCTATGTCAGATAAGGCCCAACAACTGGACTTGTCGATTATCATTGTCCATACATTTGAAAAGTATCTTATTCGCCAAACGCTTGATAGTATTCGACGAGCTGCACCAAAGCTTGGTTTTGAAATTATTGTGGTTGATAACAATCCAGGGGCTGGATTTGGAGAAATGGCGCGCGCTGAGTTTCCACAGGTTCGTCATATTCCGCTGGAGCGTAATGTTGGATTTGGCTCAGCTATGAATAGGGGGATAGATGTGGCGCGTGGGCGTTATGTACTGATTTTTAATCCAGATATTGTGATCCAGCCAGAGTCGTTGGAAACAATGCTGGAGTTTATGGACGCAAATCCAGAGGTGGGAATGTGTGGTCCGCAATTGCGTAATCCAGACGGAAGTTTGCAGTATTCATGTTATCGGTCTCCAACTTTAATGGTGCCAGCATATCGTCGAACATTTTTAGGAAAGTTTGGAGTTGGTAAGCAAGCGATTGAGGATTATTTGATGATGGATCAAAGCCATGATCAACAGATGGAGGTTGATTCACTAATTGGCGCGGCCTTGTTTACGCGCAAAACTGCCTTGGATGAAGTCGGCAGTTTTGATGAGCGATTTTTCATGTATTACGAAGATAATGATTTGTGTCGCCGATTTTGGGAACACGGACACAAAGTTGTGTATTATCCAAATGCACACATGATTCACTACCACCGCCGAGCTAGCGCTGACGGCGGGCTTTTGCAACAAATGTTCAATAAATTTACTTGGATTCAGATAAATAGTGCCATAAAGTTTTTTTATAAATACCGCAGCAAAGAATCTCCGCGAAAATAGAAACCCAATAAAATCAAGCTAAAGTGCTTCGAGACTTAGACATTTTGTCTAAGTCTCTATGTCTAAGTCAAATTGACTAAGACACTTGATTGGATATGCACAACTTATATTGACTTTAGAATGTATTTTTGGTGCAATAGATAAGCAAACACACTCCCAAGCTGATAAAACAGCTGGGGTTATTTTATTCTTAACAAATTAATTATGCGTCGCGAAAATTTAGTTAATGATGGTTTTTACCATATATATAATAGAAGCGTTGATAAGCAGCCACTGTTTAAAAGTGATTATGATCGAAAATTTTTCTTGTATAACCTTAAGAGGTTTAATAAAAGTAAACAATTAGTCGATATTGTTTGTTATTGTTTGATGGATAACCATTTTCATTTGTTATTAAGGCAGAAAATTGACGGAGGAATATCTAAGTTTATGCAAAAAATTGGGATAAGCTCGACTGTCAGATATAACGATATAAGTCGAAGAACTGGGTGTATATTCGAAGGACCTTATAAGGTTAAGGAAATTGATAATGATGGATATTTATTGCATATATCACGATATATCCATTTGAATCCATTAAAATACTTATTTCCAGATTGGAAGGTGAAGGGTGTCGATAATGTGCAAGAAGCCATTAAATATTTACAGAATTATCAATGGTCTAGTTATCCAAGATTATTTAGTAAATGTAATAATGTCTGTAATAGCCAATCAATCTATGATGAATTTGACTGTAGTGAAGAGTATGACAAGTTTTTAATCGATTGGATAAAATATGGTTGTCCTATGAATATTGATTTTGGATTGAAGATCTAGTCTATTGAAATATAGCTGAAAAGGATTATACAAAATAAAAAAAAATCAATAAAATCAAGCTAAAGTGCTTCGAGACTTAGACAAAATGTCTAAGTCTCTGTGTCTAAGTCTAACTGACTTAGTTTCGCGAAACTGCTATAATGTTTTCATGAATCGAGGATTAAATTTTTTGGAAACACCAGATGCTTTGTCTGGGCCTGAGGTCAGCGAAATTGAACCTTTGGTTTCCTATGAACCGCCCAGGCTACCATCTCGCAGAAAAAAAGTTGGAGTGGCGACTGTGTTGGGAATTATTATTGTTTTAGTTTTGATCGCGCTTTTATTTATTGGACGATTTGTCGCCTCAGCTCTTGACGCCAAGTCTGCGCTGGAAAGTGCCCAGGAACATGCATTGGCATTTGAATTTGATGAGGCTCAAATTGATGTTTGGCAAGCGCAGATGGACCTTCATACAGCTCAAACATGTCTTTGGATTGCTAAGCCACTGACTGTTTTACCGTGGGTTGGCGATCAAGTTCATGCCTTGGTTGTGTTAGTAGATACAGGCGTTGCCTTGGTTAATGTTATTGATGATGCGCTTTTAATTGCATCTGATGTTTATAGTTCGCTTGAAAAAATACAGGAAACGCTTGATGAAATTCCTGGCCTGGAAAAGTCATATACATTTAACACATTGCCAGCTCAGGTACGGGTCGAGATGTTGCAAACACTCCAATCCATTGCACCAGATTTGGCACAGGCGAAAATTCAGGTAACACTTGCTCAGGAAGAATTAAACCAGCTTAAGGATGAACAATTAATTGGTTCAATGCAAACAGTGGTTGATCAACTGCAAGAAATTTTGCCAAGTATTTATGCGGCGGTTGAGCTTATTACTCCGTTTGCTCAGTCAATCGATGAGTTAGCAGGGGTTGGTAGTGACAGACAGTGGCTATTGTTGTTTTTAAACAACACCGAAATGCGTCCGGGAGGTGGTTTTATGGGAGTCTATGGACTTCTTCAGATTCGTGATGGTGAAATATTGGATATTTCAACTGATAATACATATTCAATCGATGAATTAGTTGAAAGCGATGCATATAATGTTGTGCCACCACAAGCAATTTCAGATTATTTAGGCTTGGATACCTGGTACTTTAGGGATGCAAATTGGGCGCCTGATTTTGCAGAATCTTCAAAAACATCAGTTCAACTTCTTCGACAGGAGTATGCTTTTGCCGGTCTGCCAGTTCCAGAGATACACGGCGTGATTGGCTTGACCCCAACAGTAATTGAAAATCTTTTGAATATAGTTGGCGATATCACGGTTGATGGTACTACATTTACCAGTGAAAACTTCACTGAGACTTTGGAGTATGAAGTTGAATATGGATTTGTTGAGTCAGGAGTTGCCTGGGAGGATCGAAAAGAAATCATTAATGATTTAATGGATGAGATAATGGCGCGATTGATGAATACACAAATTGCCCAATTGCCGGCGCTTATAAATGTTTTCTCATCAATGTTTACCCAAAAGCAGATGGCGCTTTATAGCTTTGATGCTCAGACTCAGGTTGTTTTTGAAGACGCTGGCTGGGCGTCGATTATGGACATTTCTGACTCTGATGATTATTTAATGGTAGTGGACGCAAATATGGGTGCATTGAAAACTGATCATGCCATGTCAAAGGAAATCGAATATGCTATTGAAAAAGTCGATGATCATTATGAGGCCTATGTTGATATCACTTATCATCATAACGGAGATTTTAATTGGCGTACGACCAGATATCAAAGTTATACAAGCGTTATAGCCCCACTTGGAAGCCAACTTATTTCTACAAATGGTGCTGATGCATCTTCTGCTAAAGAGTCTGACATGCAAAGATTTGGGGCTTATATTGTGATTGAACCAGGAGAAAACAAAACTCTATCATTTCATTATCGACTACCAGATAGTGTTGATCAGGCGATTGCTAAGAATTCATATGATTTGACTGTTTTTAAGCAAATAGGTTCTCAACAGGCCCCGTTGACTTTAGACCTTGATTTTGGTAAAAAATTAAGAGCTGCACAGCCATCGGAGAGCTCAGAAGGGTATGGAGATAATTCATATTACTTGAACACAGATTTAGTTCAGGACTTGGAGTTCTTAGTACAGTTTTAAATAATTGCGCTAGAATGAGTTAGGATAGCAGGAGGTTTATTTCTATGTTCGACAAAAAAATTGGAATTGATCTTGGTACAACCACGGTTCTGGTATACATTCCAAAGCGTGGAATTATTATCAATGAACCATCAGTTGTGGCAGTTTCTAAAAGTGACAGAAAGGTTTTGGCCGTGGGAAAAGAGGCCAAGGACATGCTTGGCCGAACGCCAGATACAATTGTTGCTCAACGCCCGCTTAAAGACGGAGTCATTGCTGACTATAAAACAACAGAAGCAATGCTTCGTTATTTTATTAACAAAGCTTTGGGAGGAATGCGGCTTTTCCGTCCAGAAGTGATGATTGCTGTTCCTGGCGGGATTACTTCAACAGAACGCCGGGCAGTTATTGATGCTGCACTTTCGGCTGGTGCAAAATCTGCCTATATTATCCGTCAGCCAATTGTAGCTGCTATTGGAGCCAATATCCCTATTGGTAGTCCGTCCGGTCACATGGTTGTTGAAATCGGCGGAGGAACAACCGAGGTGGCGGTAATCTCACTTGGTGGAATTGTGACATCAGATTCTGTGCGCATTGGTGGCGTAAAGTTTGATCATGCGCTAATGGACCATATAAGAAAAAAATATAACCTAGCCGTGGGAGAGCGGACCGCTGAAGACATTAAGATTCGCGTTGGTTCTGCACTATATCTTGAAGATAAGCTAGAAATGGAAGTAAAAGGACGGGACATGATTACCGGATTGCCAAAGATTATGATTGTCACCTCTGATGATGTTACCGAGGCGATCCAACCACTTTTGGAAGGGATTTTAGGATCAATTAAAGAAGTGCTTTATAAAACCCCACCAGAGCTTTCGGCTGATGTTATGGATAAGGGAATTGTTATTTCTGGTGGCAGTGCTCAGTTACGAAACTTTGATCGACTCATTGCTGAGGCAACTGGAGTGCCGACATATTTAGCAGAAGAGGCCCAGCTTTGTGTGGCTAAGGGCACAGGAATTGCTTTGGATAATTTGGATGCTTACAAACGCAGTGTGTTTACTGGTTAGTATGATTTTGGGAATCGAAGTAAACGCCTTGGCCCGAACTCAATACACTGGTGTTGAAAATTATGTTTTTGAGTTAATTAGTGAAATGAAAAAACTACCGCTCCGAGATAGCGAGCGGGTGTTTTTATATTCAAGTGAAGTTATTGCAGGTCTTGGTGATTTGCCAACCGGTTGGGAATGGAAGATTTTAAAATTGCCATTGATCAAAAAAGGCTGGACTCATCTGCGTTTGAGCTTTGAACTTTTGGTAAATCCGCCGGATATATTTTTCTCTCCAGCTCATGAAATTCCGCTGGGAGCTTTGCGAACAACAATTGTGAACACCATCCATGACATTGCCTTTGTCCATGTACCAGAGGTGTATACATTTTTTGTTCGCCTCCGTCAGCGGCTAGCAATTTGGTGGGCTGTGCGGGTGGCTGACAAAATTTTATGTGTGTCAGAAACAACCTGTGATGACCTAGTAAGTGTTTATAAAGTTCCGGTAAATCGCATAAGGATTACTCGACTTGGGATGCGAAGAATAGGAATCGAGTCCAATGTCAGGTTACCTCATTATTTGCTAACAATTGGCAGAGTGGAGACAAAGAAAAATATTGAGTTTTTAATTGATGTTTTTGATGCATATTGTGCTTTACACCCAAAGTCTGATCTGATGCTAAAGATTGCTGGTAAGCCAGGCGATGGCGCTGACCGTATTATGGAGCGTATTAAAGGATCAGAATTTAAAGATAGAATTGAGGTTTTAGGTTATGTTGAGGATATGAATGATTTACTTTCTGGCGCCTGGGCTTACACATTTCCATCAAGCTACGAAGGATTTGGTTTACCAGCTTTGGAAGCTATGGATGCTGGTGTGCCAGTGATTGCCTCTGACATTCCAGCTCTACGCGAAGTATGCGCAGACAGTGCCATATTTGCGTCACCAACAGATGCTGATGCTTGGATTGATGCTTTGGAAGCAATGACTGATGATCAGCGCGCTTTGTTGATAAGAAAAGGCTATGAAAGAATTAAGTTTTTTTCATGGGAAAAGACAGCTCAGAAAACTTGGAAAGCAATTAGGGATGTATGCAAGATTTGATAATTGATTTAGTACAACTGGGATTCACGCACAATGAAGCTGTGATTTATGTCACGGCTTTGGAGTTTGGGCCAACTGGTGCAAACGAGATTGGAGTTAAAGCAAATATCAATCGAGCCACAACCTATTCTGTTTTAGAAAGTTTGCGCAAAAAGGGAATGATTACTTTGGTATCATCCGAGGATCAACGACAGTACAGAGCAGAAGCACCAGGGTCAATTTTGACGCTTTTAGAGTTGCAACAAAGGGAACTACAAAAGCGTCAAATGCGGGCAAATGAAGTAATTACTAGACTGCAGGTTTTTTATAATCAAGACAGCGCCAAGCCAAAGATTCGATATTTTGAGCGGGTGACTGGCTTGCGAGCCATGCAGACTGAGTATGAGATGCTTGATGAGGATATGATTCAGATTGTTGGGCTTGATACGCTCAAGAAATTGTATGATCCAGCCAAAGAGCAGGAGCATGCTAGGGAACTCAAAAGGAAAGATAGAAAAGTAAAAACCATTATAGCCACAAAACAAGATGTATCGCATTTGGATCTGCTAAATAATTTTGAATATGTGGTTATTGATCCAGATTTGATTGATATCAAAGGGGAGATGACAGTCTGTGGCGATAGACTTGTCTTATTCTCATACACTCAAGGGATTATCGCTGTCGAAATCCAATCCAAAACAATAGCCGACACTGCCCGAGCAACACTAGAGCTAGCCTGGAATGAAGCAGTGAGGCTGGCGAAAATAGGACAGGAGGAATAAAGATGGGGTCAGGTCTTTACTCGGAACACCCAAATCGATATGAGGTGTTCCGAGTAAAGACCTGACCCCATTTAGAACGCGCAACGCCCCCGACACAGCTGTGTCGGGGGCATAGTAGGTCGAGTCCGCGACTAGGCCGTGGCCTCGGCGAGGATGTCGGCGAGCCGCTCGGCCTCGCAGAACGCCTTGGGCGTCCGACGGGGCGTGGCCTGCAGGATGGAGTCGTGGCCACGAGCCACGACCCACTGCCGGGGGCGCCGATGGATCCAGCTCCCCCCCTTGTTGGCCGGCTGGCGGCCGGGATCTCTGTCCTGGAGGTGGGCACGCAACGCGCGTTCCTCCAGGATCTCCATGTCGAAACCCTTGGCGACATGCTCGGCCATGGCGTCGAGCTCGTCGAGGTCGTCGTCGTTGTCCGCGTCGGCCGGCAGGGTGGCCTCGGTCGGGGCATCGTCTTCGTCGGGCTCGATCGCCTCGCGCTCATCGCAGAAGTCATACCACCACGGGGCTTGCGCCTCGTCGAGGTTGATCTCTTCGAGCGCGAGGCAGTCCTCATCGACTTCGTCGACGAGCGGCTTGCACCGCCGCAGGGGGTCGTACGACTGGGCAACCTCGTCTCCGTCGTCGTACAGGTTGGCCAGGCCGAGCTCGCCGATGTCGGGGCAGGAGGCCCCGACCACGACGCGACCGTTCCGGTCGGATACAAACTGCGTCATCTTCTCTCCTGGGTGTGCGGGTTTTTGGAATGCGTGTTTTTTAGGCACAGCAATCTGGAGGTGATGTAGAGCTCCTAGACTAGCTAGGAACATGTGGGGCAGTGACTTCCGAAGAAATATGCCCCGAGGAACCTCGGGTGTGTACTGGGAGCTAGCCAAGGCCAGGTCCTAGAACTTGAGGTTCCAAATCCTCCTGATAACATTAAATGATTGTCAGAAGAAATCCATCAACCTCCAGGTTGCTGTGTAAAAACACCTTAGATTTGCCATAAACAAATCTAAAGTGTTTTTTAATAATCTCTCTCAAATTTTCAGGTCACTCAGAACTTATGATGATTCGCATCATAAACTCTGCGTGACCCGCGTACAGGCAATCGGAGACTCTGGGGTAGTTGGTCTCAACGATTGTGTCCTGCACGCGGGAAGTGGTCTAGCCCTTGCCGGCCATCTCGGCCATGGTGGCGGTGAGGCCACCTCCCTTGGCCTGCGCCAACTGGCGCCCGGCTGTCGGTCGGAATTCGAGTTCCTGCTCCGAGCCACCGGCCTTGACGGCCAGCGGACCGGCTTGCTTGCGGATGTCCGCCAGCTGCTTCTGGGTCAGGGCACCCAGAGCGACCAGCCGGTCACCGGTCTCGGCGAAGGACATGCGGACGCCCTTCTTCTGACTACCCGCGATGAAGTACATCACGCGGGCTGCCGCGACGAGGTTGGACGAGAGCCGGATCATGCCAGTCTTTTTGTCCAGCTCGTACCGGTAGGGGAAGGTCCCGGAGTCCTTCCAGGTGTCGCCTTCGCGCCACTTGCGGTATATCCCGGACTTGCCCGCCGCCTCGAGTACGGCCTGGCAGGCCATGTCCGTGGGCTGGAGGAAGCGTCGGACATCGTACTTGGCCTTGTAGACCAGTTGGTCCGGCTTGTTCTCGAGCAACCAGCTGAGCTGGGCCTGCTCGGTCTGGGCACGGGCGGCCTTGGCGATCTCCAGGACCTTGGCCATGACGGCCGGATCCTGGTTGGCCATGGTGGCCATGGCGCGCAGGGCGTCGGCCAGGGTCTGCTCGTCCGCGGTCAGGGGGTGCTCTTCGCACTCCTTTCGACCGCGATAGAGGAACAGGGCTGGGCCCTGACGCTTCCCGTTTTTCTTCTCTTCGGCCATTTCGGCCTCCTTGCCCTTTTTGAGGGCGTTGGTGGCCTTTTGGGCCGGTGTTTTCGAACAGATGCCAGACAAGGTCGAACTTGACCTCGCCCGGCGGGGCTTTGTAGAACTAGATTTTTTTGTCATTCCTGCGAAAGCAGGAATCCAGCAAATTTTCTGTCGGTGGATCCTCTGGCTAGCCCTTCCGTAGCCTTGCAGGCATAGGAGGGTCAAGCCAGGGGATGACAAAGTGGAAAAGAACTCGCATTTTAGGCTCTTTCTGCCTTTATGCGAACGGAGAAATATAACATAAAAAAGCGATTTTGTCAAGTGTAAAGCGACAAAATTGGGCGAATAATGGGGAATTTTGGGGGAGTAGGTTGGGAGGGGATTGAGGAGATTGGGATTAGGAATACTTGGTTCCCCCTCCTTTTTAAGGAGGGGCTAGGGGTGGTTATTCCGGAAGGCGGAAGCTATATTAACCCCCTCCCTTTTTCGCCCTCTGGGCTACGAAGGGCACAGCCCACTCCCCCCTTGTAAAAGGGGGAGAGACCGAGTTTATCTGCCGTCTGCGTTTTGTGATAAAATAACTCCACTATGGATCAGAGATTTTCGACTATTTTGGGTCATGAGAAGCAAATCGCTTATTTGCGGTCGATCCTTGATTCTGGTCATTGTGGGCAGGCTTATTGCTTCACGGGCACGAAAGGTTTGGGTAAAGCTACGCTTGCTAAGGAATTTTCTGCTTTACTTTTGGGACTTGAGCCAAGCAAGCTTCACACTTCAACCAATGTCACAATTGTTGGTGAGGGAATAAATAATCAAGATGAGTCATCAATCTCTGTTGATGAGATTCGAGAATTGCGGTCAACCCTGTCGCTTTCCACTTTGGGCGGTGGTAGAAAAATTGCGATTATTGATAATGCTGACGCTATGACCAAGTCAGCACAAAATGCACTTTTGAAAACTTTGGAAGAACCATCAAAAGATACGGTCATCATTTTAATTGCTCACAACCCGCAAAATCTTTTGGAAACCATTCGTTCGCGAGTAGCAACTATTTCTTTTCACTCTTTGCCAATTGTTGAGATCGCCGGCGAACTCAAGGATCGACTCACCCTTTCACAAGACCGTGCTGACTTTTTGGCTCAATTAAGCATGGGTCGACCTGGTGTTGCTTTTGCTTGCATTGATGAACAAACTTGTACAGAACTTGAGACTGATGCCAACGAAGCCTTAGAGTTTTTACAAAGTCCTTTATATAAACGCATGGTCTTAGTAGAAAAAATTACTAAGCAAAAAGATGGGCGTGAACAGAAAGTACAATCCATGATAGAATTATGGAGGATGTGGTTGCATGAAGCTTTGCTCGTTTTGATTGATGCGCGAGACTCAAAATATGTGCTTCCACTGGCTAAAAGCCATAGTGCTGAGTCTTTGCGTAAGGCTCTTTGTGCATTAAATCAGTCACAGCGTGCCATCGACCATAATGTTAATTTAGCACTTTCACTGCAATTTTTTGCTTCATCATTTTAAAAATTTTCTATGAAATCTTATTTATCATCTTCTTTACTAATTTGCTCCTTAGTTTTACTTGGAGCTGGATGTCTTTCGTCGGGCTCGAGTTCATCAACCACTGGTGGCCTATGGCAAACACAAGATAGCGGAAAATCTTGGACACAACTTGCTTCTTTGCCACAAGCTAGTGGCGTTGGCTCAATTGCCGGCGTTAATGTTACTGATATTGAGATTGATCCTTCTGATGCCACTGTTTATTACTTAGCAACTGATGCTACTGGTATGTTCTTCTCCTATGACGCTGGACTTACTTGGCAAAGACCAGACGCTAAAGAGGCGCAGACTGGATCTATCTTGGATATTGAAGTAAATCCAGCTAGCGTATGTACGATCTATGTGGCAACCGCAAGTACAGTGATGAAAACAACAGATTGTATGCGTAGCTTTACTGATGTTTATAAAATCGATCAAACCGATGAAACAATTACAGCGTTTGACATTGACTGGTATAGCCCAAATATTTTGTGGCTAGGAAATAAACAAGGAGCAGTTATTAAATCATTAGATTCGGGAGCAACATGGTCAGTGGTAGAGCGATTTGGGGATGATATTACAGATTTAGAGGTCAGCAGAGCTGATAGTAGAATTATTTATGTAGGAACTGATCGAAAAGGATTTTATCGAAGCGCAGATAGCGGAGCTAGCTGGATGGAGTTTGAAGATGTATTAAGAAAAGAGTTTGAAGATTCAGATGAAGTTTACGGATTTACGCAAACCGAAGATGGCACATCGATTATTATGAATACCACCTATGGATTGCTAATTTCCATTGATAAAGGTGAAACATGGAATGCTCTGCCATTAATTACTGCCGCAGGCGAAGCTCGAATTTGGGATGTTGCTTTTGCGCCACACAATGCTAGTGCGGTTTATTACACAACTGCCACAACACTTTATAGCTCAAGCACTGGCGGACAATCATGGGTAACAGAGGCTTTGCCATCGGCTCGAACTCCATTTGTGATAGTGGTAAATCCAGATGATATGAGTCGAGTATTGGTCGGTTTTCGTTCCATAGACAAGTAAGTCTAATAAAGCTAAGATTCAAGCAATAACATCAATTATGAGTGAAATATCAACATCTTGTCAGAAAATTATTGAGCATTTGGATGCAGAGCTTAAAACCATTCGTACCGGTCGTTCAACACCAGAATTGGTTGATGGAATATTTGTAGAAGTTTGGGGGTCAAAGCAACCATTAAAAGCTGTTGCTTCAATTTCAACTCCTGATTCAAAAACTATTCAAATCGAGCCTTGGGATAGTTCAGTTGTTAAGTTAATTGAAGTAGCATTAACAGAAGCTGATTTGGGGATGATGCCAAATGTGCAAGGGAAGGTTATTCGTTTGGTGATGCCAATGATGACTGATGAAAATCGTCAGCACATGGTAAAAAAAGTTAAGGAAAAAACAGAAGATACACGGGTTTCAATTCGTCGAGTGCGCGAGGAAGTAAAAAAGGGAATTGAAAAACAAGAGGGTATCGGTGAAGATGAAAAACATGGACAGCTTGAAGCAATGGAAAAGGAAATAAAAAGTTTTGTAGAAAAAGCTGATGCCATGGGAAAGAAAAAAGAAGATGAAATAACAACTATATAATATGTCAGAAGATGCAAATCTAATGGAAAAGATCGTGTCGCTTTGTAAGCGACGCGGTTTCGTTTTTCCATCGTCTGAGATTTACGGAGGTTTTGCCGCGGTTTATGATTTTGGACCACTTGGTGTCGAATTAGAGAACAACATCAAACAAGCTTGGTGGAAGACTATGGTCCATGATCGGGAAGATGTGGTAGGACTTGATAGTGCGATTTTTATGTTGCCCAAGGTTTGGGAAGCAAGCGGACATGTTAGCGGGTTTTCTGATCCACTAACTGAATGTAAAAAATGCCACAGCCGACATCGGGTTGATCATATGTTAGAGGCAGTGGGAGTTTTTGCTGATGAAAAAATGAACCAAGAGGAGGTACAAAAGATTTTTGATGAAAATTTAGATAAACTTGAATGTCCAAAATGTAAGGCAAAAGATTTTACACCGGTACGCAAGTTTAATTTGCTAGTACAGTCAAACTTAGGCAACTTCACTGGCGATTGGACAAAAGAACCTGTTTATTTGCGTGGTGAAACCTGCCAAGGAATTTATGTGAACTATAAGAATGTACTTGATTCCATGCATGTAAAAGTCCCATTTGGTATTGCCCAGATTGGAAAAGCATTCCGTAATGAGATTACTGCTCGTCAGTTTATTTTTCGTACGCGCGAGTTTGAGCAAATGGAAATGCAATACTTTGTTCATCCAGATGATGCCATGAAGTATTATGACCAGTGGAAAGAACGCAGAATGCAATTCTATGTTGATCTTGGAATCAAGCCGGAAAATCTGCAGTGGCACAAACATGAGAATCTTGTTTTCTATGCTAAGGAAGCCTATGACATTGAATATAATTATCCGTTTGGCTGGAAAGAATTAGAGGGTGTTCATGCTCGTGGTGACTATGATTTGACTCAACATGCTGAACATTCCAAGCAAAAGTTGGAGTACATGGATCAGGAAAAGAATGAGAAGTATGTACCTCATGTTGTCGAGACTTCTGCTGGAGTGGCTCGAACTTTGTTAGCAGTCTTGTGTGAGGCCTATAATGAAGAAGAAGTTGAAGGTGACACGCGAGTTGTTCTTAAGCTTCATCCAAAGCTAGCACCATACAAAATCGCTGTACTGCCATTATCAAAGAAGGATGAGTTGATTGAACCTGCGCGTGAAATCTTGTTGGGATTGAAAAAGATTTATAATGTTGATTTTGATATCACTCAATCAATTGGTAAGCGTTATCGTCGACAAGACGAAATTGGAACTCCATATTGCATAACCGTTGATTTTGACTCACTTGAAGATAAGGCTGTTACTGTGCGCGATCGGGACACGATGAAGCAAGAAAGAATCGCGATTTCTGATTTAGAAACTTATTTTGCGGAAAAGTTAAGTTAATATTTTACTCACATATTATGTTGAAGGCGAAGCAGCTGAAGAATGGCTTGCACTATCATCTTGTTCCTTTTTCTGGCACGCAAGCTGTGACCGTGCTTGTGCTTGCTAATGTTGGTTCACGCTATGAAGCTGATAAAGTATGGGGAGCTTCACACTTTATTGAGCACATGATGTTTAAGGGAACCAAAAAGAGGCCAAGTAATTTGGATATTTCCAAAGAACTTGATCGCTATGGCGCAGAATACAATGCATTTACTGGTAAAGATTTTACTGGATATTATGTAAAGATTGCTTCTGATAAAACACCGGTGGCTGTTGATTTATTGCATGACATGCTAGTTAATTCTAAGTTTGATGCAAAAGAATTGGCCCGTGAGAAAAAAGTGATTTTGGAAGAAATAAAGATGTATGAGGAAAATCAAATTTTACATATTCGCGATTTGATTGAGCAGGTAATGTTCACTGGCACAAATTTGGGAAAAGATATTGCTGGCGATGCAAAGTCAATTATTAAAATGAAACGATCAGATATTTTGGCTTATCGCGATTCTTATTATCAGCCTTCGCAGATGATTGTGGTTGTGGCCGGAGCAATTCCAAAAAATACTAAACAACTTTTGGAAAAAACTTTTGGATCTATCAAGGCACAAAAAATTCAGTTGGCCGTTCGTGAACATGTATCGGAAATTCCTGATCAGAACCAAATCCGATTAACGCGAAAATATAAAGATCTAAAACAAATTCAAATTGCGCTTGGGTTCCCAACCCCAGGTCGTGAACATAAGGATATGCCAGCGATTCATCTTTTATCCACATTGTTAGGTGGAATGATGAGTTCTCGATTATTCGTTGAGGTCCGTGAGAGAAAAGGGCTTTGTTATAGCATCCATTCTTCCGTAAGTAATTTTGAGGATGTTGGTGCCTTTACGATTTTTGCTGGACTTGATGATGCTAGATTGTCAGACGCGATGAAGATTATCTTTAAGGAAATTAAAAAGATAAAACAAAATGGCGTTGATAGAAAAGAATTACAAAAAACAAAGGATCACATCGAAGGCGCAATGAAGCTAATTTGGGAAGATTCATCAGCTCAGGCAAATTTCTTTGGTAGTCAACAATTGCATTTGGGTTACATGAAAACTCCTGAGCAAATATTAAAGGAATTCCAAGATGTAAAAGTCTCGGATATAAAACGAGTAGCCAATGAAATTTTGCGTTTTGAAAAAGCATCAATGGCAGCTATTGGCCCGTATAAAACAGATGCTGATTTAAGAAAGTGCATACCTAATATTTAGAAATATGAAGTATATTTTTGCCAACTGGAAAATGAATTTAGGAATTCGCGAAAGCATTGCGCTTTCGCGAGCAGTGATGCGTATTTTGCGTGGTGAAGAAAAAACTCCGATTGTTTCTATTTTTCCTTCATTTACTGTTTTAAATGATGTGCGCAAGATAATGGCTCGATCACGAGTAAAACTTGGTGCACAAAATTGTGCGATTGAGAAAAAAGGATCGTTCACTGGTGAAGTGTCTATTGGTATGCTCGAAGATGTTGGTTGTGATTATGTTTTGGTTGGACACAGTGAGCGAAGAACTTTATTTGCCGAAGATAATGAACTGGTAGCAAAAAGATTAAAGTCAGCCATGGAATCTCGTCTAACACCGATTCTATGTGTTGGCGAGCCAGCCAGTGAGCGTGAGTCAGGCAATGCCGAAGGTTATGTTTCTGAACAATTGTATAGTGCGCTTAAGGATTTAAAGATTCCCAAACAAAAAGATCTGTTTATTGCTTATGAGCCGGTTTGGGCAATTGGATCGGGCCAGGCAGCGCTGGTGGCAGATATGGTTTTTATGCATGGATTGATTCGTTCGCTGGCAAAAACAATCACGGATCATCAGGATTCTAAAATTCATGTTATTTACGGAGGTTCAGTTGATGCGAAAAATGCATATGGATTTTTGCGAGAGGCGCAGGTAGACGGGGTGCTTGTCGGTGGCGCTAGCTTGAAAATTCGTGAGTTCGAAGGTATCGTGCAATCTGCTTCTGAGGTAATGCTAGCTCAGGAGTTATAAATCTATGTTTTGGACTATATTATTTATAATCTTGTTTATTGCCGGCGTTGTGTGCATTGCTTGGCTTGTTTATCAAAAATGGACAGAGCTTAGACTTTTAGATCCTGCATCTGTCCCTGTTTCAGCTGACAAGAAAAAGAAACAGGAGTTAATTCGTCAACGCATTGAGCGGACCGGAAGAAAATATGCTATCAAGGCGCAAAAAGATGTAATCAAACCCTTGGGTGGTGGTTTGCAAACTATTTTTCGTATTATTGCTGGAAAGCTAACAGCGGCTGAGCGTCGCTATCAACAGCAGAAACACCAAAAAGCTGCTTTGGAAGGTGACCTTAGAATTGTTGATACTTTACTAGAGGAAGCATATAAATTTATTGATGAACAGATTTGGGATTTAGCTGAGAAGAAATTAATTCAAGTAATAAGTTTGGATGCCCATAATAAAGATGCCTATGAGCATTTGGGTCGTGTTTATTTGGCAAACAAAGATTATGAATCAGCCAAAGAAACATTTGAATATTTAAATAAGTTGTCAGTAGATGATCCAAGCGTTATTGCCAGTTTGGGAGAGGTAGCAGAAAAGTTGGGAGACACGGAAGGTTGTGTTGCGTATTTTGAAAAAGCTGTGGAATTGAGTCCGAAAAATCCAAAGTATTTGGATTTTTATCTGGAGTCAGTTATTGAAACTGGAGATGTTCATACAGCTATGAATGTTCTTGATAAGTTAATTGAGGTTAATCCTGATAATAATAAAATACACAATTTTGAAGTCCGAATTGAAGATATTAGGAAAAAACACAAAAAAAAATAAAATAAGAAAAACGCGCCCGTGGGCGCGTTTTTACTTTGTCTCTTTGTGTGCAGTGTGTTTTACACAATGCTTGCAATGTTTGCTGATTTCCAATCGTCCTTGGATCTTCTTTTTGTTCTTGTGAGATTGGTAATTCACTGTTTTGCATTCCTTACACTCGAGTTTGATCATGTTGTCTTGTGACATAGGTATAGCTGTAAAAACTGCGCTTAGTGTAGCTAAACTGCACAGAATTGTCAATCCTTGACAAAACCCCTGTTTTCAGGCACTTTATATGGTCCATTCACTGGAGGTAGCTATGATCGAGTTTGATATGTGTGCCGAGGGAAGCTATGGATGGTGTCTGCATCATCCTGGGCGTCGTTTTTCAACTTGTATGTCTATTGCCAGGGCCCGGGCAGGAGAACAGGCAAGAAGAGATCATGAATATCGGGAGCTAGAAGAAAGGGCTCTGCAGGAAGAAATTGCTTTGGAACATCAGCGCCGAGTTTGTAAAACTCAAGATGAAAGAGCTCGCGCCATTGAGAGGTTTGTCTCTGACGCTAGAGCCATCATCTCGCACTCACCAAGGCCCGAGACGCCAGTGTCTCGACAGCATCCACTTGGTTTGAGTACCTGTGTTGGCGCGCAATACGGAATCTGCGTGCGCGATCCGGCCAAACCATGGATGCTGCAGTTTGGCAATCGCCTGGCGCAGGCGGGTGACAAAAAGATTAAATTCATTTTTTGCAATAATTGTGCGGCCGTCCTCGAATCTAATGGTATTGCCACCAAGCGATTCGAATGCCGTAATTCCGTCAACGCCACCACTCCTTAGGTGGCGTTTGTGTTTTTACAATGCGGTCAGGCCTTTATCCGTTAAAAAGTAACGGGTAAAGGCCTGACCGCACATTCTTTTCAAGATCATGAAAATGCCGTATAGTTTCGTCAATATGGAAAAAACCAATAATGTGGAGCTTTTAGCTCCGGCCGGATCCTATGAGGCACTTGGTGCTGCTATAAACGCTGGTTGTGATGCGGTTTATTTTGGGGTCAAGGGAATGAATATGCGTGAGAATACGGCCGCTGCTTTCACGCTTGATGATTTGCGTGAGATTGCGCAGATTTGTCACCAGAATAATGTGAAATGTTATTTGGCTTTAAATACTCTGGTTTATGATCAAGGCATCGATGACATGAAGAAAACAATCAACGCTGTTGCTAAGTCAGATATTGATGCAATTATTAGTTTTGACATGTCAGCCATTGCATATGCACGATCAGTCGGGGTTGAAGTTCATATCTCAACTCAACATTCGATCTCAAACATTGAAGCTGTGAAGTTTTTTTCACAGTGGGCAGACAGAGTTGTTTTGGCTCGGGAATTAACTCTTGAACAGATTAAGCAGATAGTTGATGAAATTAAGCATCAAGATATTCGTGGGCCAAAAGGCGAATTAATTCAAATCGAGGTTTTTGTTCATGGCGCCATGTGCGTAGCAGTCAGTGGCAGATGTGGCATGAGCTTGTATATGTATGATACTTCAGCAAATTGTGGAAAGTGTAGTCAGCCGTGTCGACGCGCATATACTGTGACAGACAAGTTAACTGGTAAACAGATGGATATTGATAATGAATATGTGATGAGTACTCAGGATCTGTGCACTATTGGAATGCTAGATGAGATTATTGATTCTGGAGTTGTGTCATTAAAAATCGAAGGCCGTGGTCGCGCACCAGAATATGTTGATCAAGTTGTGCGTTGTTATCACGAGGCGATTGATTCGATAAAAGACGGAAGCTATACCAAAGAAAAGATTGATCAATGGAATAAACGGCTTGGCACTGTTTACAACCGAAAGATGAGTGAAGGTTTTTATCGCGGTAAAGCTTTTAGCTATTGGAGCGGTGGTTCACATTCGCAGGCAACTCAACATAAAGAACTAGTCGGCACTGTTGAGCATTATTATCCAAAAGCTGGAGTTGCTGAAATAAAAGTCCATGCGTCAGACATTAAAGACAATGATAATTGTGTCATCAGCGGAAAATCAACTGGGTTGATGCGATTTGTTGCCAAAGGCATCACGATCGACGAAAAGCAAGTTGATCATGCCGTTCAAGGAGACCTAATAACAATAAAAGTCCCAGGGGTGGTTCGGAAGAATGATAAGTTTTATAAGTTTGTTGTGGGAAGGGGAGATTAACTCATAAAATCCAACACCACCTTGTCTACAATCACATCGCTTGGTTTGAAGGGTTTTAGGAGGGTGATTCCTGCTAGTTTTGTGCAGCGGCTTAGGGCAACATACATTTGGCCGTGGGCAAATGCTCCCCAGCCGACATCGACTAAAACTTTGTCGAAAGTTTTTCCCTGTGCTTTGTGAATTGTGACAGCCCAGGCAAGGGCAATGGGATATTGTGAGTAGGAACCAATTGTTTCTTCTTCAAAACTACTACCACGCAATTTATATTCAAAAATTTCCCATTTGTGTTGGCTCACTTCAACCCGCTGGCCATTTTCCAATTCTACTTCCAGAATTGGATATTTTTTTAAGCCCTTACTTTTTATTTTTCGAACAATTCCCAAACTGCCATTGACCCAATTTTTTCCAGGGTCGTTTGTGGTAAACATTACTCGTGCGCCTTCTTTTATTTTTATAGTCTCGTCTGAAGGCATTTTTCGTTCACCAAGCTCGCCGATTGATTGAGCCTTGAGTGTGAATTCTTTGCCTTTTAGTTTTTTTAACTCAAAATCATTTCGTTCTTTAGCCATTTTATTTGTGGTGGTCAGATGCACAACATAGTCAGAAGTATTAGCTGGATCAAAGTGCGGGTCATGATATTTATTCCATTTTTCGCGATCAGCTGATTTTATTGCCCCACAACGAACATTATTTAAAAGCTCAACAAAGTTTTTTTCTTTTTGCCTGTGTACTGTATGGAGTTCGATGATATTTATTGACGCATTCATCATGCAGTCAGATGAGAAAAAATATGGTGATGTATATTCTCCCTCAAACTTATATTGATCTTCTTTAGTCACAACCGGTGGTAGCTGAAAAAGATCACCAATAAAAATCATTTGCACGCCACCAAAAATCTGATCAGGACAACCGCGATTGAGTCGCAGTGCTTTATCAACGCAATCAAGTAGGTCAGCGCGGACCATGGAAATTTCATCAATCACGATTGTTTCTATTTTTTCAAAAAATTCCAAATTGTCTGGATATGCTCGGCGAACCAGACTTTTTTCTATTCTGGGATGAAAGCCGAAAAATGAATGAATTGTTTGACCTTTAACATTTAGCGCTGCCACTCCGGTTGGTGCCAACACGACATGTTTCTTTTTTGTTTGGCTGCGAAAGTATTTTAAAAGAGTTGATTTGCCAGTTCCAGCTCGTCCAGTGAGAAAAATTAGCTCATTGGTGTTTTCCATGGCATCAAAAGCTTTTTTAAATTCCTCCGTGATCTTAATGTTCATGCCAAGAACTTCCGAAGCAATACTTGAGATTTCTTTTGCTGATTTTGTGATTTTTTCCTTTTGTTTTATCATCTTTACTGGCAACGGGGCCACTGGCACTTTTTTTGGCCATTTTTTCTTGGAAGTATTTTTTGAGTTTGGCCATTTCTTTTTAAATGAAGACAGTTTCATAGTTTTTATATTTTAACACAAAAGAGTCTGTTGCAGACTCTTTTTGTAAATTGACATTAGAATTTTACTGGAATTTCCACTGCACGATCATATTCGGGCAAGTCAGATGGATTTGATGCTTGCAAGATCAATGCGCCAGTGTTGCCATAGCTTGGTTTGACGAATTCCAGAGTGCCAATAAACGGAACAAATTCCTCTGTCATCCAGTCGCCCTGAGTTTGAATGTAGCCTTGGGCGATTATTAAACCATCCCAATCAACTAAAACAAATGGTGCGGTTGCTTCAAAAAACCAAGTTCCACGGGCTTGTCCGGTAATTGTCAACGGGGAAGTGATTGTGGATCCTGGCTCAAAATCCACAATAATTTCGTCTGCTGTTGTGTTGGTATATGATTGCTCATAATTATTTTCATCAGTTAGATCAGAAGTAGATTCCTGAGTATATATCAAACCGCAGGCGATAATGATAATAATCAAGGCAAAGACAAGAAGAATATTTTTTTTCATAGATTTGTTATTTCGCTTAGTTTTAGTATATCAGAAAGCTGGGATTAGTGCCTGATTTAGTTAAAAACCACCAACTTATTAAAGTCAGTGGTTTTTTTGTTTATCCTTTTTTTGATTGCCGGGCAGAGCCTGGTCGGCGACCGCGGGCAAATTCTGGTTGATATGCGCCAGATTTACCAGAACGGCGTTTTGGTCTTCCAGCTCGATTTTCATTTTGACTTTCTCCTGCTCTAACTGTTTGGTATGCAGGCGTACGATCGGTTGATCTTTGTTGAGAGCTTGATCTTCGACCTCGAGATTGATTGCGTCCTCCTCGTCCGCCTTGTCCATGGCTCGATGGTTTTGATCCGCTATAGGCGTATCGTTCCATGTCCTTGGCAGTTAGAGTGCATGACGCTTCCAAAACCGGGATTGAGATACCGACAAGGCGCTCAATTGCTTTCATGTCGCGATATTGATCTGGTGAAACAAAAGACAAAGCGCATCCTGTGTGTCCTGCTCGTCCTGTTCGGCCGATTCTGTGAATGTAATCTTCGTTTTGGTCAGGAATGTCATAGTTAACGACTAGCTCAATTTCCTTTACATCAATTCCTCGGGCAGCCACATCGGTAGCAACCAAGATTCGACTTTTTCCAGATTTGAAGTTTTGTAAAGCGCGACGGCGTTGGCTAAGTGTTCGATTGGAATGAAGCTCTTCGGTAACATGTCCTTGAGTGTTTAGAATACGAGCCATTTTTTTAGTAGCATGTTTTGTGCGGCAGAAAACAAGTACTGGTCCGTTTTCGTATCTTTCCAAAAGTTCTTGTAAAAGAGGGAATTTGCTGGAAGCATCAACATAATACATTCCTTGTTTTATGCTTTTCGCGTCAGTTCCAGTCGGGACAACTTTAATGGTGATTGGATTATTCATGTATCCTTGGGCGATTTTTGCAACTCCTTCTGGAATGGTTGCGGAAAAAAGCAAAGTTTGACGATCGTTTGGTACAGACTGAAGAATTTGATTGATCTGTGGCGCAAATCCCATGTCTAACATTCTATCAGCTTCGTCAAGCACTAGTGTGTGGACATGAGAAAGATCGGCTGTGCGTCTTTCAAGATGGTCGTTAAGTCGACCCGGAGTGGCCACAATGACATGAGGCCCGCGTCTAAGTGAACGAATTTGTTGACCAATGTCAGCACCACCAACAAGTAAAGTGGTTTTAAAACCAAGGCGTCCGCCAACTTTTTCAATCTCTTCACTAACCTGAGCAGCAAGTTCGCGGGTCGGCACAACGATTAGTCCTGATCCGCCTTCTTTTCTAATTTTTTCTAGCATCGGCAAACAAAAGGCCAGAGTTTTTCCTGTTCCAGTTTGGGCAATACCAATTACATCTTTGCCTTGCAAAGTTTCTGGAATTGATTTTTCTTGAATAGGGGTTGGGGTCTTAAAGTTAAGACGATCTAACACTTGGACAAAGTCAGAAGACAATCCAAGATTTGCAAAGAGCGAAGAGCTCTTTTGTGAGTCCTGTTTCATAAAATAGGGTTTGAACGGCAAGCATGTGCCGTATATTACTCAAACCCCTGTGGCATCACATCTCGACTCCCCTCCTTTTCTAAGGAGGGGTGGGGGGTGGTTGCTATGAGGCTTCCACTGTTGTGATAACTCGATGTACAGGCTTAAGTTTTTAAAATAGTCGGGGAACGCATGGCTATCCCTTAGTACAACTCGAGAAGTGTAGTCTAAATAAGGCTTTTTGTCAATTATTTATAGTACATTATTTATAGTAAAGATTAGGTTTTGTGATTGACAAAACCGCGTTTTTGTGCTATTATTTCGCGTTAATTAATAAATCTCTATGATTAGAAAAATACTCATTTTGCCATTAATAGCGCTGATTATTATGCCTTTTAATTCAGTGCTTGCCTCAACGCTCCTAGCTGATCCTACATCTGAGGTAGTTGATAATATATCTGAAATTAAGTCAGTAGATTTTAATACTGATTTTTACTTTGAGACAAACAGCGAGAAAATGGATAATCCATTTAGTCTCCATACTGACTTTGATGGTGTGATTGATGAACAAGGAAACGGTTCCTTTGATTTTGCCCTTCAAGTGACTGATTATGATAGTCAATTCAAAGATTTTTACGGATCAATGATTGTAACTCACGACAAAATATATTTCTCACAAGCAGGAGATGATTGGTTTTTTATTAAAATGAATGATGGCCAGATCTCATTATTTTCAGAAAACGAAGAAAATGATTTGGACCAAATAAAAACATTAATTACTGAAATGCTAAAAAATGGGGTGATTGAATATCATGCGGAAACAGTTGATTATATTAGCGGTAAACTTGCTGTTCGTTATTATTACGAAATCAATTGTGAAAAGCTGGCCGATTATCTGATTGAGCAAAGACAGATTTCTAACACCGACGCTATTAAGCTGAAATCACTGCAGGAGCAAAACTTAAAGATTAGTGGTAACTTCTGGATTGATACAGTGGAGATGATGCCAGTAATGTTTACTTTGGATGTTGTCAGTGACCCTGTGGGCGTGGCTTATACAAAGTTCGGCTTCTCAGTTTTGTTAAATAGTATTAACAAAGTAACAAATATTCGTGTACCAGAAAGTGCATTGTCATTTGAAAATTATGATAGTCGTCAGACAGAAGATTTTGTTATGTCTAGTATTGATAGTATTGAGTCAAGCCTAGACACTGACGGCGATGGTTTAACAAACCAAGATGAGACAAATATTTGGAAGACTGATATCTTCAGTGCTGACACTGACGGCGATGGTTATAAAGATGGAACAGAAGTGATTAATGGTTACAATCCAAACGGAAAAGGTAAACTTGATTCTGATGGTGATGGTCTAAGTGATTACAATGAGATGACTATTCACTGGACAAATCGTTTCGACACTGACTCTGACAACGACGGATACAACGACGGGTTAGAAGTTGCCTACGGCTATGATCCAAACGGTCCTGGTCGATGGTAAAAAATAATTAAAAAAACACCCTGCAAGCAGGGCTGTCCTAATGCTTGAGATTTATGGTATCCAAGCACACAAAGGGTAACGGTAACCACAGAACGCCGGTATTTGCGCTTATTCTCTTTATTTGAACGAATCCAGTTACTGGCTTTTCTCGTTTTTCCTGATTTGTAGGTGCCAACCTATAAAGCAGGCGACGCGAGATTGTATCAAACGTCTAACCGAATCGTGTCGAAGTCGACACGTCCGGAGGCATCCGGGCCAACTTCATGGAGGCACCATGCGCAACACCATCGGAATGACCAAGTTCGCCCTCGGCCGCCACTTTGCCAACAAGAACTTCGCTGGCACCCGCATCGTTGGGATGACCGCCGAGGAGCTCGTCGAGATCGCCAATGCGGCGCTCGAGGCGGGCGAGATGCTGGTGGACGGCTACGCGCCGTTTTGCAAGCACCTCTTCGTCCGCAACACCACAACCACCACGGCCCCCATCGCGGCCATCACCCCCGACAACGCACACCTGCTGCGCTCCGGCTACGAGGCGCGGCGCGAGGGTGAGCTGCCGGTGCTGACCCGCTGGTTCGAGGGGTTGAAGGCGCCGCAGGCGGAGTGGCTCGACATCATCCTCTACAACCGCGAGGCACTGGAGGAGGAAGCCGACCAGACGCCGAACATGGAGCGCGATGTACCCGACGCCGAGTGGGGCATCGTCTCCATCAACGCCGGCCTCAACCCCGCCGAGGACCCCATGCCCCCCATCACCATGATGCGCAACGCACTGGGTAAGGAGGAGGGCGGCAGCGGCGTCGCCCTCAACCGCGAGGCCTACCTCGCCTCGGTGGAGTTCTGGAACAACCACGCCATGATCCGATAGGGTCTGGCACACTCGCTCACGCACCCGCGTGACGGCAGACGTACTCGTCGCCGTCCTCGGGTGCGTCTTGCTTTTTATTAGTATTACGCAAAAATTACTGTTTTCTTCAATAGCAAAACGCTCCCCGTCTAGGAAGCGTTCTACATGGCAGGGGCTCATGAGCGAGGTGCGAACTATTATTCTTCAATCTTACTCATAAAATAATTCTCGGTAGTTCTTTGACAGTCTTCAACTTTAGTTTCTGGTTAATTCATATTGCTAGCACCGGGTCCAAGTTCAGGCGTCTTTTCTATAAGGTTTCCGTTTTGATCATAAAAGGAAAGCCAGCAAGAATCATCACCGCAAAATACAGTTTCATAAATTCTATTCTCTGTTTCCGTACTCGTGCAGATATAATAAATATCTTCAAAAGGTTCGGCCTCCTTATTAACTATTGGGAAATCTTCGTCAACTACGGCACACCCAGCTCCCATTAGTATCATTATAAACAAAGTCAATAAGTAGTTTTTCATATATTCAGTATACTATAAAGTTCACAGTCTACGAGCCACCAACGAAAAAGACCCAGTAAACACTAATTATTCAAACTTTCTTTTACTCTCTTCAATAACGGAATTGAGATTGACCCACTTTGTTTTACAGATTTTTCTCGCAACCTTGCAGATTTTTCTGAGATATAAGCTTCATAGTAAACCAGCCGCCAAGGACATCTCGGTTTCGTGGATTCAACTTCGCCATCATTGTGTTGTGTGAATCTTGCTCGCAAATCGCCGGTAGATCCTTTGTAGAAATAATTTAAATCCTTCTGACTTTGTAGGATATAGAAATACCACATAATAATTCCATTATAGCAAAAGAACACCTTTCGGCGCTCTTTTGCTATCACATTGTTACGAACCGTGACCTACACTATTCTCAACTGCAGACTAAATGCCCGCATAAAATCTGAGTGGCAGGCCACGTCGTTCGCGAACGACGTGGCAGGGGCGCTGGGGCTCGAACCCAGAATAAAGGTTTTGGAGACCTTCGTGATACCATTTCACTACACCCCTATTTTTTTGTGCAGGCAAATAATACTATAAATTCCTTATATTTGCAATAATTTCCTATAAATATATAAATAAATGCCAATGGTGCTGTCAAAATATATCAATGGTCTAGGTCAGGAGTCGGCTGTGGAAGCACCGATCTCGTTAACCTGGCGCAAGAATGGTAGGACAATAAACCAATTTCAAGGCATGAACATGCCACTTCTCACCGATGACGGGTCAGTCATGTTTGGTGGGATGATGGATGAATATGTAGTGACGGTGGGAAGCATCTCCTACACTTACACCATCAGAGACGGAAGCTAACATCCGTCTAAAAAACTAGCCGCCCCGTCGAAGACCGCCCCGTTGTCTTCGATTTAGTGGGCGGTATTTCGTTTGCGTACTAATAACTATCCATGTTTATCAACTTAAACAAAATTAAATCGCGTCACATTAGTGACGATCGTCACTAATGTGACGCGATTTCTCACATTCATCATATAAATTTAAACCCCACCGTGCAGAATCGGTGGGGTTTTTGATTGGACGAATAAGAGTGGTCTGTGCTTTTATCTTTAATTCGTGCTAAAATTTACAGATAAAACTAATATATGACATTTCGAGAAAATGTGATTATTGAGGCGCGTAAGCAAAAAGAATTACGGGCACAGGGAAAATCTATTCCAAATGAATATAAAAAATATGCTAGGATTAGTGGCTTGGGGATATTCCTCGCTTGTGGCATTGGAGACCTGATTATTATCTTAATCTGTTGGTATACTGGCACCTACTATATATTCTTTATTTTACTTTTTGCTGTTCTATCAATGATTGGTTTAGTGCAATTTCTTATCGGGAGACAATTTCTCAATAATGGAAAATAATTTTGCCCAGGTCCTTGTCCCGATCAATGACCGGCAACTACTTCGAGTTTTTAAAATAAAATCAAGTTCTATGCGAATACTTGCTATTGCTGATCGGCCTTCGTTTGAGTCAATAAAGGAGATTTTATTAAAACAATCGGTTGATGTTATTGTGACTTTAGGTGATTTAGAAATGCATCAAATTCGTGAACTTGAGGACATTAATGATATTCCGAAGTTGGGAGTATATGGCAATCACTGTTCCGGAATGTATATGGCTGAGTTGGGGATCGAAAATATGCATCTAGCTACAAAAGAGATAAATGGCATTATTTTTGGTGGGTTTGAAGGATCGGTTAAATATAAAGAATCATCAGCCAAGATGTATACACAAGAACAGGCGTCAGAGCTTTTAAAGGATTTTCCATATGTTGACATTATGCTCTGCCATGCACCGCCATATGGAGTAAATGACGAACCTGACGATCCAACTCACGCCGGATTGATTGGCTTGCGTGAGTATGTGGAGAAAAAGTCACCAAAATATCTTTTCCACGGCCATACTTACCCAATCGAGGGCCAGCTGGTGACGAAGTTTGGATTAACCAACATTGAGTACATTTATGGCTCAAAGATATTAGATATAATGTAGAGGTTTGTTTGAATCTTATAATGGACGAAAAAGAATTTGCTTATAATAAGATTTTGTTAATCGCGAAGTAAAAAGTATTAACAAAAGCATGCGTCCTTGAGATTGACAAACATAAAACCGCTCGTGCAAATGCATTGAGCGGTTTTATGTCCGACTACCTGAAGGTTCAGGAGTATAGCTTAGCCAAAACAGCTTAGCTGTTTTGGTCCGGACTGATTCAGCTTAGCTGTTTGATACCGGACTGGAATTGTTTGAAATGTCTCGATATATATAACCAGACCCTAGTTATGAGATCTTCTGAGCTAATTGTCCGCAGGCAGCGAGGATGTCTTGGCCCATGGAACGGCGTCGGGTAACATCGATGTTTGCGTTTTGAAGGATTTCTGCAAAGGCAACAACTTTCTCTGTTCGCGGTCCATTAAAATCACCGGTATTGTTATAGATTAGTAAGTTCACTTTTACATTTCCGATTTTTTGCACATAGCGGGCTAGTTTCTTTGCTTCCTCCTCTGAGTCATTCACACCTTCCAAAAGTAGATATTCAAATGTTAGATGATGACGACGATTACCAAAAGTTTCTAAATATTCTTTTGCCCAGGTTGCCAAGTCTTCCAAGAATGTGGGTGTTGATGAAGGCATTAAGCGTTTGCGGGTTATTGGGTCAACACTGTGTAAAGAAACAGCTAGTCTGATGTGTGGCCAAAGAGGATCGGTCAGAATTTGTTGCATGCGAGGAACGATACCCACTGTTGAGACAGTGATGCGCGTTTTTCCAATGTCAGTGTATTTAAGGACAAGGTTGATGGCGTCACGGACATTATCATAGTTCATCAGTGGCTCGCCCATACCCATGACTACGATATTACTGATACGCTCGTCATCCTTGATTTGACTTTGCCAAAATCGAACTTGGTCAACAATCTCGTCAACATTTAGATTTCGTGAAAGTCCAAGTTTGCCAGTGGCACAAAACGCACATCCCATAGCACAACCAACCTGAGTGGAAACGCAAATCGTCCATTGGTCACGGGTGTTTTTCATTAACACGCTTTCAATGGCCAACATGTCATCAGTTTGCAAAAGCGCTTTGCGAGTTGAATAATCCTTTGATTTGATGGTCTTAGCACAACGCAAAGATGTCCACGGTACTTTTTCATCCAGAGTCTGCCGCACTGTTTTTGAAAGTGTAGAAACCTTTTCCCAGTTATGGATTGATGTATCAAACAGCGCTGTTTGAATTTGATCCAGTCGAAACTTCTGCAGATCTGGGAATAAAGATAAGATTGTATCTTGTCTAGTTTTTGAAGTCATATTGAGGTGAGTATAAGGCTATTTGTTAACAATTACAAACTATAGCGCTCTTTACAAAATCTCCTAGATTGGATATTATATGGACGCGTTATATTTGATAAATACGCCGAAATAGCTCAGCGGCAGAGCAACGGTTTTGTAAACCGTAGGTCGTGGGTTCGAATCCCACTTTCGGCTCCATCTTTTTCTTTAATATATTATCAAGTAGGCGAAGCCGAAGATGGCCGAACTTGAACATCTTATCGGCGAACGAGTGGATGTTGTATCATGAAAAATGACTAAGTTTGGTCAGGTTCAAGGAGCGAGCGAGTATGGCTGAGGCGTACCTGAGTGTACGGTGAAGCCGAACGGAGCAAGCGACGCCGAAGATGGCCGAACTTGGGTCGTTTTTCAAGTGCCGTTGTAGCTCAGTGGCAGAGCGCTTCCATGGTAAGGAAGAGGTCGGCAGTTCAATCCTGCCCAACGGCTCCAGTGATTTAGTAAAGGAAAAAATGGGTCGGTACCAAAGCGGTCAACTGGGGCAGGCTGTAAACCTGCTGGCAATAGCCTTCGGCGGTTCGAATCCGTCCCGGCCCACCATCCCTTTTCGCTCAACTCTGTTGAGCTACGGAGGGATTGTTACGCAAAAACATCCGAGCGATCGGATGTTTTTGTTTAGGTTATAACCTTTATTTTTATAGCTTTCCCATTTATTAAAGCATCAGCAATTTTTTTATTAGCAGAAATTAAGATTCTTTGATATGTACTTTGTGATGTTTGCATTTTTTTGGCAGCTTTTGTTTGTTCCATGTTTTTATCATGTCTCAAACGGTAAGCTTCTATTTCTTCAGCTGTAAGCTCAACAATTTCAAGTTCTCTCATTGGTATGCCCTGAGGTTTAAAAAAAGTAATACTTGGATTGAATTCAATTTTTCGACAAAGTCTTGGTCTGGGCATATATTTTATAGATATAATTATATCATTATTTTTCAAAAAAAACCCTTTGGCCTTTTTTTGAAGAAAAGTATCTAGGCGTTACTCGGATTGTTGGTTTTTTAGGCTTCTTTTTGCTTCACGAACAGCAGCTAGCTCCTGTTCGAGTATTTTTTCTTGATCATCCAAGCTGGGTGATTGAAAACCGCAACCAGGACATCGCCAACCGCGATTTGTGTTAGCGCAAGCACCCAATCCTCGTCCAGTTTTTGGACCTTGCCCGTTTGGACCTGTTCTGTCTAATCTCGGCATATTATATATTTAAGATTTTGAATGAATAGATAACTCGATCTTTATTAAATTATCTATTATGAGTATATACCCATAATTAAATAATGTCAAACACAAAAACCACAGATTAGCTCTGTGGTTTTTGTGTTTAATTCGATCGCTTTCTTTCAAACGCTTTTAACTTCTTTTTTCTGATTCTAACAGATTCTGGTGTAATCTCGACAAGTTCGTCATGTCCAATGTATTCAAGTGCTTTTTCAAGAGTCATATCAAGTGGTGGCGTAAGTTTGATGGCCATGTCAGCACCGGATGATCGCATGTTTGTTAATTTTTTTCCTTTGATTGGATTAACATCCATGGTTTCTTTCATGCTTTTTCCAATCACCATTCCTTCGTAAACCTGAACTCCGGCGCCAACAAACAGTGGACCACGGCCTTGGATGGTGTCGAGTGAATAAGCTGATGTGATTCCGTCAAATCCAGAAATAATTGAACCAGTTTTTCTGGTATCAAGATCACCTTGATATGGTCCGTAGTGATCAAACTGGAAAGAGAGCGTTCCTTCACCGCGTGTGTCTGTAATGAATTCACTTTTGTAACCAAGCAGTCCGCGGGTTGGAATAAGATATTCAAGTCGAGTTGATCCGTTTTGAGATTGAATATTATGCATTTCACCTTTGCGTGCTCCCAGTTTTTCGATCACGATTCCGGTATAGGCATCAGGGATATCCACGATAACTTGCATGATTGGTTCAAGTTTTTGGCCATCTTCTTCTTTGTAAATCACTTGTGGCTGACCAACTTGCAATTCAAATCCTTCGCGGCGCATTTGCTCAAGCAAGATCGAGATGTGCATTTCACCTCGTCCACAGATTGTAAATACATCTCCAGAATCAAGACCATCGACTATTAGTCCAACATTAGTTTCACATTCTTTTTTAAGACGATCACGAATTTGTCTTGAAGTAACTAGTGAACCCTCGCGCCCAGCTAGTGGAGAATCATTAACCATGATGTCCATTTTTAAGGTTGGAGGATCAATGGCAATAATTGGTAGTGGCTCTGCTTTTGGATCCTGTGCGATCGTATCACCAACATAGATATCAGGAATACCAGCAATTTGGACAATGTCACCAGCAATAGCTTCATCGACCTCAACTCGACTTAAGCCTTGAAAAGTAAAAATTTTTGATATCTTATTAGTGTCGCGTTCCATGTTTGGAGAAATGCGAGTGACTTTCATGCCAGCTTTGATTGTTCCTTCAAAAATTCGTCCCACAGCCAAGCGTCCAACATAATCATCATAGGCAAGGTTCGCAGGTTGCATGCGCATTGGAGCGGTGTGATCGCACGGAGCGATTGGTACAGATTCCAAAATCATGTCAAAGAGTGGTTGAAGGTTTTCACCAGTGTCATTTATGTCGCGAAGGGCAATGCCTTTTTTGGCATTAGTGAAAAGAAAAGGGAAGTTGAGCTGTTCTTCGGTTGCGCCAAGCTCGACAAAAAGGTCAAAAACCATGTCTAGAACTTCGTTTGGTCGCGCAGTCGGCTTATCGATCTTGTTAATGATGACAACTGGCTTAATTCCTAGAGCGAGTGATTTACGAAGCACAAATTTTGTTTGTGGCATCGGACCTTCATAGGCATCAACTAAAAGGAAAACTGAGTCTACCATTCTTAAAACTCGTTCAACCTCAGATCCAAAGTCAGCGTGACCAGGAGTATCAACAATATTGACCTTAGTGCCATTAAGCATGATTGAAGCGTTTTTAGCGTAAATGGTAATCCCACGCTCCTTCTCAAGCTCGTTAGAATCCATTACGCGTTCTTCAATAACATCGCGTTCATTAAATGTGTTTGATTGTTGTAGCATGGCGTCAACCAAGGTTGTTTTACCATGATCAACATGAGCGATAATCGCAATAGTTCTAAAATCCATATTTAAGTTAACTTACTAGCGCGCGAGCATACCATGTTTAACAGATTATGTCCATTGTTTATTCGTGCGTTTTAGTAAAAATGATTTATAATGTGCGCATATGAAATATTTTGTTTTTATTTTGTTTTTAATGGCTTGGTCGGTTTTTTCACCAAAACTTGTTTACGCTATCCCACCGCCAGAGTTTTTAATCCAAGCTGGGTCGCAAATAATCCAAATTTTTTCCATTGTTCTATTAACAGCTTCAGCTGGAATGAGTATTTTTTGGAGTCGTATTGTTGGGTTTTATAAAAAGCAAAAGCAAAAGAAACTTTTTATATTTTTGTCAGTTGGTATTGTTGTTGCTGGTATTGTTTGTTTAACATTTGGGTTTAATAAAATAAATCGTTTTGTCATTGAAACTGATTATGAAAGTGAATTGTCTGCCATAATTGAAGATAAGATCTATCAATATGATCAAATAACAATTGTTGATTCATCAACTACTCTTGATGATATAGCCAATGACCATGGTGCTTTGTTTATAGAACAGTATTATACAAATATTGGTTCAGGCGCATTGTCAGCCGCTTATGCTGTTTCAAAGCAAACAGTTGATTTTATAACTTTTGCATCTTGGTATCAGGACACGACCGGTGTGGATGTCTACGCCATCTATCCGTTAATGAAAGATAAGTACTCTGCCCACTTTGCTTTATACGAAAATGGAAAGGCGACTCATTATGCTGTGGTGCTAACTCTCGATGCAAGCAATGGTTATTATCGGATTATTGATTCATCGGTTCGAGTTTTGTCTGACGAAGAAGTTGCGTCCCAAATGGGCGAGGTTATTGCCCAGGAGCAAATTTTTTCAGATATAGTCATGACTAACTCTGAGTTTGTAAATGTAGATTTGAGCAAAGTATTTTTGGTTGATGCTCGAGAAGATGAAGAATATGAACTCGGCCATTATCCAGGTAGTTCTCATATTCGTTTTGCCGATCTGTTAGCTGGTGCATGGATTGAATTACCAGCAGATAAAGAGATTGTCATTATTTGTTGGTCAGCAATTCGTGGGTCAGAGATCGCCGAGTATTTGCGAGAGAAAAATATTAATGCCAGATATTTAGAAGATGGTGCTATGGGCTGGGTTGATTATGGTGGTTTGTGGGAAGGAGAAATATTGTTTTCATCACAATATTATGAAGATAGGTATGTAAACACTCTTAGCACAGATTGGGTAAAGGATGCAGTTGAGAATGGAGCTATTTTAGTCGACTCTCGTGATGAGAATGTTTATAACCAAAAACACATTGCTGGCGCGATAAATATAAGTGCATTGTTTACAACCACTGAAGTTTTAGAAGAAAGACTTAATGCAGTGCCGGCAAATAACGGAATTATTACAATTTGTGATGATTACTTAAGTTGTTTTGACGCCAAGATTGTTGGAGTAAAACTTGAAAAAAAGGACATACATTCCTAGGTAGGTATGCGGCGCCATATGAATACTAATTTCGGAGCAAAAGCGAATAATCTGATAAAACTTAAAGATGCTGGTTTTTCTGTTCCAGAATTTCATGCGGTATCAGCCAATGATCTTAAAGTTTTTTCATTTCAGGAAATAGCAAATAAAGCGCATAAGGATATTGGAGCGGTAAGCTATGCAGTGCGTTCAAGCGCATTAATAGAAGATTCCAAAGAAGAATCTTTTGCTGGACAGTTTTCAACAAAGCTAGCAGTGCAACCAGAGGATTTGGTAGCAGCAATGGAAGCGCTTGTTTGGAATGCGAAGAATATTCTTGGGAGCATTGATGAGTTTGGATTAATAATTCAAAAGTTTATTGAGCCGGATGTGGCCGGCGTTGTTTTTACGCGTGATCCTCAGGGCAATCGTGAACTGACTTTGGAATTTGTTCGTGGTCGAGGAGAGAATCTTGTTTCTGGAAAAAAGAATCCAAAGACTTTATATTTTTATCGTAACTCTACACTTTGGGATGTTGAGTATTTGGATGTGATTCAAAAATCAATAGAGATCGAATTGTTATTTGGATTTCCGCAGGATATTGAATGGTGTCAGAAAGAGGGAAGACTATGGATTTTACAATCAAGACCAATCACGACCATTACTAAAGAACAAAATAAAATCAATGAATTTCTTGATAAAGAGTTGCCAAACGAAAGATTTTTTTATGAAAAAAATCTTATTACCGAAGTTGCACCAAGTCCAACAGAGTTGACTTGGGAGTTGTTAAATAAACTTTATGAAAAGCAAGGGCCGGTTGATTTGGTCTATAAAAAACATAATATAGAATTTCAGGATACAAATTTTCTCTTGCGTATCGGTGGCCAACTTTATGTTGATAAGGAAAAAGAGTTACATTCTTTATTTCCAGCCATGACTTTTTTGCATGATAAACAATATCGCAAAACTTTTGGGTCTTTTAGTGGTTTTTGGACTAGTTATAAAAACATGAAAGCGATAAGGAAATTATCTTTTGATTGTGAAAAATCATTTCTAGATGTTCAAGATGCGATTAATTTCTATAGTTCACAAAATGATTTGGAAAAATCTATTAAAGAATTTTTGCAGGTTTATGAGATTGTCTTTGAAATAAATCTTGGGGCAGCCGATGCCATTGGTAAGTTGAGTCAGATATTGCCAGCGGATATGCAAGTTTCAGACGCGCTTTCATTAAATATCAAACTTACAGATAATTGGTTATTAACACCACCGCAGGGACTTTTGGGAAATAGTTTGGAAGTTTATGATTCAACAGAATTTACTTGTGCAGATTATATTGGAAGCGGTCACGGGGAAAGTGATAAATATTCAAGGTTTCGAGACGAAATTGCTAATGCGCAAAAGTGGCAACTTTTGCGCGAGTACGGCCGTTGGTTAATGCTATCGCATATCAATGGAATCAAGAAATTTGCCAAAGGTGAAGGAAAATATCGAAAAGTATTCCCTTATGAATTACCTGCAAGATTGTATTTGTCCCGCGTGACATCGATTTCAAAATCATTAGGGCTGTCATCTGGAATAGCTTGGGGTAGATTGGTTACAAAAGATGACATAGAAAAAATATCAGGCCAAAAAATTCTTTTTTCAGAATGCTTTACTCCTGATTTGGTTGAGATGTTTGATAAAATCAATGGTATAGTCACTCATCGTGGCGGACTACTATCACACGCCGCCATTGTTGCTCGAGAGTCTGGAATCCCAGTAATTCTAAACGAAAAAATAAGTCGATCAATGATTGGAAAAAATATAGAAATCAATGGGGGAACGGGCAGTTTTGTGGTAAGATAGAGAAGTATAACCTAGAGTAAATGTCTACAACCTCTTAAATCTCTAATTACCTCTAACCACCTTATTTATGAAAGGATTCCATATCGAACTTGAGCAAGCAACACTTGAGAATGATAATTTTCGTAAGGTTCTCTACACTGGACCAAAAAGTCAGCTAGTTTTAATGGCGCTTTTGCCAGGGCAAGAAATTGGCAATGAAGTGCATGAAGATCATGATCAGTTTATCCGAGTAGAAGAAGGTGTTGGTGAGGCCACAATCGGAGAGGACAAGTTTGAACTTAAAGACGGAAGCGCCATCGTAGTCCCAGCCGGAGCCTGGCATAACATCACAAATACATCAGACCATGACTTAATGAAACTCTACACTGTTTACGCACCACCAGAGCATCCGGAGGGGACTGTGCAAAAAGACAAGCCTCAGAATGATTAAATAAAACACAATATCGATCCCCCCTCCTTTTCCAAGGAGGGGTTGCGATAGTCCTCCGTAGCCTTGTGCGAAGGAGGAGGGGTGGTTGCTATAGCTTCCGCTCGATGATGACCCTTCTGGATTGGACCTTAGATGGGCCTGTTCCTGAATAACATAAATTTAATTAAAAATTATCCCCTTTTTCTTAATCCAAAAACGATAAAAAATGGTAAAATATAAGCAGAAGGTAATAATAAATTTTGCTTATTTATGCAAAAATAT
>Ga0209211_10000432_pt1 | contig 85754 bp, 80 predicted proteins | sample RifGroA2_FD_183992 | JGI IMG/M metagenome (GOLD analysis project Ga0209211, IMG submission 183992) | Groundwater microbial communities from Rifle, Colorado, USA - Groundwater A2 (SPAdes) (version 2) | ecosystem: Environmental > Aquatic > Deep subsurface > Groundwater | place: Rifle, Colorado... | reverse complement strand
AAAGGCGGTTTTGATATTATAGTTTCCTCCATACCTTATCAGGTAAACAAGTCGGAGCTCATTATCAAAATGGCGGATCTGGTAAACTCAAAAAAGATTGAAGGGATAAGAGACATAAGAGATGAGTCCGACAGGGAACATCAAGTAAGAATTGTGATTGAGCTTAAAACCGGAGTTAATCCGCAAAATATTTTGAACAATCTTTATAAATACACCGATATTGAGAGAACCTTCAATTTCAATATGATCGCTTTGGTGGACGGCGTGCAGCCGCAGGTGCTGAGGCTCAAGGAGATGCTTCAGTATTTTATAGATCATAGAGACATTGTAATAAGAAGGAGAACGCAATTTGATCTGAATAAAGCTTTAGACAGAGAGCATATTTTGGAAGGTCTTAAAAAAGCCTTAGACCATATAGATGCCATTATAAAAACAATCAGAGCTTCCCAAGACAAGGATGACGCGCATAAGCAACTTGTGGCCAAATTTAAATTCAGCGACAAACAAGCCAGCGCCATTTTGGAAATGAAGCTGCAAAGCTTGGCCAATTTGGAAAGGCAGAGAGTGGAAGATGAGCTTAAAGAAAAACAAAAGCTTATAAAAGAACTTCGCGCTCTTTTGGCCGACCCGAAAAGGATTCTTGGGGTGGTAAAAGATGAATTGGTGGAGATAAGAAACAAATACGCCGATGCTCGCAGAACGAAGGTGGTGGCGAGAGCCGCCAAAGTAATGTCTATGGACGATCTGGTGCCGGCGGAGGAACAAGTAATGGTTCTCACCAAGGGCGGCTATATAAAAAGAACAGATACGGAGTCTTATAAAGCGCAAAAGAGAGGCGGTTCCGGCGTGATAGATATAGATACCAAGGATGAAGATTTTGTAAATATTTTTCTCACTGTCAATACTCATGACGATCTGCTCTTCTTCAGTGATAAAGGCAAAGTGTATCAAATTAAAATGTATGAATTGCCGGAGGGCAAGCGCGCCACAAAAGGTAAATCTATAATGAACTTCTTATCTCTTACCGGCGAAGAGAGAATAACTTCCGCTCTTGTAATGCCTAAAGAGGGCAAGAACGAAGAAAAATTCTTAGTAATGGTTACGAAAAAAGGGGTTGTGAAGAAGTCCGATGCCGCCAACTTCAAAGACGTAAGAAGAAGCGGCATAGTGGCAATAGGACTTGATAAAGATGATGAGCTTAAATTCGTGAACATCGCCATGAAAGGAGATTTGGTAATAATGGCTACGAAAAACGGCCAATCAATTACCTTTAAAGAGTCTGACGTAAGATCTATGGGCAGAACGGCTGGTGGCGTAAGAGGCATAAGCATGGATGACAAAGACGAGGTAGTGGGAGCGGATGTGGTGCAAAGCGAGAAAGATTTCTTTTTGCTTAATATGGGAGAGAAAGGGTATGGTAAAAAAACAGAAGTTAAAAATTACAGAGTGCAAAAAAGAGGCGGCTCCGGCATAAAGACTTTCAAAGTTACGGATAAAACCGGCAAGCTGATGGTCTCAACCGTAGTGGGACCGGAAACTAAAGAGATGATAGCCATTTCTCAAAAAGGACAGGTGATAAGAACCTCGCTTGATCAAGTGCCGGTAATCGGCAGACAGACTCAGGGAGTGAGAATAATGAGACTCAAGGATGGCGACAAAATAGCTTCTCTCACTTGCTTGTAAAATGGCAACGGACCTAATTATTTGTTATAATTGAAATATGTTTTTAAGGCCGACGGAAATCGTGGAAAAGTTTAAACTTTCATCAGGCATGGTGGTGGCTGATTTTGGTTCCGGTTCCGGCCATTACGCTCTCGCGGCGGCTAAAGAATTAAGAGGTACCGGGACGGTGTACGCCATAGATGTGCAGAAAGATCTTCTTGCCGCCATTAAGACGGAAGCTGAATCAAAACATTTAAATAATCTTGAAATAATTTGGGGCGATGTGGAGAACGATAAAGGCTCTCGTTTGGCTGACGAATCCGTTGATTTTGTGATTATCTCCAATCTTTTGTTTCAAGCGCAAGATAAAGCGGCCATAGCCAGAGAAACGAAAAGAGTGCTCAAAATCGGCGGTATGGCGGCAATAATAGATTGGAGTGATTCCTTTGGCGGCACGGGGCCGACTCCGAATATGGTGGTGCCCAAGAGCAAGGCGGAAGAAATTTTTATAACGGAAGACTTTAAACTTGAAAAAGAATTTGACGCCGGCACGCATCATTACGGCATGATTTTTAAGAAAAACAGTTCAAGCGTAAATAAAAGCTTGAATAACAGTCATTTTTTATGAAAGGAATAAGCGTTTTCGGCGCGATAATTATAGTAATATTCGTTGCAGCGGCTTTAATTGCCGTTTTGATGTTTGCTGGCTTTCTGCCAGGGTATAAAGGAAAGAAAGGCAGCAGCAGTAAAGTGGATAAAACCGATCTTGTTTTATGGGGAACATTCGCTAAAAATGAAATGAATTCCGCTCTTGCCTCTATCAACAAAGACAGACAAGCTCCAATTAAAATAAATTATATTCAAAAGTCGCCAAAATCATATCAAAACGACCTTGTGGATGCTTTGGCTTCAAACAAAGGCCCCGATATGATTATTGTGAGTCAGGATATGCTGCTGAAGAATCAGGATAGATTTTTTGCCATCCCATTTACCGCCTATCCGGAAAGAGACTTTAAAGATAATTTCTCCGACATAGCGGAGGTTTTACTTAATACAAAATCAAAGAGCATAAGAGGTCTACCGTTTATGATTGATCCGCTAGTAATGTATTGGAATAAAAATCTATTCTCTTCTTCGGGAATAAGCGGCCCGCCCGAATATTGGGACGAATTTTTGGAATATACCAAAGCTCTTACCGAGAAAAATGAAAGAGGCAATATATCGCAAGCTGGCGCGGCCATGGGCGAGTTTTCAAATGTAAATAACGCTAAAGATATTTTCTCCACGCTTGTTTTACAAACTGGCAACCCGATTGTAGATTCTAAGACGCTTAAAACCACTATGGGAGACGGCAAAAACTATTCTGCCAAAGCAACTGAAAACGCCGTAAATTTTTTCAATGAATTTTCCAACCCGAACAAGCTCAATTACTCATGGAACAGATCGCTGTCGTCTTCTCAAGACATGTTTGCCGGCGGATCTCTGGCAATGTACTTTGGATTTGCCAGTGAGTATGAGAGCATAAAAAAGAAAAATTCTCATCTTGGTTTTGACGTGGCTTTAATGCCGCAAATAAGAGACGGAGCGATAAGAACTTCATTTGGCAGGCTCTATTCAATCGTGGTATTAAATGATTCAAACAAAAAACAACCAGCCTTAAATGCCGCTGTTTCCATGACGAGTTCCGGCGTATTGGATGGATTCTCTTCTTATTTAAGACTTGCTCCAACAAGAAGAAACGCTCTGACTCAAAATGCAAGTGACAGCTATTTTTCCTTATTATACAAAGCCGCCATTATGGCCAGATCTTGGATGGAGCCGGATAGCGACAAGATAAATGATATTTTTAAAGATATGACAAGCACCGCCGCTTCAGGCGCGGCGCCCGCTTCGGAAGCGGTGAGGGTGGCGGAACGAAAGATTAACGATATTTTGGAAAAAATGTTAAAATAAAAATGCAAAAGTTTTATTTATTGAATTCAAGTTTTTTAAAAATCGCTTTAGTAGTTTTCGCGTTGAGTTTGTCTTTTTTGACGGCGCCGGTGATGCCGCCGACAGCTCAAGTTTACGCGGAAGATACCGGCTTAATACCGTGCGAGGGTGTTGATTGTGATGTTTGCGACATCTTCACGCTCATAGACAACATAAAGGATTTTCTGGTCTTTACCATAGCCAGTCCGTTGGCGGCCATTATGTTCGCGTATGGCGGCATTCTGCTTATCACTTCAGGCGGTAATGAAAAAAATAAAACAAAAGGCTCGAGAACCATTACGGCGGCCATAATAGGTATCTTTCTGGTGTTTGCCGCGTGGCTTATCGTAAATACCGTGCTGGGCGCTTTGGCAAATGAGGATTGGAAAGATTCATGGAGCGGTTTTGATGGGTGTTAGTTTGGTAAAACAAATATGAATTTTATAAAAAATATCAATTTCACAAGCAGATTTAAAAAAATGGTTTTTTACGCGACAATCTTTATCGTGCCGATTTTTGCCGGAGCGGATGAGATGATATATAATCCCTTGGGTACCGACTCTTTTCCCGATCTGGCCTCGGCGCTTTCCGAGTTGGCTATAGAAATAGGCATACCGATAGCGGCTCTTTTTATAATTTATTCCGGCTTGATGTTTGTAACGGCCAGAGGCAATGAAGAGAAATTAAAGAAGGCTAAAACAGGCCTTATGTGGTCGCTGGGCGGCACCGCCATTTTGCTGGGAGCGTGGGCGATAACGGAAGTTCTCAAGGATACTATTGAACTTTTGGAATAATGATTTATAATATAAATTATAGTTTTATTTATAAAAATTCGCGGAGCAACACCGTGATAAAATGGTCGCAAAAAATTAAAAGTTAATTAAAAGTTAATTAAAAATTATGAAGAATTTTAAAAAGTTTTTGTTGGCGGGAGGTTCCGCGATAATGATGTTTCCATTCGCGGCTGGAGCTGTGGGTGATGTATATGAATTGGTGGATACGGTAAACGCTATCTTGTCATCGATAGTTCCTATTATAATTGCCATTGCCGTGATTATCTTCCTTATCGGTGTGCTCAAGTATGTAAGAGCTGGGGAAGACGAAGAGGAAAGAAAGAAAGCCAAAGGTCTTATGATTTTCGGCGTTATCGCTCTCTTTGTGATGGTAAGCGTTTGGGGACTCGTGAATATTATTAGAGGCACTCTTACTCTTGATACAACTATGCCAGATACGATAGAAAACCTTTTGCCTACGATATAAAACAAACTTATGTTGGCTCTAAGTTCAAGCGCGGTTAATTTCGTGGATAAGATTAAGGTCTATATTCTTAATCCTATTATTGGCTTCATGTTTGCCGTGGCTATAGTGGTTTTTATTTACGGCATCGTGGAGTATATGCTTGGTGGCGATAATGAAGACAGGAGAAAAGATGGCGCTAAACACATGACATGGGGGGTAATAGGCATCTTTGTGATGATTTCCGTTTTCGGTATCATGAACGTGATAATAGATTTCTGGGCCAGCGTATAATATATGGATTTAAGAGTAATCCACAGGCCGCCCCGTCTCGCTTATAGCGGAACGGGGCGGTTTTGTGTTATAATGGAAATAATATGTTTAGTAATCTTTTGGATGAGGTAGTGAATATTATCGGTTACGCGATTGTTCTTCTTATCGCCATTGCCGTGCTGGTGTTTATTATCGGCATACTTAAGTATATTGCCCGCGGTGATGAGGAGGAAGAAAGAAAGAAAGCCAAAAATCTTATGATTTACGGCATCATCTCACTGTTTGTAATGGTAAGCGTGTGGGGCTTGGTGAATATCTTGGCGGAAACTTTTGAGCTTGAAAATCAATATCCGGACGATATTCCGTATTTGGATAGGAGTGGAAGCGGAAGTATGGATGAAGGCACAAGCGGTTAAAATAAAAAAGCGGTTTTAACATTGCGTTAAAACCGCTTATCTTTAAAATCTAAAAATTTTTTATTGCCGTCTGAGATAGGCGGCAACTTGTGGATATTGCTTTCCCGGGTACTTTGCGTCCCAGTCCTGCATATATCCGATGAAATTTCCCGGTGAGTTTTTATCTTTCGCAAGCCAAATTCTCAGCTTGCGGGTTTTTTCTTTATCTGCTACTCCGGAAAAATATCCATGCTCGTCTAATGCAAGACGAGCATGTCGGGTAGTTTTTTTATCAACAATATAACTAAATTTAATTTCTCTCTCTGAAACATTGAAGCTAGTCACGTTGTATTCTCGAGCGGAAGATTGATTGATATTTCTATTTGCCGCGAGAGCGATTTGCTCAAACTCCGCGCGGAACCCAAACACCCATTTTTCTTGTGGTTTGGGTTTAATAGTGGTGGCTGGTATCTTGGCGGGGGCGGGTAGTCTTTCTTGAATCTGCGCCGTTTGTTTTTTTTGCGTAGGTGCGGCATCTTTTTTAAGCACGATTGCCGCCAAAATAATCATTGTAATGGCAAAAGTGATAAAAAACCACTTCCAGATCCCCTTTGGTATGCTGATGCTGTTCATTTTTGCTCCTTTCCTTTGATTTTTTATTTGAGAAACTTATCTGCAATGGCTCCAAGTATACCTGTCCCATCCAGTCCGGAGTAGTTCATGTTCCTCTCTTCAATGGTTTTGACTACTTTTTTTCTCTCGGTCTGAATGATTTCTAGAGCCTTCTCTGGCTTTACACCAAGCTCCTCAACCATCCTCTTTACCTGCTCGCGTATGTGCTCCAATTCTATCATCTCAGCCTCCCTCTCCTTTACCTCGTTGGCCACTTTTTCCGCGTTTTTGGCCAGCTCACCTTTCGGTTTTATGCTGACCACATTCACTCTGTGGATAATTATTCCTAGGGTTTCTAACCCCATTTTGCCATTTCCACGACGCAACTCTCTAGTTACATCGGCCATCATCTGGCTGTTTGCCGGGTTTTTGTGATCAATGCCCAGCATGGATGCGACTATCTCAGCGAGAAAGTGTTTATCCATTTTCACTGCCATTTCCCATGTTTTTGGCTCATGGTCGGGATCAACCGCAAATTCCCTGATTGACTCCATTATAATATCCTCAAGGATGTCTTTCACCCCAGCTTCGCCGCCGGAATTTAGATACGCAATCAACCGCGTACCACTACTTGAATCTGGAGAGAAGGTAACATGTACCTTCATTTCTATTTCCGCCATGTCCGGCGTTCGGACATCGTGTGGCTGAAAATCAAAATTCTTTTTTTCTACGTTAACGGGTATATACCCGTTAAGAAACGGATAAAAAAGAAAGAACCGCCACCCTTCTTTTTTTACCCCGCCGGTCCTTTGACCTAAACGAGTTACTACCGCTTTGGTTGGCGGTTCAGCCGGGATTTTCCTCAATCCCTGTAATACAATTCCTAGAACAACAAAAAACAAAAAAGCGAATATTAGCATTCCCATTCCACACCTTCCTTTCAAAAAAGTTAAAAAGTTTTTAGATTTTATTAAGTTATCAAAGGCCAAACAAACCCTTTGGTTATTTTTATAAACTATACACGAAAATAGGAAAATGTCAAGGTTTTTGGCGGCATTTTGACTCTTAAGCTTGTAATAAGGCTTTAAATAGGGCACAATTAGCTTGTGATTGAAGATAACAAAAAGAGGGAAAAAACCATAACTCTGCTTAAGGAAATAGCAGGTAATTTTATAAGATTTGAGGTGGACCCTAAATATATGGTTACTGTGCATAATGTTAATGTTTCAGATAGTGGAAGAAAGGTGAAATATGGCATAAGCGTTTTTCCAAAAGATAAGGAGAAAGAGACGCTGACTCTTTTAAGCAAGAAAAGGGGAGAGATGAAGAAGTATATGAAAGAGAAGACGCGCCTTGGCATTTTGCCGCATATTACCTTTGAGGCGGATAAAAGTTGGGAATTGGAAATGAGAATAGATGAACTTTTAAAGTAGTTCCGGCCTAGTGGTGAAGTGGTAACACAGCGGTCTGCAAAACCGCGACGCACCGGTTCGATTCCGGTCTAGGCCTTAAGATATGGAAGATTTAAAAAAGCCCGGGTGGTGGAATGGTATACACGCACGACTTAAAATCGTGTCCTGCAAGGGATGAGGGTTCGAGTCCCTCCCCGGGCATTGAGTGAGTGGAGCGAATGAAATGCTCGGGGCGCAAGCCAACTGCTTGGCTTGCGCAGGGGCGAGAAAAGATTTTCCATATCGCTTTAGCGATGGAAAATCAGCGCCCTGCAAGGGCGAGTCCCTCCCCGGGCATTGAGTGAACGAAGCGAATGAAAGCTCGCTCAAACAGAATGACTTAAAAATTTAATTTTTGCCGAGGTGGCGAAATGGCAGACGCGCCAGCCTTAGAAGCTGGTGGGGGTTACCCCGTGGAGGTTCAAGTCCTCTCCTCGGCATCAAGTAAGCACAATGGCCACGGCTTTACTTAAACGAAAATTTGTACATAATAATTATATGCCTCGTTAGCTCAGCTGGTAGAGCAGCTCCCTCTTAAGGAGACGGTCGGGGGTTCGAGCCCCTCACGAGGCATCGAGTGAGCAAGCCAACTGCTTGGCTTGCTCAGGGGCGAGAAAAGATTTTCCATATCGCTTTAGCGATGGAAAATCAGCGCCCTGCAAGGGCGAGCCCCTCACGAGGCATCGAGTGAGAAATGCTGTATTTTGTCAAAAGCAATATATTTTGCTACAATTGTTTTTATCAAGCGGGTATAGTTAAGTGGTAGAACACGTCCTTGCCAAGGATGAGATGGGAGTTCGATTCTCCCTACCCGCATATTTCAAACTGCTTTGAAATATGTCCGACTCTGTGAAGCAGAAATCGTCGTTATTGACCCCGCTGAAAGCGAGAGAAACAGGCGATGGACACTAAGATTTATTTTTTTCTCTAATTTCCTATTACGGTAATAATGTCGCCTCTTGCGATCTCTATTTTGTTTTCCGTCATAACGCCTAACTCTTTGCCTTCTTCCACTGTTTTTGTTTCCGTTTTGTTTTGTTGGAGGCCGGTGATTCTTCCTTCGCCTATTTCAAAGTCATTTCTTATAATCTTAAATCTTTTTCCTGAAACTATTTTTCCTGATTCCACTTTGCCGCCGACTACTTGTTTGTTTTTCGTTCGGCTGAATGTTTTAAGCACAATTATTTTACCCAATATTTCGTCTCTTGGCATCTCCAATATTCTTTTGTCGGTTTCTTTGGCGAGTTTATCGCTAAGCTCATAAATTATTCCGGACAGGAAAACGATTGATCCGCTCCTTTCCATTATATCTTTGGCGGAAGAATCCGTTTCCACGTTGAAGCCAAGCACGATTGGCGAGTTAAGAGCCGAGGCGAATTTAGCGTCAGCTTCATTTATATTGCCCGCACCCTTGCGCGCGATGCTGATAATCGCTTCTTCTTTTTTAATTTTTGACAGCTCCTTTTCTATGGCTTCCACTGAGCCGGTTGTATCGGCCTTTATTATGACCGGTACTAAAATTTTTCCTTTCAATGCTTCGTTTGTCGGTTTGGTTTCGGCTGTTTCCTTTTCAATCACAGTGATTATGGCTTTTTCCGCTTCTTTTTTATTTGCGTACGCGTTGAATTTCGCGCCGATTTCAGGCAAGGAGTTAAAGCCGGTTATTCTTATGGGGGAAGAAAAAGAGGCTTCGTCCAAACGCTCGCCTTTGAAGTTTTCAAAAATTCTTACTGGGGCGATTGCGTTGCCGCAAATTATGTACATGCCTTTTTTAAGAGTGCCTTCTAAAATGAGAAGAGTGGAAGAGATGCCCCTTTTAGAATCTACGTTTGATTCAATCACAATACCGCTTGCGTTTTTCAACGGATCCGCTTCAAGATTTTCCATTTCGGCAAGAAGCAGGATTATATCCATGAGCTCGCTTACGCCGGCGCCGCTTTTGGCGGAGATCTCTACGGAAGGAATTTTACCGCCATAACTTTCCACAAAAATATTATTTTCTGCCAGTTGCGCTTTTACTCTTTCAGGTTCAGCCTCCGGTTTGTCTATTTTGCTTATGGCTATCACGAAAGGTACGCTAGACGCTTCTATGGCCTTATAGGCTTCTGTTGTTTGCGGCTTAATGCCGTCATCGGCCGCTACTACCAGAACGGCTACGTCCGCGATTTTCGCGCCGCGTTCCCTCATTTGAGAAAAGGCTTCATGTCCGGGAGTATCCAGAAATGTAATTTTCATTTTTTTGCCGGCGTGTTCAGCTTCCACTTCGTAAGCGCCTATATGTTGGGTAATACCGCCTTGCTCTTTTTCCGCTATGTTGCTTTTTCTAATATAGTCTAAAAGCGTTGATTTACCATGATCAACGTGACCCATTACAGCCACTACCGGCGGCCTGGTTATAGTTTCAGCTTTGTTTTGTTTAAAATTTTTGATAGGCATAGTTCTTAATAGAGGCCTTTTTTTGACCTTTAATATATTTAACTAAAGAGACTCTAAGATTTATAGGCTATTTAGATTTAATTATTATAACCTTTTTTTGCGTTTTTGCCAATCTTGTTGCCGCGCAAGATAGAAAAAACATCAACAGTATGGTATTTTATGTTTATGACTAAAGGAAGTATTTTACCAATGATCATGTTTCTTCTCGGGCTAATTGCGGTGCTGTTGTATATTTTCTTTTGGTTTTATAGATAAAATTTATGAATTACATTCCCACAATAGGTTTGGAGATACACGCCGAGCTTAAAACCAAAACAAAAATGTTTTGCGATTCGGCCAATGATCCGGATGAGAAGAAGCCAAACGCAAATGTCTGCCCCGTATGCATGGCGCATCCCGGGTCTTTGCCCGTGGCAAATAAAGAGGCGATAAGAAAGGTGCTTATGGTGGGTAAAGCGCTGGGCGGCAAGTTGGCGGAATATTCTCGCTTTGATAGGAAAAATTATTTTTATCCTGATATTCCAAAGGGGTATCAGATCAGTCAATATAAATTTCCATTGGTGGAAGGTGGCGAACTTGAGGGAATAAGAATTACTCGCGTGCATCTTGAGGAGGATACTGGCAAGCTTATGCACGCTCAAGACGGCAGTAGCAGCTTGGTGGATTTTAACCGCGCCGGCGTGCCACTAATGGAGCTTGTTACCGAACCGGATATAAAAAGCGGTGAGCAGGCCAAAAGGTTTGGAGAAGAACTTCAGCTTATACTGCGTTATCTTGGCGTGTCTGACGCTGATATGGAAAAAGGACAAATGCGAGTTGAGGTGAATATCAGTTTGCGCGAGAGCGGCGGGGAGGATTTTGTTCCCTTAAGAACGGACATAACGGGAAATTCTACGGGAACCAAAATCCTCCCCGCCATAAAACTTGGCACCAAAGTGGAAATTAAAAATTTAAATTCTTTTCGCGCTGTGGAGAGATCTGTCGCTTTTGAAATAAAGAGACAAGCAGGACTTCTGGAAAAAGGGGAGAAGATAACGCAGGAAACAAGAGGTTGGGATGAGAGCAAGCAGGAAACTTTTTCCCAGAGAGAAAAAGAAGAGGCGCATGATTACAGATATTTCCCCGATCCGGATTTGCCGCCCCTTGATATACCCGGGCTTAATTTAGATCTGAGCCTGCCGGAATTGCCAAGCGAGAAAAGAAAAAAGTTTAAAGATAAATATGGCATTAAGGATGAGGCGATAGAAATCTTTGTGCGCGATTTTACAATTGGTAAGTTTTTTGAAGCGGTGATAAGTGATTTGAACATCGGAAGCGGAGGGGATTTTGTTCCCTTAAGGACGGACGAAGAGGGAAATCCTACGGAAACTAAAATCACCCCCGCTTCCTCTATGGCGCTTGTTTCTCTTGTTACTAACTATATAATATCGGATCTTGTCGGACTGATGAAAGAAAAAAATATTAAATTTGATAACTTTAAAATCAGTTCGGAAATGTTCGCTAAATTGATTAATATTGTCGGAAAGGGAGAAATTTCTTCAAGAGTGGCAAAAGATGTTTTGAAGATTATGTTTGAGTATGGCGGAGACCCTGAGGAAATTGTGAAAGAAAAAGGCCTTAAACAAACAAGTGACGAAGGCGCTATTAAAGCGATAGTGGATCAGGTGATAAAAGAAAATCCCGCCGTAGCAGAGGATTACAAAAACGGCAAAGAAAACGCGTTGCAATTTCTTGTTGGGCAAGGCATGAAGATTAGCCGAGGATCTGCTAATCCCGGAATTTTAAGGGAAGAATTTTTGTTGGCGTTGAAATAAACAAATTTAATTTAAATGAAAGAAAAAAATAAAAAAAGAATATATCTTGATCACGCGGCGGGAGCGCCTCTGGACAAGCGGGTAAAAAAGGCCATGGAGCCTTACTTTATGGATGTTTTTGGAAACCCGAACGCTATATATAAAGAGGGACTTGAAGCAAGAGAAGCTCTTGATAGTGCTCGCGGTACCGTGGCGGAAGTGCTTGGCGCGAAAGCGGACGAAATAATTTTTACTTCCGGCGGCACCGAGAGTGACAACTTGGCTATATTGGGAGTGGCGAATGAGGTAAAACAATTTTACGGAGCTGGAGGAAAGTTTGCCTCCTTAAGAACGGACAAAACGGGAAATTCTACGGAGGTCAAACTTTCCTCCAGCTCCTCGCCTTCGCCGCACATTATCACCACTAAGTTTGAACATCCTGCGGTATTAAACGCCTGTAAAGTGCTTGAAAAAAGCGGCTTCGCGGCAACTTATCTTGATGTCGGCAAAGATGGCGTGGTAAACCCGAAAGACGTGGCTAAAGCGCTTCGCGCTAATACCGTTCTCGTTACCATAATGTATGCCAATAATGAGATAGGCACAGTCCAGCCAATCAGAGAGATTGCTAAAGTGATACGCAAGTTTAGAAAGGCCGGAAATGGGAAAGCGATTTCCGGTTACCCGTTTTTTCACACTGATGCTTGCCAGGCGCCCGGTTATCTGGATTTTAACGTGGAAAGGCTGGGAGTGGACATGCTTACTCTGAACGGCTCTAAAATTTATGGTCCAAAGGGTAGTGGTGTCTTGTACATGAAAAGGGGTATAAAAATCATTCCAATGATGCATGGCGGCGAACAAGAGAAGGGTTTGAGGCCTGGTACGGAAAACGTGGCCGGTATAGTGGGTTTTGCCGCTGCTCTCGCTCTTTGCGAAAGAGAAAAAGAAAGAGAAACGAAACGTTTAACCGCTCTGAGAGATTATCTTATTAAGAATGTTTTGAATAAAATTTCAAAAACTTCTTTAAATGGCAGCGCTACAGAAAGACTGCCAAACAACGCAAACATTACCTTTCTTGATGCTGAAGGCGAGGCTATTATCCTGTATCTTGATAACGAGGGTATCGCTTGCTCTACCGGCTCGGCTTGCAATTCCGCCAATTTGGAGCCTTCTCACGTGATAACGGCGCTTGGCAAGCCCCACGAACATGCCCATGGAGCGGTAAGATTTACTCTTGGCAGGAATACCACGAAAAAGGATATAGACTTTGTGCTTAAAGTACTTCCTGGTATAGTAGGGAAGTTGAGAAGTTTTTCTCCAACATCAATTATTTAAATTTTAATATCTATGGCAGATGTAGATAAATGGGTATATTCAAATATTGTTAAAGACCACTTCATGCATCCGAGGGGTTTTTTGGTGGGCGCGCCCAAAGAAGGCGAGTTTGACGCCGAAGGAGAAGTGGGCAGTCCTGCTTGTGGCGATATCATCAGAATTTGGATTAAAGTAGACAAGGCAACCGATAGAATAAAAGATATCAAATGGCAAACATGGGGTTGCGCCACCGCTATTGCCAGCGCCAGCGCTTTTGTAGAGATGATAATGAAAAACGGCGACATGAAAATAGATGAAGCTCTGAAAATAACACCAACGGAGATAGCCGAGTATCTCGGTGGTTTGCCTTCTCGCAAATTCCACTGTTCAATCTTGGCTGACAAAGCTTTTAAAAAAGCGGCAGAGAACTACCGCGCTAATCAGTAGCGCGTTGAAGTTGAACCGATATTCTTGACCAAGTGATGTTTGATTTGTTAAAATTTAAACAAATGGAACATCTTACCAAAACTCAAATAGTGATGCTCGTGCTTCTTGTGAGCTTCGTTACATCCCTGGCCACCGGTATTGTTACCGTTACTCTGGTAAATCAAGCACCCCAGCCTATTACCCATACTATTGGCAAGGTTATAGAAAAAGTTGTCTCCACGGAGATTATAGAAAAAGAGGTCCCTGCGAACACCAAAGTAATAGTGATAGATCCGGAAGAGAAAGCGATTGAGGTGGTGAAGAAAGTTTCTCCGGCGGTGGTAAGAATAGTGGCCGAAGCTAAAAAATCTCCAAGCGAAACTTCTTCTGAAGACAAGGCCTTGGTTGATGAAGAGAAAACCGACACGACAAATTTCGATGACAGTAACGCTAAGATTGCGGGAGGCACAGGGTTCTTCATCTCAAGTGATGGACATATTCTTACCAGCGCTGAATCGGTTAGAGATCCAAACTTTAATTACTTCATAATTAAAAACGACGGGACGAAATTGGCCTCCGTTGTTTTATCCGCGAGTCCATACAGAGAGATTGCTGTCTTGAAGGTTGAGGGCAGTGGATTTGATTTCATCTCGCTTGGTGATTCCGGTCTTCTTAACGTGGGTCAAAGTGTGATAGCTATGGAGAATACTCAAGAGGATTTTAAAAATTCCATCGCAATCGGCATAATTTCCGGCATGGCAAAGAGTGGAGATTTTTTCTACACCGAAGCGGTTAAAAATCTAAAAGGATCAGGCGGGCCGATTCTGGATCTTTCCGGCAAGGCGGCCGGCATAGTGGTTTCTTTGGATAAATCCGCCACCTTAGGAAAGGCACAGGCTATAAATTTGACAAAAAGAGATATAAATGATGTAATGGAATTTGGAGAGATAAAATATCCTTATTTGGGGATTAACTACAGAGACACGGAAAACGGTACGATGGTGGCAAAGGGTGAAAACGGAGAAGAAGCGGTTGTAAAAGGAGGATCGGCGGATAAAGCCGGAATAAAAGAAGGAGATATAATTCTGAGCGTAAACGTAACTCAAGTTAAGAAGGAAAATAATCTGGCCGCCGTCTTAAGCGCTTATCGTATTGGAGACAATGTGGAAGTAAAAGTTTTAAGAAATGGCGAAGAGAAAACTCTCAAAGTTGTATTGGAAGCGGACGATAAATAATTTATCCGTATCAGGTATATAATAATAATAAAAAAAATATGACACCATTTTCAAATTTCACGCAAAAAGCCCAGGAGGCTGTGCGCAAAGCTTACGAACTCACGGTGGAAAGAGGGCAGAACCAAGTGGATATTATGCCACTTTTGGCATCTTTGATAATGCAGGATGATAGCATGGTAATCAGCGTTCTTGAAAAGATGAATGTAGATATAAACAGAATGGGCGATGCCATCTTTGACAATATGGCCGAAGTGGATTCTTCCGGCGTACTCACGCCAAGTTATCAAGTGTATCTTACTCCTGAACTTAGCAGGGTGCTGGAAGCTTCTCATAAAATAGCCCAGTTTCTTAAAGATGATTTTGTGTCTACGGAGCACTTGTTTTTGTCTATTATTGATTCACAATCTCCGGCTAGCGGTTTGCTCAAACGTCTTGGTATATCCAAAGACAATTTTCTGAAGGCGCTGGATGAATTAAAGGGCATTGATACGACTTCAGTGTCTTCTGACGTTCCAAGGAAATCAAAAGTATTTGAGAAGTACTCAAGAGACTTCACTCAAATGGCGAAAGAAGACAAACTTGATCCGGTGATAGGCAGAGAGAACGAGATAAGAAGAGTGATACAAATATTAAACAGAAGAACTAAAAACAATCCAATTTTGATAGGTGAGGCCGGCGTGGGTAAAACGGCTGTGGCCGAAGGCCTGGCTCAAAGGATAGTTAAAGGCGATGTGCCGGAATCTCTAAAAGGTAAGCAAATTATTTCGCTTGATCTTGGCTCCATGGTGGCCGGCACTAAATACAGAGGAGAGTTTGAGGAAAGGTTTAAAATGGTAATGAAGGAAGTGGAGAAGTCTGCCGGCAAAATAATTCTTTTTATAGACGAGATACACACTATCATTGGCGCCGGTTCGGCCGAAGGGGCTATAGACGCTTCCAATATGCTCAAGCCGGCTTTGTCTAGAGGAGAGATGAGGGTGGTTGGCGCTACTACGCTTAAAGAATATCAGAAGCACATAGAAAACGATCCGGCTTTCTCAAGAAGGTTCCAGCCGATATACGTGGAAGAACCATCCGTGGATGACGCCATTGCCATTTTAAGAGGACTTAAAGATAAATACGAATTTTTTCACGGTATTAAAATTACTGACGAAGCCATCAAGGCCGCGGTAAATCTCTCCAGTAGATACATTGCCGACAGGTTTCTGCCGGATAAAGCCATAGACCTTGTAGATGAAGCGTCTTCAGTAATGAGACTTCAGCTTGATAGCATGCCGGAAGACATTGACGATGTTAATAAAAGCATTATGAAGTTGGAGATAGAGAGAGAAGCTGTCAAAAACGAAAGAGAAAGAACATCAGTGGCAAAACTTAAAAGAGAAAAAGAGAAGAGGTTGAAGGAGATAGATAAGGAGATTGAAATTTTGAAAGAAAAAAAGGCGTTGGTGGAAGGGAAATGGAAGAAAGAAAAGGAAGACATAGACGCCATAAGCACGCTTAAAAAAGGCATAGAATCTCTTAAACAAGAGGCGGATATAAGTGAAAGGGAGGCTGACTTTGCCAAGGTGGCCGAGATTCGTTATGGCCGAATGCCGGAACTTGAGAAGAAGCTTCGCTTGAAAGAGGGCGGATTAAAAAAAGTAAACGGCAAAGACAGGCTGCTCAAGGAAGAAATTACGGAAGAAGATATCGCGGCCGTTGTTTCCAAATGGACCGGCATACCGGTGTATAAAATGCTTGAAGAAGAAATGACGAAGTTATCCAGAATTCAGAATATCTTGAAAGAGAAAATCATCGGGCAGGACGAAGCTATAGAAAAAATTTCTAACGCGGTGGCAAGATCAAGAGCGGGGGTATCTTATGAAGACAAACCGATCGGATCATTTATGTTTTTGGGGCCAACCGGCGTGGGTAAAACTGAACTTGCCAAAGCTTTAGCCGCTTTTATGTTTAGCGACGAAAAAGCGCTTATAAGGGTGGATATGTCCGAGTACATGGAAAAGCACGCTGTTTCAAAGATCATCGGCGCGCCGCCTGGCTACGTGGGCTATGAAGAGGGCGGTCAACTTAGCGAGCTTATAAGACGCAGGCCGTACTCGGTGATTTTGTTTGACGAGATAGAAAAGGCGCATCCGGAAGTGTTCAACATAATGCTTCAGATTCTTGATAATGGCAGACTTACCGACACAAAGGGTCGCCACGTAAATTTCAAAAACACAGTCATCATAATGACCTCAAACGTAGGTTCGGAATATGTAAGGCAAATGGAGCAACTTGGTTTTGCCGTGTCTGAAGAAAATGAAGAAAAGAAAAATGAGAAAGATCTGAGGAGTAAAATAAATCAGGCTTTGGAGAGCAGGTTCAGGCCGGAGTTCTTAAACAGACTTGATGAGATTATAATATTCAATACTCTTACTCCGGATAGCATAAAAAGCATAGTTAAAATACAGATAGACCGGATGACGAAAAAAATGGCGGAGAAGGACATCGGCATCAAGCTTAGCGATGAAGCCCTTTCCTTTTTAGCAAAAGAAGGCTATAATCCCAGCTATGGCGCGAGGCCTCTCAAGCGTCTCATTCAAAACAAAATACTGAATCAGGTCGCCGGCCTTATAATAAGCGGCGATATAAAAGCGGGAGATACAGCCATGGTGGAAATGGAAAATGGCGATATTAAAGTTTCCGTGGCAAACAAAAGACAGATTACCAAGAGAGACAGTCTAGTGGGGGTGAGATAGATGTGTCCTGTGGGCAGGGAGGGATTTGAACCCCCGTAGGACGATGTCCGCCAGATTTACAGTCTGGTGCAATTGACCGCTCTGCCACCTGCCCAATGGAAGTTATTAAAACATATTAAAAATCAAATTACAAGATAAATCGCCGACAGGCGGGAAAAAAGATATGAGCCAAGATAATTTATTGAAGTTAAAATGTTCATCTTGCAATAGGATTAACTATTGGACAAGAAAGAATAAGAGAAAGGCGGAATACAAAGTAAATACAAAGAAACACTGCAAGTGGTGCAAAAAGCATACCGAGCACAAAGAAATGAAGAAATAAAATTCTTCATTTCTTTGCAGAGAGGGGGTATAGTTTAGTGGTAGAACAACGGTCTCCAAAACCGTTAGCCAGGGTTCGATTCCTTGTACCCCCGTAAAAATCGTTAGATTTTACCTGACAAGGAATCGAAAGCCGGACTGAGCGAAGCGAGGGAGGCGGGGTCGCGAGCTCCGCTGAAAGCGGAGACTTGTGACCGATTCCTTGTACCCCCGCAAAAAATAGCGGACGCTCTCGGTGTTTCGCTGGATGATTTAGTGAAATAAATTATGGCAAATTCTAAAGAAGCAAAAGCGCGAATAAAAATAAACAAACTGCTTGAACAAGCGGGCTGGAGATTTTTTGATAATGAGAAAGGACAAGCAAACATTTCGCTTGAACCAAATGTAAAACTTACCCAAAAAGACATTGACGCTTTTGGTGAGGATTTTGAATCCGCAAAAACTTGTCCTCGACCGCGATCGGGGAACGGATTTATTGATTTTTTATTGCTTGATGAAAAAGGTTTCCCGCTCGTTATTTTGGAAGCCAAAAAAGAAGAGAAAAACCCACTTGACGGAAAAGAACAAGCGAGAAAATACGCCCATACCGAAAATGCCCGCTTTGTTATTCTCTCAAACGGCAATCTTCATTATTTTTGGGATTTGGAACGGGGCGATCCTGAAATTATCACCGAATTTCCAACGCAAGAATCTTTGAAGCACAGGCAAGATTTCAAACCCGACAATCAGCGTTTAGCAGATGAGGAAATCAAAGAGGATTATATCGCCCTTACGCAAAACCCGAATTTCAAAGACGATCCTCGCTATCAAAAAGAAGAAACGCGCGAACAATATCTTTGGGATGAAAATTTGCGAATTTTACGCCCTTATCAACTCAAAGCTGTTCACGCTTTGCAGAAATCCGCCGAAGCTGGAAATGATCGTTTTCTTTTTGAAATGGCAACGGGAACAGGCAAAACGCTTATTTCCGCCGCAATCATCAAACTATTTTTAAGAACAGGAAACGCAAAAAGAATTTTGTTTTTGGTTGATCGTTTGGAATTGGAAGATCAAGCACACAAAAACTTTGTCCGCTATTTGAGCAATGATTTTTCTTCCGTAATCTACAAGCAAAATCGTGATGACTGGAAAAAGGCAGAAGTGGTCATTACAACAGTTCAAAGTCTTTCATCGCAAGATAAATACAAAAAACTATTTTCACCGACCGATTTTGATTTAGTTATTGCCGATGAATCACACCGAGCAATCGGCGGAAACTCGCGCGCAGTTTTTGAATATTTTATCGGCTACAAATTGGGCTTAACCGCAACGCCGAAAGATTATTTGAAAAATGTTGATCCGCAAAAATTATCACAAAAAGACCCGCGAGCTTGGGAAAGACGGCAACTCTTGGACACTTACACTACTTTTGGCTGTAAAAACGGCGAGCCGACTTTTCGTTTCAGCTTGCTGGACGGCGTGCGTGAAGGATTTTTAATCAATCCTATTGTTTCGGACGCGCGAACAGACATCACAACAGAATTGCTTTCAGAAAAAGGTTATGCTGTTATGGTTGAGGACGAAGAAGGCGGAGAAAGTGAAGAAACATTTTTCCAAAAAGATTTTGAAAAGAAATTCTTTTCCGAAAAAACCAATCGTGTTTTTTGCCAGACATTTATTGAAAATGCTTTCAAAGATCCAATAAGCGGTGAAATCGGCAAAAGCATTATATTTTGTGTAAGCCAAAAGCACGCTTCAAAAATTACTCAAACACTTAATCAAATGGCGAGCCAACTTTGGCCCGACAAATATAATTCTGATTTTGCCGTGCAAATAACCTCAAACATTGCCGATAGCCAGCAATTTACAAATAATTTTGCATACAACACCCTAAGCGGACATACAAAATTTTTAGAGAACTACAAATCAAGCAAAACGAGAATTTGTGTAACTGTCGGAATGATGACAACGGGCTATGACTGCCAAGATATTTTGAATCTTGCGCTTATGCGCCCCGTCTTTTCGCCGACTGACTTTATCCAAATCAAAGGACGAGGAACAAGAAAATTCACTTTTGAATATACCGACGAATACGGCGAAAAGCACAAAGCGACAAAAGATCAGTTCAAATTTTTCGACTTCTTCGCTAACTGCGAATATTTTGAAGAAAAATTTGACTATGATGAAGTTTTGCAATTGCCAATCAAACAAAAAGGAACTGACGGAGAAGGACATGTTGGCGTTGATATAGACGAATTTGAAACTTTCAATCCCGACAAGGTAAAATCTCTCACGGAAACTCCTGTCGGTATTGAGGGTATGAAAGTTGATCGAAAACTTTTTGAAAAAGCCCGCGAGGAATTACAAAACGATCCCGAAGTAAAAACTGCCGTTCTAAACGAGCAATGGGAAAAGGCGGTGCAGATAATGCTGGATAAATACGAAGACAAACCGAAATTATTCTTGAATCTTGAAAAAATCCGCAAGAGCGAGAATCTTGATCGCCGGATTTCTTGGCGTGAATTTTTGGAACGAGCTTTCGGTTTGATTGATGTTTTCAAATCCAAAGACGAGAAACTAGAAGAAGAATGCGAAAAGTTTATTTCAATCTACAAACCCGAAAGCAAATATGTCCCGCATATCAAAAATTATCTGAAAGCGTATGTTTCCAATGAATATTTCCGCAATGAGATAAATAATAAAAGATTTCCTAGAGAATATGCCGGCTTTACTATGGCGGAATACAAGCAATTAAATGGTTGGCGGGAAACCGTTCCTACATATGTCAAAGATTATGTTCCTGTTAATGTTTATATGAGGTAACCAATAATATTATGAAAAAAGATGATAAAAAACTAATAATCAGAAATAGTACGGCAGAATTTTTGATCTTTACTTCGCAAGCAGGAGAGGATGGTATTGAGGTGCGAGTAGAAGATGAAAATGTATGGCTTACTCAAAAACTCATTGCCAAACTTTTTAATGTTGAAGTTAATACGATAAATTATCATTTAAAAGAAATTTTTCAAGCAAGTGAGTTATCGCCAGAATCAACTATTCGAAATTTTCGAATAGTTCAAAAAGAAGGCAATAGAGAAGTTTCAAGAAATATCGAACACTATAATTTGGAAGGAATTATTGCTATTGGTTTTCGTGTTAACTCTGAAAGAGCGACTAATTTTAGACGCTGGGCGAATCAAGTTTTGAAGGATTTTGCTATCCGTGGCTATGTTTTGGATGATGTGCGCTTAAAAAATGGCGCTTTTTTAAGCAAACAATATTTTAAAGATTTAATCCTTGAAATTCGCGACATCAGAGAAAGTGAACGAAATTTTTATCAACAAATTACTGATATTTATGCGACTGCGCTTGATTATGATCTTAATTCACCTACTACCAAAGATTTTTTTGCCACAGTCCAAAATAAACTGCATTTTGCCACACACGGGCGCACAGCAGCGGAACTGATTACAGATCGCGCGAACCATAAAAAAGATTATATGGGGTTGACCTCTTGGAAAAAATCTCCGAATGGAAAAATTTTAAAGTCAGATGTTGTGATTGCTAAAAATTATTTAAATGAAAAAGAGATAAAATTTTTGAACAGAATTGTAACGATGTATTTGGATTATGCGGAAAATCAGGCAGAAAAATGTATCCCGATTACAATGGCGGATTGGTCGGGAAAACTAAATACTTTTTTGAAATTCAATAATGAGAAAATTCTTGACAATGCCGGTAAAATAACGGCAGATATGGCGAAAGTTTTCGCTGAAAGCGAGTTTGAAAAATACCGTCCGGTTCAAGATAAGTTATTTGAATCCGACTTTGATCGTGTTGTGAAAAAATTTTTGAAAGATAATAAAAAATAACTATGCTTGATCAAACTACAAAACGAAAACTAGACTCCGCCCGGCAAATTCTTGTCGGTAAAGTTCCCGATCCAAAAGCACAAGTTGAGCAAATCACAACTGCTCTTATCTATAAGTTTATGGATGATATGGATAAGGAAAACGAAGAAGTTGGATTGAAAACTCAATTTTTCGTTGATGATTGGAAAAAGTTTTCGTGGACGAAAATTTTGGACAACAAACTTTCAGGGCAAGAACGGCTTGACCTCTATGTTCAGGCAATTACGAATATGCCAAAAAATCCGCATATTCCTCAATTGTTTCGAAACATTTTCAAAGGTGCTTTTTTGCCATACAATGACGCACGAACGCTTTCACTTTTTTTGAAAGAGATCAATGAATTTAATTATGAACACAGCGAAAATTTAGGTAACGCTTTTGAATATTTGCTTTCCATTCTCGGAAGCCAAGGCGACGCGGGGCAATTCCGCACGCCACGCCATATCATTGATTTTATTGTTGAAGTTGTTGATCCGAAGAAAAATGAAACAATTCTTGACCCCGCTTGCGGAACGGCTGGATTTTTGATTTCCGCCTACAAACATATTGTCAAAAATAATGACGGAAAAGATAATAAAACAGGCAAGCTGACAAAAAACGAGACACGACTTACGCCCGATGATAAAAATAGATTGATGAATAATTTAACCGGCTATGATATTTCTGATGAGATGGTGAAGCTGTCTCTTGTAAATATGTATTTGCACGGTTCGCCTGATCCGAAAATTCATGTGTATGATACTCTTTCAAGTGAAAAGCGTTGGGACGAAACTTTTGATGTAATTCTCGCCAATCCGCCGTTTATGACACCAAAAGGTGGAATTAGTCCGCATAAACGCTTTACGATTCAGTGTAAAAAAGCCGAAGCGCTTTTTGTTGATTACATTATTGAACATCTGAACATTAACGGAAAGGCTGGCGTTGTTGTGCCTGACGGAATAGTGGCTAACCCGTCGAATTTGTATGCAAAATTGAGAGAATTAGCCATAGAAAATGGTTTGTATGCAGTTGTTTCACTTCATAACACAGTTTTTAAGCCGTATGCTGGGGCAAAAACAAGTGTATTGTTTTTTGACAAAGAATTTGCGAAAAAATCAAAAGACATAGTTTTTATTAAAATAAATAATGACGGATACGAAAAGGGAGAGCAGAGGCGCAAAATTGAGCAAAATGACCTTCCCGAAGTAGTAAAATTAATTGAGGATTTTAAGAGCGGGAAAAAAGAATTAAGTAGCAAAATTGATTTTATCGTTGTTCCTAAAATTCAGTTAAATAAAAAATTCAGTTTGTTTGTAAATAAATATTTGATTTCAAATCGAGAAAACGGGAACGAGTCGGTGGAAATTTCAGATTTGTTTGATATACAAAAAGGAACATTACAAAGCACAAAAAAGACCGAAGGCGAATTTGATTTTATTACTGCCGCCCAAGAATGGAGTACTCATAATTCGTATACTCACGACTGTGAAGCTTTGATTTTTGCTTTTGGTGCGGCGGGTTCTTTAGGACGAACTCATTATGTAAATGGAAAATTCATTGCGAGTGATCTCTGTTTTATATTAACGCCAAAAAAAGATTCAAAATATCCAGTAAATCTTTCTTTTTATCATGCTTACTTTAATGCTATCAGGGAACAAATTGTTGCTGATTTGGCAAAAGGCGTTTCAAAATTAGCTATTAACAAAACTGAATTTTCAAACTACTTGATTGATTATGTCACAATCGAGAAACAGAATGATTTTGGAAATAAAATTGTTGCTGAACAAAAGAAAATCGCGGAAATGAAAGCAAAGATTGAGGAGTCGGAAGAAAATATAAAAGAAGTTATTTTTGAAGTCCTATAGCCATGATTAATAAAATCTCAAAACTCAAAGACTTTGGCATATTTCATGATTTTTCTTGGAAAACAGAGCTTTCTGATTTCAAAAGATTCAATTTGATCTATGGCTGGAATAGAAGCGGAAAAACAACCATTTCCCGCGTTTTTGCAAGTTGTGAGAAAAAATGTACTTATGACAAGGATAAATTTAGACAATACCCCGCGATTTTTGATGGAAGCGGTAATTTTGAAAATGATGGAGAATTTGAAATAAAAACAGATGACAACACAACTGTAAAAAATACAGATGTAGCCACCAATATTTTGCCAATTAAAGTTTTCAATCAAGATTTTATTGATGAAAATATTTCCTTTGATCCTACTGATTCATGCAACCCAATTATTTATGTAAGTGAAGAAGATATTGAGAGCAAAAAACAGCTTGAGCAATTAAAGCTGGATAAAATCACTATTGGCAAAACATACGAACAGGCAAAAAAAGACAAGTCAGCAAAAGAAGAAACAAAAAATACTTTTCTAACTGGTTTAGGTCGAGAAATTGCGAATATTCTTTTTGACAAGTCATACAACAAGACAAAAGCAGAAAACAAAATCAATACTGTTGGTGTTGATAAGTTTACCGACAAAATTTTATCTGACGAAGATAAGAAAAAGCATGAATCAATAAGCAGAAGTGAAGCAGAAAAAGATCAAATTGTCATTTCAAAATTGCCGCTTGTTAATTTTAGTTTTCTTTTTACGCGAGTAAAGTCGCTACTTGATAAAAAAGTTGTTTCAGAATTACTTCAAAGATTAAAAGATCCTGAAGATGTTGACGGTGGACTTGATGAAGAATTAAATAATTGGGTCAAGCAAGGATTTGATATTCATAAGACTAAAAATCAATTTAAAAAATGTCTTTTTTGCGAAAATGATTTAGACAGCGAACTTTTTGATTCACTGGCAAAACATTTCAGTAAAGATTATGAAGATCTACAAAGCTCAATTGAATTTCTTATTAATGATTTCAAAAAAGAAAAATTAACAAATATTCCTGAAAAGAATGTTGAATTATATTCTGACTTAAGAAATGATTTTGAAGCCACGGCAAAAAGATATAATGAAATTGTTAAAAAACAAAATGATTGGCTTTGGAACTCGGAGATGTGGTTGGAACAAAAATATAAGAATCCTTTTAACCCTGATATTCCAGAAATGGTTAATGCCCCCGAAGATTATATCGTTTTATTAAACAAAATTATTGATGAGCTTAATGAAATCATTTCAAAGCATAATCTACGAGCAAAAAATCATAATACAGAAGTAATAAGCTCAAGAGAGAAGCTCGAGCTACATTCAATTGCTGTTGCGTTGTCTGGGCAGGATTATAAAAAAATGGGAACTGACTTGGCGGAAGCATTGAAAAACGAAAATGAAGCCCTTGGCGCGATCAATAAAAATAATTCTGACATTGCAGAACTTGAAAAACAGACTTCAAATATAGGCAAAGCAATTATAGCCATCAATAAACATTTGGAAGAATTTTTTGGCAGAAAAGAAATTGAACTTGCATTGGACGGAGATAACAAGGGCTATACAATAAAAAGGGACGGGAAACCAGCAAAAAATTTGAGCGAAGGAGAGAAAACAGCAATCGCTTTTTCGTATTTTGTTGTTAATGTTGGCGAAGGTGATTTTGATAAATCAAAAGGAATTATTTTTATTGACGATCCAATATCTAGCTTTGATTCAAATTTCATTTATCACTGTTTTTCAATGATAAACACACATTTCAAAGAAGTAGGACAATTGTTTATTTCTACACATAATTTTCAGCTTTTCAACTTGGTCAAAGAATGGTTTATCAATAAAAATAATTCAACGAAAAGAGACAACGAAAAACTAAAATTAGAAAATAAGACAGAAAAACCAATTCCTTGTGAGTTTTTTATGGTCGAAAACTTTACTGAATCAGATGTGAGAAAAGCGAAAATTGTTGCGCTTGATAAGACATTACGAAACTATAAATCCGAATACCATTTCTTGTTTGCCAAGCTCAAAGAATTTTCAGAAAAACAAGATACGCAATACGAAGATTTTTATACGATTGGCAATATGGCGAGAAGATATTTTGATATTTTTGCAGATTTTAAGATACCAACAACAGGTGATCAAAAGTCTAAAATGGAAGTTTTAGTCAAAAATATCAATGATCCAGATGAGAAAATCAGCACCGTGGACGCTGGCAAGGCGTACAAGCTGGTCAATGAATTTTCTCATAATTCCGACCCGACAAGCACAATCGAGCATAAAGACAAAAGCGAAAGCAAAGACGCAATCAAGATTTTGTTGAATATTGTGAAAGAATCAGACCCAAAGCATTTTGAAATATTGGAAAAGAATTTAGTTTCTTAGTCCCGCCGTCCCGCCGAAAAGTTTTGGGGGCGAAGCCCAAGCAGGCGGGCAAAAAGGTAGGGTGTGAGGGGAAGGAATTTTTACTCATTTAAAAACTGATTATGAAAACAAACAAAACAACCGCCACAAAAACATTTACTGAGCTTTTTAAGGTTATTTTAACCGGAGATAAGGAGGATAGCCGAAAGGTGGCGAGAGAGGTAAGGAAGCTTTTATATAGCTCGCACAATGGCGGGAAATATGATGACATTAAAAAAATAATAGAAAACGCTCCTGATGAGTATGTAAAAATTGCGGAAGAATGGCGGCAAGAAAATTTTGTCATGGCTGTGTCAGTTTTATATTTTTTGCATGACAAAGAAAGCAGGCCGGATTTTTTATTTCCGTGGCTGTTTCATTTGCTCCAGCACGAAAAAGGAAATATCAGATATGCGGCTGTTCGGATGCTGGGAAATGAACTCGGACCGCTTACGGTTCATATTCGTTGTCCTGATTATAAACAAAGCAAATTAAAATCAGAACGATCCGATTTTATTTTACAAAACTTATATATAGCTTTGAATAATTTGTTGGTCGATTTATGGGAACCTAAATATAAAAAATACAAGTATGTTTCTTCTTTGCCAAGCGGATCGTACAAGTCAATTCAGATGGTGCTTTCTCGTTTGGAATATGATTGTGAAGAGCAGTATATGATTAAATTACGGCAGAAGTTAAATATATGCTCGCCTGCTTCCATTCCCGTTCCGTAAAACACCGCAAAAAATAAATTTGCTAATTTTTTATCATTTTCTCAGCCTGTTCTTTTTTTGAAATCCATTTGATTCTTTTATCTCTCTTAAACCACGTCATCTGTCGTTTGGCGTATTGTCGATTTTCAATAAGCATTTTGGCAAGCATTTCTTTTTTATCTATTTTGCCTTGCAAAAACATTGCCGGATATTTGTATTCAAAACCGAATTCGTAAATTCTTTTCCACGACAAGCCGGACTCTTTCAATTTTTTAGTTTCGGCGACCAGTCCGTCTTTTAGCATTTTTTTGATTCTTTTTTCTATGTTTTTACTTAAAACGTTATCTGGTAATTTTATCCCAATCCGCCCAATGTCAAGGTTCAACCTTGACATTGGCATTGACAGATTCAAGCTTGGCACTTTGCCAAGCTTTTTGGCTATCTCTATGGCGCGGATAAGTCGGCGAGGATTTTTGGCGTCAATATTTTCCGCTCTTCGCGAATCAAGCTTTTTGAGCATTCTAAACATCTCTTCGGTCGTCTTTTTCTCCAATTGCTTGCGGAGTTTCCAATCCGGCTTTACTTCCGGTAAGACAATATTGTCCGCGACGGCTTGTATGTATAATCCTGTTCCGCCGACAATAATCGGTGTTTTGTTTTTAGCAAAAATTTTTTCAATGGCCTTATCGGCGCGTTTTTTAAAATCCACGACAGTATATATTTTTTTAGGCGAGACTATATCAATGCAGTGATGCGGAATACCGCCCATTTCTTTTTTTGTAATCTTGCCGGATCCGATATCCAGTCCTCTATACACTTGTCTGGAATCAGCCGAAATAATCTCGCCACCAATTTTTTTGGCAATTTTTACCGCCAGCGCGCTTTTCCCGCTCGCCGTCGGCCCAAGTATTACAATAATTTTCCTTGACATAAGTTAGTTAATAATATATTCTTTTTTCAGAAAAAATCCAGTAACTTTAAAATTAAGACGTTAAATTGTAAGATAATAATGTGAGGGATAAATAGAAAGGAGAAAAAAATGTTAAACACTTTGTTTAGAATTGTTTTAATGGGGAGAAAGATCTACTGGTTTATATTCAGACCTGTTACGATTGGCGTTAAAGTTTTAGTGGTTTCCCAAAATAAAATTCTCTTAATTAAGAACAGATATGACAAATTTTGGTATTTGCCAGGTGGAGGAATTAAGACCGGAGAAAGTTTTTTTGAAGCCGCGAGAAGGGAGGTGAAAGAGGAATGCGGTATAAATCTTGAAAAGTTTAAAATTTTTGGAGTATACTCAAATTTTTTTGAGTATAAAAGTGATCACATAATTTTATTGCAATGTGACGCATCGGAATCAACTCTCATTAAAAGCGGTTTTGAAATAGAAGAGGCGGCATTTTTTAACTTCAATAATCTGCCTGATAAAATTTCTCCCGCCACAAAACGCAGAATTGATGAATTTATTAGCGGTAAATCTAATATGAGTGATATATGGTAAAGAAAGGAGTTGTTTATGTTAGAAAATACGGTAACAACATTTGTTCAATCGAAGGAAGGGCGGAAGTTATCTTCAAGAAGGGTCTTGTTTCATTTGCCTGAGAGATTGTTTGGTTATTCAACTTATTCAAAAGAAGTGTTGCAGACGAAATTATCGCCAATATCAGTAGCTTTGTGCCCAACGCCATTTTGTGTAAGGAATTGTTTGTTTTGTTCCAATCATAACAGAAACAAAGAAAATATTGCTCAAAAAAATGAAATCGCACCGAAAAAATTTATAAGATTGATTAACGATCTTTCTTGTCTTGATGTGAAAGGTGTTACGATCGCTGGCGGAGGAGATCCTTTGGCATACAAAGGACTGGTTATCGATGGATTGATACTTGGCAAAAACCTTTCATTTAAGATTGGTCTTCATACGAATGGCGTTCTGCTTGACGAAGATGTCGCTGAAAAAATCCTTGCATCTGGTAATTTAGCTTATGTTAATATAAGCGTTGTTGCTCATACATCAAAACTTTATAAAAAAATTTGTGGATACAGGGAACAATTTTACAAAGTAGAAAATAACATTATTGAGGCGATTAAGATAAAAAGTTTGGTAAAATCGGATGCGTTAGTTGGTGTAAAAATTTTGTTGTGTAGAGAAAATTTTGAATTTTTTGATGATATTTTCTCCTACAAGATGCTGGATATGCGCTTTGCAATATACCGCAGGAGTTGACCCTGATGGCGAAGTCTATCTTTGTTCTCCATGGTCTCGCAAGGAATATTCCATTGGCAATATTAACCAATCAAGCATTAGGAAAATCTGGGGTTCCAATAAACACGTTGAAATAGCAGCTAAATTAAGTGATAACTTACAAAGTGGTAAGTGTAGCCCAAGTATTACAATAATTTTCCTTCCAGACTCCATGTTTTTGCTTTTAGAATTTTTACCATGACGAATTCATTTTTAATGTTAAACATCGGATGTCTAACATTTGTAATTTTTATCAGCTTGTTGCCTTCCGTGCGGTCGTTTAAGACTTTTACGGTTTGGCCGATCAGTTTTTGATTATTCTCTAAAGCTGTCTTTTTTAATATTTCATTGAGTTCGTCTTTTCGTCCCTCTTTTTCTTTGTGAGATACATCATCTTTGAAATATTTTGCCGCCGCCGTTTTTGGGCGAGGAGAATATTCGCTGATAAAGGCCATACTGAATCTTATCTCTTCAAATATTTTTTTAGTGTCTTCAAACTGCTTTCTTGTTTCTCCCGGGAAGCCAACGATGATATCCGTGGAGAGGGAAATTTCCGGCATGGCCTTGCGGATTTTTTTAACCAGCTTTTTATAATGTTCGACTGTGTACGGCCTGCCCATTTTTTTAAGGATGGCGTTATTGCCGGATTGAATCGGTAAATTTATATAGTGGGCGAATTTCTCGCATCCAGCCATGGCCTTTATCAGTTCATCGGAAAAGTCTTTCGGGTGAGGGGAAGCAAAGCGAATCCAGAAATCTCCAGGAATGGCGTTAACCAGACGCAGTAATTCTGGAAATTTTATTTCTTTAGATTTTAGATTGTAGCGATAGCTATTCACCGTTTGACCCAAAAGCCAAATATCTTTGGCGCCGTCCGCAACCGCCTTTCTGACATCCTTTAAAATATCAATGACCGCTTTTGATATTTCTCTGCCTCTTGCCAGCGGCACAACACAATATGTGCAAAAGTTGTTACATCCGTTTGAAATGGGGATAAGCGCGCTGACATCGGTTTTTGTTTGAACGTCTTTTGGCTTGAGCGTCTCAGGAAGCAATCCGGAAAGTTTTTTAATTTTTTTCATATCTACAAAGTAGTCAAAATGGGGGAGGCGGTTTTTTAATTCTTTCTCACTGTAGTGCATCATGCAGCCGGTTAAAACCACTTTAAGGTTTGGATTTTTATCTTTAAGTTCAATGAGTTTTTTGTTTAACCCAAACACTCTGTCTTCCGCTTTTTGGCGTACCGAGCAAGTATTGAAGATAAGAAAAGGGTTTTTATCCGACAAAAGTTCATCTTCATCTTTGGCGTTTTGGTAATTTGCCTTGTTGAAGATAGCCGTTATCTTGTCTGAATCGGCCATGTTTGCCTGGCATCCGAAAGTAGTGATTAAATATTTACTCATATCAGTTAATCTACATGTTTTGACACTTTTTTCAATATCTGCTAGTATTTCATCATGTTAAAAATAAGATTACAACGAGTGGGAAGGAAGCACGACCCGAGCTACAGGGTTGTTTTAACTGACTCCAGAAAAGCCGCTCAAAGCGGCGCCGTGATAGAGAATCTTGGTTCTTATAACCCACGCAGCAAAAAAGGGGAAACAAGGCTTGAGGGAGAAAAAATAAAAGAATGGATAACAAAAGGCGCCCAAGTGTCCGGTACGGTAAACAACCTATTAGTGGAAAAGGGTATAATAAAAGGCTCTAAAATAAACGTTTTACCTAAAAAGAAAGAGGTAGAAAAAGCCAAAGAAGAAGCTCCTAAGAAGACGGAACAATCAAGCGGCGAGCAGCCGACTCCGGTAGCCGCGGAAGCGGAGAAAGGCGAAGCGGCGGCTCCGGCGGAAACTCCTAAAGAAGAAGCGATTCTGGCGCAGTAATCCGCAAGAATTGACCGTAAATTAGAAATCATTATAATAACAAGCGATTACAGGATTGGTCGATTTCCCGCTTTTGCGGGGATGATTAACAGAATAAACCAAAAGAAAATGGCAGAAAAAGATAAAGAATTTCTTGAGTACGTTGTCAAAGCTTTGGTTGATAACCCAGATGCCGTGACGGTTGACCGCAAGGTTGACGAAATGGGAGTTCTTATGACTCTCAAGACAGATCCGGCTGATATGGGTAAAATCATTGGACGAAGCGGCAATACTGCTAAAGCCATCAGGACTCTTCTTAGGGTAGTGGGCATGAAGAATAATGCCAGAGTAAACCTTAAGATAGAAGAGCCGGAGGGTAGCACAAGACCGCAGCGAAGCGTTGACGATGCGATGAACGATTTGAACATATAGTTTCTTAAGCATCTAGTTTTGAAGAAAAGTCGGCCGTAATAAGCCGGCTTTTCTCATACTGATTTAATCCAATAAAATGAATTTTCATATTATTTCAATTTTCCCCGAGGCGATAAAAAGTTATTTTGACACGTCTATTTTAGGGCGCGCCAAGGAAAAAGAATTGATAAAAGTAAATATTATAGATTTGAAAAACTTTGCCGAAAAAGCCGGCAAGGGCGATTTTAATAAGGTTGACGACAGGCCTTTCGGCGGCGGGCCTGGAATGGTAATGAAAATTGAACCTATTGTTAAGGCAATCTTAAAAATAAAATCTAAAATCCTAAATCCGGAAAAGTCAAAAATAATTATGTTTTCTCCCGCCGGAAAACAATTTACTCAAAAGATGGCGATAGATTGGGCGAAGAAATATGACGATATTATTATGATTGCCGGACGGTACGAAGGCGTGGATGCCAGAGTAAAAAAAGTTTTGAAAGTTGAAGAAATTTCCATCGGACCATATATCTTAACCGGCGGAGAATTGCCGGCAGCGATTGTAGCGGATACCGTTTCCAGGCAAGTGCCGGGAGTTTTGGGTAAGAGCGAATCTTTGGAGGAGGGAAGAGGACTTGGTTATCCGCTCTACACCAAACCGGAAATTTTTGAACATAACGGCAAAAAATACTCAGTACCAAAGATTCTTTTATCCGGTCATCATAAAAAGATAGAAGATTGGCGAAAGAAAAAATCCAAAAATTTTGCCAAATAAGAATTGCTTGGATATAATAAAAATATGAAAATCGCAATAAATGGTTTTGGCAGGATAGGTCGTGTGTTTTATAGGCAATCTTTTGACCACCCTGATATTGAAGTGGTGGCTATAAATGATCTTGGAGATAAGGATAATCTTATTTATTTACTTGAAAGAGATAGTGTATATGGCAAGTTTAAAGTGCCGGAGAAAATCCACGGCGCTCGCTTCTTAAGCGAGAGAGATCCGGCTAAATTGCCGTGGAAAGAACTTGGTGTAGACGTGGTGGTGGAAGCAACCGGCGTGTTTGAATCTTACGATAAAGCTAAGCTGCATCTTGACGCCGGTGCCAAAAGGGTGGTGATTACCGCTCCCGCCAAAGATGAAGGCGAAACAGCCACCTTTACGCCGAATGTTGGCATTGATGCTGTTACTAAAAGTAAGATCACGTCAAACGCTTCTTGCACCACCAACGCCGTGGCGCCGATTTTGGCCGTCATGATGCAAAGCGTGGGAGTGAAGAAAGCCATGCTCAATACCACTCATGGTTATACCGCCACTCAGAGTCTGACTGACAGCCCTAATAAAAATTTCCTAAGAGGCAGAGCTGCCGCTGTAAATATTATTCCGTCTTCCACCGGCGCGGCCATAGCTACTGCCAAAGCCATACCGGGTATGAAAGGCAAGTTTGACGGCACGGCTTTGCGAGTGCCGGTGGCGTCCGGTTCTATTATAGATTTCGTCTTTGTGTCGGAAAAACCAACCACTCGTGATGAGATAAATAATATTTTAAGAGAAGCGGAAAAGCAGCCGGAATGGAAAGGTATTTTGAAAACCTCCGATGAGTCATTGGTTTCCACCGATATTTTGGGAGAGCCGTATGGTTCTATCGCGGATCTTGATCTTACCAGAGTGGTAGATGGCGACTTGGTAAAAATCTCCGCTTGGTATGATAACGAATGGGGCTATGCCGCCATGCTGATAAAGCACGTGGAAGCACTTAAAAATTTTCTCTAATGATCATTATCCCCGCCATAAACGCTGAAACTTTTGAAGAAGTAAAAAATAAGCTTGAGTTAATCAAACCCTATGCTGGTTGGGCGCATATTGACGTGGCTGACGGCAGTTTTGCCGATAATATTTTGTGGCATAATCCTGAAGACATTAGGCAAATTTCCGGTTTGAATTTAAATCTAGAAGTACATTTGATGATAAGTGGCTTGGAGGATAAAATAGACAAATGGTTAAAACCTGAAGTGAAAAGAATTTTGTTTCATCTAAGCGCTGTTGGCGATCCTGATATTGTTATCAAAAAATGCGAAGAAATCGGGATTGAAGTCGGTATTTCCATAAGTCCGGAGGATTCGGTGGAAAAAGCTCTAATTTATAAAGATAAAGTGGATTTTTTCCAAATACTGGCCGTCAAACCCGGATTACCTGGGCAAAAAATGGACGAGAGTACTTTTGAAAAAATCAAAGAGGTGAGAAAATTCTGCTCATCATGTATAATAGAAGTTGACGGAGGGATGAATTTGGAAACTATTCCAAAGGCGATTGAGTCCGGAGCAAATATAATTGTTGCCGCCAGCGCCATATTTGATACAGGGAAAGACATTAAAGAATCAATAGAAAAATTAAAAAATGTTATCTGATGAACAAATAAAAAAATTGGAAGCGACAGCGAACACTATTCGCCAGGATATTATCGCTATGCTTTTAGAAGCCAAATCCGGCCATTCGGCCGGGCCGCTTGGCATGGCCGATGTCTTTACTGTTTTATATCATACCGATGCGGTAAAGAATGACCCTAAAAATCCAGACTGGGAAGAGCGAGACAGGATAATTTTATCTAACGGTCATATCTGCCCGGTGCTTTACGCGGCGATGGCACGCGCCGGATATTTTCTGGTGGAAGAGTTGAAAACTTTGCGGAAATTTGGCGCAAGATTGCAGGGTCATCCGCATAGGCTTGTGTTGCCGGGACTGGAGACGAGTTCCGGTCCGATTGGCAGCGGCTTGTCGCAAGCGGCGGGAATGGCCTACGCGCTAAGAATGGATGGTAAAAAGAATCATGTGATTTGTCTTATGGGCGATGGTGAGCAGGATTGCGGTCAAATCTGGGAAGCGGTAATGTGGGCGGGTAAAAACAAGCTTGATAATCTTACGGCAATAATAGATAGAAATAATATTCAGATAGACGGCTTTACTGAAGATATAATGCCGCTTGAGCCTTTGAGAGAGAAGTATGAATCTTTTGGTTGGCACGTGATAGATATAGACGGCAATAATATTATGGAAATTTACAACGCCATAAACAAAGCCAAGGCAGTGTATGAGAAGCCTGTTTGCATACTGGCGCATACCGTGCCGGGCAAAGGCGTGGACTTTATGGAATTTAAATATGAATGGCATGGCAAACCCCCGAATGGAGAAGAAGCAAAGGAAGCGCTGAGGCAATTAAGAACATTGGGAGGGAAGATAAGTGGGGAGTAAATAATGATTAAACAATTTATAAAATAAATAAAAAAATCCCCCCGCCGAAGCAGGGAGAGGTTTGACTTAATCAGCATAGCAAAACCATTATTGATGTCAAACTTTTTATTAAATAACCAAATTTTATGCCTAACCAAAAAGGATTTTTAAAAATAGCAATAATTATCATCGCCTTGATTTTAATCGGCGGAGGTTATTTTGTTTTTAATGAAAAAGATAGAGACATCTCAATTCAAGATGCTGAAAATCAGAATAGCCAATTAAATCAGTCTTCCGCATCTTCTGGTAATGACAATGTATCCACAGAAATAAATCCGAAAGATTATTCTTTGGAGGAATATCCCGTTCAACAGTCGCCTATTTATAGTCAAATTGAGAAGAGTTGTTTCACTAGGGGATCAGAATCAGAATATTTTAAAAAAAGCGCTCAATTTATAGAAAAGATGAAAGACATACGCCTTGTAAAAAATAAGAATGAAATTATTATACCAAGCTGGGTGCAATTTATTATTAGCAATAATAATCAAAAACTAAGTTGTGATAATTACTGGAATAGTAATTCAACTGAAGTATTTTCTACGCCAATAAATGGGAAATACTTATACTTGATTGGTTTCAATTCCGGTGATGACCAGGGACGAAAGACAATATACCGCCTAGATTTATCAAGCCTGGAAGTTAAGAAACTGTCTTCCCCCGAAAATATACCCAATTATTCTTATCTTGATTATAAAATACTGCCTGACGGAAAAAGATTAATTAAGTGGAATAAAGGCAATGAAATTAGTAAAAGTAATTTATATTTTGTTAATCTAGAAAAAGATTCCATTGATCTTTTATATTCCGCTCCGCAAGATCAGTGGTTTGTTTCCAGTATTATCGGTAACCCAGGTACGGATGAATATCCAAGCTATGATATTAAAATAGAAGGAGGTCAAGTAATTGTTGGTTTGTATTATAAAAACTCTATGACACAAAAGGGTACTGATGATTGCGGATATGATGGATGTGATTATATAAATTCCTATGAGTTTATAAACCGCGTAACAATACCAATCCCCGATAATTAAAATAAGTTTATAAATAATGAAGAAAAAATCAAACAATTACGCTTTTATAGATAGTCAGAATTTAAACTTAAGCATTCGTTCGCTTGGGTGGAAATTGGATTTTGCCCGTTTTCGTATCTATCTCAAAGAAAAATACGGAGTGACAAAAGCGTTTTTGTTTATTGGTTTTGTGGAAGGTAATAACGATTTGTATGTTTCTTTGCAGTCGGCTGGCTTTCTTTGCGTTTTCAAACCGACGTTAGAATACAAAGACGGGACAACTAAAGGCAACTGCGACGCCGAGCTGGTTCTTCATGCAATGATTGAGTATCCAAATTATGACAAAGCGATAATTGTGACGGGCGATGGCGATTTTTATTGTTTAGTTCAATACCTGATAGAAAAGGGAAAATTTGAGCGTGTTATTATACCAAACCTCTTTAAATACTCAGCTCTTCTAAAAAGATTTGGACGCAAGCAATTGAGTTTTATGAATGATTTAAGAAATAAATTGGAGTATAAAAAGAAAAGGACCCCGTAGGGACGGAACCCTCCGGGGGACTTTTCGTGGTGATGGTGATAATATACACTAAGCAAAAAATATGTCAAACTTTTTATTAAATAACTAAAATTTTATGCCTAACCAAAAAGGATTTTCAAAAATAGCAATAATCGTCATCGCCTTGATTTTAATCGGCGGAGGTTATTTTGTTTTTAGCAAAAAGGATAGAAATATTTCAATTCAAGATGCTGAAAGGCAGATTGATTTTGTGGAGACTAAAACAGAAACAAATCCGAGCAACATTTACATTTCTAAAACAGACAAGAAAGACATAATAGATAATTGGAAAACTTATAGAAATGAAAAGTATGGATTTGAAGTTAAATATCCAAACGATTGGAAAATTCAGGAATACACATATAAGAATGAAAATGAGGTTATTTATGTTGGACTTGACCCATTGGAACCTATTCCTCAATCAGTTTTTGAAACTATGGATATGCCAATGGGTCTTATTTCTATTGGTTTTGGAGGAAGATATTCTGTTAATAAGGAAATTTATGAAAGCTTGGAAATATCTAATATTGGTATTGATCAAGGAATAAGCGCAAGAAAATCGGATGTGAGAACTGGAGAAGATGAACCAAATCCAGCTTATTTTAATAAACATATGATAACCTATTATTTAGGTAATAAAACTGAATACGGTGATTTTTTTAAATATGATATAGGGATACAGTATATTTCAGGTTTAGACGATAAATATTTAAAAACATTTGACCAAATACTATCCACTTTTAAATTTAATAAAAAAGAAGAAGTTTTTAAAAAACAACCAGGAGAAATTAAATCAATAACGGTTTCAGGAAACGACCAGTGGTTATTAACTGTTGATTTGTTAAGTCATAATCCTGATTTTCTCCCTGGCATTAGTTCTTATTTTATCAATCAAAATCCAAAGATTAGAAATCTGACTGTTATAAAAGACACAAAATCTTTTATTTGTGGAGCTGGTCCGGATAAAAATGATACAACGCCAGATATTGCGCAAAACACATCGGTATTTTTATCTAACATTGAAAAACGAGAATACAAGACAGTTTATTTTGATATTCAAGGATCAAATGTTACAGCAATGTATCAGCAGTGTTTGCCATAAATATGATAAACCCAAAGTTAAAACTTAATCCGAAATTATTGTCCGAGCAAATAATTTTATAGAACATGAAGAAAAAATCAAACAATTACGCATATATAGACGGCGCGAACTTGCACAGAGGTATTGCCGGTTTTGGCTGGAAATTGGATTACAGGCGATTCAGAGTTTGGCTGTCTGAAAAATATGGCGTTTCGCATGCTTATATTTTTATCGGACTTATTGCAAAATACAGTGATTTATATAAATATTTACAAGAGTGCGGATACACTATTGTTTTTAAAGAAGTTGTGTACGATAGCGATGGTAAGCCTAAAGGTAATTGTGATGCGGATCTTGTTTTGCAGGTGGCGCGTGATACTTATGAAAATAAATTTGACAGTGCGATGCTTGTTTCAAGCGATGGTGATTATGCTAGTTTAATTAAATTTTTGCAAGAAAAAAATAAATTAAAGGCAATACTCTCTCCAAGTATTCCTCAAAAATGTTCCATCTTATTAAAAAGAACCAATGCGCCAATTACATATTTAAATGGTGTAAAAAATAAAATATCTTTGAAAAACAAAGAAAAAGCCCCCATTAAGGACGAGCCTTAACGGGGTCTTTTTCGTAGTGATATTAATAATATACAGGAAACAAAAAATATGTCAAACTTAATCGGTTTTATCAAATAAGTAAAATTTCATATGTCAAATCCAAACCAAAAACTTAATCCGAAATTATTTCCGAATGAATAAGTTTATAAATAATGAAGAAAAAATCAAACAATTACGCTTTTATAGACGGACAGAATTTATACTTGGTCATTCAAGAGCTTGGTTGGAAATTGGATTATAAAAAGCTTGAGTATGTAAAAAAAGAACCTCACAAGGACGGAACCTTATGAGGGGCTTTTAATCGTGACTACAATGCTATATTATCAAAGTGTAAAAATAATGTCAAATATGATAAACCAAAACCAAAAACTTAATCCGAAATTGTTAAAAGATGATATTGAACAAGCGCCGACTCGTTTTGGCTATGGCGATGGGTTAGTGATTGCCGGAAAGGAAAATCCAAATGTTGTGGCTCTTTGCGCGGACTTGACTGATTCCACTCGCACTTCCGAATTTAAAAAAGAGTTTCAGGATCGGTTTGTGGAGGTTGGCATCGGTGAACAAAATATGGCATCGCTGGCTTCCGGAATGGCGGCGGCCGGCAAAGTTCCGTTCATCTCTTCTTACGCTATGTTTTCGCCCGGCCGAAATTGGGAGCAGATAAGAACGACTATTTGTTACAATAATCAAAATGTAAAAATCGCCGGCGCGCATAGCGGTGTGTCCGTTGGTCCCGACGGCGCTACTCATCAGGCGATAGAAGATATGGCTATTACCAGAGTTATTCCCAATATGGTAGTCATCGCGCCTTGCGACGCTATTGAAGCGAAGAAGGCGACCATTGCCGCGGCAAGATATAAGGGGCCAGTTTACATTAGATTTACCAGAGAAAAAACGCCAGTGATGACGACGGAAGAAACGTCGTTTGAAATCGGCAAGGCGGAAGTCTTCCGCGAAGGAAAAGATGTAACGATAATCGCCTGCGGACCTTTATTATATGAAGCGTTAAAAGCGGCGGAAGAATTGGCTAAAGAGGGAATTGAGGCCGAGGTAATAAACAATCATACAATCAAGCCGATGGACAAAGAGACTATTTTGCAATCGGTCAAAAAAACCGACTGTGTGGTAACGATAGAAGAGCACCAAGCGGCGGGCGGAATGGGCTCGGCCATCAGCGAAATTTTATCTCAAAATTATCCGGTCCCGATGGAAATAATTGGCGTCAAAGACCGCTTCGGCGAATCAGGAGAACCAAATGAGCTTTTGGAAAAATTCGGACTTACAGCGAAAAATATAATTGAATCGGCAAAAAAGGCGATAAAACGAAAATAAAGTCAAAAACTTGCCCTCTTAAGGACGGTCATAACGGGAAATCCTACGAGGACTAAGTTTTTGACTTTATTTCTCGCTCTTAGTTTATCCTCCTTGGCTTATAATCTCCCGGTGCTTGGCGGAGATACTCTTCAATTTTCGGTAAAGTGAGCAAACCTTTCTGCGCGCCGATTTCTTGCACTACTGACATTGAGTTTATCGGCCCCATAGCCAACGCTTCCGGCACGCTTTTACCCAGAGCGATAGCGGCGGTGAAGGTGGAGGAGAAGGAATCGCCGGCGCCGGTTCTGTCTATTGGTGGCTTTGGATCTGGATATGCCGGCATGTACCAATATTCGTCTTTATCATAAGCGTAGGCGCCATCGGGTCCATCTGTGATTACCACAATTTTCGGTCCGAGCTCTTGAACCATCTTAAGCAGATCTTTTATTTCGGCTTTGCTTGTATCTCGTCCAGCGTCTTTTAAAATTCTTTGCGCTTCCTGAACATTACAAAAGAAAAGTTCAGATAATTCATAAATACCTTTTAATTTATCGTAACCCAAGCTCATCTGGAAAGTGCCTGGCTGGAAAGCAAGTTTTATTTCCGGTCGCTCTTTGATGTAAGCGGCAATTTGTTGATGAAAAGGAAGGGAATTTTCAGCCAAAGAACTTAAATATATCCATTTAGGCGATCCGATGTCCGGCAAACTGTAATCAAATTCGGTATGTTTTACCAGAATCGTTCTGTCTGCTTTGTACCATAGCACGTAATGATAATTGGTTGATTTGCTTTTATGGGTTTTTACGAATTCAGTGGAAATGCCATTGTCTTTGAGAGCTTTTAGCACATCTTCGCCGTTTCTGTCGTCTCCGATATTGGATACAAAAGCGGCATCAAGTCCGAGTCTCGTGGCGGCTACGGCGGCATTGGCGCTGTTGCCCACGCCCGGCACCACTTCCACAAATTCGTAGGGCACTTTATCCGCAAAGCTAAAACAAAGCATTGGCTTGTCTTTGCCTTCGCTTTCCAAAACTTTGGCATCTTTTAATTTTATAAACGCATCGGTGGTAACATCGCCAATGGCGACAAAATCAAGATTATTTTTCATAAGTTTATTTATTATTTATTATATTATATGCTAAAATGCATTTATATGAAAACCCTTAAAGAAATTCTCAACGAAGCGAGGGATAGCAGCATTGCCATCGGGCATTTTAATGTTTCAAACTTGGAGCAGTTGAGGGCTATTATGGAAGCGGCCAAAGTTTATAACGCGTCCATAATGATTGGTTTATCCGAGGGAGAAAGAAAATTCTTCGGTCTAAAGCAAGCGGTAGCCTTGGTAAAATCTTTTAAAGAAGAATACGGCTTGCCGGTTTTCTTAAATCCGGATCACTCTCACTCGGTAGAGTCGGCCAAAATGGCTTTTGACGCCGGCTTTGATTCGGTGCATATTGATCTTTCCAGTTTGCCGTTTGAAGATAATGTGAGGGGCACGAGAGAAGTGGTGGAATATGTGAAATCTAAAAATCCGGAAATTTCCATTGAAGGAGAACTTGGTTATTTGAGAGGGGAATCACGAATCCAGAAAGAAGCGATAACGATAAAACCGGAAGACCTTACTATGCCGGAAGAGGCGGCTGAGTTTACGGGAAAAACCGGCATAGACCGTTTCTCCGGCGCCTATGGCAATAGTCATGGCATTTCTTTGGATGAACCAGCATTGGATATTGAGAGGATAAAGGCGGTAAGACAAGCTTTGCCGAAAGAAGTGGCGATGGTCTTGCATGGCGGCTCAGGCATACCGGATGAAGAAATAAAAGAAGCCATAAAGGCGGGTATCGTCAATATCCACGTAAATACGGAAATAAGAGTAGCTTACGCGGACGCTCTGAGAAAATTCTTGGCGGAAAATCTTGAAGAAACCACGCCGTATAAAATTTTGGCGCCGGCGGTGAAAGCGGTTAAGGATAAAGTGGAGGAAAAGTTAAGGTTGTTTGGAAATATTTAACCTTAAAAAAGAAAAATAAATTATGAAAATATATATCACAAGAAAAATTCCGGAAGCCGGAATTAAAATGCTTCAAGATAAAGGTTATGATGTTGATATCAATCCCAAGGATAAAGTCTTGTCTAAAAAAGAACTGATAAAAGCGCTTGGCAAGAAAGAATATGATGCCGTGCTATGTTTGCTTACCGATAAAATAGACGGGGATGTTTTTAACGCGGTGCCTAAAGCCAAAATTTTCGCTAATTACGCAGTGGGGTTTGATAATATGGATTTGGGAGCGGCGAGGGAAAGAAACATTAAAGTGAGCAATACGCCAAGTGTCCTCACCGATGCCGTGGCGGAGCATGCCGTGGCTCTCATTCTTGCCATAAGCAGAAGAGTGGTGGAGGCGGATAAGTTTACGCGAGCCGGCAAGTATCATGGCTGGGAGCCGATGATGTATTTGGGTAATAGTATAATAGGCAAAACAGTAGGCATACTTGGGCTCGGCAGGATAGGCATCAGGGTTGCGCAAATTTTAGCAAATGGTTTCGGCGCTAAAATAATTTATTTTGACATAAAACGCAACGAAGAATTTGAAAAAGAATTTGAAAAAGGCAAAGTTGAGTATAAAGAGAAGATGGAAGACGCGCTTAAAGAATCTGATTTTATTTCAATTCATCTTCCACTTATGGAGAGTACCAGACATATTTTAAACAAAGAGAGATTGTCTCTCATGAAGAAAGAGGCTTATCTCGTGAACACTTCTCGGGGGGCGGTGATTGATGAAAATGCTTTGGTAAAAGCGCTTAAGGATAAAGTGATAAAAGGCGCTGCTTTGGATGTGTATGAGAATGAACCAGTTTTAGCTAAAGGCCTTGCTAAGCTTGATAACGTGGTGCTCACGCCGCATATAGCTTCAGCCACGGAAGAAGCGAGAAACGCTATGTCCAAGCTTGCGGCAGAAAATATAATCGCCGTGCTTGAAGGCGGCGAAGCGCCGAGTTTGGTAAAGTAAGAGATAAATAAAAACCAGAAAAACCTTGATTTTAGGCAAAAAAATGCACCAAGGTTTAACCTTGGTGCATTTTGGTCATCATAATCCTTGCCTTTTTGCTCGCTTTTTGCTATATTATCTAGCATTATGACACTTCAATTAAACACGGAAAAAAGGGATGTTTTTGGCAAAAAGCTGAAAAATTCAAGAAAAGATGGCAAATTGCCGGCTGTTTTATATGGTAAAGGCAAGGAAGCCACTCACTTTTTCGTAAACGCGAAAGAGTTTAAAAAAGTTTACAAAACGGCCGATGAAGCCACTTTTATAAAGCTTGCCGGCGATGGCGCCGCAGGCGAAGCTCTTATTCATGATACCGCTTTTGATCCTGTTAAGGGCGAGCCGATTCACGTGGATTTCTACTTGCCGGATATGAGTAAACCTATAATTGCCAGTTTGGAAGTTGCTTTTGACGGTGTTGCTCCGGCGGTAAAAGAACATGGCGGAATTTTGGTGAAAGTTATTCACGAAGTTGAATTGGAAGCTTTGCCAAAAGATTTCCCTCATGAGATTAAAGCCGATATTAGCAAGCTCAAAATCATAGGAGACAAGGTTCTTGCCGGAGACATTGCTTTGCCGGCAGGTGTTAAGATGACTATCTCTGCCGATACGGTAATAGCTTTGGTGAAAGCGCAGACGGAGGAAAAAGAAGAACCGATAATGAACATCGCCGATATAGAAGTAGAGAAGAAAGGCAAGAAAGAGGAAGCCGCTCCAATAGAAGAATAATAGAAGCAAGCGATAAATTCATAAAGTGGGCGACAATCAGATATAATTATCTGATTGATACGATATTGCATAAAAAATGAGTTGTGCTATGCTGTACATATAAGTACAGGAAAGATGAACGATATAAGAATAAAAAATAAAGACCTAAGAAAATCCGGAGGAGAACGCCTTTCCCTTATCGCCGCGCGCGGCGAGGTGGTTTTTCATATAGGAGACTTGGCAAATTTGTGGGGGATTTTCAATAAAAATACATTACATAAGACACTCTCAAGGTATGTTGCGGGAGGACTCATTCACCGTGTTTATAAAGGGCTATATACGATCAAGAAACCCGGGGATATCAATCCTTTTCTTTTGGGCGTTAAAGCTATCCATTCGCTTGCCTATGTGTCGTGCGAGTCGGTGCTGTATCAAAATGGTATACTGAATCAATCACCTCGGGAGATTACTATTGTGAGTCAATCTTCAAAACATTTTTCGATTGCAGGTACGAGATACAGGTCAAGAAAGATGCGCGATGAGTTCCTTTTTAATGATACAGGAATAGAGACAAAAGACGGTATTCGCACTGCCTCTCTTCCGCGCGCTGTCGCTGACATGCTTTATTTTAACTCGAGGAAATATTTTGATGCTGGGGATTCTGGCATTATCCCGTGGGATAAGGTAAAAGGAATCGCCGATGCGGTAGGGTATGCCATAAAGATTCCCAACCACTAAAAATATGATGATACTACCAAACAAAAAAGATGCCATTCATAAAGCGTGGCTCTATAGGCTTCTTGAAGCAATAGCTGATGATCGTCATCTTTCCCGCGTTCTCTATTTCAAGGGCGGAACGTGCGCTTCAATGCTCGGATGGCTGGATAGGTTTTCGGTCGATCTGGATTTTGATTATGCAGGCGACAAAAAAGATATTGGACAAACTCGCAAGATGCTTGAGGGTTTATTTGCATCGCTCGGTCTTTCGGTAAAAGACAAAAGTAAAAATGGTATTCAGTATTTTTTACGACATGATGACAGTGGTTCGGATAGAAAAATATTAAAAGTAGACGCTTCTTTCCCGCTTTTCCGTGCGAGTAAATACGCGCCGATGAGATTTTTAGAAATAGACCGTATTTTGATATGCCAAACAAAAGAGACAATGTTTTCACACAAACTTGCGGCTATTATGGATAGATTTAAAAAAACAGGAAATATCGCGGGCAGGGATATTTACGATATACACTATTTTTTTATGAATGGTTTTGAGTACGATGCTGGTGTTATTAAGGAGAGGACAGGCAAGGGTGTAAAAGAATTTTTTTCTGAGCTTGCAGATTTTATCAGCAAAAAAGTCACAGAAAAAGTTATCTCTGAGGATCTCAATTCTCTTTTGCCGCACGACAAGTTTGTCCGCATGCGTTCCGTGCTAAAAAGGGAAGTCATGAGTTTAATAAAAGATGAGATAAAGAGATTGGAACACCCTGTCCAAGGAAATAGATAGAGAAATAATAATGTTTTGACATATTTATACTTTTGTATATACTTTAGTATACATGAAGACCAGCACCACAATTTTAATAAAAACCGACAAAGCGGTAAAAAACGCGGCGAAAAAGGCGGCTGAGGAGATTGGCATACCGCTTTCCACAATCTTGAACGCGTATCTTCGCGCGTTCGCGCGCGATCGCCGCGTGGAGTTTGAATTTCCTCATATTCCAAACGCGACAACGCGCAAAGCGATTGCCGACGCGCGCGCCGGACGAGGCTTAAAGACTTTCTCGAAATTTGAAGATCTTGCCGATTATCTTCGCGCGCTTTAAACAAAACGTATGCGACACAGCATTGCAAAACCGCAATTTGATCGTGATATTCAACGCTTGAAACAACGAGGAAAAAATATTGAAAAACTAATTTCTGCGATCTCAATAATTGAACAGGGAAAAAGATTGCCTTCCTCACTTCGTCCGCACAAATTGAAAGGAGAGTATGACGGTTGTTGGGAATGTCACATAGAATCGGATTGGCTTATTGTTTGGGAATCTTATCGTGATCATATCCTACTCATCCGAACCGGCAACCACGCGGATCTATTTGAGTAAAGAGCCACTTACAATATGCAAAAATAAAGAATTTGACATAATTTTTCTGATAGTATACAGTATGTGTATACTATCAGAAAAATATTGATATGAAAAAAGACGAGAAAACATATGCAAATATTGTGAGAAGCGCTGTCGCGAACTTGCCATTTTTTAGCATTGAAGATCTCTCTAGTGTTGGGGCAGATAAAAAATATACAAAAATCTTACTCTATCGGCTTGGGAAAGCAGGGGAGATATTGAGGCTTAAAAAAGGGATGTATGTTTCAAGAAAGTATTTGGACCGAGTTGAAAAAGAAAATAAGATAAATTCATACATGGAATTTGTTGCGGTGAACTTGTATGATCCGGCATACCTAAGTTTGGAGTATGTGCTGGCAGAATACGGCATATTAACTGAAAATACACAGGCGTTTACTCTCGTTAGTAAAAACAAAACGAATAAATTTGCTAATTCACTCGGGCTCTTTAATTATAAACACATGAAAGGCTCTCTGTTTTTCGGTTTTAAAATTACTAAAAAAGATAATTTTTTAATAAGTAAAACAACCGTGGCAAAAGCGTTGTTTGATTTTTTGTATTTAAGAAAGAAAACTATTTTAGATAAAAGCGCTTTTCTGGCATTGCGCTTAAATACAGAAAATTTAAAAAAGGAAGATCTGGTGGAACTGAGAAAATATGCAGAAATGGAAGGGTCTAAAAAAATGAAAGAAATAACAAACTATTTATGGGAAAAGAAAAAATAATTCTAAAAAATATTGTTGACGAGAACTTTGATAAATCAGCGCTCTATAAAAGAAATTTACTCAAAGAATATTTGCAGGTTTTAGTCCTGGACTATATTTATTCAAGCGATAAATATAGCGGCTTGGTTTTTTATGGCGGTACATGCCTCGCGCATTGCTTTGGATTACCGCGGCTTTCTGAAGATCTGGATTTTGTGGATACCGAGAAAAAAGTTGACTTGGAAAAAATGATAGTTGACCTAGAGATCTTTTTTAAGAAAAAGACAGACCTCACTGTAGCTTTCAAAGCGCAGAAATTTAGGATTTATTTGAAATTTCCGATACTCAATGAGCTTGGTTTGGGCAGTGGCTCTGAATCCGACATATTGATTTTGAAATTAGAAATTTTCAACGATTTTATTTTTTGTAAAAAATATCAGACGCAAATAAAACCACTTTTCAAATTCAACAGATCAATCTTAGTCAAAACTTTTGATTTACCAACCTTGATGAGCACGAAGATCAGAGCGTTGCTTTATAGAAAGTGGGAGAAAAAGAACAAAGACGGAGAAGTTATTATAAGCGTAAAAGGGCGTGATTATTTTGATTTAATGTGGTATTTGGAAAAAAATATTGAACCTAATTTTGACTGCTTAGAAATAAAGACAAAAAAAGAATTGAAAGAAAAGCTGATTGATTTAGTGGAAAAAATTGACGCGGATAGTATCGTTTTTGATCTTGAAAATTTTATTGCTGACAAAAAGTTTGTGATGGGTCTTGGTAAAAACATAAAAGAAATACTAAAAGATAGCTTAAATAAAAAATTTGTTTAAAAGGAGTATAAAATAGTAAAATTAAGTGACAGTAATAATATGAGAAATCTGCTATACTGGAATTGGTTGGTTGAGAAGGTGGGATTTTTAAATAAGGATGTGTTCGGTGAATTGAAAAAACGCATTCTGATGCGTCTTCACATTCTCCTCCTTGCGGAGGTGAGGCCGAAGCCAACTGTATTTTTATGATACCAAGTGTAAATAAAAAGTCAAGGATATTAATTCTCACTCAAAAAGTGGATGTAAACGATGATGTGCTCGGATTTTTTCACGGCTGGCTGGAAAAACTGGCGCAGAAAACGGATCTTTTTGTGATCGCAAATTATGTCGGCGATTACAAATTGCCTGATAATGTTAAAGTTTTTTCTTTAGGCAAAGAAAAGAGGGCTAACAGTTTGGTAAAAAATTTAAAATATCAATGGTTCTTATTGAAACTCTTGCCGAAAGTTGACGGTGTGTTTTTTCACATGTGTCCGGAATATGTAATTGGTGCTCATTTATTGCCGAAAATATTCAGAAAAAAAACCTTACTATGGTATACTCATAAAGCGGTTAATTGGAAACTCAAATTGGCGGAAAAATTGATTGATAAAATTTTTACCGCTTCAAAAGAAAGCTTTAGGTTATCGTCAAAAAAAGTGGAAATAACCGGTCATGGGATAGACGCAGATAAATTTTCAATTTTCAATTTTCAATTTTCAAATAAAAAGAAAGATAATATAAATAAAAAATTTACGATAATTACCGCGGGCAGAATTTCCGAAGTTAAAAATTTGCATCTTTTGATTGACGCGGCGGAAATCTTAAAAAATAAAAATTTTAATTTCAAAATTAAAATCGCCGGCGCGCCGATTTTGGAAAGCGATAAAATTTATTTTGAAAAACTGAAAGAAAAAATCAAAGAAAAAAAACTTTATGGTATAATTGAGTTTGTCGGTTCCGTGCCTAATAAAAATATCGCGGAGTTTTATCAAAGTGGAGATTTGTTTATAAATCTTAGTGATACCGGCAGTTTGGACAAGGCGATTTTAGAAGCGATGGCCTGCGGATTAAAAATTTTGACTTCCAATGAAGCGTTTAAAAATGTCGTTCCAGAGGATAACTTTACAAGCAATGAACCAAATATGATAGCTGAAAAAATAGAAAGATTGGCAAAACATAATAGCGACACTAGCAGCAATCTTGCCGAATATGTAGCCAAAAATCACGACCTTGGTAATTTAGTAGATAAGATAAAAGCTTGTATTTTTATCAAGAGATGCTAGTATCTACTGCGGGTTATGTAATTTAATAATTTTAAATTTTCAGGAAAGAAAGATGAGGTGAATATGAAGTTACTCATTACAGGAGGTTGTGGTTTTGTAGGTGCAAATACTGCTATGCGTTTTGTGAATAATGGTTGGGAAGTTGTTGTAATTGATAATTTATCGCGCAAAGGCTCTGAGATTAATGCCAAGTTATTGTCTGATAGATATGGAATACGATTAATTACTGACGTTGATATTGTCAAATCAGCCGTTAAAAAAACAATAATTAATGAAAAGCCGGAAGTTATAATTCATGCTGCCGCCCAAGTTGCCGTTACAACATCAGTTGAATACCCCGAGTTTGATTTTGAAGTCAATGCGAAAGGAACGCTTAACGTCCTTGAGGCGGCTCGTTTTTTGACTAAAAAGCCAATTTTTATCTTTACTTCAACCAATAAGGTGTATGGAGGAATGGAAAAAGTCAGCATATCAGAAGATGATATGCGCTATAAATACTCCAAAATGCCTTTTGGCGTTTCAGAAAATCAAAATGTTGATTTTCATTCTCCCTATGGTTGCTCAAAGGGGTGCGCCGAACAGTACGTGAGAGACTACTTTAGGATCTATGGTCTTCCAACTATTGTTTTTAGACAATCTTGCATATATGGTTTGCATCAATTTGGCGTGGTAGACCAGGGTTGGGTTTCTTATTTGACGATGTCAGCTTTTTTCGGAAAGCCCATAAACATTTATGGAGATGGAAAACAAGTCAGGGATCTGTTATTCATGGACGATCTTTCTGCGGCCTTCCAACTAGCAATGGAAAACATAGATAAAACAGCCGGCCAGATATATAATATCGGAGGAGGACGCAAAAATACATTATCACTTAGGGAATTTCTTGGCATATTGGAAGAAAAAATCGGAAAAAAAATCAAATTCAAATTCAATAAGTGGCGTCATGGTGACCAAAAGGTATATATCTCTGACATTAGAAAGGCCGAAAATGATTTTGGGTGGAAGCCGGTATATGACTTTAATATTGGTTTCAATAAAATGTTTGATTTTATTGAAACCAATAAAGAAATTCTAAAAAATTTCGTGTAGTTAGCGTGGTTTTTGAAAAAGGCGAGATGGTAAAAACTATCTCGCCTTATTTTTTGATAAAAAGCCCTTAAAATATTATAATTAGCACAAAATCTAATTAATACAACTTCCTAATAATAATAGTCGGCCCGCTGTTTTTAAGATTGTAAATATTTTTTAATCCTCCGCCATTATCTTCCACCATGTCCTTTTTTTCATCGTCAAACCCATAGAAAGTTTTTATTTCTCTTCCTATTTCATATATTTCAGGCGAAACTTTTTTCTTGTTCGCAAGAGACGGGCTTATGATGAGATATTCATATTTTTCATCTTTAATATATTGACTCATTTTTTCTGGAAACCAAGATTCTCTGATTGTATATAAGTTTAAGGCATGAAATTTTTTCTCTTTGCGTAGATTTTGGCGTATGTTTAGTTCAGCGTAATCTATCTTTCTAAGAGAAAAAGCATCTATAGATTTTTGTTCATCTATTGCCTTGGGCAAGGAAGGAAGTCTGGTTAAGGGGACAAGGACGGCAACTTTGCTTCCTTCAGGAATATTTATGTTTACCCACTTCAAAGATTGTATCCTTGTGTCATTTTTAATTAATAAATAATTAAACCTAATCGTATTTGCCACCATAAAGATAAAAGCGAATACTGTAACAAATAGAACATATCGCTTAAATTTAGCTGGCGCTATTTCCCATAATTTATAAGCTCCATAACCGCTCATAATAGCAAAAATAGGATAAAGCATTATTATATAGCGTCCATTATGAAGATATATGATGTCAAAAATAGTTATGTAAGACAAAACAAAAAAAGAAGAAGTCAGAAAATATTTTCTATAATAAAAAAAACTAAAGATAAAACCCAAGATAGTGAAAAACAAGAACGCAGGCTCTGCCATTAGAAGGTTTTGAAAATAAAATACAAACCCGCCCAGAAAGGAAATTTTTCCATCAGCAAATAAATCCCTGGCACCCGTTGTCGCGGGATAAACATAAATAGTCAAAGCGAAAAGACCAAGAAAAATTCCAATTGCTTCGTATGGCCATCTTTCTTTTAGGATTTTTCTAAATCGCAACTTATCATAAAAGAATAACCAAAAAAACATAAAAAAGGCTGAAAGTCCCACTTGGTAATTAATTCCCATTCCTATTCCAGCGAATAAAGAAGATAGAAGATATTTTTTCTTAAGTGAAAAATATTTTTTTGAAAGAAAAAAGATAATCAAAGTTAATAAAAATGTTGTCCAAACCCAATGCCTTGCCCAATGGGAGAAACTTATATGAAGTAAGGCAACTGATAAAAAGCCAGCGGATAACAATGCTGGGACTTCTTTTCCAAAAATATTCTTTGAGATTTTATAGACTAACCAAACCGTGGCTGTACCCAATATAGTGCTAAACAATCTGGCAAGAATAAAAAACCAAGATAAATCAAGCATAACCAAATCCTTTAATTCAGATATAGGTAGGCCGGTAAAAAGAAATTTTAGCCCAAGCAGAATAGAAAAAGGAATGATGTATAGGTAAGAAATAAAAGGTGGATAGTATAAAACATTCAAAAATTCTCCTATGTGATTGGCCGGGATTAAACTTCTTAATTCCATCATCTTTAAAGCGCCGAAAATAGATCCTTGTTCATCAGGTATAACCCATAATGGTAAACCGTAAGTTATGCCAAGAAGACGAAGCAGAAAAGCGACAGTTAAAATGCCAATTAATATTATTTTAGTTTTGCTCATAGTAAATGTTTATTCTTTTTAATATTAATAAATAAAGCAAATAAAAATGCTGGGCAAAGACAAGTAATTCAAAACGAATAGGTAGCCTGCCCTTAAAACCATATCGGATGTAAGATAAAGGCATTCTTATTAAAAAACCGGCGATAATCTTTAGTCTGTGATAAATGCCCCAGTATAAAAAAGTATTCCAAGAATTTATTTCAAAAACATCAGCCTCCCGTTTGGTGTAGATTTTTTGATAATTCCAGAAATTTTTAATTCGCTCATCTGGCCATATAAAATAATAATAATTTTTCATTATTCCTGCTTTGTATATGGTTTTGTCAAAAACTATATGGTCATGCACTTTGCCTTTAAATTTTGCGTTAATACTTCTTTTAAAAAGGCGAATTTGGTAAGCAGGATACCATGAAGCATAATTTATTATTTTGCCATTTATTATTATTTTTGTCGGCATTTTGTATACTAAAAACTCTGAATCATTGCTTACAATTTGTTCTATCTCTCCTATTGTTTCCGGTGGCAGAATATCATCTGCATCCATAAAAAAATACCAATCATAAATTGCGGCATTCATATTTTTTTGCCTAACACTTGCTTTATCTTTTACACATCGCAAGTTCGGTTTTTCGGAATCATATTGCTTGATAATTTTTGCGCCATACTCTTTGGCAATTTCTAAAGTGTTGTCCGTGCTATTGCCGTCGCAAATTATAATTTCTCCAAAATCTTTGAGCGATTCAAGGCATCGCCTAAGAGTATCGCCGCAATTGAGTGTAAGTATGCCGATAGAGCAATTAATTTTTTCTTTAGATTTCATGTTTTTAATAATTTATTTATTGCTGTTCTTATCGCTTGACTAATAATTTGCATGGAAAATAATTTTGAAGCAAGATTGATACTCTCTTGGCTTAATTTTTTTCTTTTAGTTACGTCCCTTAATTCTAAAAGACAATTAATAAAGTCGGCTTTGTTCTTGGCAAAATAAACATGAGTGCGATCTTTAAAAGGATAATCGGCGATACCTCTTTTAGATGTTATTGTCGGAATTCCTCTTGCGAGCGGTTCAAATATTTTTTGTTGCATGCCAGCTCCGAAGAAAGAGGGGACTAAAGCGAGGTCTATATTCAGAAGAAAACTTTCCAATTCGTTACCATAGAGCGGACCTTTATAGATAACATTATCTTTGAAAAATTCATTATAATTTTCCGGAACTTTTTTACCCAATATATAAAATAGAAACTGATTCGGGTGATGCTTACTCATAAAAGGGGCAATTTCTTTCAAAATGAATTCTAATGCTTTTCTGTTGTGAGAAACATTATAAGTAGAACCCATAAAAAACACATTTAGGGTTTTTTTGTCATTTATAGGATGAGATTTCTTCAAGCAATAAGGAAGACTTCTTAAAGGCAACACGCTTGCTTGTTTATTCATCCTCTTATATATTTTTTCTTCTTTTGGTGTTATAGCGAATACATGGGTGCTCTTTATAGATGATAAAAATTCACTAAAAAATTTTGGTGCTGACTTTAATAAATTAAAAAGAGTATAGCCATCTTCTTGCAAGAAATGTACAGGCTCGTAATTTATGGATCTTGTTATTATGGGTATTTTTTGCTTGCGAACTATTCCATAAAGCGGCCAAAGATAAGTATAGTCAAACCAAACTATGTTTGGCCGCCACACCCTCAATTCTTGCTTGAGAACCCTTTTAATTTCCGGTTCGGCATATTCTAAAGCGGCTCCGTCCAATAACAATGGGTTGGATAGCTTGAGCATAATCTTTTTAATCCTGTCTTTGCGCGTTAAGGTTCTGTTGCTGAATTTATACGGCACCGGAATTATTTCTACTCCGAGTTTTTGCCCAACCTCTTTAACGTATTCTGGAGTTTGCCACTCAACAAGTTTCACTACCACTTTAACTTCATATCCAAGATTTTTTAAACCGCTTATTCCATAAGCCCTATCGGCTTGTTCCGCACCTGTGGGCGGAAAGGGAAGACTGGGAGTAATGACTAAAATTTTTTTTGAATTATTCATGTTATTGTTCTTTTTTTTGGTAAGGCGACCTCCTTCAAAAAATAGAAAGCTGCTAGAGAAAGTATAATAAGAGGTTGTACAGCTGGAAGATAATATCTTGCCGATGTTTGTCCGGTGGTAAAAGAAGCGTAAAAAAGAACAGGCATTAAAAACCAAAGTATTAAAATAACGGCGTATTCTTTTTTTATTTTTGAGACGTAAAGAACTCCCATAAAAACAATTGCTATAAGCATAAGCATTATTAGTATTGATAGCCATGAATATTCAACAGCGCGACTTATAATGTGAATGATGTTACTAATACTAAACGTTGGTCTTGTCGCCGCACCCATAGAAATCCATTCTTGATAAGCCCCTTGGTAACCAAATGAAAAAGGTGATTCTAGGATTTTATAATTATATATAAGTTGTGGCAAAAATCCTATTGTCAAGCTGGATAAAAAAAATAAAAATTTTTTAAGTCTTTCTTTTTTCTCAAATAAAAAAAATAAAACTAAAATTGAAAAAATGATTGTGATATTGGAAACCCTTGTCATCATTGCGTAACCAGATAAAAAACCAACTAATGGGTAAAAATACATTGCATTAATTATTTTTTTAACATTAAGAATTACCAAAAAAAGAATTAAATAGACTAAAAAGGATGATAATGGATCAGACATCATAGTTAACCAGTTCGCATGAAAAAAATTAAAATCATTCCAATTGCCGGCTTCAAAATGGGGTCCAAAATTCCTAAAGACATAAAAAAGAAAAGGAAATAAAACAAAAATTAATCCTGCAAGAAAAGAGGTTTTTATTTTTTGAAAAATCAAAAAAGCAGTTAGGACAATGAGTGTGATGGATAAGGAATATAAAAATAAACTATTTAGTAAAACTATCGGGAAGAAAACATCTTGAAAATCTGTTCCAAAAAGAAATATAAAAGGTGTTATTGTGATAGGGAAACCTAATGTCCAGTCATGTTTGTAAAACTCAAAATTATATATCATTTTTGCTAAAACATGGTATCCTTTATCATCTCCTGTGTAAGAAGCTGATAAATAATTATTGTAACGATATTCTTCAAGGTTTGGTAGATAATAAGTCAAGAGAACTGATAAAATCCTAAGTAATATCAGAGATCCAACCACAATAGTCAGCCATTTTATATTTTCTATTTTTCTTTTTGTTGGTTGATTGCTTTCTGTGATTTCCATAATGTAAATTTTACAGTTTTTTTCAAAATACTCAATACATTGTATTTTCTTTACTTTTTTTGCTTTTGCTGTAGAGTTTATATTCAGAAAAACAAGAAACAGGTCTTTAAAAATTTTATATGGAGGTGGAAAAAATGAAGGAATTTGACAGAAGCAGAATTAAAGTTTTGCCGTTAAAACAGCGTGATAATAAGTTTGGATTGGATGTAATGGTTTCTATTGATTCTAAGCCGGAAAAGATTGATGCGCCAAGCCTTTGGTTTTTGGCAAAAGACATAGCTAAAGCCAGAAAAGAAGACAAAGAAGTGGTGTGGATGATGGGAGCCCATCCTATTAGGCGTGGGAATTCCCTGATTATAATTGACCTTATGAAGAGGGGAATCATAACCCACTTAGCAACCAGCGGCGCCGGGGCGATTCATGATTTTGAGTTTTTTTACCAAGGAGAAACTTGCGAGGATGTGGAAAAATACATCAAAGATGGTCGTTTTGGAAACTGGGATGCAGCCGGATATTGGATTAATTATGCTGCGAAAAAAGCTAGTAAGGAAGGAAAAGGATTTGGTGAAACGCTGGGAGAGGTAATAAAAGAGATGTCTGATTCCGCAGAGACGGAAACAATCCATCACTTTGGAGAAGCTAGTATCTTTGCGGCCGCTTATGAATTAAAGATTCCAATTACAATTCACAAGGGCATCGGTTTTGATATCACAGATCAAAGCCAATTTGCCGATTTTGCGTCGTTGGGAAAAGCGAGTGGAAAAGATTTTTTGATTTTTGCTGCCAGTATGGAAAAAATTGTTGAAAAAGGAGGGGTTTTCTTGAATGTCGGATCGGCCGTTATGGGGCCGGAAGTTTTTTTGAAGAGCCTTTCTATGGTAAGAAATGCCCTTCTTAATGAAGGCAAGAAAATTTGCAGTTTTATAACCGCAAATTTTGACTTTATTGATTCGGATTTGACTTGCGAAGGCAAACCAGATGAAGCTTCTTATTACTATCGTCCAAGGAAAACAATTCTTTTTAGGTCAGTTAAAGATGGAGGCAAGAGTTACAGTATTGCTGGAGATTTTAGGAAAACAATTCCTAATTTACATCAACTTTTAAAAAACGGAGGTTAATGAGATGGATACGAAAATTGCAAGTGCGAACAAGAGAGCGATGGACAGCAGTGAAAAGATACTTTTTCATCCGGAATGGTTAAGTATATGGAAAACAAGCCCATATTATGCTTTTCCAATATACATGGAGATTTCTCCTGTCGGATACTGCAATCATCGGTGTAAGTTCTGCGCCTTTGATTACTTGGGATATGGTAAGGATAAGTTGGATAAAAATATCATCATTGAAAGAATTGGTGAAATGGCGCGAATGGGAGTTAAAGCTATTCAATTTGCCGGCGAAGGAGAGCCGTTGCTTCATCCGGATTTGGCGGAAATAATGATTAACACGAGAAAATGCGGGGCTGAAATATCCATGCTTACAAACGGAGTGGCTATGAGCAGTAGGTTCATAGAGCAAGCGCTTGGATCAATAACATGGTTTCAGACAAGCATAGACGCCGGAAAAAAAGAATCTTACGCAAAGATACATGGAACGAGATCTGATGATTTTCAGAAAGTTACGAATAATCTCAAATATGCTGTTTCATATAGAAATAAGCATATGCTGGATTGCGAAATCGGAGCGCAGATGTTGTTAATTCCGGAAAATTACATGGAAGCTGTTGAGTTGGCTAAAATTTTGGTTGATATTGGGGTTGATTATTTTACTCTCAAGCCGTATTCTCACCACCCGCTTAGCGCACATAATGATATAATTTCCGGGAACAATTTTTATCAAAAAATAATTGAGGTTGAAAATGAAATAAAGAACGTGGTTTCCGGGCTGATTGAAGTTGATTTCAGAAAGACGGCAATGAAAGAAATAGAGTCGACCCGAACTTACGAACGCTGTTATTCAACACCAACGGCATGGGGGTACTTAACATCAAAAGGTGATCTCTATAGTTGCAGCGCTTATCTTGGGGATGAGAGATTCCTTCTTGGGAATATTTACCAAGAATCTTTTAAAAGAATATGGTACGGAGAAAGAAGAAAAGAACATCTTCTATGTATGGAAGGATTTGATGTGGAAAAAAATTGCAGAAGAGTTTGCAGGATGAACAGAACCAATGAGACTCTTTACGAACTTAGGCAGGGTAAAAAAATCATACCCGTAGAAAAACCAGGCAGGGTTAATTTTATCTGAAAGGAGAATGGAAGAATGAAATGGAATGAATTTTCTCAAGAAATAAAGAAAAAATATGATTACAGTTTTTTTGAAAATATTTTTTCTTTGTTAGCGGGTAAAAAAATCATGGTCATAGGAGAAACAATAATTGATTGTTATCAATATGTGAGTCCCATGAGTAAATCGCCAAAAGGCAACCTTATCGCTACGCATTTTCAAAAAGAAGAACAATTTGCCGGCGGTATCTTGGCTTGTGCTAATCACATTGCCGAGTTTTGCAAGAAAACCAAGTTGGTTTCTTGTTTGGGAGAGATTGATTCAAAAATTGATTTTGTGGTAGATAACATTAATCCCCAAATAAAATCAAAACTTTTTTCCAGAAAAAAAGCGCAAACAACCGTAAACACAAGGTTTGTTGACATCAATAATTGTCATACTAAATTCTTTGGTGTTTATAAGTTTGAGCATAGTTTGTTTCCGAAAGAATTGGAGAAGGAAGTGTTTGATTTTTTGAATAAGGAACTTGAGAAATTTGATCTTGTAATTGTTGTGGATTACGGACATGGTTTTTTTACTGAAAAAATCATTGATGTCATTTGCAATAAAGCAAAGTTTTTGGCCTTGAATGTCCAAACCAACAGTACAAATTACGGTTTCAATGTAATAAGTAAATTTTCCAGGGCGGATTATGTGTGTTTGGATGAGCTGGAGGCCCTTCTTGCGGTCAGAGATCGTTTTGCCGATGTTGAAGATGCTATAATTAAAATAGCCAAGATGATGAAAGCTGACAGAGTAAACATAACATTGGGTAAGAAAGGATCCCTTTCTTATTCCTCAAAAGAAAACAATATCTGCAAAATTCCAGCTATTTTGACTGATTCAAAAGATACTGTGGGGACGGGGGATAGTTACCTTTCCTTTACTTCTCCTTGCACTCTTGTTGGAATGCCGCCGGACGCTCTTGGTTTTATAGGAAGCATTGTCGGTTCTTTGGCCAGTAAAATTGTTTGCAATGAAAAAGCGGTGAGCGTAGAGGAAATAAAAACTTTCTTAAGGAGATTTTACGATGAGTGTAATTGATACTAATGATACGAATGAATATCTTGAAAAATTTGTTGGTTCGTTGAAAAAAACGGAGGTTACGGACAATGTTGGAAATGCGGTGGAGTTTAGTAAAGGGATTGAAAAATGTGTTTTTCTGGTGAAAGAATTTAGCGAAAGGAAAGGAACTTTGTGGTTTGTCGGAAACGGCGGAAGCGCTTCAATTGCCGGACATCAGGTCACAGACTTTATAAGAAATGGTTTTAAGGCGATGTCGCCAATGGATTATTCTTTGATTACTTGCATGGCAAATGATTGTGGATATGAGCAAGTTTTTTCCGAATCACTTAATATCTTAATGGAAAAGACCGACTTGCTTATTACCATATCCAGTTCAGGCCAGTCTAAGAATATTCTTAACGCGGCGGAGATAGCGACAAAAAAAGGATGTGAAATAATTACTATGTCCGGATTCAAGTTTGATAATCCTTTAAGAAAAATGGGGAGTGTTAATTTTTACGCGCCATCAAATTCATACCGGACCGTGGAAAGCGCTCATTTGTTTTTCTGCAACTGCATTTTGGATTTTTCCTTATCGTCTTAACACCTCAATAAGTATATGTTAATAGCCTTTGTTTACTAATAAACAAAGGCTATTTTTTCTTTTTAGCCGATATTTTGTTCATTATTATGTTTTTTGCTTCTCTTGGGTGAGTGTTAAAAAACTTTTTAAGAATTTCAGTGGAGTGAAAAGGCAAGGAATCGGTAAAATGCAATTTTCCGCCAAGCGATTCTACTAAAATTTTATCTTTAGAAAGACCGCTGTTTGGATCATTAAGAAGATGTTCAGTGTCTTTCCCTTTTATAAAAAAATCAGGTTTTATCGCTCGCATCACTTTCCACGGCCCTTCGCTGTCGCAAAGAGCAACATAGTTTACGAGTTCCAGTGACGCAATCCAATCCAGCCTTAACTCTTGAGGGAAAAATGGGCGACCGGGTCCTTTGTTAACAAAATGATCGTCAACTAAAGAAACAACAAGGATATCTCCGATTTGTTTCGCTTGATTAAATTGATGAATATGCCCTGGGTGAATTAAATCAAAAACCCCATGACAATGGACAATTTTCTTTTTTTCTGTCTTATGTTTTTTAATTTCATCGGACAGTTCTTTGTGCCCCTTTATCTTTTTCCTTAGATTTTCCGGTATCATTTTAAGTTAAATTAAATACAAAATAATCATATCATAAATCAATTATTTTTTCATTTTACAAAAAGACAAATGTATGATATGAATTGGTATAGAAAATTTAATTCAAGTTCTTTAAAAAAAGAAAGGAGAAGTGGAGAATGGATAAAATTCTTAACGATTTGGCTTACGCAATGATTCGCATAAGGAAAGTGGAAGAAAAGATAGATGAATTGAATGAGGCGGAGAAAGTAAAATGCCCGACTCATCTTTGTGTCGGTCAAGAAGCGATTGCTGTTGGCGTTGGACATAATCTCTTGCAAAAAGATTATGTATTTAGCACCTACAGAGGCCATGGCCATTATCTGGCTAAAGGAGGTGATTTGAAGAAGATGATGGCGGAAATTCTCGGAAGCGAAAAGGGGTGTTGCAAAGGACGTGGCGGTTCAATGCACATAGTTGATCCGGATGTAAACTTCATGGGTACTTCAGCATTGGTTGGCGGATGTCTGCCTGCAGCGGTAGGAACCGCTTGGGCATCGCAAATGAAAAACGAGAAAAGAGTTACGGCGGTGTTCTTTGGAGATGGAGCGGTGGAAGAGGGTATTTTTCATGAATCCATGAATTTTGCCAGCTTAAAAAAATTGCCGATAATTTTTGTTTGTGAAAACAATTTTTACGCGGTCAATTCTCCAATTGAAGCCAGGCAGCCTTTGGGCGCGGATATTTACAAAAGAGCGGAAGGATATCGCATGAAAGGATATTTGGTTGACGGGAATAATGTTTTGGATGTCAACAAAATCGCCAAAGAATTGATTGATAATGCGCGAAATGGAGATGGTCCTTCCTTGCTTGAAGCCAGAACTTTTCGTTGGTGTGTCCACGTTCAGCATTACAACGAGACGCTCAAGAGAAAAGAAGAATTGATTAATTGGCAAAAAAGATGTCCAATAAAAAATCTCGGGTTTTCCTCTTTGGAAATCGTGAAAATGTCGCAAAAAATAAATTTGGAGATTGAAGAACTTTTAAACTAAATGGAGGTTGAAATATGGAAAGAAAGATAAGTTATGCGGCAGCAATAGGAGAAGCTCAAGCTCAAGCCATGGATAGACATGAAAGTGTTTTTATTTGCGGACTGGAAACGGATGGGGAAAGAGGAATTTTTGGCACCACTGTGGAGCCATGCAAAAAATTTCCTCATAGAGTTTTTGACATGCCATTGTGTGAAAATGGAATAACCGGATTTGGATTAGGGACGTCTTTGGCAGGCATGAGGCCGATAATGGTTCACGCTCGCATTGATTTTTTAATGTTAGCGATGGATCAGATTGTAAATCACGCGGCAAAGTGGAAATTTATGACAGGGAACGCCTTTAATACCCCAATGGTCATAAGAACAATTATCGGGCGGGGAAAAGGTCAAGGCGCCCAACACGCGCAAGCCCTCCACTCCATGTTTGCCGGAGTGGCTGGTTTGAAAGTAGTAATGCCGGCAAGCGCTTGTGATGCCAAAGGGTTGCTGATTAGCGCCATTGAAGACGATGAGACAGTTGTTTACATAGAACATCGTTTTCTGCATCCAATAGAAGGATGTGTGCCAGAGGATTATTACAAAGTACCCATTGGTAAGGCGCGAATACTAACCCAAGGATCAGATGTTACGATAGTCGCCATATCGCACATGGTGATTGAGGCTCAGAGAGCCGCCATAGAGCTGCTGAAAGACGGAATTTCGGCTGAGGTTATAGATTTAAGAACAATAAAACCCATTGACGAAGAAACGATATTGAATTCAGTATCAAAAACGGGCGGGTTGATTGTGGCTGATGTCGGACAGAAAATCTGCGGAGTGGGATCAGAGATTGTTTCTTTGGTTATGGAAAAGGCTTTTAATTTTATTGATGTGCCGCCTGTGCGTATTGGTTTACCCGATTATCCTGTACCAACAGCCATACCGATGGAAGAACAATATTATCCAAGTTGGATTAATATTGTTTCTGAGGCCAGGAAAATGATGGGTAAAAACCTCGGTAAAATTGAGTCTGGAGTTGTTGCGACGAGAAATTTTCAAGGTCCTTTTTGAAAGGAGGTGATTTGATTGAAAATTCTTTTTGTCATTAAAATGGTAGAGACGACGGAGCCGATGGGGGTTATGCTTCTATCCGCTTTGGCTAAAAGCAAAGGAAGGTCAAATAAAACATTCCTTCATGTTTTGGATAACGGCGGACTTAAGGAAAGACTGAAAACTTTTAAGCCTGATTTGGTGGCTTTTAGCGCGAAGACAGGAGAGTATAAGTATTACCTGGAAGCAAGTAGGGTAATCAAGAGATTTGACCAAAAAATTTTCACCGTTGTTGGTGGACCGCATTGCACTTTCAATTTCCACAAAGTCATAGAAGACGGCTTTGATGCCATAGGAGTGGGTGAGTGCGATGACGCTTGGCCGGAATTTTTGGACAAATTCGGGAAAGGCCAAAATATCAATGACATTCCAAACATATTGACTATGGAAAATTTCTCAGAGTTGGCTGTTAAAGAAAAGGGCGAATGGAAATTAAAAAACATAGCGCCAAGAAAAACCAATTTGGATGATCTGCCTTACTTGGATTATGAATTATTTTACGAAAACACCGATTTCATAAAATTTTCTCCAAGAAGAACGATTATGACCAGCCGGGGCTGCCCTTTCAAATGCACTTATTGTTTCAACCGCAGATTCAATGAAATTTATCAAGGAAAAGGCAGGTTGCATAACCGTTACTCTGTTGATAGAATCTGCGCGGAACTGAAATATGTCAAAGAAAAATGGCCAAGCACCAGGTTCATAAAGTTTTATGATGATGTCTTTGCTCTTAGGGTTGATGATTGGCTGAAAGAGTTTGCCGAGAAGTATCCGAAAGAAGTAGGATTACCTTTTCTTTGTTTGACTAGGGCGGATGTTATCGCCGAACATCCCGATGTCTTGTATTTGCTCAAAGACGCAGGGATTCATTCGCTTTCTATGTCAATAGAAAGCGGAAATGATTATGTAAGAAACAAGATACTAGAAAGGGGAATGTCCAAGGAGCAGATGGTTTATTCTTTCAACTTGGCTTATGAATTGGGTATTCCGACCTTCGCGAACACTATTCTTGCTATTCCGATTGAAAAAGAGACAGAGCAAAAAGAAAAATTGCCAAGCGCGATTGCTAGAGACATAGAAGGTCTTGATCTAAACTTGGAATGCCGCGCCACTTTTGGTGAATATCCGATACTTTTTCCGTATCCCGGCACTAAGCTTGGAGAATATTGCGTTGGAAAAGGTTTTTTCGATGGAAACTTTGAGAAACTCCACGCCAGCTATCAAACGGACTCGCCGCTTTCTTGCTTCAGCGAGAAGGAAAAAATGATTCAGCAAAACTTAGCCTTGCTGGGGCCCGTGTGTATGTTTTTCAGTGGTAGCAGAAATTGGTTTCTGCGAAGACTTACTCCTTTCATAAGAAAATTGTCGGTGGGTATTCTGATAAAGTTACCGCTGACAAAAGTATATTTTGTATTTTATGTGCTAACTAAAAATTATTTATATAAATACAAAATATACAAGACAGATTTTTCCTGGATTGAATACATAGGATCTACCTTGAAAATTTTTAAAGTAGACTTATTTAAACAGTTCGGAAGAAAATAAAACATTTAAAGCCCACATTTTGCGCAATGCAGAATGTGGGCTGTTTTTGTATATTCGCCATAAGAAATCTTATATGGTATATTTAAAAAAACAAGATTAATGAATAATTCACTTTCAGTAATACTGCCTGTATATATGGAGGCAGATAATATAGATAATGCCGTTAAAAGCGCTCTTTGGGCAATTGAGAGCGCTGGCATAAAAGAATATGAAATAATCATAATAGATTGTTTAAAGCGTGACGGCAGTGATGATGGTACGCCTCAAATTGCGGATTATATAGCAAAAAACAATCAGAAAGTCAGGGTTATTCATAATAGGAATTATGTAAATTTGGGTTTCAAATACTATCAAGGCATCAAAAATTCCAAATACGATTATGTTACTTGGATTCCCGGCGATAATGAAAATTTACCTGAATCAATCATGGAAACTTATAAGCTTATCGGCAAAGCCGATATTATCATCCCTTATACCGACAATATGGAGGTAAGACCTTTTTTTCGACAAGCGGTATCAAAATTTTACACCATTATAAACAATTTGATTTTTGGTCTCAACCTTAATTATTATAACGGGCTGTGCGTTTATAAAAAAAATCTGCTACAGGTTATGCCGCCAATAACAGACAGTTTTGCTTTTGCCGCCGAAGTTTTGATTTATTCTCTAAGGTCGGGCGCCAGTTATGTTGAAATACCCATAAAGATAAAAGCACATTCATCTAAAAGAAAAAGTTCGGCCTTTAAGGTTAAAAACATAATCGGCACAATAAAAGCAATAATCAAACTTTTTTGGAATGTCAGAATAAAGAAAAAAAGAATAAGTGTAAAAAAATAAATGTGCTCTATCAACGGCTTTAATTTTAAAAATGAGAATCTTGTTTTAAAAATGAACAAGATTACTTCTCATCGTGGACCAGACGGATCAGATATTTTTTGCAATGAGGAAATTTCCTTGGGGCATAATCGGTTGAGCATTATAGATTTAAGTGAAGCTGGCAGTCAGCCGATGAAGAGTTATGATGGAAATTTGGTAATAGTTTTTAATGGAGAAATTTATAACTTCAAAGAATTAAAACGAGAACTAGCAGACACTTATCAATTTAAAACCTCAAGTGACACGGAGATTGTTTTGGCGGCATACCAAAAGTGGGGAAAAGATTGTGTAAAAAAATTTAACGGAATTTTCGCTTTTGCCATCTGGAACAATGCCAAAAAAGAACTTTTTTTGGCGCGCGATCATATCGGCGTAAAGCCCTTGTACTATTTTTGGGATGGAAAACAATTTATTTTTTCTTCGGAAATAAAAGCCATTTTAGAGCATAATTTGCCAAGAATTTTGAACAGAGAAGCCTTTAATCATTATCTAAGGGTTTTATATGTTCCAGAGCCGTTGACGATGTTTGAAGGAATTAGAAAGCTTCCGCCGGCAAGCCGCGCGGTGCTCAAAGGTCAAAAATTTGATATAGATGTCTATTGGAGCGTTGATGGAGACAGCTACTTGCCAGGAAGCAATAGAGAGATAGCGTTGGAGCTTGAGAAGAAAGTGATGGAGTCAGTCAGAAGCCAACTTGTGTCAGATAGGCCTCTTGGAATTTATTTATCGGGCGGAATTGATTCAAGCGTGGTGTTGGATTGCGCTTCGCGAGTGCGCGACAAAATAGACACTTTTTCGGTCGGCTTTAAGCTTTCAAATAAAGAGCAGGCGGAAAAATTTAATCAGGATTTTTATTTGGCGCGCCGCACCGCTAAGCATTACGGTACCAATCATAACGAGGTCTTGCTTAACACGGATGATGTCGCGGATATGCTTGAGAAGATGGTTTGGCATTTGGATGAGCCGATATCAAATCCGACTGCAATTTCTATGATGAAGCTTGCCGGCTTTGCTAAGAATAAAGCCGATGTCGTGTTGGGAGGAGACGGAGGAGACGAGCTTTTTGGAGGGTATGAGAGATACAGAATGTCGGTCGTGTCCGATTTTTGGCAAAAGTTTATGCCAAAAATCGCAAGAGATTCAGTATCGTGCTTTAGCGAAAAGGCAAAAAAAATGGACACTGCCGCCGGTATAGACAGATTTTCTCTTTTTATGTTTCAGAAAGACAACATCTTGCAACGTGTGGTAAAAGAAGATTTTTTGGACAAAAAAACAACCAGAAATTTTTTTGAAGCAGAATATTTTTTGTCCGTAGGTAAAACGGAAAAACTGATGGAAGCGGACAGAAAAAGCTGGTTGGTGGATTTTTCGTTAATGCTTACGGATAAAATGTCCATGTCTGCCGGAATTGAAGCGAGGGTGCCGTTATTGGACAGAAAATTAGTGGAGTTTGCGGCTAGAATCCCGTTGAAATACAAGGTAAATTTGTTTAATACCAAAATCATTTTGAAAGAAGCTTTTAAGAGAAGAATTCCCGATTATCTGTTGAAGCAACCAAAGAGAGGGTGGTTCTCGCCGGCCGCAAAATGGCTTCGTCACCCTAAATTTTATAAAATGACGCTAGGTATTTTATCGGAAAATTATTATCCAGAGACGAAACAGATGTTTAACTGGGATAACGTGCGAGATATTTTAGATAATCATGTAGAAAAACGAGAGTATAATTTGAACATAATATGGAACATTTTGGTTTTTCAAAAGTGGGTTAAGATGTATAATGTAAAAATCAATCTATGACGACTTGGGATAGATTTTTTGACGAAAAAATAAAATTGATTGCCCTAGGCAAGTCTATTCTTGATGCCGGCGGAGGAAGACCGTTCCAAAAACACATGGCCAAGTATAAGGAATTATTTAAAGATGCCGACTATGTTGTCTTGGATAAAAACGGAAAGCCAGATGGAGGTGTTGTTTTGGGTGATATCCATAATTTACCATTTGATGATGAATATTTTGACGGAATTATATGCAAGTCCGTGCTGGAGCATGTTGAATCGCCGGAAAAAGCTGTATCAGAAATTTATCGGGTTTTAAAAAAGGGCGGAGCGGTCTTGGTGTATGTTCCATTTATTTTCCCTTATCACGCCGAAAAAGGATTTTATAAGGACTATTGGCGATTTACAGGAGATGGGGTTGAGTACTTATTTAGAAATTTCTCAAAAATTGAAGTGGAAAAAGTGAGAGGTTTTTTTGAGACGCTGGCTGTATTTATCCCTTATTTTAGAAAAATACTTATACCGTTAGGTAGAGTAGCGGACAGGTTTTTCCCAAACAAAAATCAAACATCTGGATTTAACGCCTTTGTAATTAAATAAATCATTGTCTAACAAATTTTATGAAAATTTTATATATTGCCAACGCTAGACTTCCGACGGAAAAAGCGCACGGCATTCAGATAATGAAAACGTGCGAGGCCTTTGCCGATCTTGGTCATAGTGTCAGTTTGATTGTTCCCAGAAGATTTAATTTTATAAAAGATGATCCATTTGAGTATTACAGAGTCAAGAGAAATTTCAAAATAATAAAATTACCTACGATTGATTTGGTAAAATTTAGCAAGATAGGGTTTTGGATTGAGTCGATTGTATTTGCGAAAATGACTTTTTTGTATGGCATAATCCATAAAGCAGATCTAATTTACTCCAGAGACGAATTACCTATTTTTTATTTAAGTTTTTTTAAAAAAAACATTTTTTGGGAAACGCATACCGGACGATATAATTTTGTCGTGAAGCATTTAATTAAAAGATGCGCTGGTATAGTATCTATCACTAATGGGCTTAAGGATTTTTATGTCAAAAACGGAGTTGACGCTGAAAAAATTATAGTCGCGTCGGACGCTGTCGACATTGCTGATTTTTCAAAAAATTATATTCAAACTGATGTTCGCAAAAAGTTCGGATTGCCAGTTGATAAGAAAATCATTCTTTACGCCGGACGTCTTGATGGCTGGAAAGGAGTAGAAACAATATTTAAGATGTCAAAGTTCTTACCCGATGAGATTAGGGTGGTTATCATTGGCGGAGAGTCAAAACAAATCAGTCAACTTAAAGAAGAATATCCCCATATCATATTTTTGGGTCAATGCCCATACAGAGAACTTGCGGAAAATTTAGCTGCGGCAGACGCGCTATTACTACCTAACACCGGCAAAAATGAAATATCGGCGCATTTTACTTCTCCATTGAAGTTATTTGCTTACATGGCGAGCAAAAAGCCGATTATTGCTTCGGAGTTGCCTTCCTTAAGGGAGATTCTTAACGAAGAAAACGCTTATCTTGTCGAGCCGGACGATGAATTTGCTTTGGAAAAGACGGTTAAAAGAGTCTTAAATCAAAAAGAAATCTCCGAAAGCAAGGCGAATGAGGCGTATCAAGATGTTCAAAAATATACTTGGCGGGCAAGAGCGAATAAAATAATAAATTTTATAAATAAAATATAGCTACTTTTTTATAAAACTTTTATAAAAATCCAGCCATTGGTTTTGCGTCTCTTGGGATTTTAATTTTTCAAGAGTATTAAGGCCGCCTTTCGTTATTTTTTGGCGCAAGTCGGGGTCTTTTAAAATTCTTTCAATGGCTCGAGCCAGAGATGCGGGGTCTCCTGGGGGAACAGACAATCCATTTACTTCGTTTATCAGATGCTCGTTTATGGCGGGAACATCGCTGGCTACGACTGGCTTTTTCATTTCCCATGCCTCGGTTACAGCTAAGCCGAATCCTTCATAAAGGGAAGGGACGATTACCGCAGCAGATTTTTCGTAAACTTCTTTTAAGGCGTATCCATCCACTTTTCCGAGAAAAATAATTTTATCTCTTATCCCCATGTCATCTATTTTTTGAGCAAGTTCTTTCTCTTCTTTGTTTGCGCTGGCTGTGACGAACAAAAGGCAAATGTTTAATTTGTCATCAATGTTTTTTATCGCTTTAAGCATTATATCCCATCCCTTTCTCAATTTAAGCTGTCCTACAAAAAGGATAAAATTTTTACCCTTGTTGCTTTCTATTTGCGTTCTTTTGCCTTCTTCCAGCGATATTTTATCTTGATCCGACCACCTTTGGTTGTCAAAGATGTGGGGCAAATAAATAGCATTGCGAAGTCCAAGTTTTTCTGCTATTTCCAGATTGTGCTTTGAAATAAAAATTATGCTATCGGCGTGCGCCAACCCAAAATGAAACAGATAGTTTTTCAAATTGTTTTTAATTTGGCGATTTTTGAATATTTTTAAAAAAGAAAGAATTGGACCGTCAATAATTATTTTTTCATTCAACGGATAGGGATTGTCTCTGTCCGTTATTAAATAATGGTCATGCAGTAGCCCGTATTCCGTGAAAACCAGCGGAACTAGAAAGATTTTTGAAAATACGGCCGCCAATATTCCTTGATGATTGTTTCTCATGTTGAACACATGGACAATATCTGGTCTGTCCCAAATAAATTTTTTTAGGAGAAAAATGAATATGGAGATTTTAGACGGATTTTTTAACACAGAAATATTTCCGTCCGTTTGGAAGTGCTCTTTTTTATTTTGTTCCGATTCCGCTACGGCGGTCACTCGCCAGCCTTTTTGAGAAAGCAAGCGTGCGACGATAAATTCTATGAAATTTCTCATTCGCAGATTGAAGCCGTATGAGGTTACGATTAAAATTTTCATTTTTTTAAGAAAAGATTTATTGATTCTTTGTCTCTCATTATAGTCTCAATATTCAAATTTTCAATTTGAATATTTTTTATTTTTCCATTTGATACTATTTCATACAACGAAAAACCATATGATTTTTGAAGGTTGTTTAAAAAAGAAAACGGAGATAATCCTAATTTTTGAAAATTGTCCGGAGTGAATTCCATAACTATTATTAAGGAAGACTGTTTGAAAATATTTTTACATCCGTCAAATACTACCGGTTCGCCGCCCTCAACATCTATTTTTATCAAGTCAATTTTAGCAACTCTATTTTCTTGAATGAAGTTGTCCAAAGTTTGAGTCGGAACGGTCGCCACTTCTTTAACGGAGTTTTGAGTTACAAGGCTGTGATAGCCGGTATTATTGGATTTATAAAAACTGATTGAACCGGTTTTATCGCTCAGAGCCTCGTTAAAAATTCTTATATTTTTTAAATTTTTGGTATTAAGTTTAAGAAGTTTATAATTATCATGATCTGGTTCAAAAGCGTAAACAACCCCCCCCTCTTTTGTAAGTTTAGAAAATATCCTGGAATAATACCCAATGTGTGCGCCGATATCAACAATAATCATATCCGGCTTGATTATTTTTCTAAACAGCACGGTCGTGTCCTTTTCGTATAAACTTAAGAGCATTTCCAGTTTCCAGTCCCATTGGTATTTTAACGGAAACTTAAATCTTTTTAGTTTAGCCAAAATATTGACGAGTAAATTCAGAATTATTTTTAAGGGCTCTTTTATAAAAGAAATATTCAGATATTTTCTAAATATAAATCTTATTCTTTGAAATATATTGCCTTGAGCCAGTTTAACATTATCCATTTTTTTGTTTTTTGGGGAAAATTTCCCCAAATATTATTTTAAGCGTATCGTAGGGACCGTGTTTTACAAATATGCCGGATAATACGATAAGCAAGATATAAATAATTCCTAGAAAAGCCACTAAGCCGATGAATTCAAAATTGCCTAGAGGCTCCAATATCCTTAAAAAAATTCTTCCGATAAACAAAACAAACAATGATGAAAAAATAGGTATTGTCATTGGCGAGATGATTTCTCTCGTTCTGATTTTTAGAATAGACATAATTTTCCGCATGGTAATAAAGCTTAAACATAATGTTGTCAGGAGTATGGCGAAAGCCGCTCCATTGATGCCTTTCAATGGGATAAGAATGGCCATAAAAATAGACAGTAGGCCAAGGTTAATCAAGCCCATCTTAAATTGGGTGTTTGGTTTTCCAATAGCGTTTAATATTTGAGTGGAAGCCAAAGGGAAAATATTGAATATTAGATTTAATCCAAAAATTTTCAAAGTGATATCCATATCCAACCAATTTGGTCCAAGTAGGACAAGTATTATATTATGACTCGCTTCAAAAAAAAGAATAGCAGTCGGAATGGAAACAAAAAAAATGATATGTAGGCTTTTTAGAAAGCCGTCTTTTATCTTTTCATGTGAATCCTGCAGTCTGGCGTAAGCGGGGAAGGTGACTCTTTGAATAATGTTGTAAAAAGGAGAAACCGGTATGGACACAAGGTTCTTTGCTCTGTTAAACAAGCCGAGTTGGTTAGCGTTGGTCATTTTTGCCACTAAACCGTTTTCCAAGGAAGGAACGATCTTGTTTACCAGGCCTTGCCCGTAAAGCCATTTTATGTAGTCCCATAAGCTAAAGAGATTTTTAAATCTGGAAGAGATTTTTGGGCGAAAAGGATGCAAGGAATAAGTTGTTGATGAAGCTATCGCCAGTTGGGCTACGTTTCCTGCAAAAAGAGCCCAAAATGATTTCAAGAAAAAAGCTAATGTGATTGCGACGGCGGAATAAGCGACGGCGGCTGATACATCCCTTATAAAAATTTTTTTAAAATCAATATTTTTGAAGAAAAAAATCTGAGCTGGATTCGCCAAGGCGGGGAGGATGATAATAAGACTGCTTAAGCGAATTGCGTTTACGGCCTCACGGACTCCAAAGAATTCGGCTATAAAAGGCGCGCCGAAGAAAATAAGAATTGCCACCAGCGCAGATTTGTAAAGATTAAAAGTCCAAATTTGATTAAGATAACGGTAAGGATCTTCTCTTTTTTGTATGATTGCGGTTGAGAAATCGGGAGACAAAAACAATTCCATCAAGGACGGAAGGATAAAAATGATGGCGATGATTCCAAAATCATGAGGCAAAAGCAAGCGCGCCAAGATAAAAAAAGACGCGGCGCTGATAAGTTTTTGAAAAAAAGTGTTTAAAAAAATCCACTTGCCACCTTCTATTGATTTTTTGAGAGTGCCTTCGTTGTTCATTAGATTGGTTGCAAATATCTGCATTATATATTAAATTAAGCTATATTACTATAAGTATGTTAGAAAACAAAGAAAATATTAAATTGTCCGTAGTTGTTCCTTTTTATAATGAAGGTAACACCGTTGCTGAACTGCATTCAAGATTATTAAAAGTTCTTAATGATAGAGGAGATTCTTTTGAAATTATTTTCGTGGATGATGGATCGATAGATGACACTTTTTCTAATATTAAGAAATTGTATCCTGTAAAAACCATTAGCTTGAGGAAAAAAAGCGGACAAAGCGCCGCTCTTAGTATGGGCATCAAAAAATCCCAAGGAGCGATAGTTGTTACTTTGGATAGCGATCTTGAAAATCATCCCGAAGACATACCGGTTCTTTTGAAAAAAATTGACGATGGTTATGATTTGGTTTCAGGGTGGCGCAAAAAAAGATGGTCTAGTCAGCCGTTATCTCGTCGTCTTCCTTCCATTTTGGCCAATAAATTAATTTCTTTTGTTTCGGGAATTAAGCTCCATGACCATGGATGTTCTTTAAAAGCTTATCGTAGAGAATTGTTGGAGCAACTTAATATAAAAGGAGAAGACCATCGCATAATTGCCTCTTATGCCGCAATTCATGGGGCAAAAATCGCCGAGGCGGAAGTCAATTATACGCCACGGCGATATGGTCGATCCAATTACGGCCTTTTTAGAGTTTTTAAAGTTTTGTTGGATCTTGTTGCTCTTATTTTTTTTCACAAATACGCGAATAGGCCGATGCATTTTTTTGGCGGTCTTGGATTTGCAACTTTTCTTTTTAGTGCGATCAGCTTTTTTATAATGATTTATTTCAAATTTTTTTTAAAAATAAGCTTTATTTCCACACCTCTTCCAATTCTTGTTACATTATTTGCCGTATTAGGTGTACAGTTTGTCTTAATGGGTTTATTGGCAGAAATCATTATTCGCAAGAGTGATCAGAGGCGTGAACATAATTTATTTGCTATAAAGGAAGAGATTTCCAATTCTTAATATATGTGTGGAATAGCTGGGTATGTTGGCAAGGGCAATCGTGAAGATCTGGAAAATATGATTTCCGCGATAAAACATAGAGGGCCCGACAATGATGGTGTTTTTTTAGTTGGCAATGTTGGTCTTGCCCACGCCAGATTGAGTATTATTGACTTAAGTGAATGGGGCAGACAGCCAATGTTTAATAATGATAAAACCATTGGTATCGTTTTTAACGGCGAAATATATAATTTTGAAGAATTAAGAAATGAACTCGTAAGAATAGGATATAAATTTAAAAGCAATACCGATACCGAAATGATAATTTATTTGTACGAAAAGTTTGGAGAGAGTTGTTTTGAAAAATTGAATGGCATGTTTGCGATAGGTTTGTATGATTTCAGGTTGAGAAAATTGATTTTAGCTAGAGATAAGATGGGTAAAAAGCCCCTTTATTGGGGAATTTTCGGCAATACTTTGATATTTGGTTCGGAATTAAAAGCGATTATGGGGCATCGTGTTTTTAAAAAAGAATTAAATTTAGAGGCGGTAAACAAATATTTGACATATGAATATGTACCCACTCCTCACTCAATCTTTAAAAATATTTATAAATTGGAACCGGCCAGCTATCTTGTATACCAAAATAAAGAAATTAAAAAAACAAAGTTTTGGGAAATTGAATTCAATGATTCGGATATTTCTTTGGATGAAGCCATCGCGCGACTGGATGAAAAAATAAATGAAAGCGTTAGATTAAGGATGGTTTCCGATGTTCCTCTTGGTGTCTTCTTGAGTGGGGGGTTGGACAGCTCCACTATCGCTTATTACGCGCAAAAAAATTCTTCCAGAAAAATAAAAACATTTTCAGTCAGTTTTGAAGAAAAAAGTTTTGACGAGTCAAAATATGCCCAAAAAGTTTCCGATATTCTGGGTACTGAACATCATAATCAATTGCTTACGGCAAATAATTTAATAGAAACAATATCTACGACAGATTTGATTGACGAACCGATTGGCGATGCATCAATAGTCCCGACTTATTTATTATCAAAGCACGCCAGAAATTATGTAATCGTGGCTCTTGGGGGAGACGGAGGAGACGAGCTTTTTGCGGGATATCCGACATTTCAAGCGGGCGTGTTGGCGGATATTTATGAGAAGATTCCAGCTTTGGTAAGAAAAAATTTTTTAGAAAAAATAATTCATAAAATTCCTGAGACGGATAATAATTTTAGTCTTGGATTTAAGTTAAAAACTTTCGTAAAAGGCATGAGTGGTGATAAAAATTATCGGCATCACAGATGGCTTGGCAGTTTTTACAAAGAAGAAAAAGAAAAATTATTTAAAAGAGAAATATGGAATGAGATTGGCACTAAAAAATATTTTGAAGAGATTGATTATTATTTAAAAAACATAAAAGCGGAAGATTGCAGGAATAAAATGTTAGGTCTTTATATGAGGACTTACTTGATGGACGGAGTGCTGGTTAAAGCGGATAGGGCGAGTATGAAAAATTCCATGGAGGTCAGGTCGCCATTTCTTGATCCTAATTTGGTGGAATTTGCTAATTCACTACCTTTTCCGTTTAAACTCAAAGGATTTACAACAAAATATATCTTAAAAAAGTTGATGGAAGATAAATTACCCCGGAATATTGTTTACCGGAAGAAAAAAGGGTTTGGCATTCCTCTTTCGAGCTGGTTAAGAAACGAACTGAAAAAATTTTGCGACGGGATGCTTTCTGAAGAAAAAATAAAAAAACAGGGGCTTTTTAATTATGATTATATAGCGAGATTAAAACACGAGCATTTTAACGTAAACAAAGACAATCGCAAAAAACTTTGGACACTGATGGCTTTTATGATATGGTATGAAAAGTATATTAGATAATTTTTAAATTATGTCTTCCGAAAAAAGATTTGGGTATGAGTGGAACAAGTATTCTTTTATGAATCCTGCTTATGAGGGGCAGTTTAAGGGTTGGATTTACCCATTAACTAGCTACGATTTCAAGGGGAAAATTATCCTTGATGCTGGTTGTGGAATGGGCAGGAATAGCTATTGGCCTTTAAGGTGGGGTGCTAAAAGAGTGATTTCTTTTGATTATGACAAGCAATCCGTTGAAGCGGCTAAAAAAACTCTAAGTGAATTTTCTAATTCAGAGGTAGTGTTCAAAAGTATTTATGAAATTGATTGGCGGAATTATTTTGATATCACTTTTTCCATAGGAGTTATTCATCACCTCAAGAATTCGTCATTGGCTATTGATAATTTAGTTAAATCGCTTAAGCCTGGCGGTATTTTGTTGGTTTGGGTTTATAGTTTAGAAGGAAATGAATGGATTGTCAGATTTGTGAATCCAATAAGAAAATATCTAACATCTAAACTTCCTTTAGTCCTAGTTCATTTATTGAGTTATTTTTGTTCTGTTCCTTTGTGGATCTATATTAAAGTTTTTAATAAAAAAAATGAGTATCTAAAACAATTATCTCATTTTAAATTTTGGCATATTCATAGCATAGTTTTTGATCAGCTTATTCCTGATGTGGCCAACTATTGGTCAAAAAAAGAAATATCAGAATTATTTAATAAATCAGAGCTTAAAGATTTGCGGATAATTCGTCCCAAAAATAATTGCGGCTGGACGGTGATTGGTATAAAAAATAGTTATTTTTTATAAACCCCTAACAAAGAAACTCCGAAAGGAAATTTTATTTTCGGGATCATTACTCTTTCCAATCCGAAGATAAGTTTGCAGACGAAGTTAATGACAGGGTTATTTAATTTCAATTCTGATTTCAACTCAACCTTTAAAAATTTAATCGTTTTGCGGGTTATATAGACAAGAGGGGACAAGAAAAAATTAAAATAAGACAGGGTTAATGTATTAAAATCGCTTGTCCGAAATTTTTGGTCAAGTTCTTCCCGCGTGTATCTTCGCTTGTGGTGGCTTACGATATCCTGCTCTCCCCAAAAGCAATTTAAAGCGGGAACAAACACTATGGCCACCCCGCCGGGTTTTAATAAATTATAAATATTTTTGATGGCCAATGAGTCGTCGTCGCAGTGTTCCAAAACATCCAAAGCGATTACGCAATCGTATCCGTTCTCTTTCTTATAATCAATTATGGAAGATTTCTCGGCATTCACACCTCTCGCTTTAGCAAAATTAACCGCCTCGGCTGAAAGATCAATGCAGACTATCTTCCCGTATTTTTGGAGTTCTTGACTTAAGAGTCCGCCACCACACCCGACATCTAATATTTTAAGCTCCTTTCTTTCAGGGAGATATTTTCTTATCAGTTTGTGGACGATTTTTCTTCTTGTTGAGTACCACCAGTGTTTTTTCTCGTTATCGTATATTTCGCTATAAAAAAAAGTTTCCATTGATTATTTAAATATTAAAATATATTATAATAGATATGTTAGCAAATAAAATAGATTTTCTGAAATGTTTGTCTTGCGGTGGCAATCTATCAATAAGCGACGATGTTGTTAAATGCTTAAATTGTACCGCAATATACGAGAAAAAAGAGAAAACGATATTTTTTATTCGGAATGTCGCTGAAAAAGATGACTCAATAATTTTTAGAATCAAGGATTTTTTAAAAAAATATCCAAGAGTATTTTTCTTGTTTTATAATACGCTGGGAGTTTTTGTCGGGAAAAAACCGAAAGATATAATAAAAAATATTCCAAAAGAAGGAACTTTCATAGTGGATATAGCTTCAGGTGTCAAAACGATAAGAGAAGATATTGTCAGGGTTGACACTGAACCTTACGAAGGCGTAGATATTGTGGCAGACGCTTTGAATCTGCCATTTAATGATTGTTCGTGTGATTTAATTATTTGTGAATCATCGCTGGAACATTTCAAAGACCCGATTTCGGCTGCGAGAGAGATGAATAGGGTACTTAAAAAAGGAGGGCTGATTTATATTTCCGTTCCTTTTATTGTCGGTTTCCATGCTTCGCCAAATGATTATTTTAGATGGACTGAAGCCGGAGTTGAAGAGTTGATGAAAGATTTTAAAAAAAGGGAACTGGGAGTCGGCTGGGGTCCGACTTACGCTCTTACTTCCATCCTTAGAGAATGGCTTGCCATAATTTTTTCTTTCAATTCTAAAAAAATTTATCAAGTTTTGTCTCTTATTTTTATGTTTCTTTTTGCCCCTTTTAATTATTTGGATTATATATTTGGCAAGTTTAAATCGGCGAATAATATAGCTTATGGATTCTACTATATCGGTGAAAAAAAATAATTTTTTAAAACGGTACAAATGGGCATTAGTTGTATCTTTTATTGTAGGGTTTATTGCACTGGCACCCCACATAATTTTTCCTTTACAACTTAGGGAAGAATATAAAGGAATTTACATGATGCAAACGGCCAATGAAACTGAATATTTGGCGAGAATAAAAGAAATAACCGAAGGCCATTGGAAGCTGGGATCAGTTCCTTTTTACGAATATAAAAATAATCCGCCGTTGATGCCTCCCAATGCGTTGGACTTTTTATACGCGGGCACTAATTTTACCACTGGCATTTCTATTTCAAATTTAGTGATAGTCAGCAAATTTTTCCTGCCAGCCTTGTTTTTCCTTTTGATTTATTTTCTAATCAGACAGCTTACTGGAAACAAAGAATTTTTAAGTAATAAAATAAATGCGATATCTGGCGGACTTATGGTTGTTTTGGGATATGACCTTATTGATTATAGCAGCCTTATTTCTTACATAAATGGTGTAAATTCTCCAGGTGATTTTCTGCTTTGGACGCGTCCTATAAATCCTATTTTTGGCGGAATGTTAATTTTCGGCTTCCTTTTGATTTTTTGGAAATTATATAGAAACGAAATAGTTGACAGGAAATCAAAATATCTTATTTTCGCGGCCGGCCTTTTATTTGCTTTGGCCATAATGTCTTATTTTTTCAGCTGGGGGATAATATTGTCTTTTCTTGCTGTTTTTGGCGCAGCTTCTTTGCTGTCTAAAAATTGGCTTTTATTTAAAAGAATCTGTTTGATCACTTTTCTGGGCATTTTATTTTCAACGCCTTATTTATACAATATATATATGGCTACGAAAAATATCATTTATAAAGAATCGGCTGTAAGAACTGGAATTTTTTACGGCAGGCAATTGATGTTGAATAAATTTTTGATTTTAACTCTGCTTATCTTTGTCATTGTTTCTGTTGCTGTTTATTTAAAAAATAAAAATAAGGGAAGTACCCTTTTCTTAAAAGAAAAATGGTGGCTTGTTTGTTTGGCGATGATAATCTGCGGGTTTATTGCATTTAATCAGCAGATAGTTACCGGACAAACCGTTTGGCCGTATCATTTCGTGCAATATACCATACCATTAAGCATAACGGCCATTTTCATCACATTGTATAATTTTTCTTATTATGGTCGTAGTTTTAGAAAAATTTGGATAGCGATAGTTTTTATTGCTATCACAGCCTCATTGTCTTTTGGAGTATATACCCAAACAATGGCTTATAAAAATAATTTTGAGAGTTACAGAGAAAAGCAAAAATACGCAGAAGTCTTTGATTGGCTGAATAATAATGCGAAAAAAGATTGTGTGGTTTTAACCGAAGATAAAATCTTTTTTAACAAAGCAATCACTATTTACACCGATTGTGATGTTTATCTGTCTGATTTTAATTCATTTATGGTGCCAAATGAAAGGTTGTATAATAATTATATGGTTTTTCTAAAACTTCAAGGAGTCAACGAGAGTAGTATAGAAGAATATGTTAAGAAAAATACCCAAGACGTGGCGGTGCATTTTTACGGAGCAGAGGGTTTAGTTTATGGTTCAACATCTCCTTCATTTCTGGTCATTAAGGATAAATTTATAAATGACTATAAGAAATTTTTGTCCGAGGATTTTATGGATAAAATAAAAAAATACAAAATAGATTATTTCATAGTTGAATCAAAAAACAAGAATAGTGACTTTTCTCAATTACCCGAAATTTATTCTTCGGAAAATTTTTTAATCTATTCTTTCAAATAAGGCTATTTATTTAAACCCATTTTGTTTGCAATCAGGGATGCCAGTTTTTTCGTTCCGCTATCATTTTTTATCTTTTCAAAATCTCTTTCTGTGAGCCATAAATCAAGAAAATCAACATTGACAGATTCTTCAAGGATGGCGGAAAGAAAGTTAACCAATTCTTCTTCCACATATTCGAAATTTTCTAATTGCTCTTTTATTAAAAATGGCAATTTTTCAGGTGTCTTGCAATTTTTAACCATAGATAATTTGTTATAAAAAACATCTCCGAAAGTTATTACTGGCTTTTTTAACACAGTTGCTTCCCAACCGGACGTTCCGGAGATTGTCGCAACTAATCTGGATTTTATGATTAAATCATAGCCGCTTATCTGAGAATTTATTACTCTGACATTAGGTATTTTTTTTAGTTCTTTGTAAAAACATCTCGTTCTGTAGCCATACATAATGGGATGATCTTTGACGTATAGTTTAAATCCGACAGGTAGTGACTTTGCTGTTTGGCGAACAGTTTCTATTTGATTTAAACTAAAGGGAGCGTAAAGATAGAGAGTTATTTCCGGCTCCGCATTTAATGGAAAGAAACAGAAGTCCTCATTATCCCCGGGGTTTTCAAAAATATCGCCATAACCAATAATGCTCCTTATTTTTCTCTTAACTCTGTCAATCAAAAACCAATCTAATCTTTCCTCGGAGTAATCTCTTTTTTTGAAGGCCATTTGGGATAGAAAAATTAAATTTTCCCATAAATTCCATGGTAAAATGAATTTAATTTGTTTAAGCCGACAAATGATATTTTTTTGCGGTTTATTTATCGCATGGTATGTCGCCGGTTTTTTTCGGAATTCATCAATGATTTTTCTCGCTTCGTCTGCGCGAGGACTTATATGATCTCCGTGTTGGATTCTTTCAAAAATTTTCTCCGAAAAGCTTAGTCGGTTATAATCCTCGGTTAAAGAAAGCAAATTTTTAATTCCTGGAAGATAGATAAGAATCGTTTTTATTTTCATCTTTCTCGCGATGTGGTACAAAAGCATACTGCTTGTCGTGCCTATGAAGGAAAGGAAAACATAATCCGGTTTTGTCTCTTCCAACAGCTTAATGATAATTTTCGCCTTTATTTGCAAAATCCTAAGCATATCCTCGTGAGAATACATCGGCTTGTCGGAAGGATATTCTCGCGGCAAGATGCTGTACATGAGTGTCCTGTCTGTGGTTATATATGGCCATAAATTTGGAATGCCGTAATCCACCTCAAGCTTTCTAAGAAATTCATAGTCCAACTTTTCTTTTTTATATTCTTTATGAATGTCTTCATCAAGCAACAATTGTTCGTATTTAATGTCATTTTGATTTTCTAAAATTTCCTTGGCCAAACGAAGTTGTGCGTAGGCAGAAAATTTATTGAAGCCTTCTTTCTTTAAATTTACGGCCAAAGCATGACCGAATCTAGCAAAATTTCTTTGTAGAAAAAATAAAATTTTCATTGGTTATTTTTTTTGGATCCAAGCCTTCCAATAAATGACAAGTTTGAGGAAATACCATGCTTGACTAATATTTCCTTATAATTCTTATCAGTATTTTTAATAAATTTATCCAATACGTTTTTAGTTTTTGCACTAACCCCGTTTCTTAATGGAAAATAAGGCAAAGAAAGGCCGGGGGCGCAACTTTTTTGCGGAGCATCATTAATGATCCAATTCATATGATTCAGGAAATTGTAATCTTGGGAAAAATAAATTTTTCCTTTCAAATAAATTTTATCACACAACTTTCCAAGACTTTTATTGGTGAAATACCATAAGTGAGCCGAATGAAAATAAAAATTGTAATGATAAGGTAGATTATACGCATAGATAAGCACGTCATTTAAGTTTGGTACTTCCAAGTAAATTATTCCACCAGGTTTTAAGTATTGAGTAATAGTTGAAAGAAAGTTATACGGATTTTTAGTATGTTCAAGGGTTTGAAAAACGCAAATAACATCAAAAATTTTTTTCTCAAGGTCTGTTTGCTCTATTTCTTCAGTGAAAACATGGCACTTGCATTTTTCGGAAGCAAATTTTGCCGATTCCAAGTCATAATCAATCCCTGCGATTTCTTTTACATATTTTTTTATTTGGTAAAGAAACATTCCAGCAGAACATCCTATCTCCAGTAGTCGCATGTTCTTTTTTAAATGTTTTTTGATTAAATTTACTCTATTTTGTTGAAATGGCGAATATGCATCAAAGAGTTCTTGAGGGTTGGTTTTTTCTTCAATTTTTGGCTTAAATTTCTCACGGTACTCTTTGCTGTAAAATTCTTTTAATTCTTGTTCATTTTTTTTGTCGTCAAGCATGCCTAGTTCGCATTTATCGCAATAATAAACACTGCGGTTTTCTTCGTTTCGAATTTTTGTTGCGATGATTTTATTTATTTTTTTATTACAAAGTAAACATGTCATAAAAATTTTTATTAAATTTGCTCAACTAATTCTATAACTATCCCGTTTGGGTCATAACAAAAGCAGACTTTGGCTTTGTTGTCTGGGGATAATATCGGGGCTGAAACAAATTCAATATTATTATTTTTGAGTCTGTCATATGTTTCGTTCAAATCATCTACTGTTAAGGCAAAATGAGAAAGGCCTAAATCATTTATTTCTCTTTTGATTGGTTTACCCCTAGGATTATCATATTTGAGCAGTTCAATAATACCACCTTTTTCATCAACCAATTTTACGGTCATTAAAGAAGATTTTTTTAAATTCAAAATATGATCAATAAAATTTCTGTCTTCGAAACCCTCCATTTTAATTTTAAATCCGAGGATATCTTTGTAAAACTTTAGGGAATTTTCTAAATTATTAGTAACAATTCCAATATGTCTTAAATTTATGGACATTTAATTTTTAATTTTATTTTCCGATATTATCTCTTTAAAACATTCATCAAGCACATCAAGGCCTTCAATCAGAGCCTTGTCCGGTATCGTTAATGGTGGACCGATTTTTATTGATTCTCTGCCGGTGTGAACCAGCAAAAGTCCTTTTTGCATGGCTTTTTCACAAACCTTTGTTGCCAATTTTGGATCCGATTCTCCATTTTCTGGATTTCTAGTCAAAATCGCCGCTACAAGTCCTTTGCCTAAGATATGGAATATGTGATTGTTGTATTTGTTTTTTAATTCATTTAATTTTCCATGTAGAATCAACCCTTTTCTGGCGGATTCTTTAACAAGATTTTTTGATTCAATCTCCTCAAGATTGGCTAAGCCAGCGGCGCAGCCAAGAGGTTGCGCTGAGTGAGTACTACTCATTGAACCAAAATCAGGGGTGTCCAAAATTTCCTTTCTACCGATTACCGCGGAAAGCGGAAGGCCTCCGCTTATGCCCTTGCCTAGACACAGAAGATCCGGTTCTATTCCATAATGTTGGTAGCAAAATAATTTGCCCGTTCTGCCGAATCCGGATTGTATTTCATCAAACATAATCAGTATGTTGTATTTTTGGGCGAATCTTGCCAATGCTTGAATATATTCCTTTGGATAGAATATTGCTCCCCAACCTTGGTACGATTCAATGGCAAAGCCAGCTATTTTGTTAAAATCCACACCGTTCTTTTGGAGAGTAGTAATATCGTTTTGGAGATGTTTTTCCCAGTTATAATTATTGTCTTTAGCCAACCATGGATATGGAAAAGAAATATGAAAAACATTGGGGTCTTTAAAACCTATCCATTTCAACATTTGTTCGTTGCCTCTTAATATTTCGGCTCCCATTGTCCTGCCGTGCATACTGCCTGTAAAAGCAATTATTCCAATTTTATTTTCATCCTTTTTTTGTCCGTACATTCTTATAAGTTTGATAGCACATTCAGAAGCTTCCGTGCCGGATGACATTAAAAAAGCTTTTTGACAAAAAGATGGAGTGATTTCTATGAGTTTCTTTAAAAATTTTGCTCTAATTTCGTTAGAGAAGGTATAAGTATGAAGAAGTGGTTTTTTAAGCTGGTCTTGCAAGTATTTTATAATTTTCTTATTTGAGTGCCCAGCATTCGCTACAAAAATAGTAGATGTAAAATCTATCCATTTATTATCCGCTTTATCAAATACTTGAAAATCTATTGCTTTGTCCCAGATAATCGGAAGCTGCCCGTGCATTGAACGAGATTCGTATTTATGTAAATCTTTTAAAATTTTTTCCGTTCCTGGGGCAGGTATTGCTGTTTTTATTTTTCTGAACTTAGTGTTTATAAAAGGAACTTTTTTCGGTTTTGATGAAAAATCGGAGTGAGCCATAGTGTTTTTTATTAAAAATTATTTTTTAAATATTGATAAATTTCCCAATTATTTTTTTGCAGATTAAATTCAGCGAACTTCAAATCTTCCATTTTATCTATCTCTCCCGTGTCGGGGCTTTTGTAAGCTAAAATTTTATTACCGTGAAGTTTTTTGTTTTTTATAACAAATTTCGGAATAATAATATCAACATAGCCATCGGGTTGATACACCGGTGGGAAAGCTTGCCTTGGCAGATTCCAATATTCAGGTCGTTTGTCTTTCAGGAAGAGGCCAATAAAAAAATCATTTTTTATTCCAAAAAGCTTATATGGAGATTCTCTCATTTCATAACCAGACCTTAAAGAAGTAGCTTTTTTGTTGATAATAATTTTTTCTATTGCTTCATCTATGTGGCTAGGTTCTCGCAAAGGGGTGGTTGGTCTTAGGTGAACGATAAAATCAGGAATCTCTTTTTCGTTTTTTCTAAACCACTCAATAGAGTGATTCATAAAATCGAAGTCTGTGGAAGTGTCAGTGGCAAATTCCTTTGGTCTTAGATATGGTATTTCCGCCCCGAATTTTTTTGAAATGCCGGCAATTTCTTCGTTGTCGGTATCAACTATCACTCGGTTTATTTTTTTTGATAATTTTGCCGCCGCTATAGAGTAAGCGATTAAAGGAAAACCTCCCAAATCCATTATGTTTTTTTTGGGAATGCTTTTTGATCCGCCTCTGGCTGGAATGAGAGCGATTATTTTCATATTGCAAATAATACACCACAAGTACTTCCTTATCAATTGACAATGTTACTTAATAATAGTATTATACGCAAATAATATTCTTTAACAATTTTATTAAGGAGGGATTTCTGATGAAACAAAATTTGGCGGGACTATCTAATGTCAATGTGGAACTAACAAGTAGATGCAATAAAAACTGCTGGATGTGCGGCAGAAGGAAAATTGAAGGAAGCGATAAGGCTATAAAATATGGCGATATGGATTTTAATCTTGTAAAAAAAATTGCCGAGCAATTGCCGAGCAATATTATCGTTCAATTCCATCGCGACGGGGAATCATTGTTATATCCTAATCTTGGAAAAGCAATTGGATTATTTAACAAACAAATCACTAATGTCGTAACAAATGGCAAGCTCTTGTTAGAAAAGTTTGATGAAATAGTCGGCAATCTTGATACAATGGCCATCTCAGTTTTTGAAGGAGACACGGAACAGGAAGAGCAGTATGAAATAATTAAAAAATTTTTAGCACAAAAAAAAGACAAAAAGCCATTTGCAAACATTAAGTTAGTCGGTAATGTTAACCCTGAAAAATACCAAAGATTGGGTGTACTTGTAATCAAGAGGTTAATTCATAATCCATTGGGTAGTTTCGGTTATAAAAAGAAAGAGCCAATAATTCCGGAAGTTGGAGTTTGTCTGGATTTTCTAAGACATCTTTGTATAAACAGACAAGGAGAGATTTCTGTGTGTGTTAGATTTAATCTTGAAGGCGCTGGAGTAATAGGGGATGCAAATAAAGATTCATTGCTGAAAGTTTGGAATAGTCCGAAACGTTTGAAGTGGTTAGAATTACATAAGCAGGGCAAGAGGGAACAAATCCCTCTTTGTAAAAAATGTCAGTATTGGGGAGTTCCCAATGGATAAAGTAAACTTTGAGAAAAGAAGGGAGAATTTTTATGGATTCTGTAAGGATTGGTGATTTTTTAGTAGGGAGTGATCATCCTTGTTTTATTATCGCTGAGATTGGAATAAACCACAATGGAGATATTGAAATTGCGAAGAGGTTAATAGACACCGCAGTTTTTGCCGGTTGTAACGCAGTTAAATTTCAAAAAAGAATGATTGATGTGGTTTATAGCCAAGAAGAATTAAGTAAACCAAGAGAAAATCCTTTTGGGTTAACAAATGGTGATTTAAAAAGAGGATTGGAGTTTGGGCAAAAAGAGTATGAGGAAATAGATAGATATTGTAGAGAAAAAGATATAATCTGGTTTGCCTCTTGTTGGGATGAATCAAGTGTTGATTTCATCGATAGTTTTAATCCACCATGCTATAAGATTGCTTCTGCTTCTCTAACCGATGAAGAGTTATTGCGGTATCACAGAAAAAAAGGAAAACCCATCATTTTATCCACTGGAATGAGCGATTTGCCTATGATAAAGAACGCAGTTAAAGTGTTGGGGAGAGATGATCTTATTATTATGCATTGCACCAGTACTTACCCATCTAAATCAGAAGAATTAAACCTTCAATGTATTAAAACGTTGAAGAGAGAATTTAAAGGAGTGCCTATTGGGTATTCAGGGCATGAAGCAGGATTAGCTACCACTATTGCTGCAGCAGTTCTGGGTGCGTGTATAGTAGAAAGACATATTACTATAGACAGATCTATGTGGGGTAGCGACCAAGCCGCATCGGTAGAGCCGCAAGGAATGCGAATTTTGGTTCAAAATATAAGAGAGATAGAAAAAGCAATTGGAGATGGAATAATCAAAATATATGAATCAGAAATTCCCATAATGGGAAAATTAAGGAGGAAAAAATAAAACTAAAGACAGCCGTCATTCAAAATTTAATTGAATGACGGCTTTTGTTTTATAACAGATATTATATCTTATATCCCCTAGAAATATTCGTTATAATTTTACTTTATCCACACCCCACTTGATGTTCTTTATTTTAATTGGTGTATAATAAAAGTGTTGTTGTGATGGTGTCGGAGAATTGCGAGTTCTCTCGGCTTTTTATTAAAAAACAAAACACAAACGGCACAAATTAAAGGTTAGGATTTATTATTAGTATTTTTATAAAATGAAAAAATGAAAAAATGAAAAAATTTTTTAATAGAAATTTGTTTTCAGTGTCACTGTCAGTGCTCGTATCGTTTGTGTTTATCTTTGCGGCTACTCAAGCGGCCACAACCATCAGCACTAATATTAACACCGGCGGAACACTTACGGTTTCAGGGGCCAGCACTTTGACGGGCGCTTTGGCGGTGGACACGGATACTTTTTACGTGGACGCTACCAATAATAGGGTAGGCGTAGGCACGAGTTCTCCATCCGCTTTCTTCTCCGTAGGCGGCGCGGCCGGCACGGTTACGGGTGATGCTTACTTTACCGGCGGCCTGACGATTGGCGGCGCGGCTGGCATCAACAGTATAGATGGTTCAATCTTGCTCGCCGCAAAGGCGTCTGATCCTACAGGGTTAACGGAAGGTACTTTCTACTATAACTCCACCAATAAAGTGCTTAAGATGTATGATGGCAGCAGTTGGTTTACTATGGGTACTTCCACCAGCGGTCTTACTTTAAATGATCCGCGCCTTCAGCTTACTGACCTTAATTACTACATGACTTTCGGAACTACCACTCAATCAGGCTTGTCTGTTATGACCCTTGAAGCCACTTCCACGGCCGCTATACCGCTTACAATAAGAGGATATAATGCCCAAGAGGCCAATTTGTTTATTGTGGAAGATGTTGCGGGTACCGATCTTTTTACCATAGACGCTTCCGGTCGGCTTACTTCTAATCTTGATGTTAATGGATATGCTACGACTACCGCGTCAAACGGAAATATTGCTACTGAAGGTGCTTTAGATGTAACCGGTTTAACCACTTTGACTAACGCTTCCACTACTTATGTCTCAGCAAGCGGAGGATTGTGGGTAAACGGAAATGCCACCACCACTTCAACAGGTACGCTTACTTTAAGCACAAGCCTTGGCGTGGCGTCTTCTTCTCCTTACGTGGCTCTTGGCGTAACTGGTACCACCACGGCCAGCGCCGGTATGGTGATAGGCAATGGCAGCACGCCGCTTAATCAGATTCTTTTTGGCACAGCCACGATAAATCCGGAAGACGGTCCTATCGCCGAAGCGACAGCCACTACAACCACCTTTACGGCTACTGGAGCGCAGACTGGTGATAAGGTATTGATAACTCCGGCCAACTTGCCGGCGGGGCTCTATTTCTTAAGCGCTTCCACCACGGCTGATAACACCGTGCAAGTAATGATAGGAGCCACATCAAGCACTTCGCCGGATATAACTTCTTACGAAGGATGGTCATGGATGATAGTCAGATAACATTAGCAGATGACTAATCAAGTTAAAAAAATGAAATTTTACTTAACAATAATTTTGTCTCTGCTTCTTTCGCCACTTGTTTCCATGGCTGCTCTTGACGTGACATTTTCTGAAACGCAAACAATAACCGTGAGCGGGGTTGATTTGACGGTGAGCAACAATGGTAATGTTGATTCGGTTGTGGTAAACGCCAGCAGTCTTGAAGTAACTTTATCTCCGGGAGCGCAAATTACGCTTACTTCGGCTGACAGAAGAGATTTTACGGTGTCGCCGTATACATTTGTTACTTCAGAAACTTGTGGCAGTAGCAATTCTACGTTAACACTTGAAATGAGCTCCGGGTATGCCGCCGGTACGGTATCTACCGCCACTATAACCCTTTCTTCGTCTGCTTGTTCCAGCGGAGGTGGTGGCGGCGGCGGAAGTGGCGGTGGTGGAGGAGGTGGCGGTGGTTCCATCCCCCCATCCCAATACGTGGTAATTCCAGGCA